>Ga0209126_1000444_pt1 | contig 14051 bp, 16 predicted proteins | sample RifCSP19_1_FD_184024 | JGI IMG/M metagenome (GOLD analysis project Ga0209126, IMG submission 184024) | Soil microbial communities from Rifle, Colorado - Rifle CSP2_sed 19_1 (SPAdes) (version 2) | ecosystem: Environmental > Terrestrial > Deep subsurface > Rock core/Sediment | place: Rifle...
GCCGTGGCCAACGGGCACGGCGAGTTGCAGTCGCTGACCATCTCGCCTGCCGCCGTCGATCCCAACGACCTCATCCTGCTCCAGGATCTCGTGGTCGCCGCGGTCAACGAAGTGCAGCGCAACGCCCGCGCGTTGGCGGAGGAGCGGATGAAGGCCGTCACGGGAGGGCTACAGATCCCCGGTCTGACCGTCTAGACTCATACCCATGTATGCTCCGCCCCTCGCCCGGCTGATTGAAGCCCTGAGCAAACTGCCCACCATCGGGCCGAAGACCGCGCAGCGGCTCGCCTATCACATCCTGCGCATGGCACCGCAGGACGCCGAGGCTCTGGCCCAGGCAATCCTCGAAGCGCGGGCGCTAACCCGCTACTGCAGCATCTGCTGGAACCTCACCGACGTGGACCCCTGCAACATCTGCAGCAACCCGCAGCGCACCTCCAGCGTGATCTGTGTGGTGGAGGACCCGCGGGATGTGGTCGCCATGGAGCGCACCCGCGAGGTGAAGGGCAAGTACCACGTGCTGCACGGCGCGATCTCGCCGCTAGACGGCATGGGCCCCGACGACCTCAAGATCGCCGGGTTACTGGAGCGCGTGCGCCGGGATCAGGTGCAGGAAGTGATCATCGCCACCAACCCTCGGGCGGAGGGCGAGGTCACAGCGCTCTACCTGGCGAAGGTGCTCAAACCGCTGGGGGTGCGCGTGACGCGCATCGCTTACGGCGTGCCGGTCGGCGCTGATCTGGAATATGCGGACGAGGTCACCCTGGCGAAGGCCCTGGAAGGCCGGCGCGAGATCTGAGAGCGAATCCCCGCATACCTGGCAAGGCCGCGCGGCACCCCACCCTGCAGGTCCATCCCGTCACGCCCGACCGCTGGAGGGATCTCGAAACGCTTTTCGGCGAGCGCGGCGCTTACGGCGGCTGCTGGTGCATGTGGTGGCGCATCTCCCGCGCGGAGTTCAGCAGCAACGGCAACCGTGGGAACCGGCAGGAAATGAAGCGGCTGGTCGACAGCGGCCAGGCGCCGGGGCTGCTCGCGTATGTCCGCGGTGAACCGATCGCCTGGGTGTCGGTGGGGCCCCGGGAAACCTTCTCCGCGCTGGAGCGCTCGCGCACACTGAAGCGCGTCGACGATCAGCCGGTCTGGTCAGTGGTCTGTTTCTTCGTGGCCAAACCCTACCGCGGCACGGGGATCATGGCCCTGCTGCTGCGCGCCACCGTGGACTACGCGAAGCGCCACGGCGCGCGGATTGTAGAGGGCTACCCGATCGAGGTCGGCGGCCGTCTCTCGGGGTACTCTGGCTTTACGGGGGTAGCCTCCACGTTCAGGAAAACCGGTTTCGTGGAAGTCTCCCGTGCCTCGGTGCGGCAGCCTATCATGCGGTACTTCATCCGCGGCTGAACGGCAACCCTCGTTTGACAGCCGCAGCCAATTAGGTAATCATATAATCAGTTGGTGATACGAGATCCGGGACATGTCTTCGGTGCCGGATCTCTGGGGAGGGCCTGACCATGCTGATGACCGCCCAGACCAACGCCGTCGCGCTGAAGGCCAAGTTATTCCGGGGGTTTGCCGATCCCTCGCGCCTCTCCATCGTGGAGGCGTTGCGGGCCGGCCCGCTCACCGTGAGCCAGATTGCCGCCGCCACCGCACTCAGCCAACCCAACGCCTCCAACCACCTGAGTTGTCTGCGCGACTGCGGACTGGTCGTCTCCGAACAGGAGGGACGCTACGTGCGCTACCAGTTGAGTGACCGGCGGGTGGACGCTCTGCTCCGGCTGACCGATGAACTGCTCGCCGACGTCGCCAAGGGCGTCTACGAGTGCACCCGCTACGACTCCCCGCCACGGACCCCGCCACGGAACTGACGGTGGCCGGCCAGCGGACCATTGAGGTCCCCATCCGCGGTATGGACTGTGCCGACTGCGTGGTCCACGTCGAGCGGGCCATCGCTGCCCTCCCCGGCGTGGCGTTGGTGCATGTCTCCCTGACCGCGGAGAAGGCCGTCGTTCAACTCGACCCGCATCGCGTCGACCTGTCGGCGATCGCGAAGGCCGTGGAGGGGGCGGGATACTCGTGCGCGCCGCCTGAGGTCGGCCGGGGCGGAACCACGCCGCTCGGCGGATTTACGCGCCCCGTCCTGACGCTGATCGGTGTGGTCTTCGGTGCCGTGCTCTTTGTGGTGGTCGTGGGAGAGTGGTTCGGTCTCTTCGAAGCCGTCACCCGGCGCGTCCCGTGGCCCCTCGGCCTGACGGTCGTCCTGGCCGGCGGCTACCCGGTCTTCCGCAATGTCATCCGCGCCGCCATCCGGAAACAGGTCACCGCCCACACTCTGATGACCGTGGGTGCGCTGGCCGCGCTCGTCGTCGGGCAATGGGCGACCGCCGCGGTCGTCGTCTTCTTCATGCGCGTCGGCGACTACGCCGAACGCTTCACCACTGAGCGGGCCCGCCGCGCCGTGAAGGACCTCACCGCCATGGCCCCGCAGACGGCCCGGGTGGAGCGGGACGGCGCCGAGCGGGAGGTGCCGGTCGGGGAGGTGCGGGTCGGCGAAACCGTCGTCGTGCGCCCCGGCGAGAAGATTCCTGTAGACGGCGAGGCCATCGCCGGTCATGCCACCGTGGATCAGGCGACCATCACCGGAGAGTCCATGCCGGTTGAGGCCGGTCCCGGGACGCGGGTCTTTGCGGCCACGATCGCCCGTCTGGGGGGCCTGCGCCTTCGCACTACCCACGTGGGAAAGGACACCACCTTCGGACGCGTGATCAGAATGGTGGAAGACGCGGAGGCGCACCGGGCCAACGTGCAGCGCATCGCCGACAAGTTCTCCGCGTATTACCTGCCGTTGGTTGTGTCCATCGCGACCCTGACCCTGCTGATCCGCCGCGACTCGCTGGCCACAGCCGCGGTGCTGGTGGTGGCCTGCTCCTGTTCCTTCGCCCTCGCCACGCCCATCGCCATGCTGGCTTCCATCGGCGCGGGCGCCCGGCGCGGCCTGTTGATCAAGGGAGGCCGGTATCTGGAGGCGCTGGCCCGTGCCGATGTCGTGCTGATAGACAAAACCGGCACGCTGACGCTGGGGCGCCCGCAGATCACCGATGTGTTGCCGCTGAACGGCGCATCAGGGGAAGACGTCCTGGTGCTGGCGGCCTCCGCGGAGCGCTACTCCGAGCACCCGCTGGCCGAGGCGGTGCGTGCCGCGGCCAGGGAGCGCGGCCTGCCGCTCTACGAGCCGGAGCAGTTTGAAGCCATTCCGGGGATCGGCGTCCGGGCACGCGTGGACGGCGTCACGGTCACCGTCGGCAGCCGGCGGATGGTGCCGGACGGTTCACCACCGCGCGTTGTCGCCGACCTGGAGGCGCAGGGCAAAACACTTCTGTTTGTCGCCCGTGACGGCGCCATCACCGGAGTCCTCGCCGCCAGTGACACGCTGCGGCCGGAGGTCCCGGCCGCGCTCGCCGCCATCCGGGCGCTCGGCATCCGGCAGATCGAACTGCTCACCGGAGACAACGAACGAACTGCCGCGGCGATGGCGCAGCGACTGGACGTGGAGTATCGCGCCGGTCTCCTGCCCGAGGACAAGATCGGTGTGGTGCAACAGTACCAGGCGCAGGGGCGTACGGTCGTCATGATCGGCGACGGCGTGAACGATGCGCCCGCGCTGGCGCAGGCCGACGTCGGCATCGCCATGGGCGCGGCCGGATCCGACGTCGCCGTGGAGGCCGCGCACATCGCGCTGCTGCGCGATGATTGGGCGCTCATCCCGGAGGTCTGGCAGATCGCCCGCCGCACCATGCGGGTCGTGAAGTTGAACATCGGTTTCACCGCCGCGTACAACCTCACCGGGTTGACCCTGGCCGCCCTGGGCATTCTGCCGCTGGTCTTCGCCGCCGCCGCGCAGTCATTGCCCGACCTGGGGATCCTCGGCAACTCCGCGCGCCTGCTGCGTCCCATGCGTGCACGGACCGCCGGTTAATTGCGGCCGGCGGAATGCCACGATATACTGGGCTTTGAGCGGATGCAGATGGATTTCTTCAGCCCGACGCACGGAAAACTGAGCTTCGACGAGATGTTCCGACGGCTGGTCGGCTACATCGAGGAGGAGCCGGACCAGCAATACCACCTGATCATCGGCACCGACTCGCTGCTGGCGGAGGAAACCACCTTCGTCACCGCGATCGTCGTGCACCGCGTCGGGCACGGCGGCCGCTACTTCTACCGGAAGATGCGCAACCGCAAGATGGAGAGCCTGCGCCAGCGGATCCTCTTCGAGACCTCACTCAGCCTGGAGACGGCCAGCAGGATCGCCGGTGAACTGTCCCGCAACGGTCATTCCGAGCTGCCGGTGGAGATCCACCTGGACGTGGGCGAGCGCGGCGAGACCCGCACCATCATCCGCGAGGTCATCGGCATGGTCACCGGCTCCGGATTCGCCGCCGTGACCAAGCCCGACGCCTACGGCGCCAGCAAGGTCGCCGACAAACACAGCAAGTAAGGAACTAGACTTCGCTGCGCGCCCGCAGGACCTCCCGCCCGCCCATGTACGGCACCAGGACCTCCGGAATACGCACGCTCCCGTCCTGCTGCTGGTAGTTCTCCAGCACCGCGATGAGCGCGCGGCTGGTGGCGATGGCCGTGCCGTTCAGGGTGTGCACGAGCTCGGTGCCGCCGCCGCGCCCCGCGCGGAAGCGCACGCGCAGCCGCCGCGCCTGAAAGTCGGTGGTGTTGCTGCAGGAGGTCACCTCGCCGTACTCGCCGCGCCCCGGCATCCACGCCTCGATGTCGTAGGTCTTGGCCGAAGCCAGGCCCAGGTCGCCCGTGCAGAGGATGACGACGCGATACGGGATCCCCAGCGACTGCAGGATCGCCTCTTCGATGGACAGCAGGAACTCGTGCTCCTCCCCCGAGCGGTCCGGGTGGCAGTATGAGAACATTTCCACCTTGTCGAACTGGTGCACGCGGTAGAGCCCGCGGATCTCCCGGCCGTAGGAACCCGCTTCGCGGCGGAAGCACCAGGACAGGCCGGCCAGGCGAATGGGCAGGCGGTCCCCCTCCAGGATTTCGTCCATGTAGTAGGCGGCCAGGCTGTGCTCCGAGGTGCCGATGAGCGCCAGGTCGTCCTCCGGGATGTAGTAGGTCTGCAGTGGGTCGAGGCGTGGCCCGCCCCACGCGCCCATAATGACCTCCGGCTTCACCAGCACCGGCGTGATTATCGGGAGGAAGCCCCGCGCCAGGACGGAGTCCAGCGCGTAGCGGATCAGGGCCATCTCCAGCAGCGCGCCGTCGCCGACCAGATAGTAGAAGCGCGAGCCCGACACCTTGGCGCCGCGCTCCAGGTCGAGCATGCCCAGGCGCGCGCCGATGTCCACGTGGTCCCGCGGCGGGAAACCCAGGGCCGTGGGCGCGCCCCAGGTGCGCACGGTGACGTTAGCCGAGGGGTCCCGGCCCACCGGCACGCTGGCGTGTGGCAGATTCGGCAGCGCGCGCAGCAGCGGGCCCAGTTCCTCCTCCACCGCACGCAGGACGGCCTCCTGCACCCGCAGCCGGTCGGAGAGGTCGCGCGCGGCGGCAATCCGGCTCTCCTGCTCTGCGCCCTGCCGGCGGGCGATCTCCGCGGAGGCGCGCTTCTGTTCGGCGCGCAGCGCCTCGATGTGCTGCAGCAACTCGCGGCGGCGCTTATCCACCTCGAGGATGTGGTCGACCAGCGACACATCGGCGCCCCGCACGCGCAGGGCGTCGCGCACCACGTCCGGCTGCTGTCGGATCAGCTTGATGTCCAGCATCGTCTCCTCCTCAAAACGCAGAATCCCGCCTCTGTGCAGAGACGGGATTCACCCGCGGTGCCACTCTGGTTCCGTCCCGGGTCTTGGGCTCGGGACGGCCCTTTTAGCGCGATCTCGGGCGCACCCGGGGAGCTCCGCCGCACTTGAATCGCTCCCGGCTCGGGAGGGGATTGTCCTCCGGCCCCGTCGCATCACGCTGAGGGCTCGCTGTGCGGAGGATCGATGCTCCGTCCTCGCCGTTGCCGCTATCGTATCCGCGGCGAATACCAAAATCAAGCAAATCGGTCCGCGGCTAGATGTCGAGAATTACACGCGCCGACCACCCGCCATCCTGACTGATCTGGACCAGGTGATAGGTGGCGGCCTTGACATCCATCCGGAAGCGGTGGCGCTCGGAATCGACGGGCTCGCCCGCAAGGACGGCGCGCAGGCGCGTCGGCGTGACCTCCTCGACGACGAAGGCCGCCGGGATGAAGCCGTCGCCGTTGAGGACGACGAGCAGGTCGTTCAGCCAGGCCACGAGCAGACCTTCCAGGTCGTCGGCCTCTACGGTGCGCGTCCGGCGCTCACGCTCCTGCACCGCGGAGGGATCGATGATGAAGTGAAACATGCCGCGGGCGGCGTTGGCGAAGAGTTCGGCAAGATCGCGGCCGTAAGCGATGATGCCGACATCGGCGGTATGGTCAAAGACCTCGAAGGGGACCGTGGGCGCAGGCATGAGCGGGGTGCCGGCGCCATCATAGCAAGGGCGGCGAGGGCGGTGCTAGAATGAGCCCCGCTACGCCGGCACGGGAGTTGCGGCGAGAAGGGAGGTCGCGGATGGACGACCAGCGTGAGCGCATCCGGCTCACCTCCATGGTCGCCTGCGCGGGTTGAGCGTCGAAACTCAGCCCCGCCGACCTGGCGCAGGTCCTGCGCTATCTGCCACAACCTAGCGACCCCAACCTGCTCGTGGGGATCTCCACGCGCGACGACGCCGCGGTCTATCGCCTGAGCGACGACCTGGCCCTCGTCCAGACGGTGGACGTCTTCACACCCGTGGTGGACGACCCGTTCCTGTACGGGGCCATTTCCGTCGCCAACGCCCTCTCCGACATCTACGCTATGGGCGCGCGCCCGCTGCTGGCGCTGAACATCGTGGGGTTCCCCCGGGGGAAACTGCCGCTGGACGTCCTGGGCGAGATCCTCCGCGGTGGGGCGGCGAAGGCGGAGGAAGCCGGCGTGCTCATCGTCGGCGGGCACAGCATCGATGACCCTGAGCCCAAGTACGGACTGGCCGTGACCGGTACCGTCCACCCCCAGAAGATCGTCACCAACGCCGGCGGTCGTCCCGGCGACGTTCTGGTGCTGACCAAGCCTCTGGGGCTCGGGGTGATCACCACGGGAATCAAGCAGGGGAAGACGCCGCCCGCCGTGGCCGACGCGGCGATCCGCGTGATGGGCATCCTGAATCGCGCCGCCTCCGAGGCCATGGTGGAGGTCGGCGTGCACGCCTGCACCGACATCACCGGCTTCGGGCTGCTGGGACACCTGCATCAACTGGCTGCCGCCAGCGGCGTCGCCGCCTACATCAGGGTTAGCCCGATTCCCTTCCTGCCAGAGGCACATGCTCTGGCCCGGCAGGGCGCCATCGCCGGGGGCACGGCCCGCAACTTTGAGTTCCTGCAGGACAAGGTCTCCTACGACGAGGGCATCGACGAGGAGACCCGCCTCCTCCTGGCCGACGCCCAGACCTCCGGCGGCCTGCTCATCGCCGTCCCCCCGGACCGCGCCGCCGCACTCGACGCGGCCTTACAGCGGCGCGGCGTCTCCCCCGTCGCCCACGTCGGTGAGTTGACCGCAGGACCCGCCGGCCGGATCACGGTCGCCCCGTGAGGCCCCATCTAAGTGTCAGGCTCGGCGGGAATAATTGCCCCTCATTTCGCATTCATGTTAGGCGTAAGGACACCTGATCTCAGGAGGGAAGAGACGGATGCATATGCACTGGCAGTGTAGCTGTGGCCACGTGGCTCACGGGGATTCCGAGGACGAGATCGTCCGCAAGGCACAGGAGCACATGCGGAAGGACCACGGGAAGGAAGTTTCCCGCGAAGAGGTGCTGCAGGCCGCGAAGGCGGCGAGCCACTAGGCCGCCGGCGTCACCATCAAGACACCGTCGCGGCGGCTGCGAACAGATAGCGCAGGCTGCTGACGAGGTTCAGCGCAAGATGGGTCATGGTCGAGGCACCGGTACCCCACCGGTGCCTCACCAGTCCCAGGACGAGAGAGCCGACGATTAAGGTGGATGCGCGGCCGATGGACGCGTCGACAATCATGTGCTTCGCCGCGAAGCACGCCGCCGTGACCAGGATGCCGGCACCCGCCCCCCACCCCGCCACCAGCCGGCTCTGGATGTAGCCTCGCCAGGCAAACTCCTCGACGATCGGCGTAAGGATGCCGTTGGCGGGAATCAGGACAAGCCCCAGCGCCACCACCGCTTGGCCGGCGATCCGCAGTTCCTCTTCCTCGGTGGGTTGCAGCGCCCGGAGGAGATCCCACCTCGAGAAGACGAGCTCATCGATACCGTGTGTGCCCTCGAGCAGCCCCATCAGCACAACACCGCCAACCACACCGGCCAGGAGGGCCCGCCAGGTGAACTCGTAGCCGAGATCGACGGCCCTCGCCCCCTCTTTCACACTTCGTCGGTAGAAGACCGTTCCGACAAGCACCATCGCCGCGCCAGCGGCGGCAGCGTTGAGGATGAGGCCGAGAGGGCCGCGGAGGTCGGCTGCCAGCACCCCGCCGGTCGCCAACAAGAAACCGCCACTCCCGAGCAGGAGGGTGTAGCGTGTCGTGAATTCGAGGACGAGCCACAGCGCGGCTCCACCGAGGCCCGCCCGCACGGCGACGCCTGGCAACGCAGATCCTCCGGCGGCAGGGGTCACTTCATAAGTCCCTCCGCCATAATGCAGTGCCCGGCGCAGTTTCCCGGAGCCAGGACGAGCCGGCGATCGGCCATTGCGTCGTAGAACTTCTGGCCCCCCAGGAGCCGCCCCAGCGCCAAGACCGGCACTATAGGCCAGAGCAGGACCGAGCGGCTGGCGATCTGGATGACCGTGTCGATGCCCTCAGCGATGTGCCCGGAGCGCCCGATGCTCAGAATTCGCCGCTCCGCGCGGCCCGGGTCGGCCCGATACCGCTCTATGACGCCGGGGTCTCGGAACGACACAAACTGCGCCAGCGAGAAGAGGTCCAGCCGCTTCAGCCAGCGGACGCTGCGGGTACACGTGGGGCACCACCCATCGTACAGAACAGTCAACTGCAGCGCCGCGCGCAGCCCCCGAGCCGCACCCATGTATTCTCGGTCGGTGAACAGCAGCGGGTAGACGCTCAGCATGCTCCAACTGAAGGTAGCCAGCCCCATGAACACGGCGATCCCCAGATGGAAGGCGACGCCGGTGGCAACCACGGCATATCTCGTCCAGCGGTTGAGCAGTAGCGACGCAAACATCAGTTCAAAGAGGATGGTGCCGTACGTCCCCAGGACGACCAGATACGGATTACGGTAGATGATCTCCGCGCCGCCCGGCCAGGAGAACTCTCCCACCCGCAGGATGTAGTACAGGGCCGTCCCGTTCTGCCAGACCGTCCCCATCGTCTTATAGAGACCCGTGCTCGCATAGAGCAGGCAGAGCTGGACGACGGTGAGGAGCACGCCGAAGTTGTGCGCGACGGCCAGTGCTGGCCGGAACCATTGCTGTCCCGCCCGGCGGCGCAGCGCGTCCAGGGAGAAGTAGGCGCCGCAGTTCACCAGGATGAGGAACAACAAGACCAGCCGCATGAGGTTGTCTCCACCGTCGGTGATGAGGAAGTTCCGCTCCTGCAGCGAGAGGATCATTACCCAGTGGAGCAGGCTCATCACCCGTGTGTGCCATCCCAGGGTGAAGAGCAGGGCCACCACGATGCCGGTCAGGTACACCGCGTCGAAGAACAGGGGAGCGGCGCTGAACTGGAATACGGAGAAGAGCGTCCGCGAAGCCAGGTAGCGTTCGAAGGGCCACAGCCCCTGGGGACCCCAAAGCAAATGGCGGACAGGAAAGTGCAGGAGATAGTAGTAGAGCGCCCAGATCCCGAGGCTGATGCGCACCAGGCTGGCCCCAATCAGCCAGTGCTCCTGCGTCAGGAACGTGTAAAGTCGCTGTCGCGCGCTCACGATCACCCACCAACCTGTTGGTACGGCAGCCAGGGAAGGATAACGTAGCGGGTGGATCCGGCTTCCGGTGGCTGCGCCCGCCGGGAAAACGGCGGCGGTGTGTGGATGAGCAGCGCCAGTTGGACGCGGCTCGCCCGCCCCCGTCCGATCAGATGGTCGCAGGCCGCGGAAGCGACCCGCGCCAGAACGTAGAGACCGGTCTCCTGCATCCGTCGGGTGATGGGATCCTCGCCACGGCAGAGCGGATTCCCTGGTTGAACGCGGCAGACGGCGCGCCGCCAGTCCTCATCTCCGGTCCGTCCCATCCATACCCGCACCGCGTTCTGTTGCACCCGCAGCACGCGCGCCATGGGTGACGTGCGGGCGCTTTGGTGACGCGCCAGCAAGGGCGCGGTAATGTCCTGCCAGGCGGAGACTTCATCCTTCGTGCGGCAGCGGACCGTCAACACGAAATCCGACTTGACGGGGTCCGGGGCAAAGAGATGCCAGTTCTGTGCAAAGAGGGGGTTCTGGATGGCCCTGATGACCGGCAGCAGCTGCGCCGTCACCGGGTTCGGCGGTGCCAGGTAGAGGGTGGTATTCCCCACGTAGACAAGCATCGCCGCGCCGAGAACAAGCGTCACGGTCACCGTGACGATGCCTTCAAGCTTTATCCGCACCCGGCCTCACCTCCGGGCGGGAGGGAGACACCCCTCCCGCCCTCATCCCTGAGAAGACGACGATGAGCTTGACCAGCTCCTACTGGGGCACGTCGAAGATCTCCCAGTCCACGGGTCGGACGTCCGTCGCGACGCTTCCGGAGTAGTGCGAAGCCCACCACTCGGCTGCTGCGCGCGCCACGGCCAGCGCGACCCGGACGCCCAGATCCCACCAGTGCTTGTCGCCGTCATCCCCGCCGTCCGCCGCAAAGCCGCCGTCATAGTCTCTGCCGCCGTCGTCCAGCGCGGCGCGCTCCGGACTGACGATCGGCCGGCACGGCTGCGGCATCTGCTCACCTAACTGACAGAGGCGAAACGCCACGCTCGTTACCGGCAGCGGCTGTGCCCGCGACCCGTTGACCGCAAGACCCGCCACCAACACGACCACCATCACGAGAACTGCAATGCTTTTCACCGCCATCCCCTCCTCGGGCGAAGCCCGTTGATTGCCTTTCGCTTAGAGAGATCGTGCGGCGGTGAGAGTTTTCAGGCGGGGGTGAGTCTCAGGACGCCCGTGCGGGCGGCGAGGAAGAGGTGCTGGTTGGCATAGCCGGCCAGCGGACCGAAGCGGTCGCGGGCCCACTCGCGGATCACTCGGGGCGTGGCACGGCGGCCCCGCAGGTAGAGGGTCTGCACCGTCCGCCGAATCCACACGTCCACGGGAAAGGCCTCACCATGCTCCAGGGCAAACAGCAGGACGCACTCCGCCACCTTCTCCCCGACGCCGGGGAGTGCCAGCAAAGCCTCCCGGGCCTCTTCGTACGGCAGGCCGCGCAGACGCTCCAGCTCGAGCGCGCCCGTCGCGACCGCGCGCGCCACCTCGCGCACGTAAGGTGCCCGGTAGCCAAGGATGCACGCGCGCAGCGTGGAGAGCCGAGCCTCCGCCAACCGTTCCGGGGAGGGAAAAGTGAACTGTCCATCACCTAACGGCACCCCGAATCGGCGGGAAAGGCAGTCTACCGTCAGCCGGATCTTCGGGATGTTGTTGAAGGCGGAGATCACGTAGGAGATCAGGCACTCCCATGGGTCCTGGCGCATGATGGCGATGCCGCTTGTGCGCAGGAGAACGCGCCGGAGCACGCGGTCCGCGGCCAGGTCGTCTTCGATGCGGCGAAGCGGCGCATCCAGGGCCAGGTGGCGGCGCAGGGCATCAAAGGCTGCGGGTGGGCCATCACCCGCGATGCGGAGCGACCGCGCCTCCTGCTGCACCATCCAGACCCGGTGGCGAAACACGCCAACTGCTGCGCCATCCTGGACGGTCCACCGGAATACCTGTCCGCACTCTAACGTGCGACGAAGATTGTACCGGGGGTCAACGGTGACGGTGACACCGTACGCTGCGGAGACTGTGGCGTCAGAGCGCAAACGGATCGGCGGCATCGACGATGCGCTGGGACCAGCTCTCCATGCGGGGGCGGGCCTCCCGCACCTCGGCGGCCGTGGCCAGGCGGCCGCTCAGGCGATCCTCCTCCCGCACCCGCACCGCGGGATCATCCGTCTCCACCACGTACACCACACCGAAGTGCACCCGGCTGACCGGCGTGTCATCCTCGTTCAGCACGCCGACCGGCCGCGCCCGCCAGCCGTTCGCGATCACCAGTTCCTCGTGCAGTTCGCGCTCCAGCCCGACCGCCAGCAGATCCTGTGCGCCGTTGGTATCCTCGCGGGCGATGTGCCCGCCGACGCCGATGGAGTAGAGCCCATGCAGCCGCTCCTCCCCGCCCCGGGTGGATCGCTGGAAGAGAAAGATCCGATCGCGGTGGCGGATGATCAGGTATGGGATGATCTGCTTCAGCGAAGGATCCTCCTCGACGTCGGCGCGCCGGCGGAACTCACCGTGGCGGCGGATGCGCTCCACGTAGGCGTCCACGCCGCCCGCGAAAAAGCCGTCGAGACCTCCAGGCGGAAGGAGCCGGCCGCGCGGCACCACCAGGATGAGTTCATCCAGTCCCATGCCCGATCCTCAATGTGGGTCGTCCGGGTCGGCAAATGCCGCTTCGATGGCCGCCTCCTCGGAGGGAGGAGCGGCCGGGAAGACCGCCCGCAGCAGCGGCGGGGTAATCACCGTAGTGGCCAACACCATGATCACCATGATGGCGAAGCCACGCTCGCCCAGTAGTCCGGACTGCAGACCAATCGCGGCAATAATCAACCCGACCTCGCCGCGGCTGATCATGCCCACGCCGATGCGCAGCGCCTCCGGTCCCGTGAAGCCGGCCAGCCGCGCTCCTGCGCCACACCCCACCACCTTCCCGGCCACCGCGGCCAGGATGATCAGGAGCGCCAGCGGGATGTCCTGCGCCGCCAGCGTGCGGGCGTTGGCCTGCAGGCCGACGCTGACAAAGAAGATGGGGACGAGCAGCGCGTAGGTGAACGCTTTCAGGCGGTGCTCCACCTCCTGGCGGTACCCGGCCCGGGCCACGAGGACTCCGGCAAGATAGGCTCCGGTGATCGCGGCCACACCGCCCAGGGCCTCCGCGCTCCAAGCATACGCGAGCACGGCGATCAGCGTCGCCGCGAGCAATCCTTCGCTCACCGGGGCCCGCTTCGCGCGGCTCAGCGAAGGCCGGAAGAGACGCCCCAGCAGGATCGCCCCGATGAAGAAGGCGGCCATGCGCATCAGTACCACACCCACGTCGGCCAGCCCGCTCCCGCCCGCCAGGCTCACCGCGACGAATACGGACAGGACCACGAGGGCGATCACGTCGTCCACCACCGCAGCGCCGAGCAGCGTCGTCCCTTCCTTGGAATCGAGTTGGCGGAGTTCGATCAGCGTCTGCACGGTGATGCTGACGCTTGTCGCGGTGAGGACGATGCCCATGAACGCGCTCTTCTGAACGCCAAAACCGAAAAGCAGTGCGACGGCCAGCCCCAACAGCAGCGGAACTACCACCCCCGCCACGCCGGCGGCCACGGCCACGCGCCCCACGCGTCGCATCTGCTCGAGGTCGGTCTCCAGCCCGGCGATGAACATCAGCAGGACGACGCCCACGTTGGCCAGCAGAAAGACGCCCGCGGCCATCCCCTCTCCCACGAAGGGGCTCAGGTGCAGAAGGTCGAGCAGCGAAGGCCCCAGGACCACGCCGGCCAGCAGTTCTCCCAGGACCGCCGGCTGGCCCAGGCGGAGGCTCAACCACCCCGCCCCCTTCGCCGCGGCGACGATTAGGGCGAGCAACAGCAGGAAATTTAGGATCTCGTGATGGTCGGGCATTTGAGATTAGGGTTTGCTCCGGGGATTCGCGAAACCTTCGCGGTCATCTTGCCTCGCCGGCCGGGGTCGTGTACACTCCGCGAGAAGGGGAGTAGCCACGGAGCCCTGCTCCGTGTCCGGGCCGTCAGCACGGTCGGATAGACCCGGCCCGGCTCTCGCAGTCTTGC
>Ga0209126_1000446_pt1 | contig 14035 bp, 15 predicted proteins | sample RifCSP19_1_FD_184024 | JGI IMG/M metagenome (GOLD analysis project Ga0209126, IMG submission 184024) | Soil microbial communities from Rifle, Colorado - Rifle CSP2_sed 19_1 (SPAdes) (version 2) | ecosystem: Environmental > Terrestrial > Deep subsurface > Rock core/Sediment | place: Rifle...
CTGATCCTCCTCAGGACCGTCGCGTGAGAATACTTACCACCACCATATTCGTCCCTTAGATCCCCATGAGCATCAAGGCTGACGACTCCTACGGACTTCGGCAGGCTCCGAATCGAGCCCAGAGTGATCGTGTGTTCGCCACCGATGAAAATGGGCATCTTCTCGGCACCTAGAATGTCTTTCGTGACAAGACTCAATCGCCGCAAAGTTTCGGTCGCGTCATCTACAATGTGTAGATCTCCCGCGTCGTGCATGGCTACATGCTCGATGTCAATACCTGTGCGGAGGCTGAAGGTCTCAATGTTCAGCGAAGCTTCGCGGATCGCGCGAGGCGCAAAACGTGAACCTGTTCGGTAAGTGCTGGTGTGATCTAAGGGTACGCCAACTATTACGTAGTGTGCTTCTTCCAGAGGTTTTGAGAATCCTGAGAAACTATCGATCTTGGATGTGTGAAGCGCTAGGTTCTCCATTCGGTCTGACTCCGTTCGCAACTGGTAAAGCTTTATGGCACATGTTCAGGCGTAATAAGGCCTCTCAAATTTGCGGTGGCGCAACATTGACCGAAAAATTCGCGGAAAGAACGGCCGGCATATGGTTTCCATTAGCTTTCTACGCTGTTGGCGGAGTGTACATGCTCGCGTTCTGGGCAATTTTCGACCGTGCCGCATACCACCTGACAGTTCTGGGGATTGTCTCGATAATCATCGCCGTGGCTCTATACTCAGTCTCCCGTTGGGCATTCTGGCTTGGACTGTTCACGTTTCCTCTGTACTTCACAGAATTTCTCTACGCTACACTCGCCTCCGTAAACCTCGTAGGCTGGTATCCTGACATTCAGACCGCCGCCTTCAACGCGTCACTCGTAGTATACCTCGTATTCCTTTGTCTCTCCCTGATTCTCCTAATCGACAGAAGAAATGCGCTCAAAACGGACAGAATACTCGACCGATTGAAAAGGCCGCTATCAAGTCCTGAGACGACCTCGAAGCACCCGCAGTAAGTCCCGGCATTGAAGAAACGGGATGCCCAGATTAGAATATGCGCAGAATCCTCTAGGTGGAAAAGTAGTACTTTCTCCAATGCCGCACAGCATTCCACTCAGTCTTAAGTACTCCAGAGACCACACCACGTCGTAGTAATCTGCGAGGTGAATTGCAATGGCCCCTAAGAAGAAAGTGAAGATGCGTGTTAACGACGAGAGTTCACGTGCTGAGAGAGTCGCTGAGGAATATCAGGCATAAGTGCCTGATTGAGGCGCTGCGTGCGCTTCTCCTCTTTCCTTTTTGTCCCGTGTTTTCTTGCGTGTTTTGTCATGTCTTGGATGGAGATGCTAACTTCGGTGTCCGGTAGAAATATGCAGCTTTCGAAAATAGCCCTTCTATGGCGGCCCTGGAATTGCTCAGTAGCAGTCCATAGAGTACGGCTCCCAAGTAACCAAGGTGAGTGAGCCGTCTCAGTTTGGATAATTCCCGCAGAGTGACTCCGGACGCCATGAATGGTGCTGTGTATATTACAACCGAAAGTGCGAGAGTGAACCAGGCGACCTCGTAGCGCCAGATGTCCTCAAGCCAGAACGACGGCGGGAAGATTGCATAGAAGAGCAGAGTAACGACTAAGCCTACTATTGTTAACGGGCAGATGAAGTAGGTCCCCAAGTGCAGAAAGGCTTCCAATTTCTGGAAGAGGCTTAGCCGCTTGCTTCGCAAGATCGCGGGGGCATGTCTCCTTAGGCACTCCGAAAATCCCTGCGCCCAACGAAACTGCTGATACATCAGACTCTTGAAGTCATGTGGAATTTCTCCCGGGCATGCGACGCCGGGCAGGTAAATGTAGCGCCAGCCTTCCAGGTGAAGCCTTATGGAAAGGTCCAAGTCTTCCGTAAGTGAACTCGTATTCCAGCCACCAACCTGTTCTATTGCCTGTCGTCTGAAAACGCCGCAAGTTCCGCTGAAGTGCGCAAGCAGGTTACCAACGTAGCGCGCTCTTTGATCAACGAAAGCGTAGATATCAATACCAAGAGAAATTGCCTTCGCGATCCAGGAGAATTGTCCATCGAAATAAGTCCATCTGGCTTGAACAAACGCGACCCTCTCGTCTGAATAAAAGTGCGGAACGGTTTTCTTCAGGAAATCTGTTGGTGGCACGTAGTCCGCATCGAAGAGAGAAATGAATTCTCCTGTGGTATTTTGCATGGCGGTCTGAAGCGCGCCTGCCTTGAAACCCGACCGATCATTCCTGTGAATGACTCGGACGAGATCTGAGTATTTCGATTCAAATGCACGGAGCACATCGGTCGTCCCATCATCGGAATCGTCCACGGCAATGATTTCAAGTTTGTCACGCGGGTAGTCCAAGTTAAGACATGCCTCGAGTAGACGCTTTGCAACTGCCTTTTCGTTGTATAAGGGTAGATGAATTGAGACTCTTGGCCAAGATTTGACCTGCGGCGGATTCGGGAGCTTCCTCCTACCCTTGATCGAGAGCAGACTCAGAATCCACATGTTGCACGCATAAATCGCGAGAAGCGCGGTAATGACAGTAGCCACTATGAGTATTGATTGTTGGAGGTTGGAGAGGTTTTGCGGAAACAAGTACATGAAGGCAAACTTCCAACGAACGGCAAGGGGCGTAGCGTAACTTCATAGGCTGTATAAGCGTTTCCAGCGTCGTCAAGCTCCGGGTAACCTATCAAGATAGAAACATGATCCAATTCGCCGTACACGACTTTGCCATGAACAGAGTCGGGACGAGAGCTTATAGAGGGTCGTCTAGTTGCTACCTTTGTGACCACATTTGCCGCTAACAGATCAGGCCGATCGAAAACTAATGCTCCTCGGAATACTACTCTTGGGACTCGCCCTTTCTGTCATGGTCTATTATTGGATCACGATTCCGAATGAGAATAGCTTTGGAGAGCGCTATGTGAATTCTGAGGTGCCGCTCATATTTCCCTTCTTTGTGATCATGTCCTTCAAACCAATAACGCTCACAGTCTACCTAATCTTCACGGGTGTGCTTCTCATTCTCGAGGCCATCAAGGAGAGATTGAGAGATCGGAACACGAGACCAATCAAAATCATCCTGTTGCTTGTTGCTTTCGCATCTGGATATGAGGTCCTCTGGAACTTCTTCGCATGGTTCACTGCTTGGCAGAGAGAGGGTGGAGTCTTAGATGCAATCGCGAACACGACTCATGAATATCCCATATTGCCGGCGAACTTTAACTTCGCGACCAAAATAATCTTTCTAATTTTCGCACTCTCATTGTATGGCAGCCTATTCTTGGGGAAGTTGGAACGGAGTAAGCCAACAACCCATTAGGGTAAGGACCGGCTTCAAAAAACACGGACAAGTCCCTGGTAAGCAGAGTGCTGGAGTGCCAACACACGACTTGCTATTTCGAAACGGTCGGCTTGATCGTTACCTCTTCGGTTGGTTTCGGAGCCTTTAGTTTGTTGACGTAGCAATTCGGGCATGAGACCATGGGACGTCGACCCTTGGACCGTACTTGTACCATTTGGAACCCGCACTCAGGACAGCGTTTTTCCAAGAGGGTTAGTACGCCGAATTGAGGTACTGGCAGTCCGAAGGTGCATTTCTTTTCCCATTTTCCTGAACAGCCAATGAAGCGTTTCCTGGTTTTCGGGTTTCGTACCACCTTGAGGATTGAACCACATTTGGGACAGGGGACGCTTAGGGTGATTGAGGCTCGCCACATTTCGGTGATGATGTTTGTGAGTTCTTCCCCAATCTGATCTTCCTTCGCCTTGAGGTCCTCAACGATTGGCTTCAGGTAATCTACCGTTTCCACAACCACGTGCTCGCGAGTCTGCTTTCCGGACTCAATTTGCTCCATCTTGCCTTCTAGTTCGCGAGTGAAGGTCACATCGATAACTTTCGGGCAATAGTTTGTCAGAATCTCGGTGACCCTAAATGCGAGCGGTGTTGCAACCATTCTTAGTTCTTTCACGTAGCCGCGCCTGTAAAGTGTCTCAACTATGTCTGCGCGCGTGGCTTTTGTGCCAATCTCGGCTTCTTCCATGGCTTTCAGCAGACTACTGGGGTTATACCTTGAAGAAGGTTGAGTGTACTTTTCCTCCAATGAGATTTCCGTGATTGAAACTTCCTGCCCTTCCTTCAGGGTTGGAAGTGTGATTTCCTCGAATTTCGCGTATGGTCCATAAAGCGAGATCCACCCCTTCTCGAGGATCCTCGACCCTCGGAGGAAGAAAGAGTGATCGCCAACCTTGATGACCGCCTTGTCACTCTGCTTCGTTGCGGTCTGACCGAAAGTCGCGAGAAAGCGTCTGACAACCAAATCGAAGAGTTTCTGCTCGCGCGCATCAAGCATCCTCTTTGGAACGCCCCCAGTTGGATAGACCGCTGGGTGGGCCGGGTCGTCCTTCTTTCCCTCATTGGGCACAAGCGTTCCCGAAGCTGACAGCATCGCTGTGACAGATCGATAGGCATCTATCTGGCTAAGTCCTTTCATAATCTCCTCATAGCCAATCGACGAGGGCAGTTTCTGGCTTGAGGTTCTTGGATAGGAAATTAACTGGTCTAGGTACAATCGCTCGGCGATTCCCAGAGCGGCGCGAGGAGTGAAACCGAAGTGGCGATACGCTTCGGCTTGTAGGGCTGAAAGATCGAATGGTGTGGGAGGGGACAGGCGATAGGTTCGCGACTCAAGTTTCTCGATTAAGCCATTCTTGCCGGCACATTCTTTGATTGTTGATTCAGCTTGTGATTTCACTTCGAAACGTTCGATCTCGTACTCAGCTTCAATCGTTTTACCGTCAACGTCTACAATTGTTTTGAGCACCCAGTATGGGGTGGGTACGAAGGTCTCGATCTCTCTTTCTCGTTCGACGACAAAGCGCAGTGTTGGACCTTGCACTCTGCCAGTGCTTAGGGTGGCGTAGCGGTGGCTGGCTTTGTAGGCGGATTGGGTGAGCGCTCGTGAGAGGTTTATGCCGTAAAGCCAGTCGACCTCGTGGCGACACATCCCCGCATAAGCGAGCGAGAAGTCCAGTTGTGGCGAGACTTTCGCGTACGCGTCTCGCAATTCCTTCGTGGTGAGAGTTGAGAATTTCATTCGTTGGGCTTTCTGATCGGCGCCATCGCAGGCGTATTTCAAGATCGTATAGCCGATGAGTGAACCTTCAATGTCGTAATCGCAGGCGTTGATGAAACGGTCTGCCTCTTTAGATACTTTGGAAATAGATTCGATGAATTTCTGTTGCTTCCTCTGCCCTCGCTCCGCGAGGTGTTTTGGCTTCCATCCAAAGTCCCACACAGGATACTGAGACCTAGCCTCATTTCCTTTCGCGGCCACGGCGTACAAATGCCCGAGAGCGGAGCAAACGAGGATCCGATCTTCGTCTTTCTGAACTTCATAGAATGGAACACCGTCGACGCTTACCTTCTTGGGTTTCCGCTTGATACTCAATGCTTCTGCAACGTGCAAGGCGGCGTCGGGTTTTTCAGTGACTACTAGAGTGGTGGCCACTAGTTACCTTCTCCTTTCTCGCGAAGGTGTTCGATCAGATTCTTGACCGTTCGACCTGTTTCCGCGAGCGCCGTCAATTTCTCGTAGTATTCTTCTCTTGTGAGCTTGCCGTCGTAGGCCTTGCTCCAGGAGGAGTATGCGTCTTCAAGGTTCTTGAGGGCAGCGTTGTGGAAGCTGCAGAATTCCGATGAAGGCTCTTTGAGTCTCTCGCAGAGCGGACAGTGATCAACCATCTTGTTTACCGTCGAATCCAGGTTTTCTTCTAGACGCTATGAAGGCTCTTTTTAGGCCTTATTGGCAGGCTCTAGTCTAGATGCCGTCATCGCGGCTTCTTTTGCCGCCTTGCAGACCGTCCGAAAGCCCATGCACCCAAGATCATTAAGGCCGGCGCCAAGATCTGAGACAGCGAGTATTGCCACAATTGGTTTAGGCGCATCATCGATTCAACGCTGCTCAAGAGGGAAAGTCCGAAGTCATGCACCTGTGTGATGCTTTTTCCAGTTTCGCTTATCCTTGCCCAGAACCAGTTCGATCCGATCAAGTATGGAATGTACATGACACAAATGAACAAGGCCAGTGATAACACGACCGCTCTTACAAGTCGTAGGCGACCTAGCGGGTCAATTTCGAAGATTCCCCTTCGCGGAAAGACCCTGTAATATGTCTCGTACCAAGCAACGAATGAAAGTAAGACGATCCCCAACAATGGCAGCCATTGCAGTTGAATTGAGGTTCTCTGGCCACCTAGAGCGACCTCCTGGACCTTCGTTTCGAGCCCGTAGGAAGTGATGTACGCAACGAAAAACCAGTCGAGAAGAGCGATAAGGACTGTGACGCCGAGAATCGTTGACCATTTCATGGCTGCCGAACTTGAACGCATTTGTCAAGCCTCCTTGTTTCCGCTTTCGATTCCGCTACCGTAACGGATTGATGCTATAAGAATATCTCGCGCCAAACACTTAGTAGCATATGCCGAAGAACCGAACTGAGGGGAGGACGCGTGGAAATAGAAATCATAGGCCGCGGAACTTGGCTCGATATGGTGGCCTCCCGTGTCCTCCAACGCGAAGAAAAGCTCGGGAGAAAGCTCGATGTTCTCAGAACGGAGAGCGGTCTCGGAGCATCCGGGATCCCTCACATTGGAAGTTTAGGTGATGTCATCCGCGCGTATGGAATCAAGATGGCTCTCGAGGTCCAAGGTAGACAGTCGGAGTTCATTGCGTATTCGGACGACATGGATGGGTTGAGGAAAGTTCCCGCGGGCATGCCGGACTCACTCAAGAAATACCTCGGCCATCCTGTTTCGGCTATTCCTGATCCCTACAATTGTCACGAGAGCTACGGTACGCACATGAATTCCCTGCTGAGAGAAGCGATGGACAAATGTGGCGTAGAATACGTGTTTCACTCAGCAAACGAGGATTACAAGAAGGGTCTCTTCACAGAACAAATCAGAAAAATAATCTCCGCAGCCGATCAAGTCGGCAAGATCGTCAAGGAGGAAGTTGGACAGGAGAAGTACACCACAGTCCTTCCCTACTTCCCGATATGCGGATCCTGCGGAAGAATCTACACGACCCGAAGCTTAGAGTGGGACACCGCGGCAGACAAGGTTCTCTATGTGTGTGAAGGAGGATCTGAAATCAAGGGTCAGACTCTCGAAGGATGCGGTTACAAGGGCGAGATTGACATCAAGGAGGGTCGTGGGAAGGTTCCTTGGAAGGCGGAGTTCGCCACTCGCTGGGACGCGCTTAAAATCAATTTCGAAGCCCATGGGAAAGAGCTCACAGACTCCGTTCGCGTGAACGATAGGGTCTGCGAAGAAATCCTAGGTTATCCCGCCCCCTACCACGTGCGTTACGAACTTTTCCTCGATAAAAGCGGAAAGAAGATTTCCAAATCAAAATCGGCACTTGACGTTATCACACCCCAAACTTGGTTCAAGTACGCAACACCAACTACGCTCAATCTTCTGATGTTCAAGCGCATAACCGGAGCCAGAAGCCTCGGAGTGGAAGACATTCCCACCTATGTGAATGAACTTGACCAGCTCGAGGAGGTGTACTTCGGCATCCGGAAGGTCACTGATGAGAAAGAGCTTGCGAACCTAAAGGGATTGTTTGAGTACGCTTGGTTTTTGAAACCACCATCGGCGCCCACAGCACATTTTCCGTATAATCTGCTAGTCTACCTGGTTACCGTTGCTCCTCCTGAGAAGAGGAAAGAGTACGTCGAGATGAAATTGCGCGAGTACGGCTACATGAAGGATGGGTCTGCATCTGGTCTTGATGAGCGGCTGATTTTCGCGTCAAATTGGGCTAAGGATTTTCACGACATAACTGAGTCCCAAATTGAGATCTCGAATCCCCAACGTCTAGCCATTGAGGATCTGATCTCAGTTGTCAAGTCCGAGACTGACGAACGAGTGATTCAGAATGCAATCTTCAATTTGGCTAAGAAGTACTCGCTTGAGGCACCGGACTTCTTCCGTTTGCTGTATATGATCTTGTTGGGGTCTCCGCGTGGACCCAGACTTGGACCCTACATTAAGGCCATGGGAAGCGAGAACGTAGCACGTGCCTTAGAGCGAGCCGTTGCGCCCTCGCAATCAGGCTGAGCAAGGGCTTCCCAACAATTCTTTAACCTGAATTTGCATTGCAGCAACGGGGCCCGTAGTCCAGTCAGGATTAAGACGCTGAGAGAATAAGAAACCTCGCGTAGGCCTGCGGACGGACCGCAACAAGCCTGACAGCAAGCCAGTAATCGTGGGTTCAAATCCCACCGGGCCCGCCAGCTCCCTATTCGGATTGTTGGACGGTTGGGGTTCTTGTGGTTTCTTTTGGGTTTTGGAGGGTTGGCTGCTGTTCGTCCAGTCTTTTGGAGGGGGTGGGGGGAGTGTATGTAGTTTTCTACAGACAACATGTTACTCTGCGTCAAACGCACGTTGAAACTAGTGTTCTTGTCGCGATTGTGAACAATTCTCAGCTGACCCTGACGCGGCCGCCATCAGAACTTGCTCCACACTCCGCAATCGAATGTAGCTGAGCTGTACGCTTCTGGAGGATAGATTGAGACGGCTGGTCGAGGTCGGAGCCAGTGATGGGCTCTAATGTTTCTTGCATTCTACATTGTCACAGTTGATAGCTTCAGCTGCGTTACTCCGCGCTTTTTCATTATCAGTTTTGCCAAGGCTTGGATACGTTCTATTTTTCCTTTGACTGAGATTATCTCAAGACATCTGGATTCGTCGAGATGAATGTGAGTTGTCGAGTTCACGACGCTTCGAAATCTGTGTTGAATCTCCGTGAGTGCATCCTGAACGCCATGAGACTCATGGTTATAGGTCAACAAGATCGCTCCTGCCCCAGGTTTTCCTCCCTCCTTTCTCCATACGTACTCCGTGACGAAGTTGCTCATTGCGACTTGCAAGGCCTTGGACCTGTCCTCGTAGCCAAGCATCCGGAGAGATTCGTCGAACCTCTTCAGGAGAGCTGGGGGCGTTGAGAAGCTAATCCTCTCTACCCTCACCAAGAATCTTACATCTCTCAAGTGTTGGAATCGCTCGATACTCTTTAATATCGTTATTACGATTGTGGCGATTGGTAATACTATGCGCCTGAACAGTCGACTTGTGGCTTTCACGGCAGTAACTAGTGCATTGACGGTTGTCCTCAGCGTTCTGACAGTGCCCTTCTTTTTCGGAACGAGAATTCACTTTTTCCAAGCGGGCATAATGTTAGCTGGTGTTGTGGGAGGACCGCTTTCGGGGCTCATCACTGGATCCATCGGAGGAATGTATGTGGCCGCAATGAGATCGGACCCGACTATCGTGATTGGAAATGGCCTGTTAGGTTTGTTTACGGGAATCTTTTCACGGAAACTCCGACCTGTGCTGGCTGGATTGGTTGCCTGGGTGTTGATTCAGGGTCCGTGGATATACATCACTGGAACACTAATTCTTAATGTCCCTTCGGCTGCAATGCAAGCAATTCTCGCGCTCCTGACCGTAGAAGATGTGATTTGCGCCTCCGTGATTGACTTCCTGTCCAATCACTTTCATCTTAAGGCTTCGCTCGCAGGTCCAGTGAGACGTCTATGATCCACAACCGGAGTGACATGCGAGCTCTCTTGAAGGCCGGCGTGGAGTTCCATGGCCACTTGGGTCCTTACCTAGTGCTCGGTCTCCACATGGGGCGTGTCGCGGTTCGAATGCTGAAGCCCAAGCGCATCCATGAGTTATCTGTGAAAGTCTGGACTAGGAAATCACCGCCCCAATCGTGTATACTGGACGGCATTCAGGTCTCAAGCGGTTGCACGCTAGGTAAAGGAACCATCACAGTAGAGGAATCAACGCGCACGAAGGCTGGATTTCGCAAAGGCAATCGCATTGTGGTCATTCGACCTGGTGAGGCAGCCATAAGATTGCTAACAGAGGTTTCCAAGGATTCACACCCGCTCAAAATCCGTGAAATCGCGATTGCTCTGCATCAAATCCCTGATCATGAATTGTTGACCATCAAATGAGATGACCGCTGACCTCGTTCATTCATTTGAGACCGCTACGAGGCACAGAGAATAACTCAAATCACGCATAGGGATCAAAGAGGCCGCTGAGAAAATTGGCAGCTTTAGCGGAGATCGTCGCCGTCGGGATAGCTATAGGGGTTATCCCCTTGTTGATAGGATTCTGCCCGCGGTTTCTTTTCGCTAACCGTCAAAGATTTTGGAGTCAATTTGGTGGAGGCATGGCTCTTGGCTTTATGATGATCTTCTTCACTGATCTAATCGGTGATTCTGGAGGCCTCGGCGAATCGCTTGGACTCACCATGAGTCCCACCCAGATCACTCTGGCTGCCCTTTTCGTCTTGGGCTTTGGAGTCTTCATGATGTCGTCCCTGAAGGGGACAGCTAGTCCATCATCGACCGCGTATTTTGTGGCTGCCGCAATCGGACTCCACGCATTGGGTGAAGGGATAGTCGTGGGAAGCAACTTTGTTGGTCAAATGCAAATAGAGGAACTCTCGACGGTCATCCAAGGCCTCAGTTTTGCAATGCACAAGTTTCTTGAAGGTTTCACGATATCCATCTTCTTCCCCTCGAACCCTAGGTTGAGAAACGTCCTGGTTGCGGCGCTCTTGGGTGGGATCCCATTGTTAATTGGGATACCTCTGGGAATTCTTGCTTACCCATTTATCTTGGCCAACTTTCTATTTGCGGCCGGTGCAGGCGCAGCGGTTTTCGTGATCCTTAAGATAACGTTGCTGATTGGTCAGAACAAGCCGGACATTACGACGATTCTCGGTTTTCTGGTTGGTTTCTTGATCGTTTATGTCGCTGCACTGATCCACTTTACAGTGTTGCCCTAGACGTAGCATTTCGCGTATACGAATCGCGTCCGTCTTGTTGCTCATGGCACGACTTGGAAGATACCGTGCATGTTAGGGTGGCCGACGCCACAGAAGACGTTACAGTAGTATGTGAAGGTCCCAAGCTTGTCTGCAACAAAACTTACCGTAACAGTCTCCCCGGGTGGAATGTACACTCTAACGTTGTATTCGTCAATCGCAAATCCATGGGTGATGTCCAATGTTCGAATCTCAATAATCACTCGTTGTCCTTTGTGAACTGTTATTGTGGGACTCTCATGGACGGTTCCGAATTGGAAATCTGGTATGTAAGTGGTGTTGAATCCCCAGTTGAAAGTCGTCATTGAAATGCGCATCGTATCGGAAGTCTCTCCGTTCGTTTTCGTTCCTGTCTGCGACATCAGATAAAGCGACATCCCCACGACCACTGCGAGCAGAATAAACGCGAGGATGAGATTTCGCCGAGCGGGCATCGTCGACACCAGAACTGGGGAGTGACGATTCCTGGTCCTAGTTAAGTTTGGCCTATTGAAGGTCAGGTGCAAAAGCTAATTCGTAGAGATGTACATCGGCGTGATACGTTGAGCGGCTGGTGCTCCTCGAATGAGTTCCACCCATGCACGTAACACTATCCTGCATGGACTTTTCCGCTTGCTCCTTGGTTTGTTCCCTGTCTTGAGTATGCTTACTCCGTGGGGAGAATCACTGGATTCGTCATTGACGCTACACATGATCGTACAGCATGCCTTCTACTTGGCGGGTGGCTTCCTGATCGCGTCTGGGGCCGACTTGCTGGTCCTTGGAAGTTCCAAGTTTTCAAAGACGATCACATCAGTATACGCGAAACTGATGAAAGCAAACGTCAAAGTCAACATACGGGGCTTCGTTACCTTCACGCTCGCTGCAATACTCACCGTCTACTGGCACATCCCAGCCTACTTCGACGCAGCCGTGTTGGACGAAAACGTACACATTCTAATGCACTTCACATTCACCGTGGTCGGCGGATTGCTTTTCATAGGATCGGGCCTGTTGACCGGAAGGATGCGTCATGTCCTGCTTCTCTTGCCTGGAAAGACGATGGGCATATTCGGCGCGTTCTTGCTCTTCACGTCGTGGTACGTCTACCCAGTCTATCCGGTCTCTGAGCAAGGGGAAACGGGATTAGTCATGGTGGTGATGATGCTAGTGATGGACTTGACGATCGTTCCATATTGGCTCTACAAATACTTCGGAAAAGTCCAACCGACCCCCCAGTAAGCCCTAAGTAAGTCTGATCTGCGACTTTGCTCGCAGCTTGTAACAGAACGCTCTACTGTCTCCGATACTAGATTTCTGGATGCATGGCACCCTCAAAGGATAACGTAAACGGAACCGTTGACAACCGTTTCTCATCAAACAGTGACCGAATTCTCACAGAGGATTGGATTCGACGTCTCCAGAACAAGTCAGCTGCTGTTCGCTGCAGAAATTGCCTTGGATAGTGTGTCCAAGGGTTGTTCTCCTGCGTAGGTGCTTGATATGGATCCGCTCTTTCCGATTATGAAGAAAGTTGGTGTGGAATTGACGCCATAGCTGCTGAACACTGTGCCCGATGAATCGTAGACGTAGACCCAGTTCGTTCCATAATCCTGAATGAATTTTGCGGCGTCGTTCGCGGTGGCTCCGTTCCATGGTCCTGCAACAGAGATGAAGACAACGTTCGCAGGACCGTATTGAGCGTACAGGCTGTCTAGGACAGGGGCCATGTTTTGACAATGCGAACACCACGGTACCATGAATTCGAGCAGAACAACCTTCCCGCGGAACGAAGACAAAGAAACGGTCTCCCCCGTCAAGCCGTTAGGTCCAACAACGGGCAGCGTGAAATCAGGCGCACCACCAGACTGAGTCACTGATCCTGTGGAAGAATAGGTGACTTGGAGTGTGGTCGAAGTTGGCAATGGCTGAGTGAATGAGTAGATGGCCCAGACTGCAATTATCAGAATGATCGGAATCGCGATCTTCTCTGATTTGCTCAGTCCGCGAGCTTTTGGTGTGGTCGGATTCCTGTCACCTTTCTTGGAAGTCAACAGAAGTCTGCCTGAATTACGAGCACACAAAACCTCTCCTTAAACTTTCCCCAATTGCGGAAGCTCGATCAAATGTCCGCTTTCGTTTCGACAGGATTCCGCACCACACATCAGTCCCTGTTTTTCTTGCTTCTCCTGTCAGACCTGTAAATGACCACGAACAATGCGAACAAGATGAGCCCCAGGAAATGCGCCAGCACACAATCTGAACAGATGGCACGTATTACTACTAACTGGATGTAATCCAAGTAGATCACTGTCGGAATGGACAAAGCTCCAACAATCGAGCCCACCATCGAGGCTGTTCGAATCCCGAGAGTTCTGATAACTGCCAGCAATGTCAGCAATGTGAACCATGCGACCGCGAGCAAGTGAATTGGAACGCCGTAGAAGTATGAGAAAGCGGTTTGGAACACGAACGGACACTGCGCCCCGAGGATACAAGCGGTCAATGTACTGGCTGAGATATACCATTGTAGCAGATACCAACTCCAAGACGCGCCGACCACCCCGACGAGTATGGCCAATAGCGAAACGAGTCGCAAATTTCCCAATGCCAACAGAACGGAACCAGTAGCCCAGCTGACCAGACTAAAAAGCTACCTCGAATCTCTTGAGCAGCCATCAAAGTCAAAGTCCAGTTGGCTGCTTTCTATGCCGACTGCGGAGGTCGCCTCATTGTCTCCGACCCGAACCTCCTTGGTTTCCAAATGCAATTGCTCCCCCATCATCCTGTACGATTCCCTGAGCCAACCTAGCAGTTCACGATCCAGTTCCTCAGCCTTCGTGATTCGAACGTAATGGACGTACCAGTTGGAGTCAGGATGTTCAACCCGCTGGATACGTACATGGCTCAGCCTTCTCGGCAATCCTATGGAAACTGTCATTCCGCGCTCGCTCACACGAACCACGCCTGCGAAACGGACCCGTTCCGTGAAACCGACGCTCGTTTTGGATGGAGAGAGTTCAACTGGACCACACCTTCGCACGAGCGTGGCGAACTCATTGAAGAGAGCCTTTGCTCTGGGTCCCTTGCCCTCCAGAAATTGTGAGACTGTGAACCTTCTGCAGGACTGCCAAAGATTACG
>Ga0209126_1000453_pt1 | contig 13923 bp, 10 predicted proteins | sample RifCSP19_1_FD_184024 | JGI IMG/M metagenome (GOLD analysis project Ga0209126, IMG submission 184024) | Soil microbial communities from Rifle, Colorado - Rifle CSP2_sed 19_1 (SPAdes) (version 2) | ecosystem: Environmental > Terrestrial > Deep subsurface > Rock core/Sediment | place: Rifle...
CGAACTGATGGTGATGGTGACGCCGAAGATCGTCCGGCCGCTCAACAAGGAGGAGATCCCGGCGCTTCCGACGGAGATGATGAAGCCGGAGGAGACCACTCCGACCATGATCCCGTAAGATAACCTAATTTGCTTTGGGAGAGGTCGACATGAATTTACCCCTCGATCTAATGACCGGCGATAAAGTGGGACCTACCAAACAAGGGGTACAGGACCTGATTGACGGAGATCCGAATTCTGGATGGGACTCTACGGAAAAATTGCCGGAGGATCCACCAGGCCCATATAAATTCCATAACAATACGTCGAATAGAGGATCATGAACCGCATCAGCTGCCTGATCATCGAAACGGACCAGGAGGCGATCCGGCACATCGACATCCTGGGGCGCACGATCGGCTCGTTGGAAGTCCGCTGGAAAACGAACTCCCTCGAGACCGGCATCGCGATCATCCGGAAGCATCTTCCGGAAATGGCGATCGTCGGCCTGGGCCAGGTCCCCACTGCTTCCATCGAGGGGATCTCCGCCCTGGCCCGGGACTACCCGTCTCTTTATATCCTGGCCCTCTCGGACAAGAGCGACTCGGACCTCATCCTGCGCGCGATGCGGGCAGGGGCGCACGATTTCCTCTGCAAGCCCGTAAAGGAGATCGACCTGCGCGCGGCGGCGGAGAAGGTCTATAAACTCAAGGCAGCCCGGATGGAGAAGAGGCCGGACAGCGGCCGGATCGTCTCCGTGTTCAGCAACAAGGGGGGGAACGGGACCACGACGATCGCCGTCAATCTCGCGGACGCCCTGGTCCGCTACCACGGCAAAAAGGTGGCGGTGGTCGACCTGGTTCTTTCCCACGGTGACGTGACGATGTTCTTCAACGTCAATCCGTCGTATTCCATCCTCGACCTCGCGAAAAACGCGCAGAAGGCGGATTACGATTTCCTTCACACCCTTCTTGTGAAGCATTCCAGCGGGGTGTACATCCTGGCCGACCCTCCCATGATCGAGGATGCGGAACAGATCTCCGCAGGACATGTTAAGGATGTGCTCAATACCCTGCGGTCCATGTTCGACTACATCGTCGTGGACACCCCGCACCAGTTCGACGAACGGACCCTGACCGCCCTCGAGATGTCCGACACCATTCTGCTCGTGTCCCTGCTGAACCTTCCCTCTCTTCGGAACACCCAGAAGTGTCTCTCCCTGTTCGGGCGCATCGGGTTGCGCGACGAACGGGTCCGTCTGGTCCTGAGCCGGTATCTGGCAAATGATGAGATCCCGAAGGACAGCATCGAGGGGATCCTGAACTGCCCCGTGTTCTTTGCGGTACCCAACGATTACCCTGCCGTCATCGCGTCCGTCAACCGGGGAAAGCTGCTCCGCGAAACGTCCCCCGACAAGGAGGTCACGAAAAGTTTCCGGGATATGGCGGACCTCATCGTTTCCCCCCCTGTTCCCCAGGATGCCCCGGAATCGAAAAAGAAAGGATTGTTCGACAGGATTTTCACGTCTACCCGGAGGGTGAAATGAGTATCAGCGAATGGAAAGCGAAAAAGAATGGCGTAAGTACAGTGGTATTCGGCGATCCCTCCCAGCGCAGGAATACCCTGGACGCGGAGATCCGTGCCTACCAGGATCTGAAAAGCACCATCCACCGGAAGCTCGTGGACAGACTGGATCTCTCCACGGTTTCCGAGATCCCTACCGAACAGCTCTCCGGAATCATCAAGGCGGTCGTCGAAAGCCTTATCGCGAACGAAGGAATTCCCCTCACGCGGGTCGAGCGCGACAGGCTGGTCCTCGAGATCCAGCACGAGACGCTCGGGCTCGGTCCTCTGGAGCCTCTCCTCCAGGACCCGGATATTGCGGACATCCTCGTCAACGGGCCAAACCAGGTATACATCGAAAAGCATGGAAAGCTCGAAAGAACCGAGGTGGCCTTCAAGGATGACGACCATCTGATGAGCGTCATCGAGAGAATCGTTTCGAAAGTGGGCCGGCGTGTCGACGAATCCTCTCCGCTGGTCGACGCAAGGCTTCCGGACGGGTCGCGCGTCAACGTGATCATTCCCCCTCTCTCGCTGGACGGCCCGGTGGTTTCCATCCGCCGGTTCGGCATCTCTCCCCTGAAGATGGAAAACCTCATCGAATACCAATCGTTGACCGGGGAAATGGCACGCACCTTCGGCGCGATGATCAAGGCCCGCCTGAACATCCTGGTGTCAGGGGGAACGGGCGCGGGGAAAACGACGTTGCTCAACATCCTCTCCGCTTCCATACCCGACACGGAACGGATCGTCACCATCGAGGATTCGGCGGAGCTGATCCTCCAGCAGGAGCACGTCGTGCGGCTCGAGACCCGCCCCCCCAATATCGAAGGGAAGGGAACCGTGACGCAACGGGATCTCGTCCGGAATGCCCTTCGGATGCGGCCCGACCGGATCATCGTCGGGGAGGTTCGGGGAGGCGAGGCGCTGGACATGCTGCAGGCGATGAACACGGGGCACGACGGCTCCATATCGACCATCCACGCGAATTCCCCGCGTGACGCCCTGGCGCGTCTCGAGACGATGGTCCTGATGGCGGGATATGACCTTCCCGCAAGGGCGATCCGGGAACAGATGAGCTCCGCCCTGAACGTCATGATCCAGGTGGCGCGGCTGAGCGACGGGACGCGCAAGATCGTCAAGGTATCCGAAGTCACCGGGATGGAAGGGGATGTCCTGGTCATGCAGGACATCTTCGTGTACGAGAAGCAGGGGCTGACCGATGAGGGAAAGGTAAAGGGTCAGTTCCACGCCACCGGGGTGCGGCCGAAGTTCCTCGACGTCATCCACACCGCGGGAATCCATCTCGAATCCGAGATTTTCGCATACCGGAAGCAAAAGTAGGGAGCGGACGATGCTTTGGATCAGCGCTATCCTGTTCGTGGGCATCCTGGCGGTGCTTCTGTCCCTGTACTTTCTGGTCGCCCCCGGGTGGACCGAAAGGAAGGAGATCAAAAAACGGCTCTCCCTCCTCGAACTGCGCAATCTCGAGCACGCGGACCTTCCCGATGTCCTCAAAAGCGAACTGCTGAGCGACGTGCCGGCGCTGAACAGGATTCTCGCGAATCTCAACGTTGCCGTACAAATCGACAGGCGTCTCAAACAGGCGAATATGGAGATGAAAGTGGGCACGTTCATCCTCCTGTCCTGCCTCCTCTTCGGGTTCGCTCTGCTGGTGGGGGCCTTTCTGCACTGGCCTTTCCTGATCGCCGTTCTTTTCGGGGCCTTCCTTTTCGTGGTCCCGACGATCGTGGTGAACACCAGGAAAAACCTGCGCATGAAAAAATTCATCATGTATTTCCCCGAGGCCCTGGAGATGTTCGCGCGCTCCCTGCGGGCGGGGCATTCGTTCACGGGCGCCATTCAACTGGTCGGACAGGAGATGCCCGATCCCATCGGTCCGGAATTCCAGAAGGTCTTCGACGAACAGAACCTCGGGATTCCGCTTCGGAATGCCCTGATCGGCATGACGAACCGGATCGACCTCCTCGATGTCAACTTCTTTGTTACGGCTGTCCTGATCCAGCGCGAGACGGGGGGGAATCTGGCGGAGATCATCGACAAGATCAGCTATGTCATCCGGGAGAGATTCCGCATCCAGGGACAGCTCAAGATCCACACCGCCCAGGCCCGGCTGACGGGGATCGTCCTTGCTTTCCTGCCCGTCGGGGTGGCGTTCATCCTGTTCCTGATGAGCCCGGGTTACATGAAACCTCTCTGGGAAGAACCGGTGGGAAGATCCATGATCTTCGGTGCCATCGTCCTGCAGATTACGGGGATGCTCGTGATCCGGAAGATCATCCGGATCAAGATCTGACCGAAGGAGGAGCGGTTTGGTTCTTTTTCTCACGATCGCCGTCTTCACGGCAACGGCACTTGCGGTGCTGGCTCTTTACTGGCTGGTCGAGAGCCGGAGGGAGTCCCTCCCGCAAAGGCTCAAGGAGATTTCCGAGACGCCTTCCGGGGCCGGGTCTTCGTGGGGCGAAAAAATCGGTTCACGGTTTTCCGGCGTTCTGGAACGTTTCACGCGGAAGACCCGAATCCAGGATGATATCGTGGCGATGGTCACGAGCGAACAGACTACCCGGACAAGATTGCAGCTCATCCAGGCGGGTTTCCGTCACCCGGTGTCCTATCAGGTCTACTTCTGGGTTCGAGCCGTCCTTCCGGCCTCCCTCTTCCTTCTCGCCGTATCTTACGGGATGTCGATGGGGATGGAGAACCAGAAAATATTCTTTCTCGGAGCGCTGGGGCTTTTTTTCGGCATCCTCTTCCCGATCGCGTTCATCCGGTGGAAAATCAGGAAGCGCCAGGAGGAGATCACCGACTCTCTCCCCGACGCGCTGGACCTCCTCGTCGTGTGCGTCGAGGCGGGGTTGGGATTGAACGCATCGTTCGTGAAGATCTCCGAGGAATTCAAACTCTCCAGTCCGACCCTGAGCGACGAGTTCGACATCGTCAACCGGGAAATGGTAGCCGGCAAACCCAGGATGGAAGCCCTTCGTTCATTGACGGAACGTACCGGGGTAGAGGAGGTGAAGTCCCTCGTGGCCATGTTGATCCAGACGGAAAAACTGGGAACCAGCCTGGCCCAATCCCTCCGGGTACACTCCGACTCCCTGCGTATGAAGAGAAGGCAGCGGGCGGAAGAGGCCGCCGCAAAGACCACGATCAAGCTGGTGTTCCCCCTGGTGTTCCTGTTGTTTCCCGCCCTTTTCGTCGTCATCCTCGGACCCGGCTTCATCCAGATCGCGAAGGTCCTGTTCCCCGCCATGAGTGGGAGCCGATGAGCCGGTCGGGGAACGAACGAATGGGTGGGGAGGAATCGGAAGACAACGGCTCGATGGGGATGAAGGTCCGCAATACCACCAGGGATAGAATTCTGGGCGACGGAGTACGGGAGGCGTGTTCCCCGTTTGCCCGGATGAGGGGTCTCCTGGGGGTCGAGGGTCTCTCCCCGGGGGAAGGGTTGTGGATATGCCCGTGCAACAGCATCCACTCTTTGGGGATGGCGTTCGAATTTGACGCGCTGTTCCTCGACGGCGGAATGCGGGTGGTGGCGCTCTACCGGCGCTTTCGGAAGAACCGCTTATCCAGGATTTACTGGGACGCCCGAGGGGTCCTCGAGCTGCCGGAGGGCACGATCGAGAGAACGGGGACCGAGGTCGGGGATGAAATTGAATTTCGGACGTGAAAGGTTCACCTTTCCCATAACCGCAGGACGCCCGAGCATCATCCTCATCGCCTCCGTTTTTCTCGTTCTTTGCCTTGCCGACAGGCCGGCGGCGTCCGCCGTAACCCTCACCGATATGGCGCGGGCTCTTGTGTCCGACAATACGGTGGGAGCGCAGGTGCCGTCCGTTTGCCGCGGCTACTCTTCCCTGGGATTACGGAGGGAGGCGGCGTCCTACCTGGAGCGAAACATCCACATTGCCGAGATCTCCCGCGACGAGGCTGCGCCGCTTTTCGAAGAGATCGTCAAGGAGCAGAGCCGATACGAGGATCCGGGGGGGCTTGTCGCAATCTGCGAGACAGCCATCCGGAACGGAGCAAGGACCCCTCTGGTGCTGTATTCCTACGGGACGGCTCTGCGGTTGACCGGGAGGCTTGCCGAGGCCTCGGCGATCTTTTCCCAGCTGCCCCAAGGAAGCGTCTATTCTTCCTACGCTCTCTTCGCCATCGGACAGATCGCCGCCGAAGAAGGACGCGCAGAAACCGCCCATAACGTATTCAACCGCGTACGGGAGGCGGGTCGGGAGCGAGGAGCAGCGGATTTTCTCACGGAAAGGGCTACCCGATCCCAGGCAGAGCTCCTCCTTTCGCTCGGGCGCCCCGGGGAGGCGGCACCCCTTTTTCAATCCCTCCTCCGCAGTGGGGAAGATCCCCTGGCAGAGATCGGTCGGTCGGCGGTCGACAACGGTGCGAGGGTAGGCGACGGCAGGGTATTGCCGGAGACGATCGCGAGATGGCCGGTCAGGAATCAGATCCTCCTGTCCCTGCTGCAGGGGGGGCTTGCCCGGGAGGATGGACGCTTTGGAGCCGCACTGGCCCATTTCCATTGGGCCGAAGAGAAAATCCATTGGTCCCTCGCCTCACCGACGCCGCCCGTTGCGGAAGCATTCGATACTTTCGAACCCGTGGAGTTCCTCCGCCGGCAGGTGGAGGAGCACCGGATCCTTCGCGATCTCATCGGATCCGCCGCTTTCTCCAGGGACCCCGGGACGACCCGGGAAAGGATCGTCGAGCTTCTGGTTCAGCTCCTGTTCATCGACCACTCCATCGCGCGCGCGCAGCGATCGATGCCGAAAATGTCGGCGGCTCCCGAGGTGCCGTATCTTTCCACGTTCCAGGTGGAAGAGATCATCCTGACGATCGAGCAGGTGACCCTGGAGGGCGTCGACGTCGACAGACTTGTCGAAGAGCTCGCCAGAAAGCTGGATATCTTCCAGAATCTCGCGCACCCCATCGAACGGTACCGGCTCCTGACGAGGCTGGAGAAAAGCCAGGCGGAGATCCATGCGATCAAACGGAGGATCCATGAACGCAGGGCGGCGGCTATCGCGGGGGTCGAGGCGGCGATCGCGCTGCCCCTGTCCAGCCTGCTGGGGGACGTGGGAAGATTCCTCGTGGAACTGGACGCCATACGGGACGCAGCGGGGAAATTGCGGGCGTTCACGGACAAGAATTTCAATATCCTTCGGCCGAAGCAGGAGGCTGCCGACCGCACGGAGGATCCGTTCGAGGTGATGGTCCGGAAGGCGGAATCCATCGACAGGGAGAGGTTCAACTCCCTGTTGCCCGCGGTGAAGGCGTTGGAGGAGAGCGCTCGAATCGTCTCCTGGGAACAGAGACGGCAGGAGATAGCGGCGCTTCGTCCCGTGGTCGCGCGCCAGATTGTCGACGCGCTCGTGGGGCAGGCGCGGTCCCTCCGGGCCCGGAGGACCCCCGATGGGCAGCAGGAGGCATGGTCCTCCCTGGAGAGGGCGGCTTCCTACCTCCGGGGAGACGCACTTTCGCCCCGGGACCGGGTGGAAAGCGCACTCCAGATCGGGTCGTTCCTCGAGGAAGGGGATGACCGGTGGGAACCGTTCCCTGGCAGGGTTGCCGGGGAGAAGGAAAAGGAGGTGATTGCCTCGGCCCTGCCGATACTCGACACGGCCGCGCGCTCGGGGGAATTGCGGGAGGAGGCCTCCTATCTGCTTGTTTCCCTCGGGATCATGACGAACGATCCGGCGGCACGATCGAAAGCAGGGGACTTTCTTCGTGAGTTTCCCTCGTCGCCGTACGCGGGGAGAATAGCCGTCCGGAGAGGGCACGAGGCGCTCCTGGCAGGACGATTGTCCGATGCGAGGGGGCTGTATCGAAAGGCCGCCGAGGGCTCGGAACTGGCCACGGTGGACACTGCCCGGTACATGCTGGGCTGGTTCCGGTTCCAGGGCGGCGATCCGGCGGGAGCGGCGGGGGAACTCTCCCGACAGCTCTCCGACCCGGCCTTCCGGTGTGTCGAACCCTCTCCTTTCGAGCAGGCGGTACTTGCCCTTTCCGTGCGCGCCTGGAGGGAAAGCCCCTTCGAGAGTCTCCGGTTGTATGCGCCGGTCCGGGAGGGAACCTGCGGGGGAAGGCTCCTCCTGCTGTCCCTTGCGATGGACGAGGAGAAGCGCGGGGAAGCGGGCCGCGCCGCCCTGGCGTACGAAGTGTTGGCGGAACGGTTTGCGGGCGACGACGCCGCGCCGGGGTACGAGAAGAAGTCGGTGGAGGCGCTTCTCAAGGCGGGGATGGAAGACCAGGCGTTTGCGCGCATCCTCCTTCTCGAGGAGAAGTACGGCCCCGGCACGAAGTGGGCGGAATCGCGGACTCCCGAGGTGCGTGAAAAAGCCCGGCAGGAGCTGGTCGGCATGCTCAAATCGATTTCGGAGAGGAAGTTCGCCGAGGGGGTCCGGTCCGGGGAGCGCAAGGCGATGGTGGCGGCGAAAACCGGGATGGAACGTTTCTTCGCCGCAAGGGAGGGGGAGAGGACGGGCGAGGACGCGGAGCTTAAACTTAAGTGGGCGGTCGCCTCCCTCAAGGCGGGCGACCGCCGGACGGGGGTTACCATCCTCGGAGAGCTCGCGGAACGGGGGGATGACTCCGTGGGAGAACGGGCGGCCGTCCTGTACGCGGAAACGACGATCGCCGCCTACGAGAGAAAGGAAGATACGGCGGAATTGGCGGAGCGCTCCGCAAGCCTGCTCCTTGCGAGATTTCCCTCGGAAAAAGCGGCCGGCCTTGCCTACCGTGCCGCTGCCGCTTTTCTCTCGGCCTCGGAGTACGATCGGGCCATCCGCGTGGCGGAGGAAATCGAAAAGAACAAGGCGACCCCGAAACCGGTCGTTGACGACGCGCGACTCGTGCATGCGGAATCCGCCATTTACCGGAACGAATTTGCCCCTGCGCGGAACAAGGCGGATATGGTGCTCGGGATTCCTTCCGGGGAGGGCAAGCCGGGGGTCCGGGAACGGGCGAGGAATCTGTTCATACTCGCGTCGCTGAAGGAGATCGAGGCGAGGACGGGCGCAGAGGATTGGAGCGGGGCCGGCATGATGCTCGAGGAGCTGGGGAGGCGCTTCCCCGAGGTTCCCGAGGCGCCGCAGTATATCCTTCGGGCCTTCCGGTCCTACCGGTTGGGGGGGGAGAAAGAGGCGGCCGCCAGGACAGGCATGCTGTTCCTCGACAAATTTCCCAAACAAAAGGAGGCGGTGGAGATCGCCGGGGCGGTGGGTCCCTACCTCATCGAGCGGGGAGAACCCGGGAAGGCCGCCGATCTTTACGCGAGCGTGGCGGAACGGTTCCCGAAAAGCGAGGAGGGTCCCGATCTTTTGTTCCTTGCTGCCCGTCTTGACGCAGAGAACGGCGATCTCGAGGCGGCCGCGAAGAGGTTCTCCTCCTACCGGGAACGATATCCGAACCCCCGATGGAAGTCGGTGTACGCGACGCTTTCGATCGGGCTTTTCGCATGGAAACGCGGCGATGCCAAGACGGCCGTCCGGGAGACGGAAGGCGGGATCCGCCGGATGGACGCCGGCCTGGAGAAGGATGCGCCCGGGGACATCTTCGAGCTTGGGGGCAGGGCGAGGATCGCCCTCGGGGAATACTGGGCGGAGCAGTTCCGGAAGCTCGACCTGGTGGCCCCCCTGGAGAAGAACCTGGCGATCAAGGATCGTTTTTTTCAGCGGGCCCTCGTGCTGTTCGGAAAGGCGAGCGAGGAATCGCCAATCGAGATCGCCATCAACGCCTCCCAGATGTCGGGAGACCTTTTCCTGGAGTTCGGCAGATCGATACTCGGCTCACAAAGGCCGAAAGGACTGAAAGAGAGCGAGATCGCGATATTCGAAGAGGGTCTGAAGGAACGGGCACGCGTGTTTTTCGAGAAGGGGCTGGCCTGGTACGTAGGGGCGCTCGACCGCCTCGAAGCGGAGAAGGGGCCGGCCGACCTGGCCTTGCCGATCCGGGAGAGAATCGAGAACGCGCAAAAACTGGTCGCAGAGTCGAGCGTGGTAAGGGGTGAGGAATGACGCGTGGCTGGACCAAGCTGGTGTTTCTTCTCCTGGCGGGACTGATCGGCTCCGGAATGATGATGGGAACGGGAAAAGCCCGTGCCGCGGGCACGGACCAGCCCCCCTTGACCATGGAGGAACTCGAGGTCCGCGGCCGACGCGAAAAACCGGACAGGCTGTACCTCCCTGTCCCCCGGGGGATACGGCACGCGGCCCCCGTACGGTTCGACCTCTTGCGGGAAGATATGACGAGGCCGGTTCTTCCCTGGGAGATCGACAGCCGAAACTAACCTTTGGGAGGGAAACGTGACTACGAATACGTCCCTGACTGAGGAAACACGCAAGATCCGGGTCGCGGCGCTGCCCAAACCCCCCAAGCACGTGGAGGACACCGGGCTCCCCATGGGATTCGTGGTGGAGCTTGCGTGCAAGATGCTCTATTTCGGAGGGGTGATGACCCTCGCCTCCATTTCGGAGGAGATCGCGCTGCCCATCAGCGTGGTCAGCGACGTGATGGAGTTCATGAAGAAGGAACGTCTTGCGGAAGTGAAGAAGGGCGCGGATATCCGGGCCTCGTATACCTATGCGATCACCGACCTCGGGAGGGAGCGGGCGAAGGAATATCTGATGCTCTCCGGTTACGTGGGAGCGGCGCCGGTGACGCTTCGGGAGTACTCGGAGATCGCAAGGCGGCAGACGGTCCGGAAGATGGCGGTGACCCGGGATGCGATGAAACGGGCGTTTCAGGGGGTAATTCTGGCACCGGGACTTCTCGACCGCCTTGGGCCGGCGGTGAACTCGGGTCGCTCGATATTCCTCTATGGCCCCTCCGGAAACGGAAAGACCTTCATCGCGGAGCACATCGCCAAGGTGCTCCGGGGGTACATCTTCATTCCCCACGCACTGTACATGGATAACCAGGTAATCCGGATCTACGATCCCGTGAACCACCGCAAAGTCGATCTGGGCACGCCGTCGGACCCCACGAAGGCGATTCTCGGGGACCGGGCGGAGTACGACCGCAGATGGGTTCTCTGCGAGCGCCCCGTGGTGGTCGCCGGGGGCGAACTGACGCTTTCGATGCTCGATCTGAGCTTCGACCCGGTTTCCAAGTTCTATGAGGCGCCGCTTCAGGTGAAGGCCAACGGCGGGGTCTTCCTCATCGACGACCTCGGGCGCCAGCTCGTCCGGCCATTCGATCTCCTCAATCGATGGATCGTTCCCCTGGAAAAGGCGCGCGACTACCTCACCCTCCAGAACGGGAAGAAGTTCGAGGTTCCTTTCGACCAGATCATCCTGTTTTCGACGAACATCGAACCTCGCGAGCTGGCCGACGAGGCGTTTCTCCGAAGGATCGGGTACAAGATCAAGATCGACTATCTGCGGGAAGAGGAATACGTGGCAATCTGCCGGCAGGTGAGCGAACGCCTCGGACTCGAGTTCCGCGAGGAGGCCATCCGCTACCTGCTCGACGAGCAGCATGCGGTCCGGGGGATCCGGCTGAGCGCGTGCCATCCCAACGACATATTGAGCCGCGTGGTGGAGATCAGCCAGTACGAAGGGATTCCGCCGAAGATGGAAAACGAGATGATCCACCGCGCCTGCCGGGATTACTTCACGGAACTGTGACGGTCCCAATGAACGGCGTATCGTACATCGGCACCATGGAGAGATGGCAGGCCCGGGTCCTGAGGTGGATGACGGGCCTCTCCCTTCTTTTTCACGCCGGCGTGATCCTTCTGGGATCGACCGTTTCGGCCCTCTTTCCGCAGGTGGCGGTTCCTCCGGTGGTGATCGTGGAGATTTTGGACGCCCCGATGTCGACGCTTCCCGAGGAAGAGCCTCCTCCCCCGTCCCCGGTGATCCGGGAAACCGTCGCATCCCCCTCCCGGCAGCCCGCCCCGTTACCCCCTGCCGCTGCAAGACCATCCCGGGCGGAGCAGTGGCTCAAGAAGCTGGATGCCGGCCTGGTGAAGGTATCCGATGCCCCCGTATCCAGGAAAATGGGGAAACCCGGCGGCATCCCCGTGCGCCACTGGGAGACCGGGGCCAATCCCCGGCCGGGCGATTTCGCTCCCGCCGTGGCCCCGGAAAACAAGGCGCTCCTGGGGCAGATCTCCGACCTGGAGGGGAAAATCAGGGCCGGCGGGGTTCCCGGTGTGGGGGTGGGGGGGGAAGTGGAGGTTTCGGCAATGTTCGGGGGGACAGGTTCCGCCGGGGGAGACCCGATCCCTCCCTGGATCCGGGACATGATACGGAAGAGAGTGCGCGAGCACCTTCCCGAACTGGAGGCGCTCTATTCCGCCGCATTCCGCAGGGACCCCGCGATCCGGGGCAAGTTGCTGGTCCGGTTTCGCATCGATCCGTCCGGGAGGGTAGTGCGGGCCGAGACCGGGGGATCTCCTCTCCAGGATGACACGTTCGTGGAAAGCGTTCTGACGAAAATCAGGGGATGGACCTTCGACCCGACCGATGGGCGCACCGTGGAAGTCCTCTATCCTTTCGTGTTCATCGCCCCGTCCTAACATGGTCATGGTCTAAGGAATCGGCTGCATGGAGGGAAAACCGAGTACCTTTCTCCCCTCGATCGGGCAGTTCCTCTTTCTGGTCGTCTTTCTTGTCCTGACGTTTTCCCCCGCGGGGAAAAACATGCTCGCCGACGCGGACACGGGATATCACATCCGGGCGGGGGATTATATCCTGGAGACCCGCACGGTTCCGAAGCACGATATTTTTTCCTACCATTCCCCGCCTCTCCCCTGGATGGCCCACGAGTGGCTCTCGGAAGTCGTCATGGCGGTTCTTCACCGGATTTCCGGCCTCACGGGAGTGGTCATTTTTTTTTCCCTTCTGATCTCCCTGACCTATGCCCTCCTGTTCCGGTACATGCGAGTTTATAACAGGAACATCGTGTTTGATGTCCTGATCATTTTACTCGCCTTGGTATCCTCCCAGATCCACTGGCTGGCCAGACCCCATATTTTCTCGCTGTTTCTCATGGTCATCTGGTACCACATCCTCGATACGTATCAGAACGATCAAAGCGACCGTTTGGTTCTGTTGCCCCTGATCATGCTTCTTTGGGTAAACCTCCACGGAGGGTATCTCACGGGGTTTATCCTGACCGGTGTCTATTTTCTGGGGGACCTCATCGGATATTTCCGTTCGAGAGAGGAAGAAAGGGATCGGGCATTACGGAAAGCCAAATACCTGGGGTATGTCATCGTCGCCTGCCTGCTTGTATCCCTCGTGAACCCCAACGGGTATCGGATTTTGCTCTTCCCTTTCCGGCTGGTTACGGAAACATTCATCATGGACAACGTGGGTGAATTTCATTCTCCGAATTTCCACAAGCCGATGCCGTTCAAATATATGCTGCTGGCGCTCTTGGGCATGCTCGCAATATCAAGAAAATCCGTCGATTTCATCGGGGTCGTTCTCGTCCTTCTGTTCACGAACATGACCCTTTTCTCGGCGCGGTATATTCCCCTGTTCGCCATTGTCGCGGCCCCGGTTTTATCCAAACAAGCGGAGTCTTTGCTCGCCACCGCCCAGGAGAGCAGATGGGCTTCTTCCCTGAAGAAGAGGAGCGGGAAGATCGCGACGATCGACGCCTCGGCGAAAGGATATGTATGGCCCGTCGCGGGGGTGTTGTTGGTGGTTTTCCTCATCGCTGTAGGAAGTATCGCGTTTCGGTTCGACGGGAAGATCAAGCCGGTCGCAGCGGTAGAGTTCTTGAGGAGAGAGCATATTGACGGGAACATGTACAACAACGACGAATTCGGGGATTACCTGATCTACGCGACCTACCCCCGGTACAAGGTGTTTTTCGACGGCAGGAGCGACATGTATGGCTCGGAACGGCTGAAGGAGTTTATGAAAATGACCATTTTTGGCCCAGGATGGGAGAAAATTGTCGAGAAATACGACATCCGGTGGTTTTTCATCGGTTCAGACACAGTGCTTACCCGATACCTGCTCGAAAGACCGGAGTGGAGGCTGATCTATTCCGACAATGTTGCGAACATCCACGTGAAGAACAGCGATGAATATCGGTACCTGATCGACAAATACCGGGATGTCACGCCTGTCGTCCGGAAAGACGGGAGCGATGAGGAGGAATGACTTTGACAATCCCTTTCGAGCGCCAATTGGCCGGGGAACATTTTGACTGCGGATTTTCCGAATAACCGAAAGGATGTTCATAACCTCAGGTTCCCTCGGCGTTCTCCCCCATATGACTCATAAAGGCATTTCGATGGGGCACGATACCTCCGCTATCCGGGAGCCTTGTTGCTGATGATTTGGGGGGCGGTGTTTTTTCCCCGGCGGATCGAATAGATCAAAG
>Ga0209126_1000454_pt1 | contig 13917 bp, 10 predicted proteins | sample RifCSP19_1_FD_184024 | JGI IMG/M metagenome (GOLD analysis project Ga0209126, IMG submission 184024) | Soil microbial communities from Rifle, Colorado - Rifle CSP2_sed 19_1 (SPAdes) (version 2) | ecosystem: Environmental > Terrestrial > Deep subsurface > Rock core/Sediment | place: Rifle...
CGTTCCGTCATGGAGCTGTTCAAGTCTTTAATCAAGATAACCATTGTAGGGTATACATCCTATTATTTGATAAAAAGTGAGTTTCATAATTTTCCTTTGCTGATAGATGGAGATGTACATTATATCTTTTCATACATGGGGCACATGACAATAAAGCTTGTTATCTGGACAGGAATAGTTATCGCTGTCCTTGCTGCAATTGATTTGGGCTATCAGAAATGGCAGTTTGCTAAAAATCAGCGTATGACCCTCCAGGAGGTAAAGGAGGAGTATAAACAGCAGGAAGGTGATCCCCTGATCAGATCAAGAATAAAAAGCATGCAGAAGGAGGTGGCCAGAAGGAGGATGATGACTGCTGTTCCAAAGGCGGACGTGGTTATTACCAACCCGACACATCTTGCTGTTGCTCTGTCATACAAACATGGCGGCATGAATGCCCCGAAGGTTGTAGCGAAGGGCGCCGGCCTTATTGCTGAAAAGATAAAAGAGATCGCAAGGAGCAGCAACGTAACAGTTGTAGAGAATAAGCCGCTGGCACGAACACTATACAAGATAGTAAAAATCGGTGATGAGATCCCTGCAAACCTTTACAAGGCAGTAGCAGAGATACTTGCCTACGTCTATAAGTTGAAAAGGAAAGGTTAGCAAGGAAAGCAATGAGTGGAAAGCAATGAGCAATGAGTAAATTAAAAATACCCTCCCCCTTGACGGGGGAGGGATAGAGCTTGCCCCCGAAGTATTTATCGGGGGGTGGGGGTGAAAAGGCTTTTATGGCGGCAACAATAGCAGAATCAAACACAAACAGGGGAGTACTCCTTACACTTACAAAAAACAGTGATGCACTGCTTGCATTGATGGCGGTAGGCATCATTGTTGTCATGATAATACCAGTGCCTGCCATCGTGATGGATATTCTGCTGTCATTCAGTATTACCATCTCTATTATAATCATGCTTGTATCCATGTATATACTGAAACCGCTTGAATTCTCAGTATTTCCTTCAATACTTCTTATCTCGACCCTTGCAAGACTTTCTCTAAATGTCGCATCAACGAGGCTTATATTGTTAAACGGGCATGAAGGCTCTGATGCTGCCGGTAAGGTCATTAAGGCATTCGGCAACTTTGTTGTCGGCGGTAATTATGCAGTCGGACTTGTAGTATTCGTAATCCTTGTTGTAATTAACTTTGTGGTAATTACCAAGGGCTCGGGCCGTATTGCTGAAGTGGCTGCGAGATTTACTCTGGATGCAATGCCTGGTAAACAGATGAGTATAGATGCTGACCTGAATGCAGGAATGATAGATGAGGCAGAGGCAAGAAGAAGACGGGTGCAGGTCGCCAAAGAGGCGGAGTTTTATGGGGCAATGGATGGTGCGAGTAAGTTTGTCCGCGGAGATGCTGTTGCAGGCATTGTTATAACAATCATCAATGTAATCGGCGGTCTTGTAATAGGTATACTCCAGCATGGTATGGCGGTAGGGGAAGCGGCACAGAATTACACACTTCTTACGATTGGAGACGGCCTTGTTGCACAGATTCCTGCGCTGATTGTATCAACATCTGCAGGTTTAATAGTGACGAGGGCTGCTTCAGAGTCAAATCTTGGTGCAGAGGTATCAAAACAGTTGCTTTCTCATCACAAGGCGATTGCGATCAGCGCCGCCATTATATTCTTATTCGGATTAATACCGGGACTGCCTCATTTTGCTTTTATTACATTTTCAATCATTACAGGGGCAGTGGCATGGGTAGCGTACAATATTAAACAGACAGCGGGCGAAGAGATGGGCTGGACTCAGGCTGAAAAACCTGTGTCTGTGCCAAAAGGCAAGGCAGTTGCAGAAGGTAAGGGCGAAGCGCCTCAGGAGGGATTTGACGGAGTGACACCTCTGGACATTATGGAACTGCATATAGGGTACAGTCTGATACCGCTTGTAGACCCTCAGCAACAGGGGGAGCTGGTTGATCGTATCAAGTCCATCAGACAGCAGTTTGCGTCAGAAATGGGAATAATAGTACCGCCGATTCATATCAGGGACAGTATGCAGATTGGTCCGAACAAATATATGATTCTCATCAAGGGGACAGAGGTTGCAGAAGGTGATTTGATGCCGGACCGGTATCTTGCATTGAATCCTGAAGGTTTGAATAAAGGGATACAGGGCATTCCGGCAAAAGAACCATCATTTGGACTGCCTGCACTCTGGATTACTCCGCAGGATAAAGATAAGGCAGAATTGACAGGCTTTACTGTTGTTGAACCTTCAACTGTGATTGTCACGCACCTTACTGAAGTCATAAGGATGCATGCCCATGAAATAACAGGGAGACAGGAAGTGCAGGCATTGCTTGACGGTTTTGCAAGAAAATATCCGAGGGTTGTCGAAGAGCTTATACCAAACCTGCTTCCGCTTGGCGGGGTTGTTAAGGTATTGCAGAATCTCCTTAAGGAGCGGGTGCCTGTAAGGGATCTGTTGACTATCCTTGAAACGCTTGCTGATTATGCCGCGATGACTAAGGATACCGACGTGCTGACCGAATATGTGCGTGCCAACCTGTCAAGGACCATTACAAAACAATATCAGAACGGCAGCACTCTGCCGGTTATTACAATTGAGCCGGCACTTGAAGAAAAGATTAACTCAGCGATCAGACAGACTTCTCAGGGCATGCAGGTATCTCTGGAACCGCGCATGGCACAGGTATTTATCAACCAGTTAAAAGGGCTGATGGAAGCATCTGCGCGAAAGGGCATATATCCTGTCATGTTGACATCTCCGTCCATACGGGCTCCATTAAGGAAGTTCCTGGAAAGATTTATTCCTAACATAATTATTTTATCTTCCAATGAACTGTCATCATCAGTCAGTTTACAACCTATAAGTATAGTGAGGTATAACGATGCAAATTAAGAGATATGAAGCGGTTGATATGCAGGAGGCGCTGAAGCTGGTGAAGGGTGACCTTGGTCCGGATGCAGTAATCCTTTCAACAAAACAGATAAAGAAGGATAACGGAGTATTCGGGATGTTCAGCCGGCAGGTTATAGAGGTTGTCGCTGCCAGAGACTATGTTAACAAACAACAGGTTAATGCCCAACGTGAAGGTCTTCAGGATGGATTCATTGAAACAGACCAGTTTTTGAAAGAAGAGATCAGAAAGATAAGGGACGACATGAGGGGGACCCCTGGTGAGTTAAAAGACATGAAGTCTGAACTTGGCTTACTGAAGGGTTATATTCAGGAGCTTATTCGCGAAGGAGAGCAGGAACATCTAAAAACACTTCACGATAAACTTGTCATATTTTTCAGAAGGCTGATGTCAGAGGGCATGGACAGGAACATAGCATACAGGCTTGTGCAGATATTGAATAATAAACTTTCGGAGGAACAGAAGGATGACACTGATGAGATTAACAGATACGGACATGAGTTGATCCAGAAACAGGTTAAGATCACAGGACCCATCTGCAATGAGCATAAGGAGAGAAAGATTGCCGTATTCATTGGCCCGACAGGTGTGGGTAAGACTACGAGTATAGCAAAGATTGCTGCGAAATATACCCTGATAGATAAAAAGAAGGTTTCTTTGATTACGTTTGACACATACAGGGTTGGGGCCGTTGAACAGCTTAAGATATATGCGAAGATTATAGGGCTTCCAGTTGATGTAGTGCTTTCACCGTCAGACCTTAAGGGGGTAATAGATAAAAAGAAAGATGCGGAGCTGATACTCATTGATACAGCAGGCCGAAGTCATAAGGACCGTGATTACGTCACGGAGCTTGGAAATTTGGCAAGTCAGAAGGAAGAGATAGACTGTCATCTGGTACTTTCAGCTACAAGCAGCAATACTGTCTTAAATGACATTATAGGAAAATTCAAGGACGTAAAGATAAACAGCCTGCTGTTTACAAAGCTGGATGAGGCGGATAATTTTGGCGCTGTCTTCAGCTCCATGATTAATGCTCAGAGACCGCTGTCATACTTTACAACAGGACAGCGTGTTCCTGAGGATATTGAACTTGCTTCAGCCGGACGGCTCAGCAGGTTGATATTGAAGATGGACGCGGTTAGCAGTCATTAAAAATAGCAATGAGTATAAGAAGCAATGAGCAATGAGTGGAAAGCAATGAGAAAATAAGTATTAAGCAATCAAAATAAGGATTGGGAAAAAGGAGACTGAATGGAACAGGCATTGACACTCAGGGAGATGATGAATAAGCCGGCGGCGGGTGTTTTTAAACCGCCATGCAATAATGCCGTCAGAGTAATCTCAGTTACAAGTGGTAAAGGCGGGGTAGGGAAGACAAATGTAGTTATTAATCTTGCTTATGCACTGACACAATCAGGTAAGAAGGTGCTTATACTTGATGCTGATATGGGACTTGGCAATATAGATGTAATGCTGGGTCTTGCACCGGAATATAATCTGTATCATTTAATCAATGGCGAGAAGAATCTGAGTGAAGTTGTCACATCAGGTCCGGGCGGCATGAAAATCCTGCCTGCAGGCTCGGGTATACAGGAGTTATCCGAACTGACGGCAAATCAGAAATTAAATCTTCTTGCTGAACTTGACAGAATAGACGGCTCAATAGATGTTGTATTGATTGACACAGCCGCCGGCATTTCAGGTAATGTCATGTATTTTAATACGGCTGCACAGGATATTGTCGTAGTTGCATCTCCTGAACCGACCTCAATTACCGATGCGTATGCCCTTATGAAGATAATGCACACACAATATGGAGAGAGCCGTTTCAGGCTGTTGGTAAACATGGTGCGGGATAGCGGCGAGGGGAGGGATGTTTACAGAAAACTGAGTACGGCCGCCGACAAATTTCTGAATGTCTCGATAGATTATATGGGTCATGTCATGCATGATAATTCTGTTCGTTTGTCTGTACTTAATCAGAGGCCTGTAGTTGATTTGTATCCGGGTTCAGATGCAGGTAAATGTTATTCTTCTCTTGCCAGAGCAATCTGCAAATGGCCTGTTAATAAGGACATTAAGGGTAATATTCAGTTTTTATGGCGGAGGCTGATGGGGCAATCAGGTTGGGATCAAATTTAACAGAGGGGTGACATATGCAAAAGATTATCAATAAAGTCAGCAAATATAGTTCCAGGGGTAAAGCAGCAAAAAAGGGAATCATGGACCCTGATGCGAGAGATAAGCTTATCCAGGAATATGCCTCTAAGATAAAGTATATGGCATACAGGCTTTCCTACAGATTACAGCCTGATATAGACATTGATGATCTCATCAGTGCAGGGATAATCGGACTGATGGATGCAATGGATAAATACGACCCTGCAAAAGAAACCCTCTTTAAGACGTATGCTGAATTTCGTATAAGGGGGGCCATGCTTGATGAGATACGGGCAATGGACTGGGTACCAAGGTCAGTGAAGGAAAAATCCGGACTGTTGTACAAGACTGTGTCAGCGCTGGAGAAGGAGCTGGGAAGGCCGCCGTCAGAGGAAGAGATTGCATCGGCCTTAAAAATGAATCTAAATGAATATCAGGATTTTCTTACTCAGGCACGAAGCTCTTCAATGATAAGCATTGAAGACCTTGGCATGAATCGCGACGACAATGAAAGAGATATGCTTGAAACTATCCGGGATCCCGAAAAGCGCGATCCGTTATCCCTGCTGATGACAAAAGACAGGCAGAAAACATTGACCGGCGCCATTGATAATCTTCCGGAGAAGGAACGAAAGGTGGTCTCCCTCTATTACTATAACGAACTTACAATGAAGGAGATAGGGAGGATACTTGAAGTAACGGAATCAAGGGTTTCCCAGTTGCATACCCAGGCAATGATAAGGTTGAAAGGCAGGTTAAAGGAGAAGAATGGGTGAGTATGCATAGTATACTCAGATCCATTGCCAAACTTACGGGTTTATTGGGACTATATCCGCCTGCGCATCCGGTAGTAGAACAGATAATTTCAGAGGCAATCGAAAACATTTCAACATACCTTTCATTACATCCGGAGTTAACTGTAGGAATTGTTGAGCACAGGCTGGTAGTTGAAGATATGCCGGTTGAAGATTGCGGAATAATTGAGATGGAGTTGATGAACAGTATGGAGAAGGCAGGCATAGGCTCAGTTACTATCAGGCACGGGGTGTCAGGAGAAGAGATGAGTTTGCTGTGCGGTGCTATTGTATCAAACAGAACCGATCTGGAAAGATACCTTGCGGAAAACGGAGCAGTGCATATTCGCATTAATACAGCGCGATATGCAAAGATAAAAGATGGTGAGATCATATCAGGAGAAAAGACCGGCGAAGACATTACATGGGTTGACGGACTTCAGGGGAACAGCCTTGATTCAATGATATGGAGCGTTATAGGGAAGGCTGTTAAATCACCTGAAGATCAGAAGCGTGTATTTGACATAATTCATAAACAGCTTAAAGAAGAGATAGATGATAAGGTGAAGGTTGCCACATTGACCCTTGAGATAGAAAAGAAACAGATAAACTATGATAAAGAACGTACTGAGATGGTATTATCTCACATAGCTGACGGACTTATTATGGTAGATGACAACGGTAAAATTCTTATGATGAATGAAGCAGCAGAGAATATATTTGGCAAAAGACTGCTGGAGAAGGCAGGTAGAGTTGTTACCGAAGGACTGGGGGAGGAGCATATGGTGGCGCTCTCCAGGGATCTGTCATCTGTCATAAAGGAGGGGATGGAAAAGGAAATTGAAGTGGATGGTGCAAATGAGACAAAACGCGTTCTTAAATCGAGCACTGCCCTTGTCCATAATAAGGATGGCAAGGTCGTCGGCATGATATCCGTGCTTTCCGACATTACAAAACAGCAAGAGCTTGAAAGGCTGAAGCAGGATTTTGTTTCACATGTTACTCATGAGATAAGAACACCTCTTGTTGCGGTTAAGCAGTCTGTAAGCCTTGTCCTCGATAAGACAGCAGGGACAATCAATGAAAATCAGGAGAGGATGCTTGAGGTAGTAAAACGGAACATAGAAAGGCTTTCCAGGTTCATCAACGACATACTTGATGTGCAGAAGATGGAGGCTGGGAAACTTATTGTCAGCCGTCAGCCGGTAGATATACGGAATCCTGTAAGTGATGTGCTTCAGAGCCTGACACCCTGGGCCGAATCCAGGGACATAACATTGTCATCTTCTGTACCGGATGACCTGCCTTACGTCCATGCCGATGCAGACAGGGTTATACAGATCCTGACAAATCTAACGGGAAATGCGATCAAATTTACCCCTGCCGGCGGTAAGGTCAGCATAAATGTCACCCCGCCAATGATTAAAGGAGATATCAGTCAACCATTAAAGTTGTCTGTTATTGATTCCGGAAGGGGTATCGCCAAAGATGACATTGACAGGATATTTGAGAAGTTTGAGCAGGCAGGCGGCAGGGAAGCGACTGATGTCAGGGGGAGCGGGCTGGGACTTTCAATCGTTAAATCCCTCGTCGGGATGCAGGGTGGAAAGATATGGGTGGAGAGTATACCGGGAACAGGGAGTAAATTTACCTTTACTTTACCGTTTTACCGGCAGGATGATCCGGAAGAAATAACGGCGGTATTCAAGAATAATCCATCGCAGGAGAAGAAAGGGTTTTTGAGCAGGCTGGGGTTTGCGAATGTCAGTAAAAATATTACTAATAGATGACGAGACAGATTATTCCGAGACAGTCGGTTTCTGGTTAATGGCCCATGGTTATCAGGTCAGGACAGCGTCTTCAGGGATTGAAGGACTGAAGGCAATTGAAGATGAACTTCCGGATATTGTTTTTCTTGACTTCCTGATGCCCGGCATGGATGGGTTGGCTATATTGCGTGAAATCAGGGGAAAACACCTGGAACTCCCTGTTGTAATGGTCTCTGCCTATGCTTCTGAGGACAAAATGAAAGAGGCCGGAAGGATCGGTATCAGCGGTATCTTCTCCAAGGGGACAGAATTATCAGAGGCTGCAAGGTTGATTAATAAGACACTGATGGAGATGAGGGGAGGGCATGAGAGAAATAATGCCGGTTACAAATAAAGAGATAATATACCATTCGAAATTTTTTGAAAACATCCTGGGCAGTATGATAGATATACTGGTTGTTGCCAATCCCGATGCTACAGTCAGGTTTGTAAACCATTCTGCCCTTAATGCCCTTCAATACAGCGTTGAAGATGTTAATGGTATCCCTGTAGGCAGACTCTTCGATGATAATGACCTGAATTTCTTTGAGTTAATAAAACAACTTGTGACCAATGGAGAGTTGCGCAATAGAGGGATAAACCTTATCAGCAAAAATGGTGAGAAAATCCCCGTAGTGATGAATGGAACGTTAATCAGAAATGAAGAAAACAGGATTCAGTCAATAGTAATTATTGCAAGGGATATGCGGGAGATATTCAACCTTATAACTGAGCTTACTCAGTTCAATGAGGAACTGGAAGAACGCGTAGACAGGCGGACTGATGAATTGAGAGTTGCAAAGGAGGCAAGTGAGGAGGCATTCAGGAAATTACAACAGACCCAGGCGCAGTTGGTCCAGAGCGATAAGATGGCATCAATCGGACAGCTCGCTGCCGGCATTGCCCACGAGATAAACAATCCCACAGGTTTTGTTTCGAGCAATTTAAAAACACTTAATGAATATATTATTGATATAAGAGGCCTGTTAAGGGAATATGATGCACTCCTGCAGAGCTGCAGCCACATATCTGATGAATCCGTATTATCCGGAGTGAGGCATATTGAGGAGTTTAAGAAGAAGATAGATGTGTCGTTTTTACTTAATGATATTGAACAGATATTCGCAGAGACACAGGATGGCATGAGGCGCATAGGCAAGATTGTAAAGGATTTGAAAGAGTTTTCACACACAGGATCAGATAAACCGGAATACGCGGATATTAACAATGGATTAGAAAGCACGATGAACATAGTCTGGAATGAGATAAAATATAAGGCAGAGGTAAAAACAATGTACGGTGATATACCTCAGGTACTGTGCTATCCTCAGCAATTGAATCAGGTCTTTATGAATATCCTTGTAAATGCTGCTCATGCCATTGATGGTAAAGGTGTTATAAGTGTCAGTACACGCATCAGGAACGATAATGTTCTTGTTGAGATAAGTGATACCGGCAGTGGAATTTCTCCGGAACATTTGCCCAGAATATTTGACCCATTCTTTACTACAAAACCTGTCGGCAAGGGTACCGGGCTTGGCCTGGCCGTGGCCTATGCAATCATCCGCAAACATAATGGTGAGATCACGGTAAACAGTATAGTCGGCGCCGGGACTACCTTCACAATCTGTATACCCATTGAGAGCGGGCAGCTAAAACAGATCATAAGAGGTTAAGGCGTATGAGTGAGTATACGATTTTAGTGGTTGATGATGAGGTAAGTGTCCTGAACGCGGTTTACAGGGTATTCAGGAAGGAGGGATATCAGATCCTGAGAAGTGACAATCCCGCTGATGCACTGAAACTCCTGAATGAGCATGTATGCCATATCATAATATCCGATTATCGCATGCCGGAAATGGATGGTGTTACTTTTCTGCGTGAGGCTATGAACATCAGGCCTGACGCAATAAGGATGATTCTGAGCGGTTATGCGGACAGTTCAACTATTATATCAGCCATAAATGACGGCGGTATTTATAAATTCCTTACAAAGCCATGGGAAGATGACATATTAAAGTCCGAGGTGCGATACGCCATTGAACGGTATGAGCTTCAGAGCGTCAATAAAAAGCTGTTGGAGGATGTAAAGAGACAGAATGAAGAGTTAAAAAAAACCAATATGCTGCTGACCGAGAAGATAGACGAAATTCAGGAAAATGTCGTAAGTACAGTTGAGATGTTGTGTTATTTATCAAGGGAAAAATATTCAGGTCTCCCGACTAATGTTGATAGTCTGTATACAATAGGTCAGGAGGTAGGCAGGAAGCTGGGGTTTAATGATTCCGGTCTTAAAAACTTATATATTGCAACAAAACTGCATGACATAGGCAATATAGGAATAGATTGCGGTATTTTTAAAAAAAGTGGTCCTCTTACCCCTGAGGAGAGAATTCAGGTTGAAAAACACCCTATCATAGGGGCATCCATATTGTCATTTCTGAATGGATTTGATGAAGTATCCAGGATAGTAAAGTATCACCATGAATATTTTGACGGTACAGGTTACCCTGAGGGTCTGAAAGGTGATGCAATTCCGGCAGGGTCAAGGATTGTGCACATAATTGATGTATATGATTCCCTGACCTGCATCAGGCCATACAGACCTGCAATGGCAAGGGATGAGGTGTACAGGATGCTTGAAAAGGGACGAGGCACTGAATTTGATCCTTATATACTGGATATTTTCTTAATGGCTATAGAAGGACATTATGAATTCTGAAACCTGCATGGAGCGTACACACTCATTACTTATCGTTGATGATGAGGAAAATATTCTGAATGCCCTTAACAGGACATTCAGGAAGGAGCCATACAGGATAATTACTGCAGGGAGCGGATTGGAAGGGCTTTCAGTCATTGAGAGGGAAAAGATAACCCTTGTAATTTCAGATCACAGAATGCCCGGCATGGAAGGTGTCGAGTTTCTCAGTGAGGTCAGGAAGAAATCTCCTGAAACGATAAGGCTGATGCTTACCGGATATGCTGACATTCGGGCGGTTATGAACGCCATAAACCAGGGAGAAGTCTACAGGTTTATTACAAAACCGTGGGATGATGAAGAAATAAAATTAATTGTAAGGGGCGCCATTAAGCATTATGACCTTGTTACTGAGAACAGGGAGCTTCATGCGCTTACCCGGAGGCAGAACCTTGAGTTAAAAGACCTGAACAACAATCTCGAAGAGAAGGTAGCAGAGAGGACGAGGGAGGTTGAGGTACTTTATAAAGATCTTGAGCAGAACTTTATTGATTTTGTCAGGGTATTTATGAGTCTTCTGGAACTAAAGAGCCGGCATCTTGGCAGTCACTGTAAACGGGTTGCTGCGCTCTCACGCCGGCTGTCAGAGAAGCTTGACCTGAAGCCGGATGAGAAGCTTGACATAGAGGTGGCATCACTGCTTGAGGATATAGGAACCCTTGGTTTCCCTGAGAAGATGCTCAGGAAAAAGCCATCAGAACTCGATCCTGTTGAAAAGGCGCTTCTACAGCAGCATCCGGTACTTGGGCAGAGCTCTCTGCAGCATATAAAGAAGCTGTTACCTGTGTCTTTGCTTATCAGGCATCATCACGAGAGGCATGATGGGCTTGGTTATCCTGATAATCTCCGTGGAGAGAGGATTCCGGCCGGCTCAAGGATTATTGCCATAGTTGATTATTTTGATGCTTTGATTAATCCCTCTGATGGGGGGGAACGTTATTCAGTGGACAGGGCGTTTTTCATGCTTGAAAAGGAAGCCGGAAGGATGTTTGATCCTGTTCTGGTGGGAAAATTTAAAGATGTCCTGCATGAGTTCAGGAATGAGGAGATTGAGGCTGATATCATTGAGATTGATGTGGATGAATTGAAGGAAGGGATGCTCCTTGCTTCAGATGTCAGGACTAAGAGAGGACTCCTTCTGATGGCCGGTGGAGAAGTTGTCAGGCCGGTTCACCTGGAAAAAATATTGAATTTTCATAAAATTGATCCGGTAATTACAAGGATTTCAATAAGGCTGAGAAACGGTAAGTAGTTGCTATTAAAGTACTTTATACCATGTCCGATAAAAGGTTTGCTATGATGGCCGTTTATGAACAGGAAATAGTGAGTTTTTTGGAGCAGATAGACGATAATGACAGCTCCGTTAGATGCGATGCTATAAGGATGATAACGGGTATAAAGGATGGCAGAATTCTCTATCCGCTTATAAAGTCGCTTCAGGATGATGATCTTGGTGTGCAGCAGGCGGCTATGGATGCATTGATTGTATATGATGATGAAGCTGCTGTTTATAATCTTCTTCCCCTGCTCTTCGACAAACGGGTGGCTGTTAAGAATCTTGCACAGGAGATACTCGAAAAGACAGGCGGCAGCGGTCTCAGACTCCTGCAGTCTCATATTCATGACAAGGATGAAGATGTACGCAAGATGATAGCAGATATACTTGGGAGACTGGAGCTTCCCGATGCAGTTCCTGTACTTATTGAAATGTTGCGTGATCAGAATGACAATGTCAGAAGTTCTGCAATAGAAGGACTTGGCAGGATTACTGACACGTCAATAGTTGACTGCCTCATTGATCTCCTTAAACAGGAGGATTGGGTTACCCTCTTTGCCGTTGAATCGCTTGGACGGATAGGGGACAGCAAGGCGGTTCAGCCTCTTGTCAATCTCCTGAAGTCTACAAAGAACGTAGATATTCAATGTATGGTACTCGATGCTTTATCGCATATCGGGGGTGAAGAATCTATCGCCGGACTGCTTGAAGTAATTGATCATGTTAAACCGGAAATTATGGATATGGCTGTAATGGGTATGGTAACTCTGACTCATGGAGATATTGGCTCTGTAGTTGACAGGTTCGGCAGAAAAGAATTTATGATGCATCTTACCGCGTTAACTGAAAATATTGATATTACTGATACGGAAAAGATCAATCATGTTATGCAGGCCTTTATGACAATAGGAGGCAGTTCGTGTGCGAAAGAGGTGCTCAAACTTACTGAGGGTATTAACAGGGATGACACTGATCTCCTGAACATGGCGGTTGACGTGGTGCGGGTTATTGGTGACGAAAATACACTGATAAAATCACTAAGTCATAAAAATGAGACGAGGAGACTTGTCTCTGTCAGGGTGCTTGGCCTCTTAAGATCGGAAAAGGCGCTTCCGGAGCTTGAACTATTATTTAATGATGCTGAGAGAGACCTTAAAATTGAGGTTCTTAATGCCATGGGCAATATAGGCGGGAAGAAGGCATTCAGGTTTCTCACTGACAGGTTATCCTATGGTGAAGGACATATAAGAGAGGCGGCAGTTGATGCCCTTGGATCACTTGCATCAACTGATGCGATACAGCCTCTTTTAAACAGGTTTCAGAAAGAGGAGTATCAGAATGTAATCGGCAAGGTGGCAGGCGCATTAATCGAAATAGGGCGGAGACATAAGACACAGGAACTTGCTGAAGGTCTTATAGCCGGGCTTTACAGTAAAAATCCGTCGGTAAGAGAAGTGGTGGTCAGGGGACTGGGAGAATTAAAATGGATTGATTCATCAGAGCATATATGCGGGCTGATGAATGATGAAGACTGGAGGGTCAGAAGGGCATGCCTCGAAGTCCTGAGTGGTCTCAGGGACAAGGGTTTGTTTGAAAACCTGATAATCTCAGCCCACGATGAAAAGGATGAGGTCAGGATGCTTGTCGCTCAATTGTTGAGTGATTATTCAGATGAAAGGGCAAGGGATGCGCTTATTGAACTGCTTGAGCATAATAATGACTGGGTTCAATTAAAGGCAATTGAAGGACTCGTTAGACAGAAGACCCGTAAAGCGATTCCATATCTGATGAGACTTGCAGGGAGTGAAGATTTTACAGTCCGTAAATGCGCTATATGGGCACTGGGAGAGCTCGGAGCGTATGAGTCTGAAGATATTCTCAGAAGCGCCGCATCGGATGAGGACCAGGAGATTCAGGAGGCGGCCATAGAGGCATATAATAAGCTGATGTCATCAAAATATGTTGATTACTAAGAAAATACAAATGAGTGATAATGCATTTCATTCACTTAGAGACATGATATATGCCAGAAGTGGAATGCATATCCCGGATAATAAAAAATATTTACTGGAAAACAGACTTTCAAGACGCCTTGAGGATGCCGGCTTTGAAAGTTACGATAGATATATAGACTTTCTCAGGCATGATGCGGGGAAGGAAAAAGAGTTCACGAGCCTGTTT
>Ga0209126_1000455_pt1 | contig 13911 bp, 12 predicted proteins | sample RifCSP19_1_FD_184024 | JGI IMG/M metagenome (GOLD analysis project Ga0209126, IMG submission 184024) | Soil microbial communities from Rifle, Colorado - Rifle CSP2_sed 19_1 (SPAdes) (version 2) | ecosystem: Environmental > Terrestrial > Deep subsurface > Rock core/Sediment | place: Rifle...
TCAAGGTGCCACGAACGCCGCGGGGAGCCGGCCTCTCTCTTGCGTCTTTGGTGAGTGCGGCTCTCCCGGCGTCGACACACCTTCCCCCTCTACCAGGTCAATGGATGACTTTGGTCCCGGAGGCACACCCGGCCGCTACAGCGAGCCCGAGAGCGCCCCCAGGTGCTCGGTCAGGCGCAGGTTCTCGCGGTAGTCGATGGGCACCTCGACGAGCGACGGCCCGTCCACTTCGAGCGCGCGCATCAGCGTCGGGTAGAGGTCGGCCGCGGAGGATGGCCGGAAGCCGGCGATGCCGAAGCTCTGCGCGAAGGCCACGAAGTCCGGGTTGCCGAACTCCACGCCGAAGGGCGCCCCGAACTCGTTGCGCTGCTTCCAGTCGATGAGCCCATAGCCGTCGTCGCGCCAGACGACGACCGTGACATCGGCCCCGATGCGCTTCGCCGTCTCCAGCTCCTGGCAGTTCATGAGGAAGCCCCCGTCGCCGCACAGCGCCACCACCCGCCGCTCGGGGTGGACGAGCTTCGCGGCGATGGCCCCGGGCAGCGAGATGCCCATGGCCGCGAAGCCGTTGGAGATGATCACGGTGTTCGGCTCGTAGGCCTGGTAGAGGCGCGCCACCCAGACCTTGTGCGCGCCCACGTCGCTGACCACGATGTCGTGCGCCCCGAGCGCCCAGCGCAGGTCCACGATGGCCTTCTGGGGCTTGATCGGCCAGCCCTCGTCGGCCTCGTAGGCGCCCAGCTCGGCCAGGAGCTGCGTGCGCAGGTCGGCGTGGACGAGGATCTCCTTGGCCGCGTGGCGCGCGGTCGCGTCGCGGCCGCCGATGCCCAGCGGCAGGACCGCCTCGAGGAGGCGCCGGAGCGTGCCCTCGATGTCGCCCACCAGCTCCACCTCCGGCTGGTACGCCGCGTCCACCTCGGCCGGGGTGGTATCGATGTGGATGATCCGCTTGCGCCCGTCGGGGTTCCAGCGCGCCGGCGCGTACTCCACGAGGTCGTAGCCGACCGAGACGACGAGGTCCGAGCGGTCGAAACCCGAGAGCACGTGGTCGCGCGCCTGCAGCCCGACGGCCATGAGCGAGAGGTGGCTGCGGTCGTCCACGGCGCCCTTGCCCATGAAGGTCACCGCCACCGGCACGTGCAGGCCGCGAGCCAGGGCGCGCAGCGCGTCGGCGGCGTTGCGGCGCAGGACGCCGTTGCCGGCCAGCACGATCGGCCGCTCCGACCCGGCCAGCAGTCGGGCCGCGTGGGCGATGGCCTCGTCGGTCGGCTCGGGGAAGTAGGTCCGCCCCGGCTGCAGCGGCCGCGCGCCGTCGCCGCTCCCGACCGGCATGGCGGCGAGGTTCTCGGGCAGCTCGATGTGGGTCGGCCCGGGCTTCTCCAGCCCGGCCACGCGGAAGGCCTTGCGCACGATCTCCGGGATGGCCTCGATGCGCTCGACGCGCGTGTTCCACTTCGTGACCGGCGCGAGCATGCCCACGATGTCGACGAGCTGATGGGCCTCCTTGTGCAGCTTGTCGGAGCCGGTCTGGCCGGTCAGCGCGACCATCGGCGCCCGGTCGAGGTAGGCGTCCGCGATACCGGTGACGAGGTTCGTGGCGCCCGGCCCGAGGGTGGCCATGGCCACCGCGCTGCGCCCGGTCAGGCGGCCGTGGACGTCGGCCATGAAGGCCGCCCCCTGCTCGTGGCGGGTCGTGACGTGGCGGATGCGCTCGCTGCGGCTGAGCGCGTCGAGGAGGTCCATCGTCTCCTCGCCGGGCACGGAGAAGACGTAGCGGCAGCCCTCCGCCTCCAGGCATTCGACCAGGAGGTCCGCGGCGGTTCGCGGGCGGGGAGCGGGAGTGGTCACTCGCCGAGTGTAGCGACGGCGGCGGGGGCCGCGGCGGCCCGGCCGAGCCCGGCGGCATCTTGGGTCGCGGGTGCCGTCGGTCCCCAAACGATGTCCAGGCGGAATAGCTCTTGGGCTAGTGCGCCGCCCGAGGCTCACACAGGAGCGGAGTTCGGCTGCTTGGCGCGGATCCCATCGCTGTGGGCAATGGCCGACGCGATAGCGCACCACCCCACGCCGGCCGGAGTCGCTCGGCAAGGCCCTCGTCGGATGCCTGGCGTGATTCCTATGCCTGCGAGGCATGGCCCCCGATTCCTGCGAGGCATGGCCCCGACGACGTCCACCACCACGGGGATCGCGGGCGCCGTCCGGGCCGCCAAGGAGACCGCCGAGTCTCAGGTGCCCGAGGCGCTCCCCACGCTGGCGGCCGTCGCGCGGGCCGGAGGACGTGCGGCCGGCAGCGCCATGGAGACGAGCTGATCGAGGTCCACATCCCTGAGGCTGACGCTCTCGCCGGGCCGACCGAGCAGGTAGCCCTGCCCGGCGCTGACGCCGAGACCGCGGACGATCCGCAGCTGTTCCGGCGTCTCGATGCCCTCGGCGATGACGACCGCACCCCAGCGCCCGGCGAGCTCCACGACCGAGCGCAGGACCTCCAGGGATGCCTCGCGCATGGCGCCGACCTGGACCAGCGAGAGGTCGACCTTGACGATGTCGAAGCCGAGCTGGCTCAACAGCCGAAGGCCGGCGTTGCCGGCGCCGACGTCGTCGGCCGCGACCCGGAAGCCGGCGGCGCGGCAGGCGTCGAGGCTGATGCGCAGACTCGCGATGTCCTCCAGTGCCTCGCGCTCGGTCAGCTCCAGCACGACGCGGGCGGCGTCGATCCCCTGCGCCTCCAGGATCGCGTGCAGGCGGGTGGGCTGGAAGTCCGTCGCCTCGAGGGTCCGGGGGGAGAGGTTGAAGGTGACGGCGCGATCGGCCGGGATGGCGGCGGCCGCGGCGGCGACGACCGCGAAGCAGACCATGTCCAGCTCGACCACGCGGTCGCACGCGGCAGCCGCGGCGAAGAGGCTCCCGGGGTTGGCGAACCCGGAATGGAGCGTTGGTCGCACGAGGCCCTCGTAGGCGACGACGCGGCCGCTGGAGAGGTCCACGATGGGCTGGAATACAGGGCGGATGGTCCGCCGGGCGATGACCTCGCTGACGCGCTCCGCGACCGCCTCGGCGGCCGAGGCGCGCTGCATGACGTGACGAGCCGGATCGTACACCTCCACCGCGGCACGACCGTGTCGCTTGGCCGAGACGAGCGCGGCGCTGGCCGCGGCGAAGAGCTCGGTGGACTCGGCGGCAACGTCGACGGTGGTGGCGATGCCGGCCGAGAACGAGATCGGATGCTCGAGCCGGCCGTCCAGCCTCGGCCGCTGGGCGCCGTCGAGGAGGCGCTGTGCGACGGTGAGCGCTCCGGCGGCATCCGAGTGCGGCATGACCACGGCGAACTCGTCGCCGCCGACGCGGAAGGCCCGGTCACCCCGCCGGATGTCGAGCGTGATGATCTCGGCGATGTCGCGCAGCAGGCCATCCGCCGCCAGGTGGCCGGTGAAGTCGTTGACACGCCGGAAGTCATCGAGGTCGATGAGCAGCAGCGCCACCGGGACCCCGTGCCGCCGGGCACCGTCGAGCTGGCGCTCGAACTCCTCCTGCCAGGCCCGATGGTTGCCCAGGCCCGTCACCACGTCCGTGCGGGAGTCGGCGCTGGCGCGCTGGTAGAGGCGGGCGAGTTCCGCCCGGGAGCGTTCCAGCTCGATCGCCGGTCGCAGGACCTGGCGGGCCATCCAGGCCACGAGGGTGAAGATCACCGCGATGAGGAGGCCCAGGGGTACCAGGAGGTGGACCGGCAGCGCCGGTGCCGGCCGCGCGACCACGACCGACCAGCCCCCGAGGGCCGGGACCGCACCGGCGAGCGGTGTGAGCCCGACGCTCCAACCGTCGCTGAAGAGCGTCGCGACGGCGCGCCCGGCGCGGTCGACCGCGTCTGCGATGGCCTCGTCGATGTGGGTCAGGCCGCCCGATGTGACGACGTCGCGCGGGTCACCGGTCGCGGCGCGGCTGTCGGCGACGACGGCCCCGGTGGCCGAGTCGACGATCAGCGCGTAGCCCGTCTCTCCGGACGCGGCCGCGCCGCTGGCTCCGAGCAGGCCGGCGAGGGAGACCTCGAAGATGACGGCGCCCGCCGTCGTACCCTTCGCGGTCGCCATACGCGCGCCGATCATGACCCGCCGGTCGCCCGCCACCGAGTCGTACGGCTCGGAACGGTAGACCTGGCCGGCCGCAAGGCCGAGGATGTCCGGCACGGCGGCGGCGAGGGCCTCCGCGCCGGCGTCCCGGCCCGCACCGCCCGGAACGCCCTGCTCCACGTGCAGGCGCTCGCGACCGACCGCGTCGAGGACCGCCACGTGGGCGACGCTGTCGCCCACGATCGCGCTGATGGCCGCCTGCCCGGCGGCCAGCTCCCCCTCATCGGCGGCCGGCTTCTCGCTCAGGGCCCGCCGCACCTCCGGGTTGGCCGCCACGAACAGCAGGCCGCTGCGTGCCCGCTCGAACTCGGCGGCGATCGAGGCGGAGAGCGACGCGCTGGCGGCTCCGACGCGCTCCTGCTCGGCGGCGTGGTCGACCCCGGACAGGGTGGGTACGACCAGCATCCCGAGCGCGAACGGCAGCACCGCCGTGGCCAGGAGAGCCAGGGCCAGGCGAATGCGCACGAGGCGCAGGGGCTCGGTGACAGGGGCCGGGACAGGCTCGTTCACGTTGTCACGAGTTGTCTCACGAAACCGCGACCGGGCACCCCCACCCGGTCGTCCCACCCGATAGCCGGACCATCGGCACCTCGCGCAGGTCGAACGCGGCGGCTACGGCGTGTAGACCACCTGCACGGCGACGTAATCGAGGTAGAAGTCGCGGGTCGAGGTGCCCGAGACGTCGACGAGCTGGACCCGGAAGTTGGTCGTGGAGAGTTCGGAGAGCGTCCACCCACGGCCCCAGAGGCCGGTCATGGTGACCGTCTGCTCGGCGGTCGAGGTCAGGTCCACCTGCTGGGTGGAGGTCCAGGTTGTGCCGGCGTCCCACGACAGCCGGGCGCACAGGCGGTTCGTGCCAGAGGTGGCGTCCACGCGGATCCCGGCCCGGACGTCGATGCTCGTGATCGCCGTCACGGAGCCAGGCAGGCCAAAGGCATAGCCCCAGAAGCGATGCTTGTCCTTGTTGCTGTTCGTGCAGCTGGTCGCCGGGTTCGTGCCGCTGTCAACGTCCGATGCCTCGGCGTTGTCATCTGCGCATGCGTTCCCCGGGCTGACCTCGTAGCCGTTGTTGTCGCCGGCCGAGGTTTCCGCTGCCTGGCTGGTGCAATCCTTGAACCCTGTGCCTGTGCCGGGTGCGTAGGCGGCCGACGCCTCGTTGCTGTCCACGCTCGTCCAGTTCTGGTAATAGGAGCGCAGGACGTAGTAGTAAGTCCCGGCCCCCGCCGGCGTGTCCGTGTACGCGGTCGCCGACTGTGGCGTGGCCGTGCCAACCTGGCTGTACCCGGACCCGCTGGTCGTGGAGCGCAGCACCTGGTAGCCGGTGGCGTACGCGTCCGGAGTGACCGTCCAGGCCAGGGCAACCGTCGCCCCGGGCGTCGCCGAAAGGCTCGTCGGCGAATCGAGACCGTCGGTCGTGAAGGTCGCGACCGCGGTCGCCGAGTCGAACAGGAAGGCGAGGGTCGCCGGCGGCGCCACGGACCCGAGGGAGGCCCCGGTGGCCAGCGCGAGGATCGCCGCGGCGACGACCGGCGGCCTGCGAATGCGCACGGGTCAGGTTCCCGCCCTACGCTCGGCAGCCGCGACCCTGCGGCGTGCCGGGGGCGCCTCGAGCGCGACTTCCTGCGCCGGCTCCTCCTGCTCGTCGAGCTCCACCGAGTCGAGGATCCACGCGCCGAGCAGCAGCACCCCGGCGAGGCCGATGAGGAGCAGCACCCCGGACAGCGACGCGAGGAGCGCGACGAGATAGCCGAGGACCGGCACGGTGAGGGAGACCCGACCGACGACCGACGAGGCCGGGATGAGGGCCGGGTCCGACGTGTCGTTGGCGTCGCCCTTCGTCTCGATCCAGATCTCACCCTGGCGCGGAACGACCCGCACGATGCGGTGGGTGAAGACCACCAGCTCGGGCCCGACGCGAATGGACACGACGTCGCCGACCGCGAGCGCAGCTGCCTCGACCGGTGTCGTGACGACAAGCGCGCCGATGGGGATCGCCGGCGCCATCGAGGGGCCGCGAACGACAAGGGTCGTCGGGCCGAGCATGGGCAGGATCCGGCCGAAGAAGACGCCGGCCAGGGCAGCGGCGACGAGGAGCACGAGCGCCAGGTCGAGCACCCGTCGCAGCCCCCGCTTCGCGGTCGCCAGGACGTTCATCCCTTCATGTGCTCCGGGTGCGGCCGGTCGCCTACGGGTTGTTGGCGGTCTGCTCGGCGTCGAAGGTGAACGTGGCGGTCGTCGTCGCGTTCTGGTACGCGTTCCCGGTGGCGGAGGGGAGGCTCCACAGGAAGCAGAGGTCCTCGGTCACACCCGCCGCCAGCGTGCGGTCGCCGGCCTGGCTGCCCTGCGTCGGGTCGCCGAACGCGGCACCGCTCAGGGCGGCTGCCCCGTAGAGAGCCGCTCCGGCACCCGGGCACGTCCCCGCCTTGATCGTCAGCTCGAGCTGGTCGCGCAGGCCCTTGCCGTCCGCGTTCGTGGCGGCGGTCGTCATGGCATAGCGCAGTGCGCCGGTCCCGCTGTTGGAGACGGTCAGCGTGGCGCTGCCGGAGTCGCCCGGGAAGGCGGCCGCGACCGTGAACAGCGCCGTCGGGCTGACGGCGATGTCGATCGTCCCCGTCGTGAACGCGCCGGTCGCGTTCGCGCTGTCCGTGAACAGCGCGAGCGAGAAGGCGCCGGCTCCCAGGCTGAGCGTCGAGAGCGCCGCAAGGAGCGCGAGGATGCCGCGGCGCTTGCGCCGGCGCTGGATCCGGGCGCTGATCGTCTGGTCCATCGAGTCCACGCTTCCCTTCCGCGCTGACACGAACCGGCCCGTGGGACGGAGCCTGGCCGGTCGTGCGTCGTCTGGCGAGGTTGTACCCCGTGGACGACCTAGTGCGATACGGGACTTGAGGGGTATCGGGGCTGGTACTTTCGCAGTAGGCGGCCCGCGTGTCGGTCGCCGCCGGGCCCGCGCGTGGACGCTGCCGGCGTTGAGCCGCGCCTCGGCGGCGCGGCGCGTCCCGGTCGGCGGGACGGCTCAGGCGGTGACCAGGTCCGAGAGGTAGATCACTTCGAGCCCGGGCCGCGACCGGATCCGCCGATCGTTGGTGACGAAGACCGTGGCTCCCGCCTTTCGTGCAGACGCGAGGTGGACGGCGTCGACCAGGTCCCGATCACCAGCGCCTCTGAGCCACGCCGCGTCGGATGCGAGCTCCGCGTCAAGCGGGACGATCCGCAGATGCTGGATGGACTGCAACTCGTCGGCCATGGTTTCGAAGGCGACGGTGTCGCCCGTCCGCGCAGGGCCGCTCAGGACCTCGGTGATGGCGACCGTCGCGATGACCGAGCGCACGGTCCCGGCTTCGAGAGCATCGACGATCTCCGCGACGCGGTCCGCCACGGGGAGACGGTTCTCGAGCAGGTAGATGAGGACGTCGCTGTCAAGAGCGATGACCCGGTGCGCCGCGACGAGGTCAGCGACCGATCCGGGCGTCGAGCTGGCGCTCATGCTCCTCGACCTCATCCCGGAGAGCTCGGACGAACGCGGTGGGGTCCGGCCCGTACATCCCACGGCCGAGACCGCGCAGACGCTCCGACGCCTTCGCGGGGCGACGACGCATCACGAGCTCATCGTCCCGGATCTGGACCGTCAGCCGGTCCCCTGCCTGGATACCCAAGCGGCGGCAGGCCTCGCTTGGTATGGAGATCTGGCGCTTGGAACTAACCTTGACGCTTAGCATGAGCCCATACTAAGCGCCGCTCATGCTGCTTGCAAGCACCGGTCTCAGGTCGGCTGGGCGAGCACCATGAGCCGCAGCTCGGTCATGTCCTCGATGGCCCAGCGCAGGCCCTCGCGCCCCAGCCCGGAGTCCTTCACGCCGCCGTAGGGCATGTGGTCGATGCGATAGGTCGGGATGTCGTTGACGATCACACCGCCCACCTCCAGCTCCTCGAAGGCGTGCCAGGCGTGGCCAAGGTCGTTGGTGAAGACGCCCGTCTGGAGCCCGTAGAAGGAGTCGTTGACGCGGCGGATGGCGTCGTCGAAGTCGGCGAAGGGGAAGGCCACGACGACCGGCGCGAAGGCCTCGTTGGAGCAGACCTGGGCGGTCGTGGGCACGTCGGTCAGGATCGTGGGCGGGAAGAAGGCGCCCTCGGCGCGGCCACCGGTGAGGAGCCTGCCGCCCATGGAGATCGCCTCCTCCACCCAGCGCTGCGCGCGCTGCGCCTGGGCCTCCTCGACCATCGGGCCCAGGAGGGTTTCCGGGTCGAGCGGGTCGCCCGTGCGGAGGTTGCGCGCCGCCTCGACGAAGCGGGCCATGAAATCGTCCCAGACGTCCTGGTGGACGAACATGCGCTGCACGCTGATGCAGACCTGGCCGGCGTAGGTGAAGGCGCCGACGAGGATCCGCTTCACCGCCCAGTCGAGGTCGGCGCTCTGGTCGACGATGACCCCGGCGTTGCCGCCCAGCTCGAGCACGACCTTCTTCTTGCCCGCGCGCTCCTTCATGCGCCAGCCGACGGCCGGGCTGCCGGTGAAGGTGAGCAACTTGAAGCGCGGGTCGGCCACCATCCGGTCGCCCAGCTCGCGGCTCATGGGCAGGATGCTGACCGAGCCGGGGGGCGGCCCCGCCTGCTCCACGATCTCGGCCACGGTGAGCATCGTCAGCGGATCCTTGGACGGCGGCTTGAGGACGATCGAGCAGCCTGCCGCGATGGCCGGCGCGAGCTTGTGGGCGGCCAGGTTGAGGGGGAAGTTGAAGGGGCTGATGGCGGCCACCGGACCGATCGGGAAGCGGCGCGTGATGCCCACGCGACCCTTCGAGGCGGGCATGATGTCGAGCGGGATCGTCTCGCCGACCATCCGCTCGGCCTCCTCGGCGGCCAGCCGGAAGGTGAGCGCGCCGCGGTCGACCTCGACGATGGCGTCGCGGACCGGCTTGGCCGCCTCGAGGGCGATGAGCCGGGCCAGCTCCTCCCGTCGCGCCCGGATGCCGGCGCTGATCTCGCGCAGGATGCGGCCGCGCTCGTAGGCCGGCAGGTGGCGCGTCACCTCGAACGCCGCCACGGCCGCCCCGACGGCCTCCTCGTACTGCTCGGGCGTGGCGTTGTAGGTGTGCCCGGCGGGCTCGTCGGGCCTGGCCGGGTTGGTGACCTCGAGCATGTCCGGCGACTCGACCCAGCGTCCGGCCAGGAAGATCGGATGGGGCTTGGTGCCGGTGATGGCGGGCATGGGCCGAGGACTCCTTCGGTGGGGCGCAGGGCGCCGCGGATTCTACTCCGGCGGGCCGCTGGACTCCCGGGCCTCGACGGCCTCGTGGTCGAGTAGGCGTCAGGCGCTCATCGCGACGATCGCTTCGCGGCGCCACCGGTCCTTCTCGATGATGCCGTCGAGGTCGACCGCGTCCGCGACGGGTCGCTCGCCCGGACGGCCAAGCAGATAGCCCTGGGCGGCCGAGATCCCCAGGCCACGCACGACCTCCAGCTGCCCCGGAGTCTCGACACCCTCGGCCACCACGGTCGCGTGCCAGCGGTCGGCGAGTTCGCGCAAGGCCTGCAGGACCGCCTTGGACGACTCCGCGAGCACGCCGACCTGGACCAGGCTCAGGTCGATCTTCACGATGTCGAAGCGGATCTGGCTCAGGAGGCGAAGACCGGCGTTGCCGGCGCCGACGTCGTCGGCGGCCAGGCGGAAACCGGCCGCGCGACAGGCCGCCACGTTCTCCCGGAGCCGCCCGATATCGCCCACCGTCTCGCGCTCGGTGAGCTCGAGCACGACCCGTCGCGGTTCGATCCCGTGGCGGCGGAAGAGCACGACCAGGTCGACCGCCTTGAACTGGTCCGTCTCGAGCGTGCGCGGCGAGATGTTGAAGCTGAGATACGGGCCGTCGCCGATCTCGCCGACCCCGGCTGCCACAGCCTCGAGGCAGGCCATGTCCAGCTCCACGGTCCGGCCCGTGACCTCGGCCGCCGTGAAGAGACTCTCTGCGTCGCGGAAGCTGGACTCCGCGTCCGGTCGAACGAGACCCTCGAAACCGACCGGGCGCCCGGTCACCAGGGAGAAGATCGGCTGGTAGACGGGTCGCAGCGCCATGCGCCGGGCGACGTCCGCGACGGCCGCCTCGAGCTCCGGCGTGGTCCTCGGATCTCCCGCCGCTCCGTGGCGGGTGGGGTCGAAGACCTGGACGTCGGTTCGTCCGTGTCGCTTGCTCCAGTAGAGTGCGGCATCGGCCTGTCGAAACAGGCGCGGTCCGTCCGGACTCGGATCGGGGAAGGTGGACACGCCGGCCGAGAACGAGAAGTCCGCCGGGCGACCGGAGTCGCTGCCGCGCTCGAGCGCGCCGGCGAGCAGCCGGCGGCCGAGCACGTGGGCTGCGGACAGGTCGGTGTAGGGCATGAGGATGGCGAACTCGTCGCCGCCGATCCTGAAGGCTCGATCCGCGTGGCGGATGGTCGTGCCGATGAGGCGTCCGGTGGCCGCCAGGACCTCGTCGCCGCCGGCATGACCGCGCTCGTCGTTCACCCGCTTGAGGTCGTCGAGATCGAGCAGGATGAGCGAGAGGGTCCGCCCGTAACGATGCGCCTCGTCGACCTGCCGCGACAGCTCCTCCTGGAAGGCGCGGTGGTTTCCGAGGCCCGTCAATGGATCGATCACGGCCACCAGCCGTGCCCGGTCGTACAGCTCGCGGAAGTGATCGCGAGCCTCGTCGAGCTGCTCGGCGGGTTCGAGGATCCGGCGGGCCAGGAGCACCATGAGCAGCGGCAGGGCCACGGCCTGGGTCATGATCGTGAGCGCGGCGAAGCCGAGATCGGCGGCGGGTGCCACCCCCACGAGCCCGCCGACGAGCGGACTCGACAGGATCACCTCCACCACGAACATCGTGGCCAGCGCGATCACGACCCGCTTCCGGACCAGCGCAAGCGCTGGGGCGCCGGCTCGCTGGAGCGGTTCTTCGGCGACGTGGAGCGTCGTCATGGGCAGGGAACCGGTGCGTGCAGAGACACGGGACTCTTCTACCGGTGGCGATCGGTCGCGGACAGTCCCGGGAAGTACCACCCTCCAGCGCCGATGGGCCCATGCCCCGCCATGACCTTGGGGTCATTCGGCTCGCCGAACCGGGCTGCTAGCTTCGGGCAACGCACCCGGGGGAACAGGAAGAACCGAAGATGCACCGTCCGACGATCGCGTTCGCCCCCCTGCTGGCCTTCCTGGCCGTCCTCGTGCTGGCCCTGTCGCTTCTTCCCAGCACGCTTCCGACGGGCCCCGATGCCGTCGTGGCCGCGAAACCGGACAGGACGCCGCCGGGCCTGAGCAGCCCCACGCCGGTGCCCACCTCGTGGCCGCCACCCGCCCCCACGCAGGCACCGACACCGACACCCGCCCCCACGCAGGCACCGACACCGACACCCGTCCCCACACCGGCGCCCACGCCGGTGCCGACCCCGGCGCCGACCCCTACGCCCACGCCGGTGCCGACCCCGACGCGGACCGTGACCCCCCGCCCATCCTCGGCGCAGTCGACCGGACCGCCGCCCACCGATGGACCCGCCGCGACACCCTCGGCCAGCCCGATCCTGGCCAGCGGCGGCCAGGCCACGACTCCATCGCCCGTTTCGCGCGGCGACCACCCCGCGACCGGGAGCGGAAGCGGGACGATCGACACCGCACCGGGCCCGGGATCGGGCGCCGATGCCGCCGGCTCCGCGACCCGTGTCGACCTCGGCGGGGCGCTACCTGAGTGGTTCCCATCGCTCGCGCTCACCTCCGTGTCGACCGCGATGGGACTGGGATTGTTCCTGTTCCTGGTCCTCGGACCCTGGCGGCGCCGCGAACCCTCCGGTCACGAGGACACCGGGTTGCTGGCCACGGCAGTGGGATCGCCCCAACCGAACGACGCCATCACTGCCCAACCGCCGCCGGACACACCGCTCGACGAGGCGCACATCCCGCGCTGGCGGCGTCCGTCCGTCCAGGCCGCCCGAAAGGCTTCGTCGATCGACGTCTCGCCCGTCCAACATCCTCTGGCCTTCCCGACCCCGCCCAAGCCACACATCGGTCGCGCGCGGATCGGTTACCGGATGGTGCGCGTCTCGTCCGAACCCGATGAGCTACGGGGAGAGGAGATCGCGCGCGTCGACCGCGGTGACGAGGTCGAGGTCATGAGGGAAGAGGCCGGGTACCTCTTCGTGTGCACGCCGGGCGGCGCGATGGGCTGGATCCACCGCACCACCGTGGAGCGCAACGGAAGCGACCCCGACGCCGACGCGCCGACCGCGACGGATGAGCCAGGCGAGGAATAGGACCCGGCGGCTCCTTTCCTCAGCCCTCCCACCGATCCATGGCCCGCGCGTAGCTGCCCAGCAGGCGGACCATCACGGCCACCCCGCGCAACTCGTCGAGCGCGGCGGCGGTGGCGGGATCGGCCGAGGAGCCATCGAGGTCGACCCAGAAGACGTACTCCCAGGGGTGGCGTCGGTCGGGACGCGATTCGAGCTTGCTCATGTTCAGCCCTGCGGCGGCGAGTACGCCGAGGCAACGGTGGAGCGAGCCCGGTTCGTTGCGCACGGCCAGTGCGAGGGTCGTCCGGTAGCCGGCCACGACGGCGCCGGGCCGGGCCGTGGCTTCGCCGGGCCGGGCCGTGGCTTCGCCGGGCCGGGCCACGATGAGGAAGCGGGTGCGGTTGTCGGGCACGCTCTGGATGCCGTGGGCAAGGACCTGGAGGCCGTACGCGGCCGCGGCCCGGGGCGAGAGGACGGCCGCCGCGCCCCGCTCCCGCCCCTCGGCGATGAGCTTGCCCGAGCCCGCGGTGTTGTACGTCGTCAGCAGGCTCCACGGCCGGGTGCGCAGGAACGCCTCCGCCTGTCCCAGCGCCTGGATGTGCGAGTAGACCCGCTCGATCGTCTCGAGCCGCTCGCCGGGGAGGGCGGCGAGGCAGAGTTGGACCGGCACGATCACCTCGCCCACGATGACGAGGTCGTGCTCGAGCAGCAGGTCGTAGGTTTCGCGGATGGTGCCGTTGACGAGGTTCTCGATGGGCAGCGCGCCCAGGGCGATGGGCAGCACGCCCGGAGGGTCGTCCGGCGCGCGGCCCGCGGCGACCGCCTGGAAGACCTCGCGGAAGCCGGGCACGGGGATGGGGTCGGCGTCTGGGCGCCAGGCCAGCACGGCATCCTCGGCGAAGGCGCCGTGCTCCCCGGCGAAGGCGATGCGGGTCACGGCGCGGAGTCTACCTTCGGGGCGCGCGTCGGCGTTATCCTCGGGCGGTTTCGCCACCCGCCGATCTGGAGGTGACCGTGCTGTCCGAGTTCAAGGCGTTCCTCCTCAAGACCAACGCCCTCGCTCTTGCCGTCGGCGTCATCATCGGCACCGCACTGGGCGGCGTCGTCAACTCGCTGGTGAACGACATCATCATGCCGCCCGTCGGGCAGGCGCTCGGCGGCGTGGACTTCTCCGACCTCAGGATCGTCCTGCAGGCGGCGGCCGGCGACGCGCCCGAGGTGGCCATCCGCTGGGGCGCCTTCATCAACACGATCATCGCCTTCGTCGTGATCGCCTTCGTCGTGTGGCAGATCAGCCGCACGTTCATCAAGTCGGCTCCCGAGGCGCCCGCGCCGACGACCAAGACGTGCCCCTACTGCAAGGAAACCGTCCTGGCCGACGCCTCGAAGTGCCGCTACTGCGGGAGCGTCATCTAGCCGTAGCCGCGAAACGCCAGCCTGGCCAGCGCCCGGTTGGGCGGGCGGCCATTGCTGTGGGGCATAGCTCACGCGCTAGCGGCGCCGACCGGACGCCCGGCCGACGCAGCGGGCGAGGCCG
>Ga0209126_1000459_pt1 | contig 13853 bp, 12 predicted proteins | sample RifCSP19_1_FD_184024 | JGI IMG/M metagenome (GOLD analysis project Ga0209126, IMG submission 184024) | Soil microbial communities from Rifle, Colorado - Rifle CSP2_sed 19_1 (SPAdes) (version 2) | ecosystem: Environmental > Terrestrial > Deep subsurface > Rock core/Sediment | place: Rifle...
TCCGCGGGCTGTTGTCCGACCAATGCGACCGCCAGGAATTTCGTGCCGGCCGGGTACACCTTGGAGGAGACAGCGGCCTCCGGCGAGAGAGGAAGCAGGTCCCTGCGAATGTCCCCCGCCTCCGATAGTACGCCGGGGACAGGGCCGGAAAGCAGCGTGAAGAAGGGGGTGGTCGCCACGGCCAGTCCGGCCTTCGTCGCATTCCGTTCCAGGTCGGACGCCGTTTTCGCACCGGCGAGGGCTGTTTCGAGTTCCGCCCGTGCGGCGGCCTCCCGCTTCTCCTTCACGACGGCGGAAGCGATCCGGTCGCGCACTTCCGGGAGGGGCGGAATGCGGGAATTCTCCTTGGCGGTCACACGGAAGAGATAATGCGTGTCCCCGTCCGTCTTGACCGGCCCGATTTCGCCGGCCTGGAGCAGAAGCGCCTCCTGGACGACGGCAGGGGGGACGTCGGTGCCCTTCCCGTCATTCGTCCATCCCGTTTCCTTGAGGGTGACGCCGTACGGCTCGCACGCCCCGCCCAGGTCCTGCGATTCCCTCGCCTTCCCGTGCGCCTCGTACGCCCGGAGGACCGCGGAATCCTTCCCTTTCTCGTGTCTGAGGAGCGCCAGCGCGCGGTCCCGGACCTGCGCCAGGGGGAGGGTTTCGGGGAACCGGATCTGGTTGACGCGAACGATGGTGAAGCCGCTCCCGGTGTCGACGGGGCCGACCACCTCGTCCACCGGCGCGGAGAAGACGGCGTCGGCGAGCTCGGCCCGCATCTCGCGCCTGGTGAGCCAGGTCGCCCCCCCCTTGCCCCGGGACAGATTCTTCGCGATCTCCTCGAACCGGTTTCTCCCCTTTCCCGCGTCCGCGAGCACCTCCTGTGCTTTTTTGCGGGCCGATTCCCGGGACCCGGCCGCATAGGGGATCGTGATGGGGTGTACCAGACGGGATTCCTCGGTCCGGAACTTGTCGGAGTTCCCCTCGTAGAAGGAAAGGATCTCCTGCTCGGAAGGCTCCGACTGCCGGGCGAACGTCTCCGGGGAAAAACGGGCGACGGAGAGCCTGACCCGGGCGGGAACCCGGTAGGTCTCCTTGGTCTGTTCGTACTTCGCCGCGATTTCCCCTTCCGCGGGGGGAGGGACTCCCCTCACCCCCGAGGGATCGGCGGTGACCACGAGGAAACGAACCTTCCGAAACATCAGGTTGAAGTGGTCGCGAGCTTCGATCGCGGTTACGCGGGCGGAGGCGGATAACAGGCCCTCCATCTTCCCGACGGTGATCTCCTGCTGCTTGGAAATCTCGTACTCCGTCGGGGAAACCCGGTTGTAGGCGAGAATGCTCCGGTACCGGTCCTCGCTGAACTTCCCGTCGACCTGGAACGCGGGGGTCACGGCGATTTCCCGCCGAACCTCCTCGCGGGAGGCGGCGAGCCCCATCTTCTCCGCCTCGGCGAGCAGCAGCTTCCGGCGGACGAGCGTGTCCAGGGCCTGCTTGCGGAGGGAAAGCGCCTTGGCCATGTCCGGGGTGAACGCGTTTCCGTACACCTCCCGGTACGTTTTTTCCAGCCCTGCGGTTGCCTCCGCGAGCTCCGCCAGGGAGACCTTTTCCCCGCCGACGGTGGCGGCCACGTCGCGCCTGCTCTGGGAGTACGAACCCACGCCCCACCAGATGAACGTGAGCGCGATGAAGGAAAGGATGAGCTTGATGGCCCAGGAACCGGCGTTCCGGCGAAGCACGTCGAGCATGGCGCTGATTTCTCCCGTGGGAATGAAGACGTCAGATAAAACCAGTTTATCCTATTCTACCCCTCACGGGAAATGCAACGGGATCTCCGTCACGGGATCTCCGTCGCCGCTGCAAACGTTTGCAATGGCGGTGACGCCCTGCTAAGATACGGCGTCAAGCGTTTGTCCCCAGATCAGGAGCGGTATTTCCGGAGGGAACTGATGCTCATCAACAGGATCCTCGGTCTGTTCTCGAACGACCTCGCGATCGACCTCGGCACGGCGACGACGCTGGTGTACGTCAAGGGGGAAGGGATCATCTGCTCGGAGCCGTCGGCGGTCGCCGTTCACCGGGACAGCCGGGGCGCCAAGAAGGTCCTTGCCGTGGGAATCGAGGCGAAGCGGATGATCGGGCGGACGCCGGGAAATATCGTCGCCATCCGCCCCATCAAGGACGGGGTCATCGCCGACTTCGAGGTGACCGAGGCGATGCTGCGCTACTTCATCCGCAAGGCCCACAAGCACCGGACGCTCGTACGCCCGCGGATCATCATCTGCGTTCCCTACGGGTGCACCGAGGTGGAGCGGCGAGCCGTCCGGGAGTCCGCGCAAAGCGCGGGGGCCAGGGAGGTCTACCTGATCGAGGAACCACTGGCCGCGGCCATCGGCGCCGGTCTCCCGATCACCGAACCCTCCGGGAACATGATCGTCGACATCGGGGGCGGGACCACCGAGGTGGCGGTGATCTCCCTCGGCGGGATCGTCAAGAGCTACTCCGTGCGCGTCGCGGGGGACAAGATGGACGAGGCGATCCTGCAGTACGTGAAACGCAAGTACAACCTGCTCATCGGCGAACCCACCGCGGAATACATCAAGGTGACGGTCGGGAACGCCTTCCCCGGGTTCGACGATTCCGTCGAGGTGAAGGGGCTGGACCTGGTGAGCGGCGTCCCCAAGGCGCTGACCCTGCACGCCGACGAGGTGCGGGAGGCCCTCTCCGAACCCGTGAGGATCATCGTGGACGCGGTGAAGGGAGTTTTCGAGGAAACTCCCCCGGAACTCGCCGGCGACATTTACGAGCGGGGGATCGTCCTGGCAGGCGGCGGCGCGCTCCTCCGGAACCTGGACGTCCTGCTGCGGGAAGAGACGGGGCTTCCGGTGACCGTAGCCGAAGACCCCCTGTCCTGCGTCGTGCTCGGGTCGGGGAAAGCTCTTGATGAGCTGGACCTTCTGCGCCAGGTTGCCCTTCGATAAGCCGGGTTCGCGCGGGAACCACGCCGGAAAGATCGGCTGATGGTGAAGGCGTTTTTCCAAAAGTGGTGGCGTCTCTTCCTCGTGGCCGCTCTTCTGGTGGCGGCAATCCAGTTCTTCGTCCGCCCCCCCGGGTTTTCCCCCGACCATGGGATGGGTGAAATCGGGACGTCCGTGTTCCGTCCCGTCTACAAGGCGGTCGATTTCCTCCGGCGGGGGATCTCCTCCGTGTGGTCGGGGTATATCGGCCTGGTGAACGTCTCCCGGGATAACGCGGAGCTCAGGAAGGATCTGGCAGCGTTGCAGGAGAAACTCAAGGAGAGCCGCGACGCCGTGCTGGAGAACCAGCGGCTCGAGGAACTGCTGCGGTTCTCGAAGACCCTGGAGAAGCGGACAATCGGCGCCCGCATCGTGGGACACGACGTCTCCCCCTGGTTCCAGGGCGTATTCATCGATGCGGGGAGCGGGATGGGGGTGGAGCCGGGGATGGCGGTCCTCATCCCCGGCGGCGCCGTCGGACGCGTTCACAGGACCTTCTCGGGCCTTTCGGAGGTCATCCTCCTGACGGACAGCCGTTTCGCCGCGGATGTGATCGTCGAGCGCACCCGCGTGCGGGCGATCGCCGAGGGGATGGGGGGGGACCTCTGCCGGTTGAAGTACGTCTCCCCGACCCAGGACGTGGTGCCGGGCGACCGGGTCCTCTTCTCCGGGTTCGACGGAAGCATGCCGAAAGGGACGCTTCTGGGAACCGTCGCGAGCGTGGACCGTCCCCGCGAAGGGCTCTTCTTGATCATCCGGGTGGTAAGCGCGGTGAACCTCCTGTCCGTCGAGGAGGTCCTGGTCGTGTTGTCCCGTCCCGCCATCCCGTTCCGGCAGGGGAAGCCGTGAGACCCCTCCTCGTCCTGCTCGCGTTGTCGTTCGCCGGGACCGCGGCGAATGTATGGCTGCTTTCCGGCGTCGTCCCGTGGTTCCTCCTGCCGGATGTTTCGTTCCTGGTGATCGTCTACGCCGGGCTGTTTCTCTCCGGCCCGCTCGGATTCGTGGCCGCTCTCCCCCCCGCGCTGTTCCGCGAGGTGACGATTCTGGGCCCCCCCGGGTCGTTTTTCCTCGCCTCGCTGGCGGTGTATTTCGCCGCGAGCGAGATCGGCCGCCGCCTTTTCCTTCGCTCCGAGATATTCATTCTCCTGATCGTCGCGGGGCTTCTCGCGGCCGAATCCGCCTCCGTGACCCTCCTCCTGGTTCTGGAGGGAGGGCAATCCGTCTCGGCTCTCTGGGGGGCGGAGGAGGCGGTCCGGATCGCCTGGACGGCGCTTCTCGGCGTCTTCCTCTTCGTGGACCTCTCCAGCCGGTGGCAGCGGATCCAGGAATGAAGGGGCGCATCCGGAAACGGGAGCAGGACCCCTGGATCACGTCGAGGGTCCGCATCCTCCAGTGGATCGGGCTGGGCCTGTTTATCCTGCTCCTGGGACGACTGTACTGGCTCCAGGTGGTGAAGTACGAGTATTTCAAAACGCTTTCCGAGAACAACAGGATACGGATCCGGGTCGTCCAGGCCCCCCGCGGCGTCATCCTCGACCGGAGAGGGCGGCCGATCGCCGAAACCCAGGGTTCGTTCGATCTCATCGCCACGCCGGTGGATGTGGAGGACCTTGCGGGGGAGCTTCGCCTCCTCTCGGAGGTGGTGGAGTTCGATCCCGAGGAAATCCCCGAGAAGATTTCCATGGCGAAGGAGGCGAACCCCTATCGGAGCATCACGGTGGCGCGCGACCTGCGGTTCGAGCAGGTGTCGGTGATCGAATTCAACCGGGAAGCCCTTCCCGGGTTTTCCATCATGATCGAGGCGAAGCGGAGCTACCCCTTCGGAGCGGAATTCGCCCATGTTCTGGGGTACGTGGGGGAAGCAAGCGAGCAGGAACTCGCGGCGGCGCAGGCGGAACGACTCGCGATGGGGGACATCGTGGGCAAGTACGGGCTGGAGAAGACGAGGGGGGATGTTCTTCGCGGGGTGAACGGGGGGCGCCAGGTGGAGGTGGACGCCGCCGGCCGGGACAAACGGCTGGTCGACGATGTGCCTCCACGGACCGGGGGAACGATACAGACCACGATCGACGCGGACATGCAGAAGGTGGCTCACGAGGCGATGGAGAAACGGGCAGGCGCCGTGATCGCGATGAACCCGAAGACGGGGGAACTCCTCGTCTTCGTCTCGGCGCCGGCGTTCGACCCGAACAACTTCTCCCGGGGAATCCGGAAGGACGAATGGGCGGCTCTGGTTACGGATCCGAGAAAGCCTCTCCAGAACAAGGGGCTCCAGGGGACATACGCGCCAGGATCCACGGTGAAGCCCTTCCTGGCCCTCACGGGGCTGGAGGAGGGGGTCCAGGACCCGAAAGCGACGGTTCATTGCAGGGGGTCTTTCCAGCTGGGGAACCGGACGTTCCGGTGCTGGAAGGAGAAGGGTCACGGAACGGTGGACATGTACCGGGCCATCGTGCAGTCGTGCGACGTGTATTTCTACACCCTGGGTCTCAAACTCGACCCGGACCGCGTCTCGTCCCTGGAACGGGGTGCCGGCCTCGGTGTCCTGACCAGGGTGGATTTGCCGGGCGAGAAATCCGGCCTGGTTCCCGACACCGCCTGGAAGCGCGAGGTGATGAAAGACCGGTGGTACAGTTACGAGAGTGTCCTGCTCGGCATCGGACAGGGCGCGATCCACGTCACGCCGCTGGGGATGCTGTCGGCCTATGCGTCGATCGCGACGGGCGGGGAGGTGATGCGCCCCCGCCTGGTGAGCCGGTTGGTCCGGATGGACGGCACGGTGGAGGAGTTTCCTTCCGAACGGGAAAGGAAGCTGCCATGGAAAACCGAGAACGTCGCGTTCATCCGGCGGGCGCTGGCGGGCGTGGTCAACGATTACGGGACGGGCGGCGCGGCCAGGCTCCCCGGGATCGAGGTGGGGGGGAAGACCGGGACGGCGCAGCTTGTCACCGTGAAAGGGAAGATGGTCAAATCCGAGCAACTCCGCTATGAAATACGCGACCACGCCTGGTTCGCCGGTTTCGCGCCCGTCGCGGACCCCGAGATCTGCGTCGTGGCCATGATCGAGCACGGGGGACACGGGGGATCGGCGGCCGCTCCCGTGGTCAAGGCGGTGATGCAGGAATATTTCCGGTTGAAGCAGATCGCCGGGAAGGGCGGGGGGATGTGATCGTGCACAAACGGTTCGCCCGGATGGACTGGCCTCTTTTCCTTCTGGCCCTCGCCCTGTCCGGGGTCGGGCTTCTGAACGTGTATAGCGGGACGCGGGTTTTATCGTCTTCCGGAATCCCCCTGTTTACCAAGCAGATGGTCTGGATTCTGCTCGGGATGGGCGTCTTTTTCCTCTTCAGCTTCGTGGGGGGCGGATGGATCGAGGAGATGGCCTGGCATATCTTTTTTACCGTTGTCGCCCTCCTCCTGGTCGTCCTCCTCATCGGCAAGGTGCGGGGAGGTGCCCAGCGGTGGCTGTCCCTGGGTTTTTTCACCTTTCAGCCTTCGGAGTTTGCCAAGATCGCCCTCATCCTTGTGCTCGGGGGCTATTTCTCCGGGCGGTACCACTATGATGGGCTCGGGTTCCTCGACCTGGTGCCCGCGGTGGGAATCACCTTGGTTCCGTTCCTGCTCGTTGCGATGCAGCCCGACCTGGGGACCGCGGGGGTGTTTCTCATCATCCTCGCCGCCATGACGGTGATCGCCTGCGTCCGCGGGAAGGTGTTCCTCCTCATGGGCGCCGCGGGAGCGGCGGCAGTTCCCGGTCTCTGGCTCATGATGAAGGATTACCAGAAGCAGCGGGTGTTTACCTTCCTCGACCCCGGCAGTGACCCCCTGGGCGCCGGGTACCACGTCATCCAGTCCAAGATCGCCGTCGGGTCGGGGGGATTTCTCGGGAAGGGATATCTCCGGGGGACCCAGGGATCGCTCCGGTTTCTCCCCGAGCAGCACACCGATTTCGCCTTTGCCGTGTTTTCCGAGGAATGGGGCTTTGCAGGGTCCGTGGTGCTGCTTCTCCTGTTCCTCGCGTTGGTCTCCCGGATGTTCCACCTTGCCTCCCAGGCCCAGGACCGTTTCGCTTCCTTCGCCTGCGGAGGGCTTGCCTCCTATTTCCTCGCGCACATTTTGATCAACATCGCGATGGTGTGCGGGTTATTCCCCGTCGTCGGGATACCGCTTCCCTTCGTGAGCTACGGCGGGTCCTCGATGCTCACCAACATGATGGCGCTGGGGATCCTCGCCAATCTCTCCCGTACGCGGTTCACTTTTCCGCCGCCGGCGGAGAATCCGTTCTCCGTCTGACCTCCTCCGCCAGCGAGTCGGCCAGGGAGGGGGAATAGCCGGTCCATCGCTTCGTGACCTTGCCGCTCCGGTCCAGGAGAAAGAGAACCGGGGTCTGGGTGACCCGGAACTGTTTCCGGAACGGTCCGGGAAGGGCCCAAAGGGTTGTCACCTCGAGCGGCGCCGCGCCGGGTTTTCCTGCCGTCGTTCCCGGGGCGGGGGCGGGATGAAAGGGGGGCGTTTCCCGGGTTCCTCCCCGCTCGTAGATCCGTTCGCGGTCGAACAGGATCCTGACCACGCGAACGGACCCCGGCGGGAACTTCCCCGCCGCAGCCCCGAGGGCCTCCCAGGCCTCGCGGCACTGCGGACACCACGGGGAATCGAGGAAGACCAGACGGACAGGCTCGGGTGGGCCCGGGAGGATCGCCGTTTCGTTCCCGGTTTCGTCCACGAATACCGGCTTCTCCGCGGGAAAGGGGACGGAGCCGACGGAAATGCTTTTCGCCCCGCACCCGGCGGAAAGGGAAAGGGCCGCCGCGAGGACGAGGACATTCGCCATGCGCCTTCTTCCCCGCCGCGGGAAACGTCTTCCGGTCACATCAAAGGTTTTTCTGGATCAACTGGACGATGTTGTTCTTGGGGTTGACTCCCACCATCTGACCCTTGATCTGCCCTTCCTTGAACAGGATGAGGGTAGGGATTCCGCGGACGCCGAACTGGGAGGCGATATCCGGGCTGTCGTCCACGTTCAGCTTGGCCACCCGCACCTTCCCCTCGAACTCCTTCGCCAACTCCTCGAGAATGGGCGCGATGACCCGGCACGGGCCGCACCAGGGAGCCCAGAAGTCGACCAGCACCGGGGTGGGGCCGGCTTCCACCGTCGTCTTGAAGTTGCCGCTGTTGAGTTCCACTATGTTTCCGGCCATCGTTTCCTCCCTGCCCGCCCTGTTTTTCCGCCGCCATGCCGGGCGAACGCCGGCCGGCGAGAGGGACTCCCCTCGGCCTCCAGGCCGGGCCGCTAGGGTTGATTACCTTCCCCGTTTCGCGAGCTCCTTCTTCACGCAGAGGTCCATCACCACGGGGATGCCCGCCTCGGCGAGGCTCTTTCGGGCATGCTCGTTCACGACGCCCTCCTGCATCCAGAAATATTTTGCGCCGATCCGGATCGCCTCCTCGGCGATTGCAGGTACCTGATCCGATTTCCGGAAAACGTCGACCAGGTCGACCCCGCCCGGAATCTCCGTCAGGGATCCGTATGCTTTCTCCCCCAGCGCCTCGCGGATCGTCGGGTTTACCGGAATGACCCGGTACCCTCTTTCCCGGAGGTAGTGCGCCACGACGTGGCTCGGACGGTTTGGCTTGTCCGAAAGCCCCACGACGGCGACGGTTTTCGCCCCGTCCAGGATCCGGTCGATCACGTCGTCCAGAGAAAGTCCCTTTCGGAATTTTTTAGATGCGATTCATGCTACCCCGGTTCTTTCCGAAAAGGAAGGTGCGGGTCACCGGTTCCTTGACACTCTCGGAAAAAAGAGATTCAATTTTCCTCTACCATTCCGGAGGGGATCCCAATTGAAGGAAGCGATCGCGAAGATGCTGAAAGAGGGGGCGGACCTGCGCCTCCAGATGATCGAGACGATGACCGGCGACATCCTGGAGGCGGCGAAGACGATCGCGGATACCTTCAAGGCGGGGAGGAAGGTTCTTCTCTTCGGCAACGGGGGGAGCGCCGCCGACGCCCAGCACATCGCGGCCGAGTTCATGAACCGGTTCCTGATCGAACGGCCGCCCCTGCCCGCCATCGCCCTCACCACGGACACTTCCATCCTCACGAGCATCTCGAACGATTACGCCTTCGACGAGGTGTTCAGCAAGCAGATCAAGGCCCTCGGGAAGAAGGGGGACATCGCGTTCGGGATCAGCACGAGCGGCAGCTCCCCCAACGTGCTCAAGGCGTTCCGGGTGGCGAAGAAGCAGGGGATGGTCACGATCGCCCTCGTGGGGGAGGGGGGGAAAGCGGCCTCGCTCGCGGATATCGCCCTTTGCGTCCCCTCCAAGAGCACCCCGCGGATCCAGGAGGCGCACGTGGTGGTGGGACACATCCTGTGCGAGCTCACGGACACCCTCCTGTTCCGCGAGGCCGGGAAGCGATGAGGGAGCTCGACCTCTCCCGGCTCCGGCGCACCTCCCTCCACTCCCGGAAAAGCAAGGTCTCGTTCCGGGGATTCGCGTCCCCCGTCCGGAAGGGGATGTCCTTCGGCGAGTTCCTCGCGGGGCTCCCCGATTATCTGGCGGCGAAGGATTTCCGCGCGGTGGTGGACGCGGTGGTCCGGGCCAGGCGGCGGGGCGCGCCCGTCCTGCTCGGAATCGGAGCCCATTTCATCAAGGTGGGACTTTCCCCCCTTCTGCTCCAGGGGCTGTCGGAACGGATCTTCGACGGGGTGGCGATGAACGGCGCGGGGGTGATCCACGACGTGGAGCTCGCCCTGGCGGGGAAGACGTCGGAAGACGTGGATTCGCTGCTGGCGGACGGCTCCTTCGGGATGGCCCGGGAGACGGCCCGGTTCATCCACTCGGCACTGGCGTCCGGCGTGGGGGAGGGCCTGGGCTTCGGGGCGGCTGTCGGGAAGGCCCTTGCGGCATCACGCGCTCCCCACCGGGATCGCTCCCTTCTTGCCGGGGCGTGGAAGCGGGGGGTTCCGGTGACCGTCCACGTCTGCATCGGCGCGGACATCATCCACATGCACCCCGAGGCGGACGGCGCGGCGACGGGGGAGGCGTCGCTTCGGGATTTCCGCTCCTTCTGCGGACTGGTCGCCCGCCTCCAGGGGGGAGTCTATCTCAACGTCGGCTCGGCCGTGGTCCTCCCGGAGGTCTTCCTCAAGGCCGTGTCGGTCGCCCGGAACCTCGGGAAGCCCCTTTCGAGAATCACCACCGTGAACATGGATTTCCTGCGGCTGTACCGCCCGGATGTCAACGTCGTTTCGCGGCCCACCCGGGGCGGCGGGAAAGGGTTCCACCTGATCGGGCCGCACGAGATCCTCTTTCCCCTCCTCATGGCCGCCGTGACGGAAAGGATCGGGTGACCCTCCCCCCTCACGTCACAGCAAAATCTCTTCCCCCGGGCTGAGGACGACCACCCGCGTCCCCGGAGCGGTCTTTTTCACCTCCGCGACGAAACGGTCCGCGTTCGGTTCGAGGATCGGGAACGTCCCGAAGTGCATCGGGATGACCGTCTTCGCTTTCAGCAGGGCGGCCGCCTTCGCCGCCTGGCGGTAGTCCATCGTGAAGACCGACCCGATCGGCAGGAGCGCCACGTCGATGGAATGGAGTTCGCCGATGAGCGCCATGCCGGCGAAGATGCCCGTATCCCCCGAGTGGTAGACGGTAAGCCCGGAAGGGGTCTGGATGACGTACCCCACGGGCGCGCCGAGCGTGCAGGAGTGCCTCGCCTCCGTCATCGTGAAGGAAAAGCCGTTGAGGACCACGGTTCCGCCCACGTTCATTCCGATCCCGCCGTGCAGGAGCTGGGACTCGGGAACGCCCTTCGCTTTCAGATCGCCGATCAGCTCGAAGATCCCGATCACGAGGGCCCCGGTCTGGCGGGCGAGCGCGGCGGCGTCGGCCGCGTGGTCGAAGTGGTCGTGCGTGAGGAGCAGAAACTCCGCCTTCCTCACTTCCTCCGGCCCGGAGGGCGCGGTCGGGTTCCCCTGGAACCACGGGTCGATCAGGATGGTCTTGCCGGAGGGGTCCTGGAGGGAAAAGCCGGAATGGCCGAACCAGCGGATCTTGACGGGCGGCATCTGGAACCTCCTGTCCGACGGTGTGCAAATGGGTCGTCCTTTCCTACAATTTTATACAGGGTGCCCCGGCGGCCCGTAAAGGGAGAAATGACGCCTTTCTCTTCCCCCCCCCCCGTGTTAGAAAAAATCATAAACGTTACGTCGCAATGAGAGGCGTGGGATGGCGGAACCGAAACGCCCGGGTGGAGCGCCTCTGGTCCGGGTGGTGGTGCCCAACCGGGTCGACATCGCGGGGGGAACCCTCGACATCTTTCCCCTCTATCTTCTCGTCCCGGGCTCGATGACCGTCAATGCGGCGATCGACGTGGCGAGCGTCGTCTCGATCCACCCCGTCCGGGGCGCCGTACGCCTCGTTGCCGAAAACCTCTCTCGCCGGTCGGAAGCCCCGGACACGCACGGTTTCCCGGTGCGAGGGGGGTTCGGCTTGGTCGCCGCGGCCCTGCGGTGCTTCCCGCCCCGCAGCGGGATCGAGCTTCGGTTCCGCAACGAGGCGCCCATTGGCTCCGGGATCGGGGCGTCCTCCGCCCTACTCGTCGCCACGGTGCTGGCGATGAGCCGCCTTCTCGGGATGCGGAAAAGCTGGAGGGAGACGGCGCGGGAGGCGATGGAGATCGAGGCCGCCCACCTCCGGAACCTCACCGGTTCCCAGGACCACATCGCCGCGCTGCGCGGAGGGATCCAGGGGATCCGGTACCTGCCGGGGCGGCCGGAGCCGGAGAGAATCGGGCCGGGAAGCCCGGTCGGCCGCACGTTCGCCGCGCACGGCTTCCTGGCGGGAACGGGGAAGTCCCACTTCTCCGCGGGGCTCAACTGGCGGATGATCCGGGGGGCGATCGACGGGAATCCCGAGGCGCTCCGGAAGTTCCGCGGGATCGCGGATGCCGCGCGGGATGCGTGGGAGGCCGTCTCCGCGGGGGAGATCGGCCGGGTCGGCCGGGCCATGGCGAGCGAGTGGGCGATCCGCAGGACGATCGCGCGGGGCATCTCCACGAAGGAGGTGGACGACGTGTTCTCCTCCCCCGGATTCCGGAGGCGGGTGGCGGGGGCGAAGCTCTGCGGCGCGGGAGGGGGAGGGATGGTGTTCGGGTTGCTTCGGGAGCCGGGGGACCGGGAAGCGGTGGAGTCGTTCCTCAAGGGCCGGGGCATCTCTCCGCTTCCGTTCCGGGTCTCCGCGGGCCCGCAAATCCTGTGCTCGGGAGAAATCGGTGTCCGCTGAACCTGCTTCCGTCTGGGATGTCGTCATCGTGGGGGCAGGGCCCGCCGGTCTTTTCGCCGCCAGGGCGCTGGCCGGGAAGCTGCGCGTTCTCGTCCTGGAGGAGAAGGGCCGCACCGGCGGGGCCGGGGCGATGACCGACGGCAAGCTGAACCTCTCCCCCCACATCGGTCTCGACCTGACGGAGCTCGGATTGTCGGAAACGGAGGCCGGAGAGAAGATCGCCGCGATCGACGAGGTGTTTCTCGAGCACGGGGCCGACCGCGCCCTCTACGGGGTCGACCAGGAGCGGATCAACTGGTGGCTGGACCGGGTATCCTGGGTCAGGCACAGGACGGCCAAGGGGGACTGGGACATCACGCTCGTTCCCGCGAGACAGCGGCACATGGGGACCGACCTGGCTCACCGGGTCGTCGCCCGGATGACGGATTCGATCGCCGGGAAAGGGGTCGCCTTCTCGCTCCGCACGTGGGTGACCGACCTTGCGCTGCAGGACGACGGGACGTTCCTCCTGCGTACTGCGCGGGGCGAGTTCCGTTCCCGGTACGTGGTGGCGGCACCGGGCCGGGAAGGCGCCTACTGGTTCCGCGAGGTCGCACGCGGGATCGGAGCCCGGACGCAGTATGGCGCCATCGACATCGGCTGCCGGGTGGAGGTGGCCCAGCCGGTGTACGACGAGATCACGCAGGTTCTGTACGACCCCAAGTTCCTCTTCGTGACTCCCACCCACGGGGACCGCACCCGGACGTTCTGCACCAACCCCGGGGGAAGGGTCCGCGTGGAGATGAGGAACGGATACCGCCTGGTGAACGGTGACGCGCTGAAGAAGAAAAAGACGCCGAACACCAATTTCGCGATTTTAAACACCGTCTCCATGACCGAACCGGTCCAGGACACGACGGAGATGGGCCGAAAGGTGATGGAGTTCGCCAACTTCTGGGGCGGTGGGGACAGCCTGGTCGTCCAGCGGTGGGGGGACCTGACCGAAGGGAGCCGATCCAAGGCGGAGACGTTCCACTCGGCCGCCCTTGGATACGACAAGATGACGCCGACCCTCCCCTTGGGGCCGGGGGTGACGCCTGGGGACATCTCCTACGCCTATCCCGGGCGGATCGTCGACAACCTGAGGGAGAGCCTGCTCCTTCTCTCGCGCGTCATCCCGGGGGTGGCGCACCCCTCCACGACGGTCTACGTTCCCGAGATCAAGTTCTACGATACGAAATACGCCACCGACCGCAACCTCGAAACCAACGTCCCGAACCTCTTCGTGGCCGGGGACGGAGTAGGGAAGTCCCGGGGGATCGTCGGCGCCGCCCTCAACGGCATCCTCGCCGCGGAAGGGATCCTTGCAAAGGAGGGGAAGGGGTAGGAGAAGACAGACTCTTTCTTTGGTTCTGTTCGTTATGGAAATGTTATTTCAGGAAGTTATTAATGATTTATTCTTGTATGATTGTCGTAGAGTGATAAATAACAGAAAGCCAATAAGTATAGGAGATATCTGAAGACCTAATGCTATTGCAATAGCAGGTGCAGTAATTGGTAATAGCCATATAACAATCAAGGTGCTTT
>Ga0209126_1000461_pt1 | contig 13807 bp, 11 predicted proteins | sample RifCSP19_1_FD_184024 | JGI IMG/M metagenome (GOLD analysis project Ga0209126, IMG submission 184024) | Soil microbial communities from Rifle, Colorado - Rifle CSP2_sed 19_1 (SPAdes) (version 2) | ecosystem: Environmental > Terrestrial > Deep subsurface > Rock core/Sediment | place: Rifle...
GCTCGTGGGCCACGCACGAGGTCGGTCCGTCGGCAATAGGCTGACTCGCCAAGAAATCCGGACGGCTACTGCCCCGACCACGGGACTGGAGTCGCCTGTCCTGTCCGCGTTGGAGTCAGCGCCACTGCAGACTGAGCCCCCGCTGGGCTGTTCGCTCCCATACGGCGCACAGACGTGGCGCAGGCTCCGCGAGGAACAGTCGAGGAAGGGGGAACGTGAAGAACACTGAGTGCACGATCTACATCACGACCAAACGCGGCTTCGAGCAGCGCTACCGCCGAGCGAAGGACGGCTGGACACAGACCGGCCCGAACGGCGTCGTCCGCCCGATGACGGCCGAGCAACTGCTGTCGCACCTCCTGCCACCGCTCGCGTTCGGCCACGTCATCGTCAGGGTGGAACCCGACGTCATCGAGCAGGAGCCGTAGTGGGTTTGAACCAACGGGTGGGCCGCGAGTCGGACATTCGCCGACCACCCGCGGCGCGATGACCGCCGGCAGGGGACGATGCCGCTCGACTACGCTCCGGGCGGCCGGTAGGCGACCGCCCGCGCACGGCCAAGGGCGTCCAGGGTCTCCTCGACGGTGAGCAGCGGCGTCGTCTCGAATTTCGACAACGCGCCACCGCCGCCGATCGCGATCGCGACGGCGGCCATCGAGACGTTGTCAGGCGCTTCCCAGAGCGTGTAGCCGTCGTACGCGCCGAAGGCGTACCAAAAGCCGTGCAGCTTCCCGCCGACTGACTCGACGTACTTGCGTGCAGCGTCGCGGCGGTCTTCGGGGTTCTTCGTCAACCGAGCCCAGGTTTCCGGCGTATAGCTGAAGCGCGTCAAGTAGAACGCCATAGCCAGGAACGCTCCTTCCCGTGTCCCGTGCCACTCGCAATTCGCGGGCGGAGAGATTGTAGCCCGGCGTACTCGGTGCTCTCGACGGGACGGCTACTGCCCCGACCACGGACGCGCCCAGGGCTAACGCACCCGAGAAGCGAAGAGCGGCGGGCTTGGGGACCCGCCGCTCCCTGATTGGCTACGTGGCGATCAGCTCGTGGCCGACGGGGCCTGTCCACGCCGAAAGAGCGCTCCCGGGCTCCACGGCGCCCCGAGACGCGGCAGGAGATACCGATCGACGCCGTAGTAGCCGGCCACCCTCCAGGCCAGGATCAGCCCGATGCCGAGGGTGAACAGGACCGGGTTGGTCGACGCGGAACCGGCCAGCAGGAACGACATGTTCATCAGGGCGCCGAAGAAGGCGGCGATGCCCGTGAGCACGCCGAGGAGAAGGCCGACGCCGACGGCGATCTCGCCGAGCGTGATCACCCAGGCGAACCACGTCTCGTGGTTGCCCGCGATCAGGGTGTTGATGAAGTCCCGATACCACTCGAAGGAGATGGGCGGACGCCCCTGCTCGGGGATCGCGGCCACCCGTTCCCAGTAGGCGCGCAGCGACGCACCACCCCCTGTCCAGCCGGGTTCCGTGAGCTTCTCCAGGCCGGCTTCGAGCCACGAGAACCCGACGAAGAGCCGGATGGGCAGCCACAGCAGGCCGGCGCGCGAGTTGTTGAAGAGGAAGCGCGTGAAGGCCGGTCCCTCGATCTCGACCTCCTGGCTCCCAGCGGCCTTGCGGTCCTCGAAGAGTGCGAGGGCCAGAACGATCGACGCGATCCAGAACGCGACCGTCACGACCGGGCGCAGGGTCTCGTCGGGCTCCACCCACGGATTGACGAGGTAGATGAGCAGCACCGCTGCGATGACACCGATCGGGATGGCCCATCGGCGAAGCATGGACATGACAGCCCTCCCAGAACTCCAGGAATGGGTCAGGGTATCGAGGGTATCGGCCCTCGCAACCGACCCGTGAACGTTGGGCCACACTGTGACGCCCGGGGGCTCAGTCGGGTAAGGTCGAAAGTCACGAGGGCCCGGTCCACTGGTCGTCACGGTGGGGGGCCACTGCGGCCAGCGCGGCGACGAGCCGGTCCGCCTCGCGCTCGCCGAAGACGAGCGGGGGCTTGATCTTCAGGACGTTGTGGTGCGGTCCTTCCGTGCTCAACAGGACGCCGCGCTCCTTCGCGGCCTCCACGATGGCGCTCGCCGCCGCGGTCGCCGGCTCCCGTGAGTCGCCATCGCGCACCAGCTCGACGCCGAGGAAGAGCCCCGCGCCGCGCACGTCGCCGATGAGCGGGGTCGTGCCGGCCAGCTCGCGCAGCCGCTCCGCCAGGTAGCCGCCCACCCGCAGCGCCCGCTCCTGCAGCCCCTCGTCGCGGATCACGTCGAGGACCGCCAGCCCCACGGCCGCCGAGACCGGGTTTCCGCCGAAGGTGCTGAAGTACTCCATGCCGTTGGCGAAGGCGTCGGCGATCTCGCGCGTCGTGACCACGGCGCCGATCGGGTGTCCGTTGCCGATCGGCTTGCCCATGGTCACGATGTCGGGCACGGCGCCCTCGTCGAGTTCGAAGCCCCAGAAGCGCTCGCCTACCCGCCCGAAACCGACCTGGACCTCGTCGGCCACGACGACCGCCCCGGCCTCCCGGGCGTGCGCATAGGCCGCCCGCAGGAAGCCAGGCGGCGGCAGGATCTGGCCGGCCGAACCGGGCAGCGACTCGGCGAAGAAGGCCGCGATCTCGCGTCCCCGGGCCCGGGCGGCGGCGATCGTCTGGCGCAGGCGCTCGGCGTACCAGGCGCCGGGATCGGTGCCGTCGCGCGGGTGAGGACCCCGGAACGTGTCGGGAAGCGGGGCCACGTGGACGTGCTCCGGCTTGCCCTGACCGCCGGGGCCGTCGAACTTGTAGGGACTGATCTCCACGAGCGAGCCGGTGTTCCCGTGATAGGCCGCGTCGAGGACGAGGATGTCGCGGCGGCCGGTGTGTGTGCGCGCCAGGCGGAGCGCCAGCTCGTTCGCCTCGCTGCCGGAGTTGACGAAGTAGCAGACGCGCAGCGGCTCCGGAAGGGTGGCCGTGAGCCGCTCGGCGTACTCGACGACGGTGTCATGGAGGTAGCGCGTGTTCGTGTTCAGGCGGGCCATCTGCCGCGCGGCCGCCCCCACCACGCGGGGATGCGCGTGGCCCACGTGAGCCACGTTGTTGACGCAATCGAGGAAGCGCCGGCCCTCGTCGTCGTAGAGGTACGTGCCGCGCCCCAGGACGATCTTCAGCGGGTGGCGGTAGGCGACGCTCAGCGACGGGCCCAGCACCCGGCGACGCGCGGCGAGGAGATCGGCCGTCGCGCTCGTCGTGGCGACGGTGCCGGGGGCCGGCATGCCACAGGCCGCGGCGAGGCGGCGGTGGACGGCCGGGAGGCTCACGGCGTCCAGCCGCTCGAGCGCCTCCCAGGCGTCGGGCTCGGAGGCCGTGAGGTAGGGGTTGTCCGGGTGGAGCCGCTGCTGGTGCGCGGCGAGCGCCACGCTCAGGCAGAGCCGGGCCGTCGCGAGCGGGAAGAGCGCCGCAAGCTCTGCATCGGAGAGCGGACACCGGGCATGGAACCCGGCAACGACCTGCTCCGCGACCGCGAGCGGATCGCGCGTATCGAGCAGCGCATAGGCGACGGCCACGGCAGCCTCGGCGACCCGGACCGTCTCGACCATGTCGCCAAAGTCGATGAGCCCGCTGATCCGCCCGTCCTCGACGAGGACGTTGTGGTCGTTCGCGTCGTCATGGACGACGCCGCGCGGGAGCGCGGGGAGCATCGCGAAGGTGGCCGACAGGCGTCCCAGCCAGCGGTCGAGCAGCTCGCGGCGATGGGTCTCCGGCACCTCGTCGCGGTAGCGCGCGACGACCGCAGGCGCGCCGGCCACGTCCCAGCGGAAGTCGCGCGCGAAGGCGGCGCGGTGGAAGTCCGCCAGCGCCCGCGACACCTTTCCCGCGGCCTCGCCGAGCGAGCGCGCGAGGGCCGGATCGTCGCGGTCGTGGCCGGTTCCCGCGAGCGGGGTACCGGGCAGCCAGGTCAGAAGCCGCACCAACCGCCGCTCCCCGGCGCTGTCCTCCGCCTCGGCGATGAAGCCCCCGTCGCGGGACGGCCGGGGCACCGGAACGGCAAGGTCCTTCAGCCGGTGAGCGAGGTGGAGCATCGCCGCGTCCTGCGCCTCGAGGAGGCTGAGGCCCTCCTCCGGGCCGGCGACCTTCAGCACGTAGCGCGGCGCGTCCTGCACCGACAGGCGGAAGTTCCGGTCGCGCTCGCTCGACAGCTCCACGACTTCGTCGGCGCGGACGCCGAAGCAGGCCTCGGCGATGCGGGCGGCGCGGTCGGCGTCGAGGACCGGGCGGGGCGCCAGGTCGGTCGGGGCGTCGCTCATCGGCGCCATGGTGCCACGGCTCCGCTGCCGGCGAGAGCGCTGTCACCTCCGCGCCGCCGGCAACGTCGACGGGGTCCGCGGGGCGACCTTTTCACTTGAAATGAACAGATGAGTCCGTCGATACCGCTCGGCGGTGATGCGGGCAGGGCCGGAGCGCGCTGCAGGCGTCCGTTCGAGCGTGGCCATGCGTGATCCCGCGACGGGCTGGTCGATTCGGCGGGCCCCAGCCGGCGGCAGTCGACCGATGCCGCCCATCCTGTTCACCTGAAGTGGAAACTCGGGGCGGGGACGCACCGAACAGGGGGGCGGCTCGGCAGCCGGCGAGAGCGCGGTCTCCGACCCGGAGCCGGCCGGAGAGGCGCGGCCGCTGCGTCGGCCCCTACGCCGAGACGTCCCTCCGGCGCATCCCCCAGGCCGCCACCAGGAGCCCGCCCACGGCCATGATCGCGAGGAGGAGCATGCCCGGCCAATCGTACGTGCCGATCATCGGCCGGCCGAGGTGGCGCGTCAGGGTCAGGTCGAGCCACTCCGGCGGCAGCCGCAGGGCGCTCCCGATGAAGTCCCACAGGAAGAAGCCGAGCGCGAGGGCCGCGGTCGTCGGGGCCCCGAGGTCGATCGCGCCCAGGCCGATGACGGCCAGGCCGACGCCGGCCAGCCCGGCGGCATAGAGGCCGCTGACCCACGTGCCCAAGAACGGCTGGACGGGATCGTCGCCGGACGCCGCAGCTCCAGCCGCCACGGACGCCGCGATGACCAGGGTCACGACCGCGATGGCGCCGAACAGGCCGACGCCGTTGGCGATCGTCAGGCGGGCGCGCGAAACCGGCGTCGAGAGGAGCAGCTCAAGGCGGCGCTCGCGCTCCTCGGCGGCCACCCCGTTCACGAGCGCCGCGGCCGCGAGAGCGATGATCAGGATCGCGAAGCTGAAGAAGAAGAGCTGGAGCATCCCGCCGGCGCTCTGCCAGGGGATGCCTCGGAAAAGCAGGTCGAGCAGCCCGGCGGCGGCCGAATCCGAGCGGAAGAGCTCGCCCATATCCCGGCCTGCCATCGCCACGAGGAGGGCCCAGAACCCGATGTTGAGCCCCCACGCCGCGGCGGCCGGGATCTGTCTCACGAAGGCCTGGCGGGCGGGGCCGCGAAGCCCGACGCGACCGCCGGGCAGGCCAAGCCTGGGCAGGCGGACCGTTGCCCCGAGATCGCGCCGCTCGAAAGCGACGATCCCGACGGCGAACAGCGCCACCACCAGGATGCCGATCGGGATGAGCGAGACGGCGTCCCACCGGCCGGCGAGGGGTCGCTGGTCGGCGGACCAGGCGAACCACGATAGACCCTGGACCCGGTCGAACGCCGGGATCACCCCGGCATAGGCGTTGACGAGGTAGGCCGTGATCAGGGTGGCCAGGGCGATCCCCCCGGCGGCGGCCCGGCCGAGGATGGGACCGAGTCCGAACGCAAGCGCGCCGCCCACGAGGCCGAACAGCGCGACGCCCGCGAAATGCGCGAGGGCGTCGCCGATGGCGATGGCGTCGGCGGGGATGGTCGCGAAGGCCTGGCCGGAGAGCCATGCGCCGAGCGCGATGACAGTGACTGCGCCCACGAGGGCCACGACGTGGACGGCGATCTTCTCGAGCGCGATCCGTCGCCGCGAGACCGGCGCTCCGGCGAGGACCTCGAGGCTGCCCCCGCGGGCCTCACCCGCGAGCGTGCCCGAGAGGGCCAGGACGGACCAGATCCCGAACATGATCGGCATGAAGTTGCCGTAGCGCCAGCTCATGAAGCCGCCCAGGCGATCGATGTTGATGGGCTCCCCGAGCAGCCCGCTGATCGCCGCCGGAAGCATCCGCATCTCGGCCACGATCTGCTGCCGGTCCGCGGCGGTGGGGAACTGGAGTGACAGGATCATCCCTAGGAGCAGGGTCAAGAAGCCCATCCCGAGGCCGGCGAGGAGGATCGACCGCCGGCTGTCGCGCAGCCCCTTGGTGAAGATGCTCCGCGGCCCATGCAGCGGCCAGGCGGCCTGCCGGTGGGCCGCGCGGCGCGGCAGCGGCAGGAGACTACTCGACATCGATGGTCCCCTTGCCGTACTGGGCGAGGAAGACCTCCTCGAGGGTCGGCTCGCGGCTGACGAAGTCCACCAGGTCGAATGCCGCGGCGGCCTTCACGACCGGGGCTATCGGGCCCTTGACGTGCATCCGCAGGATGTGGTCCTCGGACACCAGCTGGCTGACTCCCGGGATCGCGGCGAACGTCGCGGCCGGCACCGGTCCGCTGAAGCGAAGCTCGACCTGGTGGACCGAGAGGTCGTGGAGTGCCTCGACCCGGTCGACCTGGACCAGCCGGCCCTCACGGAGGATGGCCACCCGGTCGCAGCTCTTCTCGACCTCGCCGATCAGGTGGCTCGACAGGAAGACCGTCCGGCCGTCCCGTTTCGCGGCCGCCATCCAGGTGAAGAACTCGAGCTGGACGAGGGGGTCGAGCCCGGCCGTCGGCTCATCGAGGACCAGCAGGTCCGGCCGGTGCTGGAAGGCGATCACCAGGGCGACCTTCTGCTTGTTCCCCTTGGAGTACTCACGGTAGCGGCGCGACGGATCCAGGTCCAGCCGTTCGATCAGCGAGCGCTGGTAGGCGGCATCGACGCCGCCCCTGAGGTTCGCGAAGTACTCGATCGTCTCGCCGCCGGTCAGTCGGTCATAGAGGCTGAACTCGCCGGGCAGGTAGCCGGTCCGCCGGTGGATCGCGACCGGGTCGGCCGTCGTCTCGATGTCGAACACGAGCGCCCGGCCACTGGTCGGCCGGATCAGGTCGAGCAGCACCCGGATCGTCGTCGTCTTCCCGGCGCCGTTCGGCCCGAGGTAACCGAAGATCTCGCCCTGCTCGACCTCCAGGTCGAGCTCCACGACGCCGCGCTGGCGACCGTAGGACTTGGTCAGGCGTTCCGTCCGGATGGCCGTGTCCATCGGGCACCTCCTGCTTCACGAGCTTCGTCGATCGTCGCTCGCCGCGAGCTCTCACGATAGCGACAAACGTCCCGAAGCTGGCACTGGGGCGGAGGACGTGCGAGTTGGTCGGTCCGCGTCGTCATCTTCGCTTGAAGTGAACAGGGAGGCCCTTCACGGCCGCTCGCGAGGTGAGGTGGGTCGGATGAGGGTCCGCCAGAGGGGTCCGTCCGAGCGTGGCAGCCCGTCGTCCGTGCGGTCGGCGGGGTGGCTCCGGCGGCCAGGGCGCCGGGCCGACGAGCCGTAGAAGCCGATCCTGTTCGCTTGAAGTGAGTACCTTCGGGGCGGGCCGCTCGGGGCCTTGGATGCTCAGGGCGAGGATGCCCCGGGGCTGGGATCCGGCGCCCGGGACACGGTGGCGGCGCCCCGACGGCCCCGCCCTGCGGGCTTGACGCGGCCTCGCCGTCAGCCGCACTGGCAAAGCCGGCCTCGGCCTCGGGGCACCAGGGCCTTGGGCTCAGCGGAGCGCCTGGGCGGCGGCGGCGTAGTCGCGGTAGCGCGGCGCGGCGCGCATGGCCTCGGCCAGGCCGATGAAGCGGCGCCGTCGCGCGGCCGGTCCGCCGGGATCGGGGTCGAGGACAACCAGGCAGCTCGCCTGGCTCTGCGCCGGGGGCTCGCCCGACCACCAGGCCGCGAAAGCGTTCGGCGGATCGGGGCAGACCGCCTCGAAGCTCGCGGTGCGGAGTCGCAGCGAATGCAGGACCTCGGAGGACCAGAGGGCGGCGATGACGTGCGTCTCGCTCCGCCATCCGCCGCCCAGGCCGATGCGTTCGGCGACATCTGCGGCGAGGTACGCGCGCTTGGCGTTGTAGCTGCCGAATGCCTCCTGGAGGTTCGGAAAGCGCGTGCGGTTCTCCACGTGCAGCAAGCTGCGGCGCTCGCGATCCCAGGCCAGCAGGTCCGCTCGCCCCGCGAACTGGTAGTGCTGGTAGGGCACGTCGAGCCCCACGTCGAAGCCGAGCGATCGCAGATGGCGGGCCTCCGCATCGCCCATCGCTGCATGGACCAGGTCCGCCTCGCGTGACGGGGCGGTCCGCCGCCGTGGGTCGACGAGCCCCAGCTCGAGTCGCATCTCGAGGGCGGTGGCCAGTCGCGCGTACGTCTCCAGGCTGGCGGGGTGCCCCGCTTCGACGTGGGCGATGGCGGCCGCCGACACGCCCGCGCGTGCCGCCAGCTCGCGCAGGGTGAGCTTCCGGCGCGACCGTTCGGCCCTGATCAGGTCCCCGGCGGCCACGCTGACGCGCGCGAGGGCCTGGACGGCGGCCGGAGACGGACGTGCGCGGTGAGGGCTTGGCGACATTCCGCATCAAGTGAACAGAGAGCCCCTTCACGGCCGCTTATCGGGTCCTCAGGCGGCCCGGCCCGGCGGCGGGAAGGCCGGCTCGAGCGTGGGCACCTCGATCTCCGACGGCAGGGTCGGACCTCGACTCGCCGCGGGGCACCCGAGGACCGGTTCGAGGCCGATCCTGTTCACGTGATGTGAAGAGCCCGGTTCGGAGAGGCGGCGGGAGCCGCCCCAGGCGAGCGGGTCCCAGTCTGGGGCCCCCGGCCACGGCCCGGGTCAGCCCGCCGGCAAGACGGGTGGCGAGTGCACCACGGGAACGAGGTCCAGCGTCTCGACCCACGCCGCAACGTCGGCGCAGGTGGCGATCCACAGCCCGTCGATGGCCTTGGCCCGCTCGATGAGCCGTTCCAGGGCCGCCGCGCGCGAGGCGCGCCCGGAGACGAAGGGATGGTTCGTGAGCATGAAGAGGCCGCCTTCCTCGACGAGGGCCTCGAGCTCCAGGGTCCAGCGTGCGACCACGTCGGCCGGGCTGGCGATGACCCCCGAGCCGGTGAGTCCCGGCAGGTAGTTGTACGGTTCCCAGTCGTCGAGGCCCCAGTGCGCCGGCAGCTCGACGATCGAGGGCGCGCCAGGCGCCGGGTCCACCGCCAGCCGATACGGGTGATCCGCGTCCATCAGCCCCGAGTCATAGCGGAAGCCGTGCTTCGCCAGCAGCGCGGGCAGCTCGTAGGAGAGCTCCCAGTTCGGCGCTCGGTAGCCCACCGGCCGCACGCCCGCGACCGCCTCGAGCGCCTCAAGCCCACGCAGCAGCCGTGCCTCCTCCTCCGCGACGTCGGCACCACGTGACCCTTCGTGCATGTAGCCGTGATGGGCGATCTCGTGCCCCGCGTCGCGGATGGCGCGCACGGCATCCGGCCAGCGCTCGGCGGTGTAGCCGGGCACGAAGAAAGTCGCGCGGCTGCCGGTGCGATCCAGGCGGCGCAGCAGGCGGGGCACCCCCGTGCGCGGCCCGTATGCCTGGTGGCTCATGACGTCGAGGTGCTGTGACGCCTCGGGGTGGTCCCAGAGGATGGGGCTCTCGGCGTCGACGTCGAACGTGAAACAGGCAGCCGCCCGGACCCCGTCGGGCCAGCGGAAGCCGGGCGGCAGGATCGAGCGCCAGGGTTCGCTCATCGGCCCAGTCGCCGCAGCGCGACCAGCGAGAGCATCTCGTAGGCCAGGTTCGCGGCCAGGAACGAGGTCAGCTCGGAGGGGTCGTAGGCGGGGATGACCTCGACCACGTCGAAGCCCACGAAGTCGATGCCCCGCAGCGCCCGCACGATGGCCAGCGCGTCATGGGCCGAGAGGCCCCCGGGCTCGGGCGTGCCGGTGCCCGGCGCGAAGGCGGGGTCGACCACATCGATGTCGAAGCTGATGAAGGCCGGCCGATCGCCCACCCGGGCGCGGATGGCCGCCGCGGTCGCCTCGGGGCCGGCGCGCAGCACGTCTTCGGTGGTCAGGTACTCGAGCCCCAGCTCCGAGCGCAGGCCCGTCCAGTCCTCGGCGCCGTAGATCGAGCCGCGCAGGCCGACCTCGATCGAGTGCGCCACATCCACGAGGCCCTCCTCGATGGCGCGACGCATCCACGTGCCGTGGTTGTACTTCTCGCCGAAGTAGCTGTCCCAGGCGTCGGTGTGGGAGTCGAAGTCGATCACCGCGACCGGGCCGCGCGAGCGCGTGGCGCGCAGGTGGGGCAGCGTGCAGGCGTGATCGCCGCCGATCAGCAGCGGGACGACGCCGGCCTCGACGATGGGCGCGACGTCCGCCTCGATGTTGGCGTACGAGCGCTCGGTGTAGCCAGGTACGATCGAGACGTCGCCGTAGTCCACGCAACTGAGCACCTCGAACGGCGCGACCTCGAGGTTCGTGTTGTAGGGGCGCAGCATGACGCTCGCGGCGCGCACGGCGTTGGGCCCGAAGCGCCCGCCGGCGCGGTAGGTGACGCCGGTGTCGAAGGGGACGCCGACGACGGCCAGGTCCACCTCGGCCAGCGTGCGCACGTGGGGCAGGCGGGCGAACGTGGACGGCCCCGTGAAGCGGGGCGACTTCAGCGAGTCCTCCGGCACGTAGCGCGGCATCGAGCCCTCCTGCAACCGACCGGGCGAGTGTAGCCGGTGGGGCAGGCACGAGAACGCTCAGGCAGTACTTCCTGGTCTTGTGGCGCTACTGCGCGGTCCAGCCTCCGTCCACCGTGAGCACGCTGCCGGTGACGAGTCCCGCGCTCGGCGAGGCGAGGTAGAGGACGGCGCCGGCCACGTCGGTAGTGGAGCCCACGCGCCCCACGGGGATGCGCTGCAGCACATCCGCCAGGAACTCGGGCTGGTCGAGCCGCTCGGCGGTGCCGGGGGTGCGGATGAAGGTCGGCGCGACGCAGTTGACGGTCACGCCGTACGGCCCCCACTCGAGCGCCAGCACCTTCGTCAGGCCGATCACCGCGGCCTTGCTGGAGGTGTACGCGGCGTGGCGCCGGATGCCCACGAGGCCCGCTTGCGAGCTCATGTTCACGATGCGGCCGTAGCGCTGCCCGACCATCCGCCGCCCCGCCGACTGGCAGGCGAAGAAGAGGCCGCGCACGTTGACGGCGAACAGGTCGTCCCACTCCGCCTCCGTGGCATCCAGGGCATCGTGGTTCGTGCCCAGCCCGGCGTTGTTGACGAGCACATCCAGCCGGCCGAAGCGCTCCACCGTGGCCGCCACGGCCGCCTCGATGGAGCCCCGGTCGCGCAGGTCCATCTCGACCGCCGCCGCCTCACCGCCCTCGGCGGCGATCTCCGCGCAGAGGCGCTCCAGCAGCCCGACCTGGCGCGCCGCAACGGCAACGCGCGCCCCGGCGTGGGCGAGGGCGAGCGCGAGGTCGTGGCCGATGCCCTGGCTGGCGCCGGTGACCAGCGCCACCTGCCCGTCGAGTGAGAAGTCCGGATAGTCCATGGTCGCGCCCTCCTCCCGATCAGCGCCAGAGCGACCCGTAGGGGTGTTCGCCCACCAGCGTCCGCCCCTCGGCGAAGCGGCGGTGCGTGTAGGCAGAGATGTCCACGGTCGTGGCACGACCGTCGAGGATCAGCTCCGCGACGCACGCCCCGACCGCCGGCGACGTCTTGAACCCGGTGCCCGAGAAGCCGCAGGCGAGGTAGAAGCCATCCGGGCCGGCGGCCTCGATGATCGCCCGCTGGTCGGGCGTGATCCCGTCCTGACCGCCATGCGCGGTGCGGAAGGTCCCTCCCGCCATCCACGGCACCCTGGCGCAGACCCGTGCCACCATCGCCTCCTGGATCTCCGGCCGGAGCGGCGCCAGCGGGCGGTCGGGCGAGCCGCCGACCACGTTGCCGGCCTCCAGGCCGACCAGCATCAGCTCCCGTCCCTCCGGGCGGAAATAGGACTGGTTGACGTCGTCGATGACGATGGGGAAGTCGGTCGTCCGGCCCGCCGGCAGGCCGAAGTAGGCGGTGTCGTGGCGCCAGGCCCGGACCGGGACCTCGAGGCCGACCGTGGCTGCGAGCTCGGCCGCCCAGGCGCCGGCCACGTCCACGACGATCGGCGCGCCGAAGTGCCCTCGCTCCGTATCCACTCCCGTCACGCGGTCGCCTTCGACGGTCACCGCGAGGACCCGGCACCCCTGCACCAGGCGAGCGCCAAGCGCCCGAGCCGCGGCGAGGAAACCGGCCGCGGTGCCGGTCGGGTCAGCGTAGCCCGACTCCGGCTCGTAGGCGGCGGCCACGATGTCGTCCGCGACCATGCCCGGCACGAGGCCGGCCACCTCGTCCGGCCCGACAACCCGGCTGCGGACACCGATCCGCTGGTGCATGGCCACGTTCGCCCGCAGGTGGTCGGCCAGCGCCTCCGTGACGAGCATCACGAAACCCGTCCGGACGAAGCCGCAGTCGCCGGCGCCCACGCGCTCCGCCCAGTCGCGGAAGTACGGGTACGAGGCCCAGGCCAGGCGCGACTCGCTCTCGAGGTCGTAGTGCATGCGGACGAAGCCCGACGATCGACCCGTCGCGCCGGCCGCCACCGTCCCGCGCTCGAGGACCAGCACGTTCACCCCCCGCCGCGCGAGGTGGAAGGCGATGCTGGCGCCCTGCACCCCGGCGCCCACGACGATGACATCTGCCGTTTCGTTCACGGCGTCCATGATGACCGCTCGACGACCAGCCGCGCAGGCCCGGCCGGGAACGACCGCCGGCGGTACGGCGTGTGGATCCTGACGGGGGCAGAGCCGACGTGACCGCGATCAGGCAGGAGCGCGCCACCACGTCGCGGCAACGAGCTCGACCACGAGCGTCTCGGTCAAGAGCGCGACCATCGGGTCATCGTCGCCGCGATACCGCACGGATAGCGCCGCGCCGGGCACGTCGGCGCCTACCGCGACCACGACTGAGCCACGACTGCGCAGCCAGCCCATCGCCTGGTCGTCGTACCTTGAGCCGGCGAAGAGCACAGCACGGTAGTCGATGGAACGCGTGAGGTAGACGTCCACGTGCGCCCAGTCGCCCGTTTCGCACGCGTCGGCGCGACGGCGCGGCCCCTCTCGCAACATCAGCGCCGCCTGCTCGGCGGACGACGATCGCTCGACGGGAGCGATGGTGTAGACGCCATCCGGCCCGTCGAGGAGATGGGCGCTGGCCGGAAGCCAGAGGGGCCGGCGATCGAGCAGGTCGGCCGTGGCCGCGGCCACCCGGCGGCACATGCCGGCGACGTCCGTCGGCCGGCCGGTGAGGCGCGCCTCGAGCGCGAGGAGCAGCAGCCCCGTGTGCTGGAAGGTCCGACAGGCGACGCCGCCGGCCTCCTCGCCGGCCAGCATGGGGATGACGATGTCCGCCAGGCCGGCAGCGCGCGAACCCGTCCGATTGGTGATGACCACGATCGGCGATCGGCCCGCGTGGCGCGACAGGGCGTCGACGGTCTCGACGCTGTTTCCGCCGGCCGAGATGGCAACGATCAGCGTATCCGGCCCAGCCGGGTGGCCAATCGCCGCGGAGGCGTACTCGGCCACGGCGTCGATCCCCGCCGAGCGCAAGCGCAGCGCGGCGACCGCGGCTGCATAGCGCGAGCTGCCCATGCCAAGGAAGACGACGCGCCGCACGCTGCGGGGCAGCGAGGCGAACGGGTTCCCCCTCGACTCGAGCGCCGCCGCGAGGCCGGCCAGGGCCGCCGTCTTGCCCTCGAGGTCGGTCAGGAAGAGCTCGGCGTTCACGGCGGCAACA
>Ga0209126_1000464_pt1 | contig 13787 bp, 28 predicted proteins | sample RifCSP19_1_FD_184024 | JGI IMG/M metagenome (GOLD analysis project Ga0209126, IMG submission 184024) | Soil microbial communities from Rifle, Colorado - Rifle CSP2_sed 19_1 (SPAdes) (version 2) | ecosystem: Environmental > Terrestrial > Deep subsurface > Rock core/Sediment | place: Rifle...
CGAGGGCGCCATTGGAGAACTGAACCTATGAGAGAAATCAAGCTGGAAGAGCAAGGGATCGAGTACAGGGAAGAGGCCGAGGTCTATATTGTCTTCTGCTGGAGGATCCTCGACCTAGAAATGAATACTACGGAAGATGGTGGGCTGGACATCGATCCAATCATCGATGCTGGATGGACAATCTGCTACACGGAGGAAAATACCAGGGAGGCTGCACAGGAATTCATCAAGGCCAAGATGGAGGAACACACCGGGGAGAGGTATATGACCTTGGCTGCCTCCGTCTACAAGGGCCTCGAGGTCCTGAAATCCCAACAGAGTGTAGAACAGTTGGTTGACAATCTGTTCAACCCAAAGTAGAATAACGAAAATCCTTTCGGAGGGACAATGGGCGCATTCGATAGCAACATTATTCTGCCGGTATTTGAGCTGACAGAACAGCACAAGGAAACCTGGCGTGGCGACCCTGAGAGCGTTTGGCTGGAAGGCTTGAAAGAAGAAATCGAGGAGCTGTCTCAATCACTTGAGGGAAATCACAATCACTCCCCGGAACATGAATTGCGACAGATCGCTGCGATCTGTCTAAACTGGCTGGATATGAGGACAAATGGCACAGGAAAACCCCAAGAAACACAGACTGGATGATATCGATCTGCTGATCTTGCAGTTACTCTATAACCAGGATCACGACGAAAGCCGAAGGGGAATGCCCAGGTACTCTCTACAGGAGCTCAACGAGGCAATCCCCAATCTGCGATCTATATCCACGATCCACGATCGGGTGATCTTTATGCAAGTGGCTGGCCTAATTTATCATCCAGGAGGGAGAGTCCCTCGATCGAGAACCATCACCGATGATGGAATAAGGACACTAAGACATGGACTCGGACTGCTCACAGCTTGACACTATCAGAAGATTGATGGACAGGGTGTATTCTGCAAAGCACCTGAAACCATCCAACTACGAACAGCATGTGCAACCTAATGTGATTGTTCTCAACACAGCCCTGATAGAAATGGGCTATGAGAATACGAAGGAGCGACGTGAACTCAGACTCTATATCCTGGAAGCCATTTCTCGCAGGCCCGTCACGACCACGTATGAACTTCCGGCCTACGCCCTTACCACCATTACTGGATACCTGGAAGACTATGGGGAAGAGGGTCTCTCAGAAGATGGAGAGATCTTACTTGAGTTTTTGGCGAGAGAGTTTGAAGCTGGAACTCCTTCGTACCCGAACCGAAATCCTTACCGCTACCCTAGAACTGAGCCCGAGATGCCCGATCTGCCATTCTGAAATGATGGAGGCAGAGATGCACGAAGCGATCATCCCTCGAGGAGAAGTGGACTACGCTCCCTTCGAGAAAAGGTTACAGATCTTCACTCCCCAGAACTGTGTGTTGATCTGTCCTGGAAGGTGCCACCTGTTGGCACAACACTATGAACGTGGTAAGAGGATCTGCGCCCGACATCTGGTGCGCTGGAATGGAGAGCAAGCAATCCTGGATTGGCTGAGATATCTTCAGGATCTGGGACTGACTGCCGCCGATGAAGCGGAAAGGAGACTGACTGAATGGAAACTATTCTCGCTCCCCTCTTGACACTTATACTGGCGGGGATCCTGGCGTTCTTTGGATTTCGGAGAAAGGGACCGAATGGGAATGGCCGGAAAGAGTAGGCTGCTGTTTCTCGGGACCGGAGGGGTGAGCGATGCCGTTCGTCTCATCCTTCCGGCTAGAGAGCTCTCCAAAAAGGGTATCCTGATAGAGGTCCATTCCATGGGAGAGTTTGGATCGAACCTGCATCTGTCCTGGGTAGCCAGCCAGAAGGGTAAGTTCAATGCCTGCTTGCTCTCCAGGCCGCACGACCCTGCCCTGGTGGAAGCTCTCAAGGGAATAGGACTCTACGTGGTCGTGGATCTGGATGACGACTTCCATTCCATTCCTAAAGCCCATCCAGGCTATAAGTACGTTGGCCCCGGAAACCCGAAGTACCTTGAGAACGTGGCGGGATGCGTGTACCTGGCAGATGCCCTTACGGTGACTACCAAGCTCCTACAGGAGCGATGGCAGGAACTCCAGAAAGACATCACCATCATCCCTAATGGGTGGAGCAAGGATAACCCGTTCTGGGGTAAGACCTACCCGAGGGAGACAACCAACCTGTTCTGGGGAGGCACGATCACACACCGGGAAGATTTTGAACTTGCTCTTCCGTCCCTGGTGCGGATCGCCAACAGTTATCCGAGTGTCAGGATCGTGATCGCCGGGGATCCTCAGATCTACCAGATGTTGCAGAAGGTACCTCAGAAACAGAAGGTATTTGTGCCTAACGTTACCTACGATGACTATCCACACAGCCTATGCTACGCCGACATCCTCTTGGCCCCGCTGATCAACAACGACTTCAATAATCACAAGTCGGATGTAAAGCTGGTGGATGCGGGAGCGGCAAGAATACCGTGGGTAGCCTCGATCACCAAGCAGTATTCCTCCTGGAGAGAGGGCGGCTTGTTTGCTGGTGAGTGGTATGGAGCGATCTCCTGGATGCTCAATGAACCAGATACCAGAGCGAAGCTGGCAGAGGCCGGATATCAACGTGCCTTGCCCAGAGAGATGGGCAACCTAATCGATCTATGGGAAAACGTTCTACTATAAAGAAAGGATAAACCAAAATGGCAAGCAAGAAAACTCTAGTGATCTTTCTTCTGGATGAGACTGGCTCCATGGAGAGCTACAAGGAGGCCACTATCAATGGCTTCAACGAATATCTCCAGAGCCTAAAAAAGGACGGAAAGGATACCCTCTTCACGCTGACTCGTTTCAACAGCGACAAGATCGAAACGCCCTATAGCGCCGTACCGATCTCAGAGGTCGAGGAGCTCACCGACGAAACTTACCGACCAGATGCAATGACGCCACTCTATGACGCCATTGCTAAAACTGTTCGGAAGACCGAGGAGGCCCTCAAGGGAAAGCGCAGCAAACCCAAGATCCTGTTCGTGATCCAGACGGATGGACTGGAGAACGCATCCCGAGAGCATGACCGGAAGGCTATCTTCCAGATGATTGAGGCCAAGAAAGCGGAGAAGTGGATGTTCGTCTATCTTGGAGCAGACCAGGATGCCTGGGACGTGGGAACCTCGATCGGCATTCCGGGTAGCAATACCATGAACTACACAGGAGCCAAGACCAGGGAGGCTTTCGCCGTCGCCGCTGCTGCCTCAGTAAGTTACCGGGCATCTCCCTCCAAACGGACCGACAAGTTCTGGGATAGCGATGATGATGAGTAACGATGCCTTTCGAGAAGAGCTGGCTGCTTATGCCCACGAAGCCTGGTGTCGCTACATGAACCATATGTTCGGAAAGTGTGTCAGGCAGGGTGTTGCCGTTCTAATTCCTGGGGACTATGCCCAAAACCTGAAGAGGATAGCGGCTATTCCCTACGAAAACCTCTCCGAGGAGGAAAAGGAGAGCGACAGAGAAGAGGCCGACAAGATCCTGTCAATGATTTTTGCCTCCCTTCTCAAAACCTTTGACCCGCACGACAGCATTGACCTATGAACGTGCTCTATCTTTACGCCGATTACATCGGCACCAAAGACTGGAACGTGGCCCATTGGAGATGCGAGATCCCCACTAAAGCATTCCAGAAATCCTTCGCTCATGACGCCCGGATGATGTACGTTGAGGATTGGGCAAACGAGCAGGAGCCTGGGAACTCCGAATGGGCCGATGTGATCGTCATCCAGAGATTGGCAGTCGGGGTAGCCCTGATCGCCATCGAATACTGGAAGGCTCGGGGTAAGACTATCATCCTGGATGTGGATGACGCCTATAACCAGATCCCCAAGGCCAACCCAGGTTATACCTACTGGCGAGAAGGGATAGTCCAATACAACGTGAACGGAAGGATGGTGCCCACGAAGCTCAAGATCATGCCGGTCGAGCAGCTCTGGTGGGGAGGAAAGCTCTGCCATGCAGTCGCCTCCCCTTCCAGGATGCTCTTAGAGGACTGGTCGAAGGTAGTAGACAAAACCATCTTGATCCCAAACTACCCAGAGACGAATGACTACCTGAAAGTAGCCAAGCCCGTCCCAAAAGAAGACGAGATCATCATCGGTTGGGGTGGAGGGCGAAGCCACAACGACTCCTGGAGGTACTCGAACGTCATCCCGGCCCTGATGCAGCTCATGATCAAGAGACCACAGGTCAAGTTGTGCGTAGCCGGAGCCGTTCAGAGTATCCTGGGGATGATAAAACAGCGAAATCCCAATGCCAGGGTGTTCGCCAAGCCCTGGGAAGCCTTTGATAGTTGGCCTCCGACCCTGGCGCAGTTCCAGATCGGCCTGATCCCCCTGTATGGTAGGTACGATGACTACAGAAGTCCTATAAAAGCCCTAGAATATGGTCTGATGGGTATTCCCTGGGTAGGATCGGACAGCCCAACCCTGGGAGATTTCAGGGATTATGGCAGAGTTGTCAGGAACAGCAAGCAGGAATGGTATGAGGCTCTCCTGGACATGGTAGATAACCTTCAAGAGTACCAGGATAAGCAGAAGGGAGCCTTCGACCTGGCTGTGTCCATGGACATCAACAAGAACCTGGAATATATCGTGAGCTCCTACGAGAGCTGCAAACAAGAGCTGAAGGAGAGAGAGTATGGAGAAAATAGCATACCTGATAGCCAGCGGGAGCGGCTATTTGATTAGGGTAGAGAACGATATCCCCTGTCTTACAAGCGATTATGCAAGCGCCACTCGTTACAACAAGGAAGATGTCACAGAAATGGCGAAAAAGGTTGTAGATCTTGGGTTTGAGGCAGACATAGTTACTTTGAGGGTGGGAGCAATATAGCCGAGGAGACAATATGACAGACGAACTGCCATTCTATATGCCAACATCCGAAACTTTGGTTGTTGGTGATGACGAATATCAGATGAAACCCCAGCTCTTCACTGAGCACGATGAAGCAACAGAGGTAGATGTGTTCATCTTCTGTAAGTGTGGAGGACGCTTCTATCTCTATGTGCCTGATACCATGTGGGCCTGCGAAAAATGCCGCCGGATCTACCGGGCCAGGGTGATTGTCGAGATAGACGAAACTCACGCTGTAAAGGCCCAGGTTGGAAAAAGCTCTCTTCTCGACCCATAGGACATTTTCATACCTGGCATTGCTCTCAGGGCTTTTCCAGGGCTGGAGAAAACAATGAATGACCACTATCTGGAAGACGAAGAGCTAGTAGAAATCGTTAGGGACCTGAAGAGAAAGATGAAGTACAAGGAGATCCAGCTTCTACCCGATTTCCAGGGCATGAAGATCAGTACACTCTCTCACATCTATGATGGGCACGTCCCCACCTCTCCTATCCTGCGGGAGAAGCTCCATTTGAGGCCCAAAGTAGAGTGCGGGAACTGCTGGAGGTTCAACAAGTATATCGAGGAGGCTGTAAATGACACCAGGCCACGAAAACGAGAGATAAAACGGTGGAGGGACATGCCCTCTGAGACACTTAGACTTGCTTTAGAGCATAGAGAGGAGCTTTAGATGCTAAAAGAAGACAAGATCGAGGCAGTACACGACCTGATCAAGCAAGTCAGGGATGGATTGGCTGACATGAGAATGGCTGTTGAGGAGAGAAGTCCTACAGACCGTCACTTGGCTATTCTTTCAACCGACATGGAGAAGATCGAAGCACAGTACATCATCTGGATCAAGGAATAGGAGAACAATCATGAATTTCACACGGAGAGCACTCGAGGGGATGAAAAAATCCCCATTTATTGTCCTGATCTGCCTTCTGTCTATCTGGTCATTGACCATTAGCCACAAGATCACCCTTGAGGATTACAGAACGTCCTATAGCGCCTACGCTGACTTTCCCACCATAAAGATCGATCCAGATGTAGTCAAGCAGATCGCCTGGCTGCCCCAGATCCTTCCGATCCTGTTTGGTGTTTACTGGATGCGGGATACCCGCAACAAGTGGGCCCTGTATGCAAGTCTGACAATCATGGCGATCGATATCTTGACTGATACATGGTTCAAGACCGACCACTTCTCGATGGGGTGGTGGATCATTATGGACTGGCCTCCCCGTCTTGGGCCGGCCTGGAACATTGGTGGAATACTGGAGACCTTCTTCGCATACACAGTCGGAAGCGAGGTCCTGGTTACAGTGGCAAGTAGCATCCTGTTTTACTCCTTACGGCCAGCTGTCATCATGGTTTTCGTGATCCTGGCAGCTGTCATTACGGCAATCCGAGAGATCAAGGTAGAGGTAAGGACAGTATTGAACAAAAAGACGCCTGTAAAAGACGGTAATCAAAGGGAGTCATGGCTAGATGAGGAGGAAGATGAGCCTGGTTACAGGCCCTCCTTTCCGACCAGCGGCTATCGTCGTGGGGGCGTTGCGACGAAACCTAGGCGGGGTGAGAACTTCCAAGCCACTCATGGCTTCTTCGACACCGACTAAGATCTGCCCCGAATGTAGAGACCCTCACGATCGCAAGGGTATCTATTGTAGTGATGCCTGTAAACAGGCTGCCTATAGGAGACGCAAAGAGTATGGAACCAATTAGCTTTCACCCGCAAGAGCACACTCTGAAAGGGTTTGGAGAGGTAAGGGACATGCCTGTCGTGCATGTCGTCTACGTGGACGGAAGAGAGTCCATGGTCTCCTGCTGGAAGATGACCTTCATGGATATCCTGAGAGCAATCTTCTTCCAGAAGGTCTATCTGAGTGTGAGCGGCCCTCACCCTCCGGTGCTCCTGTCAACCAGTCTAAAAGGCATAGGGTTACACCCTTCTCAAACACGAAATACATGAACCGTAACAAGAAAGCATTCAAATAACCGTAACAGTGACGTAACACAGGAGATTATCGATGGAGAACGCCAGTAGGGTAGGGGGAGTAACCCCTCAAGACATCATCCTTGAAACGGATCTACAGACACCCGAGGAGATCCATAGGGCCATCAAGGATATCAACTTCCTCAGAAAGCACTACGAGGATCAACGAGACCAAGCAAAGATTAGACGAAAGCAGACGGGAGAACTAATGCCCCAAAAGACCTGGATACAAATCAACGAGACCATCCTCGAATGTTACAAGGCAATCAATAGCCTAAAACTGGTGCTACGCCAGTACGAGGACATCCGATGAAGAATATCAGCGTGGTAAGTGCGACCTATAATCGAGCCGAGTTACTCGACAATGCTCTTTATACCTACTCCAGGCAGGCCCTGTTAGGAGGTCTGACCTGGGAGTATATCCTGGTAGATGATATGTCTACCGATAACACCAAGGAGGTTGCCATCAAGTGGGCCAGTAAGATCCCCCTGGTCTATGTGACCTCCGAGGAGTTGGGCTTGCCCAAAAAGCCCGGCGAGTGGCGAGATGGCTGTACTCTCCGCAACCGGGCCTCGACTCTCTCCAATGCGGAGTTCCTGATCTTGACCCATCCCGAGATCCTGGTCCCTCCGGATGCCCTGTTCGGGATGTACGCCAAGGGCATGGGCTTGGGAGAAGAACGCTTGTGGGTGACAGCCATCCCCTACTGGCTTCCTAAAGGTATCCTCAAGAAGGGCTGGAAGACGGACATCTGGAAGCTGAAAGAGATGAAAGGCTTCTACGATCCCTCCTGGCCTGGGGATACTACTCCGGGGGCTATTGACTATAGGAACCAGCACCAAGAAGTCAGAGAGACTTGGGAGAGTGAGGTGTTTGCTGGCTTCAAGATGCGGGACTGGCGCTGGTTCGGAGGCTTCCAGGAGTTCAAGCAGTGGGGCAGTGTGGACATCGACCAGATGAACCGGCGTAGGGCGGCAGGCTTCAAGACCGTCTTCGCCAAGTCACTTAGCTCTCCTCACCAGAAGGGCTATCTGATGGTCTACCACCAGCACCACGAGAGCAAACGGGATGGGGATCTGGCTCTAAAGGGTGTCGAGGGCATGGTCTACCCGGATGCAGAGGCGGCCCGGAAGGTTGGCGGTCTCTATAATATCTACTATCACGGAGAGAGGGAGCGAGCACATGACGGAAAGTTGGGAGGAGTTCTTGGAGATCATATCGCAAGATATGAATTTGCAGGTCAGTACGTGGCAGGAAAGGTGGTTCTCGATATCCCCGCAGGAACGGGGTACGGTGCTAAGTTGCTATCCCCGTCGAGCAGGTATGTCGGCGTTGATATCGATGCTGAAAGCATACTATGGGGAAAAGAACATTACGGTTCTGAAACCAAAGAATTCAGACAAGGGGACATGACTTTCCTTCCTGTAGAAAGCAAGAGTATTGACATCCTGGTATGCTTCGAAGGGATCGAGCACATAGTAGCCAAGGCCGCTTTTGTCGATGAGATGTATCGGGTACTCAAGCCTGGTGGGACATTTATCATCAGCACTCCTAACCCGGCCAATGCCCCCGGAACCTTCTGGGATAAGTATATGATCCCTCCAGAGGAGCTTCTGAACGCAAAGCTCTTTGGGGATGGCAGGTGGGCCGGTCTGGATAAGTTCCACCAGATGTCCTACAGCATCGACAAGGTTCCGGTCAAGCCTGGCTGGAATACCAGGGCCCAGATCACCATTCTTGGAGGAACCAAGGTGTAATATGTATATATGCGAGAGTAATCTGAGGATGGCACTAATGGTCTTTCTTAGAGAGGCCCGTATCTCCTACCCACAAAACTTCAGCAAGCGGGATGACGACATCTTTGTCGCCAACAAGATTGCACCTGCCTTCCTGAGGGCGCTTGTCGTGATCGAGGAGGTATATCTATGCCATGGCTTTGATATAGCCAAGGTGTGGAACGAAGAGGTCTATCTCAGGGAGACTAACGATGTCTGACGCAAACGTCAATGATTTTGAGTTTATAGTGATGTTAGGCAATGGATACTTTGTACAATTCATAAATGACACAAATGATCTTCCAGAGCTGGCTAATTACATCAGAGAGACAGTCCCCAGGTTTGGGACAATCGGTGAGGCACTCGAGGTTGTTTCTCGGATCAACCGGGGAGGCTTTCAGGCTACCATCAAACCAGTTGTCAAGAGAGACTAGGTGGATCTCATTAGCGTCAGGATACCCAAAACTGGATCTACCACCCTGGACAGTTACTTACTCGCCTCTTTTGGAGAGCAACCAATTGTCATCCCACCGATAGAGGAAGCCTGGAAAGAGAGCTCCATCCTCTATCACAATCGAGTGAGGTCACAGGAGATCATCCAGCACTATACGACAGAGCTCCTGCATGAGCATAAATTCATCCACCTTCACCTGCCCGTTTGGGTATGGAAGGGACTGTTTCCGGGAGTACCCCGAGTGTGCTTCATGCGAGAGCCCTTGACGTGGGTGATCTCCTGCTACTTCTTTGCCAAAGGTCTCCATCACATCCCGAAGAAGATGTCTATTTGGGAGTACATGGATATTCCCCACCGGAGAAACTGGCAGTTCTGGTACATGAATGGGGACATCAGCAACTTCGACTTCATCGGCTTTCAGGAAACCTTCAACCACGACGTGGCCGAGCTATTCAACTATCTTGGGAGGAAGCTACCATGCAGACAGACATCACAGAACATATCACTACATGGGGGTTACGCATCCAAGCGGAACGAACTCTTGATGAACAGGAACTTTTGCAGGACGGTGAAATACAAGTTCAATATCGACTACCAACTCTACCGAGAGGCATGGAGCAAATGGAAGCCCAATACGAACCCGAAGACTATCTTGTCGTTATCCCGTCGATACGACCGGTGAACCCTGAATATCTGGAAGCCCTCAAGGGCTTTGACATCTTCATAGCCGATGACAGCGACGGCAAGGTGGATCGCAGGTATATTACGGAGAAACAGTACGAGAGAGATGGCTTCAAGATGATCTACCTGGGAGACCAGGCCATGCGAGACCGGCTGATTCCCAGGGGAAGAGAGCATCTGTTCGCCCGTCACTGCCCGAGCGTAAAGTCCCTAGGACTGTATTTTGCCTGGAAAGGAAGGTATAAGGCCGTCATTATCATCGATGATGACGTGGATACTCGAGGGGTGTCCCCAGAAGATTTTATGGTGATTGGTAAGCCGATGTTTGTCTGGGCATTCCACAACGAGAGTGGCTGGTTCAATACTCTCTCGCTCCTAGGTCTACCGGTAAACCCCAACACAGACATCTATGCCAGAGGCTATCCTTACGAGTTTCGAGGAGAGACCACTCACATTGAGTTCTCTCCTTTTCTGAAAACTAGTCTATTCAACGAGGGCTTATGGAGAGGGACACCCGACATCAACGGGATCGACAAGCTGGAGATGCACCGGGAGGTAGTCCATGATCGCTACCCGGACGACACCGGCAAACCCTGGTACATCGATCCGGCCCTGGATTACTCCAAGACAGCCAGCGTCCTAATTGGTCAAGGCCAACATCTTCCGCTTTCTATTATGAACGTACAGATGGACGTGTCCTTGATCCCGGCCTTCTACCAGCCTCCGGACTACCAGATGTACCGCTCCTATAAGATCCGCAGGCATGATGACATCTGGAGCTGCTATTTTTTGAAAGCGATTATGGACTACCTGAACTTACCAATGACTGCCGGTAGTCCTATCCTATGGCATCGCAAGGCGGGGGATCCAATTTCGGAGGTCCTCTCGGAGCACCACACCAACCTGATCCAACCCTATATTACCCGGACAATTGACCGAGCCAGTGAGCTTCTTCTAAAAGATGGAAGGATAGAAGATATTGCTGAGATATCCGAAGCCCTGGCCTTACTCGCTGTCGGAGGAATGGACTCCTACAACTATCCCTCTCAATGGCATTTCGTAATGCAAGACTACTTCACGAACTGTAAAGAGTGGGCTCAACTGTTTCAATAAGGAGAACGAAATGGATATGAGCAATGCTAATAACTTCGGGAAATCCGGCGACGATCGCCAGTCCGAGATCCCCAAGCTCCTACAGGAGCAGGAAGAGATCTTGCGGGGCCTTCAGGAGGCAATCAAACATCTGAGCCAAAGACTGGCTCCTGTCCTGAACCAGTCAAAACCAACCAGCAAGGATAGCGCAGAAGAACCCCAATACAGAACAGAGCTCTCCAACAAGATCTCGAAAAACAACTACAGATTGGCAGATCTTATCAGGGAGGTCAACAGTATCTACGGAGGACTGGAGATATGATGAGCATGGAGGAACACATCGGCAATTGGGCAGTGGTCATCAAGATCCTGGTCCTACGCCTGGGAGGAGAGGTTATCATCACGGAGGGGGATATCACGAGCGTCGAGGACTATGTAATCGATGGACAGGAAGATCCTAAGACTGGAAACGCAGTCGTCAAAGTGAAACTTCCCCTAACAGATGGAGGTCCCGCCCCAACCTTGCCGGGATAGAGATGATCTGCTAGAATAGAGATGTAGGTGTCCAGGGAGCCCCCCTCTTCTTGGCACCACCAACCCCTCTATACGGATTGATCTCCTTGTGGAGGGGTTTTGGTTTCCTTGAAAGTCTCATAGAACCAGGTCCAGAAGGCCGTCGTCAGTTCTTGAGCCAGAGTGGGGACCGCCTCCGGAGAGGCTACATCGATCCCCTTCAGCTCGATCCAATCCTGGATGAAGTGTTGGAGCTCATGAGCGAAGACTCCTGCCCCAAAGCCATTGACATAAAAGTGAAGTCTTCCAATGATCCGGTTGACGATCCTGACTGTCCCGTCGTCCCCGTACCAGATCCGGATCTCTGGTCTCTCCCACTTAGCCCCTGCCCCTGGATCCCTAGTGGCCCTCTGGAGGGTATCTATATCCGGCCAGACGAAGATCCTCAACCGGTGGTAATCATTGACCTTGAGGAGAGTTGTTGCCAGGGGTGTATACTTCAAGGATTTACCTGAAAGATGGGCAGCCAGATTGTATGTTCGTAGTGGACGTGGATCTCTATGGCGTCGATCGGGAAGTCCTGCTCGCTGGTCTCCCGCATTCCCCCTCCAAAGCCTTTCCCTAATATCCCACAATAGTAAGCCGGCTCATGGCAGACTGAGTAATTACTCCCATAGAAGGGGTCGTAATAGAACTCGTACTTCTCATCCCCGGTCTGGATGACCACAAATTCAACGATCCCTCCAGGAACCTTGACGGTGTAAGAGGGATCGCAGATCCGCATTCCCTGGCATTGCAGGATGATCGTTGAGAGTAAGACCGCTATAAGGTTCATTCGAGTAGGCCACGCTCCTCGATACACTGCCAGCAGACATGAATGTCCGGATCTTCCGGGTAGTTCCTCTCCAGCCTGTGGGTGTGCCAGACCCTTCTGTGGCATACATCGCAGATAAGCAAGTGATCCCTATCCCCTGCCATGGTCGAAGAGAAGCTGACGTTATACCCTTCAGGAATTGTCTTTCCGGGTGCCTCTACCATCATTCCTCCTCAGCTCCTACAGGAGCTTGACCTACATCTCGGAGATCGTAATAGACATCCTCAACAGAAACGATAACCAGAACGGCGTCAACGGCAGTCTGGATGACTTTATGAATAGTCACCTGATCGTGCCCTTCCATAAGCCTGTTGATCCAGTCAGCAATCGTCTCTGTCTGGTAGCTATTGATGTTCCTGTTTCCAAGTAGATCAAACCTCTCTTGATAGAACCTCATGATGTCTACTCCACGTACCACGGCTTGAAGTTGATAAGGATACTTGATGGTAGGCACTAGATCAATCTCCTAAACTTGAGGATCAGCTTCTGCCACCAGTGAGTAGCCAAGACAATCGTTGCCTCATCCGTCTTGACCAGCCAAATCCGGAAGGAGGTTCCACCTACCCGGTAGGTATCCCCTACCCGAATAAGCTTCTCATCATCTGCCTTGAATAGAACGTACTCTCGAACAAGGGGCATATCAACCTCTCTTGATAGAACTTCATGAGCGTTCTCCTAGAACAGCATACCCTGAAGAGATACACTGGCAGGGATTTCTGCCTGGGAGGTGTAGAGATCGTAAGCGTCATAGAGCAACCGAACCGCCATGCCATTGACTTTGTGCCCACCAACCTTTACATACAGATTGGCCCTGGTCATGTTTAGAGGATCCTTGTCAAACCAGCCAGAAATAAAGGTGCCTTTCGCCAGGCGAAGGATCCTGCGGTTCATCAGCTCCTGCTGGAGGCCAGTCACCTTGCGCTCAATTGGATCGAGGTTTCGACCAATAGAGACATGTTCGACATACGTACCGGGGTTGTCTTTCTTGTAATACCAGACGAAGCGGGCCAAGTCATCGTAGTCTTCATAGTCTACAGTTACCCAGGCGTTGATTACTTCGTCGTCAACCTGCCCTACTCTTTGGTGCAGTTGGATCATACTGGTACCCATTTTCATTTCTCCTTTCAGAAATCTCCACAAACTCAAATATGGCTCTCACAGCAATAACACCTGGTAATCTTGCTGCTCTCTTCACAATACAACCGGCACACAACAACCCACCTTCTCCTTCTGGATGGATCATCAGCCACTGCTCGTCCGGCAACGTCATATCGAGTGGAAAATCCTGATACGGTATTCCACAGTCCATGCAGTAAGGTTTCAGATAATCATCAGCCATTCTATTCTCATTCTACCTTAGAACGGGTGTTCTTGGGAGGATAGTCTTAGGATATATCCCTTGCAATCATTCATCCCTTTTAGAGAGCTCTTTCCTAGACCATCTTGAACTCTTGATCCTCTTGGAAGAATTTCTCTAAAGTGGGAGCATTCTAGTCTCTGATTACAACCTACCCTTTGGTCTCTTCCTATTTAGTATTGTTATT
>Ga0209126_1000469_pt1 | contig 13750 bp, 8 predicted proteins | sample RifCSP19_1_FD_184024 | JGI IMG/M metagenome (GOLD analysis project Ga0209126, IMG submission 184024) | Soil microbial communities from Rifle, Colorado - Rifle CSP2_sed 19_1 (SPAdes) (version 2) | ecosystem: Environmental > Terrestrial > Deep subsurface > Rock core/Sediment | place: Rifle...
TCCAGGTCGCGGCGCACCAGCGGTTCGCCGCCGGTCAGGCGCACCTTCTCCACGCCCGCCGCCAGGAAGAGGCGCACCAGCCGGGACGTCTCCTCGAAGGTGAGCAGCTCGTTCCGCTCCAGGAAGCGGAAGTCGTGGCCGAAGACCTCCTTGGGCATGCAGTACACGCAGCGGAAGTTGCAGCGGTCGGTGACCGAGACGCGGAGGTCGTGCAGCGGGCGGCCGAGGCGATCGTCGAGGCGCACCGCGCCATCCTACCCCGGTTCGACGACGGGCCGGTGACCATCGGCTGCCCAGGCTCCGGGCGACCCGATGCAGTACCACCGGCCCGACCCGCCGGTACCTCTGTCCACCTCGAAACTGCGCACTCCCCGACCTAGCATGCCCGTACGCGGGGTAACCGCACCGCACCGCCCGAAGACCGAGGATCGCTGACGATGGCTTCGACCGAACAGCGCACCGGATTCCGCCTCTGGGGAGGCGGCACGCCCGCCCAGCCGGCGGAGTCCGACCAGCTCGTCGCCGACGACGCTGCCGTGGCAACGACCGACGCCGCGCCAGCGGCAGATGAGCCGGCGGTGGCAACGACCGACGCCGCGCCAGCGGCAGATGAGCCGGCGGTGGCAACGACCGACGCCGCGCCAGCGGCAGATGAGCCTGCGGTGACCTCGACCGCCGTCGAGGCTCCCGCCGCCGCCCAGCCGGCGGCGCCCACCGCTGCCCGCCGGCCCGCCCGCTTCCTGGCTGACCTCGTGCGCGCCATGCGCGCCGCGGCCGAGGAGAGCCGGACCGCGACTCTCGACGCCTTCCGCCAGGACGCGAAGTCGTTCGTGGCCGGTGTCCATGCCCGCTCCGCCGCCGAGGTCGAGCAGCTGCGCCGCCTGGCCGACGACGACGTCACCGCCATCAAGGAATGGTCGAAGGCCGAGATCGCCCGCATCCGGGCCGAGACCGACGAGCAGATCTCCGGCCGCAAGCAGGAGCTGGAGCTCAGCCTCGAGGGCCACGCCGCGCTCATCGAGCGCGAGATCGACCACATGCAGGCGCGCATCACCGCCTACGAGGCGAAGATGGACGCCTTCTTCGGCGGGCTCGAGGGCGTCGAAGATGCGGGCGAGTTTGCCGCTCTGGCCGCACAGATGCCCGATCCCCCCATGCTCGAGGAGGCCGACGCCGCGGCGCGCCAGGAGGCCCTCGCCGCGCTCGTGCGCGAAACGGCTGAAGCCGCCGTCCAGGCCGAGGCCGAGGCTGAAACGGAGGCCGCGCCCGTCGCTGAAACCGAATCCGCCGTGACCACCGACCCGCGCCTCGCGGCCCTCGGGCTGGACACCCCGCTCGACGCGGCGCTCGAGCTGGAGGCCGAAGCGGCCGCCCCGCTCCAGGAGCCCATCGAGGAGCTCAGCGAGGAGTCCATCGCGGCTCGCCTGGGCGACCTCGGATCCTTGCCGATGAACGGCAGGAGCGGCCGCTCGGTGACCACGAACGTGGTCGTCGTGGGGCTCGTCAGCGTCGCCTCGATCGCCTCCTTCAAGCGCCACCTGGCCAGGCTGCCCGGCATCCAGTCGGTCGGCGTGAGCTCGGGACCGGACGGCGAGTTCGTGTTCAAGGCCACCCATGATCCCGACGTCTCGCTCGGCGACGCCGTGCCCATGCTGCCCGGCTTCGCCGCCCGCGTCGTCGCAGCCGGCGAGGGCGTGCTCAATATCTCGGCTCGGGACCCCGAGTCCGAGGCCTGAGCGAAACCGACCGATCCAGAAAGGGACTCGATACATGGCCCGACCGGCCGTCGTCTGCGCGCTGCCCCCGGACGAGCTGAAGCTGGTCGCGTCCGGGCTGCGAGAGGCGGGCTTCGAGGTCCTCGAGGCCGGCCCGGCCGACGGGTTCGACGCGCTCCTCCGCGAGCGGCGCGACATCGGCCTGGCCGTCATCGACGGCGAGACCGACTTCAACGCCTCGCTCGAGCTGTACAGCAACCTCCACGACGACGGGCGCGACGTGCCGACGCTGATGGTCCTCTCACAGCGCGCCTTCGAGCGTCTGAACGCCTCGCAGCAGGCGGACGACACGACCGAGTATTTCACGCGCCCCTACAGCGCCGAGTCGCTGCGCTGGCGCGTCGAGGCCATGCTCATCCGCGCCCAGACCTTCGACGACGGCAGCGGACCGATCCTCGCCGCCGGCGAGCTCGACCCGCGCGCGCTGGCCCGGCGGGCGATGATCGTGGCCGTCTTCAACCCGAAGGGCGGCGTGGGCAAGACGACCCTGGCCACGAACCTGGCCGCCACGCTCCAGATGAAGCGCCACCAGCGAGTGCTGCTCATCGACGCGGACACGGTCACCGGCCACATCGCCACCTCGCTCGGGCTGGAGCAGGTGGAGACCGTCGCCGACGCCTGGGAGCAGGACCACACCCTCGCCCAGGGACTCGCCGGCGTGGCCACATCCCACGCCAACGGCCTCCGCGTGGCCGTCCTCGCCGCCAGGCCGATGCAGACCGAGTCGATCGATCCCCAGCGGCTGGCCGACCACCTCTCGGGCTCGAAGCTCGGCTTCGACGCGCTGATCATCGATCTCCACCCCGACTACGGGCCGCTGAACCTGGCCATCTTCGAGCGCTGTGACCGCATCCTCGTGCCGGTCACGCCCGACATCCCGGCCATCCGCGCGGCGGTCCAGTTCTTCGAGATCGCCGGGGACCTGGGTATCCGAGACCGCATCTCGATGGTCGTCAACCGCGCCAACAGCGGCGTGAGCGTCGACGACATGGAGCGCACGACCGGCATGCCCGCCCTTGGCACAATCCGCTCCGGCGGGTTCCTCTTCGTGCGCGCCGCGAACGAGGGCACCACCGTCGTGGAGAGGTTCCCCCGGGAGAAGGTCACCGAGGACTTCGAGCGCCTCGCCGACCGCCTCCTTCAGCGCGAGGCGCCGATGGCCTCTCGCGCCGCTGAGCGCGGCCTCTTCGGCTTCCTCGGCCGCCAGCGCGAGCCCATCCGCGCCTGACCCGACCCCGGGTGCGCGGCGACAGGCGAGCGGCGCCGCAGCAGCCTAACCCTGCCGGTGGCTGGTCCCGCCCAGGGGCTTGCCGGGCAGCGGCCGCACGGCCTCGTTCGTGCGGCGATCGATCTGCTCGACGCGCTTCAGGTAGCTGCGGTTGATGAGGGCCACCTCGCTGGTGTCTCCGACCCGCCGCGTGTCCACGAAGGTCACGGCGTCGGTGACGGCCACGAACAGCTCGGTCTGCCGCTCCAGGAGGCGATCCGGCTCGGTGCCGGGGAAGAGGTGGATGGTGCCTACGACACGGAACGGCGGGCAGTCCAGCGCCACGTCATAGGCCACCTTGTGGAGCTTGTGCGCCGCGCGCTGCCGGTCGTCGTAGGCGGGCTGGCTGTCATGGCCGCCCAACACGACGATGAGATCATACGGATCCACCGACTTGAGGCTCGGTGCCGGGGCGAAGGGCGCGCTCTCGTCGATCGGCGCCCAGGAGACGGCGATGATGGGGATCGGCTCGCGGCGGTTCAGCGCATCCGAGAGACGGCCCTGCACTTCCATGACGCCCACCAGGCGCCACTCCTCGGTGAGCGCGTCGAAGGGGATGCCCGGCGGCAGCGGCTGGGCGCCCGGTAGCGGGGGCGGCTCCTCTTCGGGCCCGCCGCGTCGAAAGATGCGGAAGGGCATGGCCGAGCCTACTCGTCCTCGCCCCGTCCGGAGGCGGCGCGGATGGAGTCCACGACCATCGCGTCGGCGAGCGTGGTGGTGTCGCCCAGCACGCGGCCCTCGGCCAGATCGCGCAGGAGGCGGCGCATGATCTTGCCCGAGCGCGTCTTGGGCAGATCCGGCGTGAACAGCAGGTGCCGCGGCCGGGCGATGGGACCGATGACGTGGGCCACGTGCTCGCGCAGCTGCAGCGCCAGCGCCTCGGATGGCTCCTGCCCGGCCTTGAGGATGACGTAGGCGAAGATGGCCTGGCCGGTGACCGCGTCGCTCTTGCCGACCACGGCCGCCTCCGCCACCGACCGGTGGTCCACCAGCGCCGACTCGACCTCGGTGGTGCTGATGCGATGTCCGGCCACGTTCATCACGTCGTCCACCCGCCCGAGCAGCCAGAAGTAGCCCTCATCGTCCCGCTTCGCGCCGTCGCCGGTGAAGTACATCCCCGGGAAGCGGCTCCAGTAGGTCTGCCGGTAACGCTCGGGGTCGCCGTAGATGCCGCGCAGCATCGCGGGCCACGGTCGCTTGAGGACGAGATAGCCGCCCCCGCCGAACGGCACGGAACGGCCGTCGCCGTCCACCACGTCGGCCTCGACGCCCGGGAAGGGGAACGTCGCGGAACCGGGCTTCGTCGTGGTCACGCCGGGCAGCGGCGTGATGAGGATCATGCCGGTCTCGGTCTGCCACCAGGTGTCCACGATGGGCGCCTTCCCGCCGCCGACATGCTCGTGGTACCAGAGCCAGGCCTCGGGGTTGATCGGCTCACCGACAGAGCCGAGCAGGCGCAGGCTCGAGAGGTCGTGCGCCTGCGGCCACGCCTCGCCCTGCTTCATGAAGGCGCGGATGGCTGTGGGCGCGCAGTAGAGGATGGTGACCTTGTAGTCCTCGACGATCCGCCACCAGCGATCCCAGGCCGGCGTGTCCGGCGCGCCCTCGTAGAGGATGCTCGTCGTTGCGTTGGCCAGGGGCCCGTAGACGATGTAGCTGTGGCCGGTCACCCAGCCGATGTCGGCGGCGCACCAGAAGACGTCGTCCGGCTTGACGTCGAAGATCGTCTCGTGGGTGAAGCTCGTGCCGACCAGGTAGCCCGCCGTGGTGTGCACGATGCCCTTCGGCTTGGCCGTGGTGCCCGACGTGTAGAGCAGGTAGAGCATGTGCTCCGACTCGACCGGCGTGGGCGGGCAGAGCGCCGGCTGGCGCTCCACGACCTCGTGCCACCAGTGGTCGCGACCCTCGAGCATGTAGACCGCATCGCCCAGCCGGCGCACGACGAGGACGCTCTCCACCGAGGGCGTGTCCACCAGAGCGTCGTCGGCGTGCTGCTTGAGGCCGACCGCCTTGCCCCGCCGCCAGCCGCCGTCGGCGGTGATGAGGACCTTCGCCTCGGCGTCGTTGATGCGGCCGGCCAGCGCCTCGGCCGAGAATCCGCCGAAGACGACCGTGTGCGGCGCCCCGATGCGAGCGCAGGCGAGCATCGCGATGGGCAGCTCGGGGATCATGGGCATGTAGATGGCCACGCGGTCGCCCTTGCGCACCCCGAGCTCCTTGAGCGCGTTGGCCGCCTTGCCCACGTCGCGCAGGAGGTCCGCGTAGGTCAGCGTGCGCGTGTCGCCGGGCTCGCCGATCCAGTGGTAGGCGACCTTGTCGCCGAGGCCTCGCTCGACGTGGCGATCCACGCAGTTGTAGCTGATGTTGAGCTCGCCGCCGGTGAACCACTTCGCGAACGGCAGATCCCACTCGAGCGTCCGATCGAAGTGCGTGTACCAGCTGATCCGCTCGCGGGCGAGCCGCTCCCAGAAGGCGACGTAGTCGCGCTCGGCCTCCTCGTACAGGGCGGCCGTCGCGTTGGCCCGGGCCACGAAGGCGGGATCGGGCGGGAAGCGCCGGGTCTCCGCCAGGAGGTTCTCGATCTCGGCCCGCGGGCCCTTGCTGGACTCGACGCTCACTCCACCCTCCTGCCGTCTGATCCGGCCATTCTAGGAGCCCCGGATCTCGATGGACGCGGCCGCGAACGCGTTGGCGATCCGCTTGCGCAGCTCGCCCGTGGCCGCCCAGCGGTCCGCGGCACGGACGGAGCCGAGGATCTTCAGCGTCACCCCCTGGCCGGCCAGCGATGAGACGCGGTCCACGCGCGGCGCCTCGAGGACCCGCCGGCGCCAGGCCGGATCGGCGGCCATCTCGCGGCCGATGCCGTTGACCAGCTCGCTGGCGGCCTCAAGGTCCGTGCCGTAGGCGACGGTGATGTCGAGGTTGATGCGTGCCCAGACGCGGGTCAGGTTGCTGGCCACGCCGATGAGCCCGTTGGGCACCGAGTGGACGGTGCCGTCGAGGTCTCGCAGCGTGGTGCGCCGCAGGGAGAAGTCCTCCACCGTGCCCGAGACGTCGGCGATGCGCACGACGTCTCCCTTGGCATACTGGTTCTCGATGAGGATGAACGAGCCGGCGAGGTAGTCGCGCACGAGGTGCTGGGAGCCGAGGCTGACCGCAAAGCCGATGATGCCCAGACCGGCGATGGCGGGCCCGATGTCGAGGCTGAAGGCCTGCATGGCCATCAGGAAGGCGATGGCCAGGATGACCACGCGCAGGAGCGTCGTGGCCAGACCGTGCAACGTGGCCTTGCGCTTGGATACCTCGATGGCCGACAGCTCCTGGGCCGTGCCCTCGACGACCTCGCGATCGAGGAGTGCGGAGATGATGGCGGCCACGCCGATGCGCGAGAGGCGCAGGGCGACGATCGTCGCGGCCGCGATCAGGAGCAGCTGCAAGCCGAGGGCGAGGAGATCGCGCAGCGGCGGCGACAGCTCCTGGTAGGCGGCGACGACGTCCATCCCGCCTAGCGTAGCGGAGGGCTGGCCCGGACGGCGAGCCTCGGGATCAGCCCGCGGTGCCGGTCTGGGCGCCCCTGGGCTGCAGGTGCGCCCGGGTCTCCAGGGCCGCGTCGAGGGCGTCGGCGAAGATCGACACGATGCGATCCACCTGGTCGCCCTCGGCGTGCGCCTCGCAGATGAACCACGGCTCCCGCGAATCGGGCTCCGGCATGGCGCCCCGGGCCTGCATGCCCACGGCCACCGCGTCGTACAGGTCGTGGTCGCTCTTCGCCCAGTCGCGGTACTCGTGGGGCACCTGCTCGGTGAACATGATCCCGAACATGGAGGGGTGGCCGGTGAAGACGTAGGGCAGGCCGCGGCTCTCGATGACCTGGCTGAGCCCGGCCTGGACGCGTTCGCCGGTACGGCGGATCGTATCGAGGGCGTCCGTGTCACGCAGGATCTCGAGCGTCTTGCAGGCCGCGGCGGCGGCGACCCGGTTGCCGGCGTACGTGCCACCGTGGCTCATCTTCTCGGGCAGCATGCTCATGACCTCGCGCGTGCCGCCGAAGGCCGCTGCGGGGTAGCCGTTGCCCATGGCCTTGGCGTAGCTGGCGATGTCCGGGGTGACGCCGAAGTACTCGGCGGCGCCGCCCTTCGCGAGGCGGAAGCCGGTCTTCACCTCGTCGTAGTGGAGGAGGATGCCGAATTCGCGCGTCAGCGCGCGCAGGCCCTGATGGAAGCCGGGCCGCGGCTGGATGGCCTGGGCATTGCCCAGCACGGGCTCGACGATGACCGCTGCGATCTGCTCGCCCTGTCGCTCGAAGAGGCGACGCAGGAAGTCGAGGTCGCTGAAGGGCGCCGGGATGATCGTCTCGGCGATGGCCTGGGGGATGCCGCGGCCCCAGACGAGACCGACCGGGTTGTCGCGGTCGCCCAGCTCGTCCATGACGTCGGGCGTGACGCTGATGAGGGCGTAGTCGTGGACGCCGTGGTACTGGCCCTCGAACTTCACGATCTTCGTGCGGCCGGTGTAGGCCCGCGCGAGGCGCATGGCGTGCATCGTGGCCTCGGTGCCCGAGACGGTCATGCGCACCATCTCGACCCAGCCCGTGAGCTCCTTGATGAGCTCGGCCACGCGCACCTCGTCCTCGCTCGTGAGCGAGAAGGCGGAGCCCAGGCGCATGCGCTCGTTGACGTGGTCGTCCACGCGGTCGTCGGCGTGGCCGAGGATGGCCGGGCCGTAGCCCATGCGCAGGTCGATGTACTCGTTGCCGTCGATGTCCCAGACGCGCCCGCCCTTGCCCCGGTCGACGTAGACGGTGTCCTCGCCCCAGGCGCGGAAGTTGGAGTTCGTCCCGCCGGGCATCGAGCGCATGGCGCGGCGCCACATGGCGAGCTGCTTGTCGCGGCGGAGCGCCGGGGTTCGGGACGTCGTGCTCATGGTGCCTCCGAGGCGCTGGGATGCGCGAGATTCGCGCCTCACACACCTTCCAGGTACGAATCACGTCCTATGTGAGGCGCCCATTCTATGCGATGCGTAGACCGCGGCGCCAGCCTGGCAACCGGGGCAGCCGAACGTGCCCACCGTCCCGCGCCGGCCTGGCCCGTGCCGACCCTGGCCGCCCTTCCGCTGCCGCGGGCCCCTCGGCGCTGCGCCCGCGCACGACGCGCAGCGCGGACGCACCGACCGGGCCGCGGGCAGACGACGCGGCCTACGAGCATGCCTGGCGGTCATGCGAGCGGCTGGATCCACGGTGAGGCGCAGCTCGATGAGGCTTCATCGCGAGGCAGTCGCGCTCGGGTTCGCGGCCTCGGATGCCCGGGGGGCATACGGCTGGTCGGGGCGGGGCTGAGCAGAGAAGACGGTGTCGGCCCGCGCTCAGTCAGGCCGGGGCTTCACCCAGTTCGGCAGCTCTTCGCGCAGGATCGCCAGCGGCAGCGACCCGTGGCCCAGCAGTTCGTCGTGGAAAGCCCGGAGATCGAAGCGGTCGCCGTCGCGGGCCTCCAGCTCGTGGCGCAGGGCGAGGATCTCGCGCTGGCCGACCATGTAGGCGAGGGCCTGGCCGGGCCAGACGATGTAGCGGTCGATCTCCACCTCGGCCTGCGCACGGCTGAGGCCGGTGCCCTCGAGGAAGTCGACCGCCTGCTGGCGCGTCCAGCGGAACGCGTGCAGCCCGGTGTCGGTCACCAGGCGGCCGGCGCGCAGGGCCTGCATGTCGAGCATGCCCAGCCGCTCGCGAGGATCCTCGTAGAGGCCCATCTCGTCCGCGAGGCGTTCGCTATAGAGGCCCCAGCCCTCCGCGTAGGCGAGGCCGGCCAGGCGCGACCCGAAGCGCCGGAAGGCGTGAAGGTTCTCCAGCTCCGTCTCGATGGTGCACTGGAAGTGGTGGCCGGGCACCGCCTCGTGGTACGTCGTCGTGGCCAGCTGGTGGAGCGGACGCCCCTCGGGCTGGTAGGTGTTGATGAAGTAGATGCCCGGCCGCGAGCCGTCCGGGGCGGGCGGGAAGTAGAAGGCGGCCGGCGCCTCGCGCTCCATGAAGGGCTCGACCGGGCGGACCTCGCAGGCAGCCCTGGGGAGCCGGCCGAACCAGCGCGGGGCGAGGGCGGCGGCGCGCTCGATCTGCGCCCTGGCCCGCTCGGCCGGCTCGGCCCGGGTCCGGGCGAAGTTATCCGCATCGTGCTCGAGCGCCACCCGAAGGCTGGCCACGTCCGTGTGCCCGAGCCGGCGCGCGATCTCCAGCCGATCGCGATCGATCTCGGCGAGCTGCTGCAGGCCGAAGTCGTGCAGCTCGCGCGCGGTGAGCGGCAGGGTCGTCGAGGCGAGGATGGCCGTCTCGTAGATCGCCTCGCCGTCGGGGATCGACCAGACCCCCTCCCCCACGCGGGCATGGGGCAGATACCCGCGGGCGTACTCGAGGAAGCGTGCCTGGGCGGGCACGACGTCGCGCACGAGGGCCGCGCGCAGTCGCTCGCGCTGGTCGACCGAGAGCTGGTCGCCCAGCGCCTGCAGCAGCGGCGCTTCGTCCACCGGCGCCTCGACGGCGCGCTCGGTCTGCTCGATCGTGCGCTCCACGACGACGCGGGCGGCGGTCCGCCCCGTGGCGATCCCCTCGTCGAGGTTGGCCGTGTGGGCGTCCATCCAGGCGGGGTACGCGGCGAGACGCGACAGCAGGTGGTCGAAGGCCTCGTCGGAGTCCACGACCGTGAAGCGGGCGAGATCGCCCGTGAGCCCCTGTGGCCCGTTGATGTGGTCGAACGAGCCGAACTCGTGCAGGTGCTGCTCGTCCCGCGCGAGGTGGACGCGCGCCACGACCTCGAGCATGCCCAGCGTGACGCGGTCCTCGACCCCGAGGGCCGCCCGATCCACCTCGGCGGCGTCGGCCAGGACCCCGCCCAGCATCGCGCGGTCGGCTGCGCGACCAGCCGGACCCGGATCGTCCAGGCGATCCTCGTAGCGGCGGTCGCCGAGCATGGACGCCAGGACGGGCTGGCGTTCCAGGACGTAGGCCCAGAATCGGTCGGCGATGGCGTCGACGGGGCTGCGCGTGGCGACGTCGGTCACGTGGTCCTCCATGGGCGGCTGGCGCGGGCCGGCGGGCCGGGGCGGCTCAGTCGAAGAGCGGCAGCTGCTCCCCCTGGCGCTCGATCTCGGGGTCGAGCCCGAGGTAAGGCGCCAGGCGGTCGAGGTCGGCGCCCTCGCGGGCAACGAGCGCACGCAGATGATCGGCCTTGAGGATATGCCAGTTGTGCGCTTCGAGCTCCCGGCGCAGGAGCGGCGAGCGCTCGAGCTTGAAGCGCACCAGCTCGACCCGCTCCGGAAGGACGACCAGGAAGCGCACCAGCTGCTCGTCGTCGGGGATGCGCGGCCCACGCTTGAGGAGCACGTCGCCGAGCATGGCCGTCCACTCGATCTCGAAGAGGAAGGTGGCCCGGTTGCGCAGGTACCAGATGACGTCCACGGCCTCGAGGACCTCCCCGGGGCCCTTCGAGATCAGCGGCAGATAGGCGCGCTGCTCCGTCTCCGAGAGGAGGCTGCCCAGCGGAGCACCCTGGTACGGCCGCTTCTGTTCCTGCCTCGCCACCCAGCAGCGCAGCCCCAGCCGGTGGCCGTACTCCACGAGCAGGCCCGCCAGCTCGGTGTGCTCGGCGTAGCGCGCCTGCAGCTGGTCGTGCGTGCGCAGCAGGTCGGGCGTGGAGGCCCGGCTGCGGTAGCTGTCGAGACAGGCCCGCACGAGCGCCTCGTCGGGCGTGTCGTGGCCGCGGAACATCGTGCCGATGCGGTCGAAGAAGGCGCCCTCGGAGAGGCCACCGGAGGTGGAGAGCAGGCTGAAGACGGCCCATTCGACGCGATCGGAGAGGGGCTGCGCGGCCACGGCTATCTCGCCCTGGTCGCGCAGCCACCATCGGCCGGGCTCCAGCTCCACCAGGCGAGGATTGTCGGGGCGGCGCAGCTCGCCGTCGATGAGCTCCAGCAGGAGCGCCACGTGGTCGGACCCCGGGCGGCCCTCCGGGGAGTCCGCCGGGGCCGGGGCCGCGGGCTCGCCATGCCGGTCGGGCAGCTCGGTCGCCGGCCCGGAGAGCATGCCGATGGCATCGAGCGTGCGCTCGCTGCGCGCCTCGCTCTCGGCGAAGGTGCGCGTGCCCACGAGGCGGCGCAGGTCGCCGCTCCGATCGAGGCCGACCAGGACCTCGCCGAGCAGCCGCTCGAAGCGCGCCGGCTCGCCCCGCGCTGCCAGCACCTCCACGGCCACCTCGGTCACCGCGCGCTCGACGTCCGCGAGACGGAAGGCGACCGGGTCGGACGCCGGCGCGCCGCCGCCATCGAGGGGCACGTTCGCCCGGGTGCGCGGTCCCCCCGGCACCGGCGCCCCGGGGGGCACGAACTCGAGCGTGCCGCCGATCGCCTCGCCGGTCTCAGCCAGGAAGGCGCCGATCAGCCGGTAGCCGGCCTCCACGCCCCCCAGCGCGCCGGCCACGAGAGCCTCGGGACCACCCGGCTCGAGAAGCACGACCGCGCGAGCGTCGGCAGCCAGGAGGTCGGTCACGGACCCCAGGGAGCGGCGCAGCGCGGCCGCCTGCCAGCCCCATTCGGCGCGCGGCGCGGCGCCGAAGAGTGGCTCCAGCGGGAGCGCCGCGGCGGCGTCGCGGCCCAGCACGACGGCCGTCGTCAGGAAGGCGAACGAGAGGCTCTCCGTCGTCCAGCGGATGGGTGGCTGCGTGAGCACGAGGCGCACGCGCGAGCGACCGGCATCGAGCCGGGGCGCCGCGCCCGGCCCGAGGGGGATGCCGCGCTCGCCGGGTCCCAGCCAGCGCGCCTCGGGCCGCTCCGCCGCCCCGCGGCGCATGACGACGTTGACCGTGCCATCCACGAGCGCGGACGGGTCGTCACCGAAGCGCGCCGCCACCGGCCCCCCCGGGGCGGCCTCGAGTCGCTGGATGAAGCCGCGCACAAGGCGGCAGCCATCCTCGAAGAGGAGCCAGGGGTTCCGTTCGCGCCACTGCCGGCCACCCGGTGGCCGGACGCGTCCGCCCACGATGCGCAACGCGGCCAGGCGCCCGGGGTAGCTGTTGAGACGGCTGGCCGGCAGCAGGACGTGGAGCAGGGCCAGGCGCAAGGCGGCCTCGATCGGTGCGGCGCGCAGATCCTGGTCGAGGCGGGAGAGGATGGCCTCGATGGACACGAGGGTGCGCGGCGTCCACAGGTCGAGGACCTCGTCGACGAGCGCCTCGCCGCCGTGCGGGACGGGCAGCCGATCGCGCAGCGCGGCCCGGGCCGCCGCGTCCGCGGGCGCCGACCGGGCCCGCTCCCGGTCCGCTTCGTCGACCGGGACGCTGCGTCCCTCGCCGCCGCCGACCTGGTCACGACAGGCCGGGCAGCGGTAGATCTTGCGGAAGGGGGCCGGCGCCCCGCCGTCCCAGATGAACTCGTCGACGACCACCATGCGCTCGCACGTCGCGCAGCGCGAGGAGAACAGCTCGTTCAGCGCCTGGCGCAGGCCGACCTCCCCTCGCGGCTGCGCCGCGAGGGCGTTGACGGCGGCGTCGAAGTGGCGCAGGTCGGGGGGGCGCAAGACGACTTCGGCCGCGAGGCGCGTGAGGGCCGTGGACTCGTGGACGTAGGCGCGCCGCAGGCGGCCGATGGCGGCGCGGGCGATCCAGCCGCCGCGGCCGTGGAGGTCGATGACGACGTCGCCGGGGCTGGAACGGGCTTCGATCTCGGCCACCACGAGGTTCATCGGCGGCGGCGGCGCGAAGCGGTCGAGCGAGGGCAGGCTCGGCCCCCGGTCCGGCCGTATGAGCGACGCGAGCAGGTCAGCCATCGCGCGTCAGTCTAGCGACGGCGCGGGCGGCGGGACCGGCCGGCGCGATGCCCGGGCCGGGGCCGCGGGCGCCGGCGGGGGATCAGCTCTCCTCGAGCTCCTCGGGCTCCTCGACGAAGGCCTCCTCATCGGTGACCTCGACGGGCAGGACGCGCTCGATGTCCTCGATCTCCTCGTCCTCCTCGTCGAGCTCCAGGTCCTCCTCGAGGTCCATCTCCTCCCGCACCAGCGTGCCCTTCGTGTAGGGCCGCAGGTCGCTCACCTTGGCGGCCGTCGGGAAGGAGACCTTGCCGTAGTTGCGGGGGTCCTGGAAGACCTCGCGGATGATGATGCGGACGTCCTTGTCGCCGAGACTGGTCACGCCCGCGGCGTACTTGTTGCCCTCCGCCACGAGCTTCAGGAGGCGTGCTGCGACGGCCCGCTCGACCTTACCTATCGGCCGGCCGTTGGAGCGCGCGAGCAGCTCGGTGCCCTGGGGCACGAGCTCGACCAGGTCGCCCGGGTTCACCTGGGCCAGCTGGCGCGGCGTGGGCAGGTCGTAGAGGCCGGCGAACCCGGTCTTGCCGGTCTCCTCGACGAAGATGCTGACCGGGGCCTTGCTGCCCTGCGCCGCCGGCACCGTCTTCTCCCCTGCCTCGGCCAGCAGGATCCGCAACCGGTCGATGTTGCGCTCGGCGATCCGGTTCGTCGGGTCGAGCGCGAGCGCGGCCTGATAGTGCACGCGGGCCTCACCCAGCTCGCCCAGCTCCCAGTGGGCCTTGGCCAGCCGGTTCTCGGCGGGGCTGTCGGGACCGAGCTCGAGGATGCGCCGGTTCAGCTCCGCGGCGGCGGCCCAGTCGGCGCCGGTGGCCGCGGCGATGGCCTGCTCGGTCAGCTGCCGCTTGAGGCGGACGAGGGTCGTGCCGG
>Ga0209126_1000471_pt1 | contig 13708 bp, 11 predicted proteins | sample RifCSP19_1_FD_184024 | JGI IMG/M metagenome (GOLD analysis project Ga0209126, IMG submission 184024) | Soil microbial communities from Rifle, Colorado - Rifle CSP2_sed 19_1 (SPAdes) (version 2) | ecosystem: Environmental > Terrestrial > Deep subsurface > Rock core/Sediment | place: Rifle...
ACTCTGACATTGCAGGCTTTTCTTGATCAGATGAAGAAGGATTTTATTGAAGACAGAAATATGGCAAAGGGATTCGGAGAGGTCGAGCGTATGCATCTTTTTGATGCTTCGGGTAACAGGATGTCTGTTGAGCATTTTAACAGTGACTTTGACAGTGACAGAAATCCTGTCGGCGCTGATCTTTATGTAGGCTGGCCTAACCCGATCCCGGGCATTCATTTTCTGGATACCCATATTGATGTCCCGGATCAATGGAGTGGGGGGACAAGGACTGAATTCGTGAAATTCAGACTTGATCCGGCCCTTGCCTCTGAAGACCTGAGATCATCCTCAGCATGCACCGATGTTACAGACCCGTCTCTGGTGGCTGGTGCAGGGCAGGTAATAGTAACTTATCGCAAATGGGATCAAGTGATGCAGAGGGACAGTGAGGTTACCCAGATCTGCGATGTTGTTGATGGAGATGGTGATTCTACTAATGAATGGGCGTCAGACAATGAAATATACCCCGGCACCTTTTCCGGTATGAAGAACGTATGGGATGACAATGACGGGGATATGAACTGGAACGAAGACGGCCTGATCAGCCTGCGTGACACAAATAACGACGGTGTAGCAGATGCTGCATATCGTCTATATTCGACATCAGGTGATGATCCAATGCAGCCATGGAAGTGGACACCCCATGAGGATGCAATAATACTGCCTGCATATACTGTTGCAGCAGCTATGCAGCATGCTGCAGATCAAAACTGGGACATTGAAGGTGTGGATAATGACGGGGATTCGAGTGTAATGTACTGGGGTGATCCCCCTGATCCGGCCAACGGCGGCGATATCAACCGCAGGGTCAATGAAGACTGGCCTGATGGCGCTGACAATGACGGTGATTGTGACACAGATAAGGACGGAGTCAGTGATGATGCAGACGGGGATGGAGTAATAGACGGCTCAAACCGTGTTTGCGTTGATGAAGACAATGACGGTATGAGGAACGACCCGTGGCCGCAGGATGGTGACGATGACATGACCAATGATCCGATGCCATGGAATGACTGGAACCTTGCAAATAAGGATAGTGTGATGTCATCTGACGAATTACATGCCCAGAGGTTCCTTGTAAACGATAGTTCTCTTGCCCCTGGAGTGGTATCTGCATGGGAGGATGAGGCCGGTACTCCTTATTACGAAATACCAAATCCTAAAGGCTGGCCTTATACATATGCAGTAGGAGCTGACGGAAGGCCGTGGAGCGGAGATGAACTCCAGGTATATAATGATGCCGGAGACCGTCGCACTGATCATATATTTGCAAACGGTAATATCTCCGTATTAGGAAGATTCTACTTTAACAATGAAGAAGCTGCAGGCGTGGCGTCTGATGGATGGGGTGTACTTGCTGATTTGAGTGAGGCTACGCTTGTTAGCGGAGTATATCGCTTTGGCAGCAGTACAGATTCCCGTTATAAGAATGGTATATATAAGTGGACAGACGGTTACCAGACCAATGCTATGGCAGAGACCATAGACTGGATGTTTATGCGTCCGCAGATGGATACCATAGACCATAATGCAGATGGTGACTGGAATCCGGCTACTACTGCCTCGAGTGGTGTGAGGAGGGTGCCTCATGACCGTACCACCGGCGGAGTAATGCCTGATGCCGACTATCTGGCCCTTGGCTGGGATACATGGCGTGTGAGCTATGACTATCAGCTTATAGCAGATCCGACTGTTGTATGGGATGTTGAAGCTGACTGGTCAAGGATGGAAGGAGACGATGATGGTGATGGTCTCTTTAATGAGGATGGTCTGTACTCAGATTACTTCAACACGGATGGTTCACTTAAAACCTGTACATCATCATCCAACTATCCATGTATGACTATGAACAGCACAACAGGTGTCCTTACTCTCTATAAGAAGAATGGGACAACTACGACCACATTTGACATCTCGGATGGTATAGATAATGATTTCGACGGATCTGTTGATGAAGTAGAGTCATTCGATGATGATGGAGACGGTTCATCTGATGAAGACCCGGTTGGTGATCCAAATGATCTTGATAATAACGGCGACAGAACGGCTCCATACGATGATGACGGAGACGGCCGTACTGATGAGGATCCGAAAAGCTATGAGCGGGACCGCATCAATGATCATACACAGTGGTCAAGGGTATATCAGAGTACAACTGATGCTGTGGTACAAATATACTATCTTGAGAGAGATTCGCAGCTTACGGTAGAGGATATAGCAATTGATTCCACAGGTATCCTTGCAACTGCCGTTATAAGCATCTTAGACACTGAGACATGGAGTCCGCATAATCCATGGGGCGATGACTTTGACCATGATGGGGTCCCGGATGATGTAAGGACCGAGACATCAATGATGGTCTTCAAGATGGAAAAGATAAACGGCAAGTGGCTCGTTTCCAATATCCATGAAGGCTTAGAGGATATGAATGATTATGAAACTCAGCTTGCTTCCGGTGATATCAAACAGTTTGGCGGTATGATATCAAGGATAGAGATGCTCAGTCCTGTTGGAGACCATATGACCGGTCCATCAACCAACGCGACCACTACACCAATCTTCCAGTGGGATGATTCAGAAGTTACGGGTACGATTGGCTCGTATCTGATTCATATAGAAGAGATCACTGAGGGTATGGTGACGAGTTTTGAGCAGCCATCCATAGTCATGATGCTTATCATAGATCCATTATTTGTAACTACAGATTCAGCAACAGGTGCCAAATCATTCCAGTTCGGAGGCAGCGGCAGTTCTGATATAACTGATGCTGTACTGACTGCATTTGCTTCTGATCCATATTTCCCATTTGACACCAAACTGACTGCATTGGAAAATGGCAAGGCGTACTCATGGGGTATTCTTGCCTTCAGTGCCGCTTCACCGGATTTCAGCACCGGTAAGCCGGAACCAATGGCAGATTCCTTCGAGCCGATGATGTTTGCGACCGGAGATCTGCCGTCCTACTTTACAAGCAGCTCAACTGCTGCACGTATGCTTCCTAAGGCAAAAGTAGGAGGAACGGTATACAACACGATACCGTCTAATATTGCTCCATCCTTCTCTGATGGGACATCGGTTCCTGACAGAAGCTATGGTCCGGGCAGTCATGATTCGAGGTTGCACAGATAATGAATACCCCCTTCCCTTTAATATAGGGAGGATCGGGATTATTGAGGGCGTGGGGATTAATCCCCGCGCCCTTTTTCTTTGCACAGAAATATCTTTTGTCATTTGTCATTCAATGATAAAATACTGAAAATATCATGCAGATAATCATTTCTATTATTATAATTATATTGTCAATATCAACCCCTGTTATTTCCTCAGGAGAAGATAACCCTATTAATTCCGTCAACCTCAGTGCAGAAGAGGGCGCCGCGTTGAAGCAGCTTAATTCTGTTTTTAATCACAATACAGGTGTGATGACATTGCAGAGGAGCAGCCCGGATGCTGATCAGATGCATGATGCAACCATGATGGTCATGGACATAAGAAAAAGATGGAATGAATGGAGTCCGGCATTCAGAGAAATTGCATCTGGTTATTTTCTTTCAAAACCTTCATTGGTAAATAATCAATCTCGTCCAAGAACTCTTATGAGGAGTGGAAATACAGTAAGGGGGACACATCTGCTTCCAAACTGGGTTGAGACTGCTCACTTCAATATTGAATGGGGAAACAATCTCCTCAAGGGTGACAGCGGATCAGATTCCGGCAAGGTGGTATCATGTTCAGCAGCATTTAATAATGGTTCTGTATGTTCAGGCATCCCTGACTTCATAGACAAGTGGGCTGATTATCTTGAAGAGGTCTGGGCTTATGAGACAGTACAGCTCGGATACATTACGCCTGCCGGAACCGACATGTATCTTTATGATGTTTATATTGCCAATACGAGAGATAATATAACCGGCAATGGAGATGACCTGGCCCCTTCATTAGGTTACAATTATCTTGGTCTTACCGTTACATACTGTGATAAGGACTATTCTCAAATATGCAAGGATGAGAATTCCCCGGAATCATATTCCTATATTATATTAAACAGCGTTTATCCGGACGACCTGACTATGAAGATTTCCGCCGCTCATGAATTCTTTCATGCAATACAGTTCAGTTATCCTTCAATTGACGAATGGTGGTTTACTCCTGAGGATCACTGGTGGATAGAGGCAACGGCTACGTGGATGGAAGAGGTCGTGTATGACGAAAGCAACCATTATTATTCCAGGGTCAGGTTATGGCTCCGGAGTCCTGAACTATCATTGAAAAACACCGGGACATCATATTCAGGTCATGTTTATGGTGACGTAATATTTATACTTTATCTTACAGACGTCTCTCTGAAAAACAGGGAATTCGTCAGGGATGTATGGGAGAGTAGTGAGAGCGGATTTGCTGCAATAAATAATGTTCTTGCCTCTGATAAATATGGTAATACCGATTTTGAATCTGCATTCAGGGGTTTTATTACTTTAAATGCAGTTGCCGATATAGGCGAGGCCTATGGCGGGTATGAGGAAGGGAAACAATACGGCAGGGCTGCAGTTACAGGAAAACACGGAGTCTATCCGGCAATATCAACTGTATCATCCTCTTCTGCTCCACATGAACTCGGATCAAACTACATACAGTTTCTTCCGCCGGACAATGATGATAACAGCCTTACTGTTGAGTTTGACGGCACTGACGGCATAAACTGGGCAGCTATGCTTGTTAAGGTTCGCAGTGATGGAACAGGGTTTGAAAGAGACGATATGGGAACAGATCCATCATTTAAGACAGGATGTCACTCAATAGATGGTTTTGGATCAGTTTACAGTGAGGTTTTTCTTGTTGCTTCAGTTCTTATTGAGCCCACACTTATGGAGACCGCCCCATACAGTTACAAGGCTTCACTTGACGGCTCGTGCCCTGACACTGCAAACCAGGCAATCTCCGTTGCCCTGATAAGTGAAACTTCTACTGAGATTAATGACGGAGCGGACAAAAGGTGTTTTATAGCAACGGCTGCATTTGGTTCTTCTGACTCCCCATATGTGCAAATACTCCGGGATTTCAGGGACCGCTACCTCATGGATTCCGTGTATGGACGGTTATTCGTAACCGAATATTATTCAGTCAGTCCCACCATAGCAGATTTCATACAAAATCATCCGCCTGCCGGGGCAGTTGTCAGGTATGCCCTTTTCCCTCTTATAGGCATAACATTTCTTTTGCTGAATACTTCAATGACTGCCATGATCGTCGTGATAATTGTCTTATTATACACTTACCGGGTGGTTGCCAGGCATGCATTCAAATAATTGACAAGTGTGCATCAATTCTGTATAATTGCAAATTCGGTTAGAAGGTTATATTATTCTCTTCCGGTGAAGGCAGTAAAACCTCTATGAAGATAATAGTGAGTAAAATCCCGGATGAAGGTATTGAAATTAATAGCGTTGAGACGGCGAACAGTTTAGGTGTTAAACCGCCGGACCTGATGCTGGATGATGATGTCCATATAGATGCAGTGGTTACCCGGCAGGGCAGGGTGTTCTTTGTAGATGGTACACTCAGGACGAGCCTGAAACTTGTCTGCAGCAGGTGTGCCGGAGAATTCTCTTATCCTGTAAGTACAGATTTTTACTGTCAGGAAGAACCATTCAGTAATTATGATACTGATATGGAAACAGCGCTCCACAGGGGAGATCTGGATATAAACCATTATGCCGGTGATGAAGTTGAATTGAATAATATCTTCAGAGAGCAGCTTATGCTTGCAATGCCGATGCACCCCTTATGCAGGCCGGATTGCCTGGGTCTCTGCCCAAAGTGCGGGCAGAACCTGAACATAAAAAAGTGCGGGTGTAAAGACGAGGAAGTTCAGAGTCCGTTTAGTGTAATAAAAAAACTATTTGAATAAGGAGATTGATACAATGCCAAATCCAAAACACAAAATATCCAGGTCCCGGGGCGGCAAGAGGAGATCGCATAAAAAACTTGCTATGCCGGGATATGTCCAGTGTCCGGAGTGCCGCGAAACAAAATTAGCTCACCGTGTATGTCCCGCCTGCGGAACATATAAAGGCAGGGAAGTAATAGCTGTTGTCGAGAAATAACCGGTAGAAAATCAGAATGACGATTGCTTTAGACGCTATGGGTGGAGACAGTTCTCCGGCTGCAGAAGTTGAGGGTGCAGTCTTAGCCGCAAGAGAGTACAATGCAGAGATAGTGCTTGTCGGCGACGAAAAACTGCTCCGTAGTGAACTTGACAAACATCGTACCGCAGGTCTCCCGATAACCATCTGTCATGCATCACAACGGGTTGAAATGCATGAAAGCCCTGTCTCAGTACTTCGTAAGAAAAAAGACTCATCCATAGTAGTTGCTACAAAGCTGGTCCGCGACGAAAAGGCTTCAGCGGTTGTCAGTGCAGGCCATACCGGCGCTGCTATGGCAGCCTCCCTGTTGATACTGGGGCCTGTAAAGGGTGTTGAAAGGCCTGCAATTGCTGCTATCCTGCCTACACTTGAAGGGGTTGCTGTAATGCTTGATGTTGGAGCAAACGTAGATTGTAAACCCAAACATCTTTATCAGTTTGCTATTATGGGGCATGCATATGCAGTAAAGATGCTGCAGAAAGAGAACCCGAGGATAGGATTATTGAGTATTGGTGAAGAAGATACCAAGGGAAACATCCTTACCAGGGAGACCTTCAGGTATCTCAAAAACAGTCCGCTTAATTTTATAGGTAATGTTGAAGGTAAGGATGTTTACAGCGGTAGTGCAGATGTTATAGTATGTGATGGATTCATTGGCAACGTGGCGCTCAAGATCAGTGAAGCAGTTGCTGATACAATGGGAAAAATGTTGTCGCGTGAAATAAGGAAATCGTCATCAGGTAAGATCGGGTATCTCCTGCTTAAGAAGGCGTTTGCCTCTTTTAAGAAGAAGGTTGATTATGCAGAGTATGGAGGCGCTCCATTGCTTGGAGTTAACGGAGTCAGTATAATATGTCATGGCAGATCTACGCCAAAGGCGATTAAGAATGCAATACGGATGTCAGTTAAATTATCGGAAGTTCAGACCGTACAATATCTTCAGAAAGATGTTTCAGAGTTAATGCAATTTTTCAAGGAGGATATGAATTAGGATGTCCATCCGTTCCCGGATAATCGGCACAGGTTCCTACCTGCCGTTAAGAGTTCTTTCGAACAAAGATCTTGAAAAGATGGTTGACACATCAGATGCGTGGATTGTTGAAAGGACAGGAATAAGCGAAAGACGGATTGCCTCTGAAGACGAAGCGGCTTCTGACCTGGCCTGTTATGCAGCAGAAAAGGCAATCAATGATGGAGGTATTAAACCTTCGGATATTGATTTCATTATTGTTGCTACAGTCACGCCTGATATGTTATTTCCATCCACAGCATGTCTTGTTCAGAACAGGCTTGGAGCAAAACGTGCTTTTGCATTTGATCTCTCTGCGGCATGCTCAGGTTTTATTTATGCACTATCTGTTGCAGACCAGTACATAAAATCCGGAATGTATCAGATGGGACTTGTTATAGGTTCTGATGTCTTTTCAAAGGTGACAGACTGGACAGACAGAAACACCTGTGTGCTATTCGGCGATGGCGCCGGCGCAGTCATATTGAAAGCTGATACCGGTGATAAGGGTATTGTCTCATCACATCTTTATTCTGACGGCACATCGTGGGATATGCTTTATGTACCTGGCGGAGGTTCACGCATTCCACCCGGAGAGGACATGATAAATAACAGGCAGCAATTCGTCAAAATGCGGGGCAATGAGACATTCAAGGTGGCTGTTAACACAATGTGTGCATCAATTAATGATGCATTAAAAAGTAACGGACTGACGGCAAACGATATAAAATTATTTATTCCACATCAGGCAAATCTGAGGATAATCCAGGCAATTGGGAAAAAGCTTAATGTTCCGATGGAGCGGTTCATGATAAATCTTGACAGGTATGGTAATACATCGGCTGCATCAATCCCTATTGCACTGGATGAGGCAGTAAAAGAAGGCAGGATAGAAGAGGGAGATAATATCCTGCTTGAGGCATTCGGGGGCGGCCTTACATGGGGGGCTGCGCTGATAAAATGGTAAGGAAAGTTGCTTTTTTGTTTCCGGGACAGGGGTCCCAATATGTTGGAATGGGTAAGTCACTGTATGATAACTATTCCTCTGCAAGAGAAGTTTTTGACATTGCAGAAGGGATTCTTAAGTGGGACATAAAGGGGTTATGTTTTGATAACTTAGGTGACAAAATCAATTTGACAGAATATACTCAACCTGCTATTTTAGTCACCAGCATTGCTGCCTGGAGTATACTGACAAGGGAGAATATAATGCCGGATGTTGTTGCCGGTCATAGCCTTGGAGAGTACTCGGCAATAGTATCCGCCTGTGGATTGTTACTTGAAGATGCTCTTACTGTGGTACAGCAGAGGGGCAGGTTCATGCAGGATGCCGTGCAGGAAAAGAGCGGCATGATGGCAGCATTGCTCGGGTTATCAAGGGCTGATGTTATTGAGGTCTGTAAGTCGGCGACAACAAGCGGAGAAGATTTTGTAACGCCTGCTAATTATAATACACCGGAGCAGATAGTCATTGCAGGTACTTCCGGGGCAGTTCAAAAGGCAATGGAGTTGGCAAGGGGGAAGGGAGCAAAGAAGGTAATACCTCTTAATGTGAGTGTTCCATCGCACTCACCTCTAATGAAACCGGCTTCGCAGAAATTATCAGAGGTGCTGGACAATATCACATTTTCAAACCTTAAAATCCCTTTAATTACTAATGTTGATTCTGTTATGGTTAATGATTCCGGTGACATTAAGGATGCACTTGTCCGGCAGTTGACCAACCCTGTAAAATGGGATGATTCCATGCAGATTCTCATTAAGGAAGGATATAATACATTTATTGAAGTGGGACCGGGACGTGTTCTTACAGGATTACAGAAGAGGATTGCAAGGGAGTTGCAAACGACGGCAGAGTTGTTTAATGTAGAGGATGCGGAGAGTCTGGAGAAAACCATAGAGGGGTTGAGAAATCAATGACGGAGAACAGGGTAGCACTTATAACCGGCGCGAGCCGCGGCATTGGATATGCGATAGCCAATGCGCTTGCAAAGGACGGAGTTGACATAGCAGGAATAGATATCAACCTCAGTGAACTGCAATCTGCTATGAAGGTTATCGGAGACAGCACCGGAAGGAGAACTTTAGCCATACAGGCGGATGTTGGAGAATTTGCAAGTATGGAGAATGCAGCAGCGGAGGTTATAAAGGTGTTTGATAAAATAAGTATTCTTGTTAACAATGCAGGGATAACAAGAGACAACCTTTTACTTCGCATGAAGGACAGTGAATGGGATGATGTGATGAGGATAAATCTTACAGGAACATTTAATTGTACCAGGGCTGTGATTAAGGGGATGGTAAAAAACAGGTACGGAAGGATCATCAGCATTGCATCAATCGTTGGTCTGATGGGTAACAGCGGACAGGCAAATTATGCTGCTTCAAAGGCCGGTATCATAGGATTTACAAAATCAATTGCAAGAGAGTATGCTAACAGGGGAGTTACGGCAAATGCCATAGCGCCCGGTTTCATTGAAACAGACATGACTAAGAAGCTGCCTGAAGATGTTACAAAGGCATTACTGAGTCAGATTCCTATGGGGAAACTTGGTATGCCTGAAGATGTAGCTGATGCTGTGAGGTTCCTTGCCTCAGATGAGGCTAAATATATCACAGGACAGGTTATTCATGTTAATGGCGGGATGTATATGTAATAATATCAAAGAATTGAAAGAAGGAGGTGATTTACCCGTGGCATTATCAGTAGAAGAAAAGGTTAAAAAGATTGTCGGTGAACAACTTGGGGTTGACGAGGAGGAAATAACCCCGGATGCATCATTTGTGGAAGATCTCGGAGCAGATTCACTGGATACAGTGGAGCTGGTTATGGCATTTGAGGAGGAATTCAGTATCGAGATACCTGATGAAGATGCAGAAAAGATAATCACTGTGCAGAATTCAGTAGACTATATAAAAGAGAGGATGTAGTCTTGAAAAGACGTGTAGTAGTAACAGGCATTGGACTTGTTACACCCCTTGGCATCGGGGTGGAAAAAACCTGGCAATCCCTGTGCGACGGAAAATCCGGAATAGGCAGGATAACACGGTTCGATCCATCGGAGCTCCCTTCTCAGATTGCGGCTGAGGTAAAGGATTTCGACCCTGCAGACTTTATCGAGAAAAAAGAGATAAAGAAAATGGACCGATTTATCCAGTTCGGCGTTGCTGCGGCTAAGATGGCTGTTGAAGATGCAAGGCTTGAGATTACAGAGGCAATAGCAGACAGGGCAGGTGTGTATGTCGGGGCCGGGATTGGGGGACTGCCTGCAATAGAGTCCAATCATATAAAATTTCTTGAAGGTGGTATAAAGAAGCTGACCCCTTTTTTTATCCCGATGGTAATAATAAATCTTGTCTCCGGTCATATTGCAATCATGGTTGGTGCAAAGGGTCCAAACTCAGCAGTAGTAACTGCGTGCGCTACAGGTACCCATGCTATTGGTGATGCATTTAAAATAATTCAGCGCGGTGATGCCGATATAATGATTGCAGGAGGCACTGAATCAACAATAAGTCCTCTCGCAGTCGCCGGGTTCTGTGCAATGCGTGCACTATCTGTAAGAAATGATGAACCGGAAAAGGCAAGCCGGCCGTTCGACGCAATGAGAGACGGTTTTGTAATGGGAGAGGGCGCCGGAGTCCTGATACTGGAAGAACTTACTATGGCAGAAAGACGCGGGGCCAGGATTTATGCAGAAGTATGTGGTTATGGCATGACAGGTGATGCATATCATATAACATCGCCTGCCCCTGAAGGGGTTGGGGCAGCCCGTTGTATGAATGTTACGCTGAATGATGCCGGTTTGTCCCCTGATGATGTTTCATACATCAATGCACACGGTACATCTACAAAGTTCAATGATGAAAATGAATCATCTGCAATTAAGGCAGTCTTTGGGAAAAAGGCTTACGATATACCTGTCAGTTCTACCAAATCAATGACAGGGCATTTATTGGGGGCCGCAGGCGGTATAGAGGCTGTATTCTCAGTATTAGCCATTGATAAGGGTGTTATTCCTCCTACCATCAATTATGAATTCCCTGATCCTGAATGCGACCTGGATTATGTGCCTAACAAATCCCGCGTGTTCAGTGTGGATGTTGCATTGTCCAACTCATTCGGGTTCGGCGGGACTAATGCCTGTATCCTTTTCAGGAAATTCACCGGTTAATGTTTATGAAAGATGATCTGACAAGAGACCTTCAAAAGAAACTTTCATATTATTTCATTAATATTGACTTTCTCCTGGAGTCCATCACACATAAGTCATATGTTAATGAGAATCCGGACCTTAATTATAAAGACAACGAGCGGCTGGAATTCCTTGGTGATGCAGTCCTGGACCTTTCCATCAGTTCATACCTCGTTGAAAACTTTCCCCACTATCAGGAAGGGGAGCTGTCAAAGATTAAGTCTATGATGGTCAGCGAGGCATCATTGGCAAAGATTGCCGCTGAGCTGGATCTTGGTGAATATCTTTTACTCGGTAAGGGCGAAGAACATACCGGCGGCAGGAAAAAAGAGTCTTTGCTTGCAAATGCATTAGAGGCTGTTATTGCGGCCATTTATCTCGACGGGGGATTACCGGCTGCTGACGGCTTCATAAGGATGGTATTTGTCGCTCAGATTCAGACAATAACGCGTGAAGGGATCAGCCTCGATTATAAAACAGATCTTCAGGAGTACTGCCAGGGACATGATCTGGAATTGCCTTCTTACAGGGTTTCAAAGGAGATGGGACCGGATCATAAAAAGACCTTCGAAGTTGAACTTCTGATTGACGGCGAAGTGCTGGGACTGGGTATTGGAAAGAACAAGAAAGAGGCTGAACAGAGGGCCGCAAAAGAGACATTAAAATACTTGACAAGCAAAACTTAAACATGCTAAGTTAGCACCCCATGAATAAAAAATACTTATTAGCCCCGGGTCCGACACAGGTGCCGCCTGATGTACTCCTCAGAATGGCACATCCTATGATTCATCACCGTTCTCCTGATTTTACGCCGGTAATGGAGGATGTGATTGCGGGGCTCAAGTGGCTGTTTCAGACGAGTAATGATGTCCTGATACTGGCGTCAAGCGGTACAGGTGCAATGGAAGGATCTGTCTCAAACTTCCTTACCCCAGGCGATAAGGTCATCACAGTAAATGGCGGAAAGTTTGGTGAGCGTTGGGGAAAGATATGCAAGGCTTTTGGTATTAATGCTGCTGAAATCAAAGTTGAATGGGGAGACGCAGTAGATCCGGCCGTTATATCGGATCTTCTTAAAAAAGATCCCTCAATAAAGGCTGTGTATGTACAGGCAAGCGAGACATCCACCGGTGTAGCTCATGACGTAAAGGCTATCGGTGAGATTGTAAAGAACTTCCCTGATACAATGTTTGTTGTTGATGCTATAACCGCACTTGGTGTCTTTGACATAAAACCGGATGAATGGGGAATTGATATACTTGTTACCGGATCTCAGAAGGCATTAATGCTGCCGCCGGGTCTCGCCTTTGCCAGTGTCAGTGAAAAGGCCTGGAGGAAGAATGAGACAGCGAAGTGTCCAAGGTTCTATTTTGACTTTAAAAAAGAACGGGACAATATTAAGAAAAATACTACTGCTTATACCCCTGCCGTTTCCCTGATTATCGGACTTCAGCAGGTTCTCAGGACATTAAGAGAAGAGGGGCTGGAAAATATATTTGCAAGACACAAACTTCTGGCAACCGCAACAAGAGAGGGAATGAAGGGGTTTGGTCTTGAACTGCTGCCTAAGACATCGCCGAGTGATGCAGTGACTGCAGTTAAGTCTCCTGAAGGTTTCGACGGTCAGCAGATATATAAGAGGTTGAGGGAAAGACACGGCATTACTGCCGCAGGTGGTCAGGACCATCTTAAGGGGAAAATATTCAGAATATCCCATATGGGTTACTGTGATAAGTTTGATGTGATAACAGCAATAGCCGCTACAGAGATGGTATTGAAAGAAATGGGCTATTCCGGTGGTGAACTCGGAAGCGGCCTGAAAAGAGCAGAGGAGGTCTTTCTTAATATCTGAGGTCCCGAATCAGAGATATGATCAGGGATATCAGAATTGATTAAGCACAGTGTCTTGTGATGCGAGTACTCGTCAGTGACAGCATATCTGATAAAGGCGTGGAAATACTGAGGAACGCCGGTCTTTCCGTAGACGTAAAAACAAAATTAAGCCCGTCTGAATTAATCAGTATAATCGGTGAATATGAAGGTCTTGTCGTGCGCAGCGCTACCAGGGTTACGGCAGATGTGGTTAATGCTGCAACGAAACTTAAGGTGGTTGGAAGGGCCGGCGCAGGTCTCGACAATATAGATGTCCCTGCGGCCACGAAGAAGGGCATTGTTGTAATGAATACGCCGGGAGGCAATACAGTTACCACAGCCGAACATGCCATTGCCATGCTTTTGTCTCTTGTTCGTCTCATCCCGCAGGCCACTGCGTCTATAAAGAACGGCAAATGGGAAAAGAACAAGTTTACAGGACA
>Ga0209126_1000474_pt1 | contig 13649 bp, 13 predicted proteins | sample RifCSP19_1_FD_184024 | JGI IMG/M metagenome (GOLD analysis project Ga0209126, IMG submission 184024) | Soil microbial communities from Rifle, Colorado - Rifle CSP2_sed 19_1 (SPAdes) (version 2) | ecosystem: Environmental > Terrestrial > Deep subsurface > Rock core/Sediment | place: Rifle...
TGCATGTAAGTCTCTTCTGACTTTTTCTGAACCCATACTTACAAAGAGAAGATTATTCTCCCCTAAGGGAAAAGTGATTCGGGTAATCTTTTCAAATGCCGCAACTGCGTACAGTCCATTTCCTATCTTGGGTTTCAATTGTTTTCTTGCTTCCCAGGATCTTGCTGCTCTTTTAAGCGAAGCCGCAGTTTCATCCTCAGACAGGTAATTAGTAATTCCCTCACGATGATTTTCAGTGATAATATTGCCGTCCATATCAGCAACTATACTATGTCTAATGTTTACGTCTGAATCCATTACTCTTTGCAGGAATTGCTTAAAATTCATTTGATTTAATATGACATTGCATTACTTAATGCAGAGATATGATTATCAAAATTGGGTTTAAGATTTTCTAGTTTCAAATTGTAAAGTGATACAGCAAAATAGAAAGATTTTGGAAGCTAACGAGCTCGCAGAAGACTTTCCTTACGATGCCAATCGAACTGGGCTGTCTATGAGCCATTTGACTTTTAGTGGATTGTTAGCTTCCATTCTAGTACACATGATCATTATACATAAACAGGAGGATTGCATTGCAATGCAGTCATCATGCTTATCTTCTCTTAAATTCAATCGATAAAAATGGAAACTGTAAAGCTACCAAAAATTGATCCAAAAAAAATTGATGAACACAACTCTGGTCATACAAAAAACGAATGGGGAATGACACAAGATGATCTACTCCCTAAAAAAATCAGAGTTATAGAAGCATACACAGTGATTTGGGACGATCAACCTGAATACAGATATTAAGAAAACTAGATTTTTCATATTGTAAAGCGATATAGCGAAATTGGTACAGACTCATTAGAATCTATATCCCATCAATAAAATTGTAGATTAATCATTGATGCATATTCTATAGTAGGATTATTCATGACAGGTGATCAGAAGTTTTCATAGATTAATTGTAATTTTCATTATAATTTTCGTTTATAGTCAAATGAAAGTGCCTTATCTATACCCCGCACCAAGTGAATGGGGAATATAGTTGGAGTTTGTTATTTTGCACTTTTTCTTTCTAAAAATAGGCTAGGCGTTACACGGTCAGACTTTCGATGATAAATCATCAAACCATATATCATAATAAATCCTGCCAAGGCATATGAACCTATGAATTGTGTTTGTTGTTTTGATGGAAATTCTGTATCCCCAAAAGCTTTTTCATTTATAACAAAGCTTGCAAACAAAATAAGTAAAAATAACAATACCTTTCCTTTCGTATTACATCACCCTTTCCTAATTAGATCTCATAAAGTTGGCTAAAATAACCAGTCTGTCTTTTAGGTACAAACACATCAATAAGCAACTTTACAAGTGACATAATTTTGTTTTATTAATCTCTATTAAGATATGGCGTATAATCATCAATTATATGAATTTGGTAAGTATATGACAATATGGTTCAATTTTTGTTTCAAATATGATGTACTTTGAAATGTTTCATGGGATTGATTTTTTAACAACAACTAAAAAAGAGAATTTTTCTCCCAACATTTTTTATGATACCATTTTTTATCAAATAAGACATCTCCTTCAGTAAGATCCAGTAAATTATTACATCTACTACATACCTTTGGGATATTTTTTAATTGAATTCTCATTCATGGCCACTTTTTATTATTAGAATTGGATACAAGATGCATTAGTTCTCAATAAATTTGAAATCAAAAGATCTCAAGTACAAGGTGTTGATTATCAAATTGGTCTCTTTTGTGTTCCTAGATAGAATTAGAAATTTACCGAGCATGTTTGTTTACCTTGATTTACTTGCTGTATTATTTCAATAAGAATATCAACATCATAAGGCTTGTACGCTATAGCAGAAGCCTGCAATTCTTTAAGCTTTTTTTCAGTTTCATAGGTCAAGTCTGCTGTAACCATTATCACTTTTGCAGAAGGATTGTATTGACGTATTTGTTGGAGGGCATAAAACCCATCGTATCTTGGCATCATCACATCCAAAAGTACAATGTCAGGTTTGAGTTTACGATATAATTCTACTGCTTCTTTTCCGTTATTACCTCTTCCTACAACATCAATGTTTTCCATTTGTAAAAATTCACAAATAACTTCTAACACAGTTTGGTCATCATCAACTACAATTGCTCTTATCATAACATTTCACCATCTACTTTAGTAGAATCAATTTGTTCCTTAGGTAGAACTACCGTAAATGTAGTTGGGTTATTTTTCACAAAGATTTTTCCTTTATGTTGCTCTATAATACTCGTACAACTTGCTAAACCAAACCCAGTCCCGTAAACCTTTGTTGTAAAAAGAGGATCAAATAATTTCGATGTTACATGACTTGAGAATCCAGGCCCTGTATCGATAAATTCTATCAAGACTTCAGTTTTTCTTTCAATTATCCTTATTGTAATTTGGCCTTTTCCCTTTATTGCGTTAATGGCATTTGATACCAAATTTGCAAAGACAATCTCTAATAATCTGTAATCACAATTAATTTTAAGATCATTATTTGGATAGTTAAGTTGGACATTTTCTGGATTATCAACCTTAATAATTGCAGATTTAATAATTTGACAAATTGAATTATTAGCAATTTCTAGATTAGAGGTTTTTACAAAATTGAGCATATGATCGATAAGTCGAGTCATGCTTGAAACTGCCGTGCATAGCCTTGTAATTCTCCTTACTGTTTTCTCATCAAAGTTTTTTGAGTATACTTTCATTACATCTAATGTCCCCTTGATTACCATCAAGGGGTTTCGCAAATCGTGTCCGAGTCGAGCCGCTAATTCACTCATTGCTAGCAATCTTTCATTTTTAATTTGGAATTCTGTGATAAGCGATTTTTTTTCTAGTTGTAATGTTTTTTTTATGGAACATAGCATCCAAATAGCAATTCCTATTGAGGAAACGATAGTCAGGCCAACCCCGGTGAGTATCCCCAGTTGAATATATGATGCGCCTTCTTTGATTCCTAATTGTGATTCCCCTTGTAACATTGATTCAAAAGTTGTCATTCCTAGCCCAAAATTATACAAATTTTCAACTTGCTGGGTTGCGATTAGACCAAGATAACCTACCATAACGGTTAAAACACAGATAATTAAAAAGCCTGCAATTAATTTTATACTTATGTTAGATGCATGCCAATTACTTTTCAAAGCTATCGAGTCGTTGGTTTGATTAATTGATTTTTCTGAAGTTAAAAGAAAGGAAGGCTCTCCGCGATATGAAATTGTAACATCATCAGTGTTGGAGAGAATTTCCTTCTTATGGGGTTTTTGGTCATGGGGTTCTTTTAATAGCACTGGCTCATTCTTCCTAAAAAGGTGGGTTTTCAAACAAGTGAGTTTGCGGGGAGGTTCTATCAAAAGTACTCAATTGGAACTTGTCTTAGCTTGTTTTAGTTACTAGTATGTAAAAAAGTGGTAAAACAAACAAAAGTTACAACAATTACAAAGATTACAATACAGAGATTTATGTTAGCCAGTCAGCTTCAATTTCATTCATCTTTTCTATCTTTTTGATTTTAAATGAATAGAGATCCTCATCCAATGTGGGGGCAGTAACTTCAGACACAAATAGTTGTGATAAAATTCCCATTACCATTTTAGACCAATTTAATCCAAGACCATGGTTACATACAATCGCGGTATGATCATTTTCTTCAAAGATTTTAAGAGATAATCTATTGCCATCACACCACGCTCTCAGCCCATCTAGAACCACTTCATCAGTAATTTTCCCATGGTGAAGAGTAAGATGAAGCTTAATTTGTAAGACTGCTGCTTCAATAATAGGATAGAATTTTGATTCATCCAATAGCTTGAGCATAATCTTAAGGGGAGTTTTTGGCAGATACGCGTATCCTGATTCTTCTAATGGCAAGTTATAATTCAGATAATCATCAATAATTTTTGAGGTGAGGGTTGCAATTGGCATTCCCCTTTTTTTCGCTAATCTCTCTAGGGTTTTACTATTCTTGTCATTTATTCTGTAGCTAACCACTTCTGTCATATCATATGCTTGATTCTGAAGAGATGACGCTCCAATTTATGAAGCTAAGTTTCATTATAACTAAAGTGTTAAAGTTCCTAAAGTAATGAGAGGTGTGTACATTTTTACTTAATTGTTTCTTTATATATCTACTTCAGAATATTTTTGACAAAAAATGCGATAATCAAACTCATAATGTTCTTATTCGGAACAAAATTAATAGTATTATTCATAAAGATCAAAATGCAAGCGATAATAAGTAAAAAAAGGAACAAAAGAAGAGTGGATCCTACTGATTTATCTATATTAAGAATTCTGACTAAAAATGCCTCTCTATCTGCCTCTGAAATTTCCAAACTCTTAAGAAGAAAAAAAATCATAATGACCGAAAGAGGCGTGCGAAAACGAATCAAGTCAATGGAAAAGCACGAAATTATTAAGGGTTCTACAATTTTGATAAATGACGATATTTCAGGAAAAGCCATTAAAAGAATTGTTTTGGTAAAATTCAAAAATATCCCTAATTTCAAAAAAAGAATTGAAGAGTACAATGACTATGTATTGAAATCGCCATATTGTATTTTTGCAATTAAATTAAGGACTGATTATGACTGGATGCATTACAAATGTTTTCCCAATATGGAATTGGCAGAGGAGGAAGATATTGTCTTTAGATCTAATTTTGGGGATCTTATGAATGAATATCGTTCATATGATGCATCAGTAGTTAAAAATGATTTCAATACTTTTCTTGATGCAAAAGAAATAGAAGAATATTTACAAAAAATTTCTATCGATTAATTATAGATATTTCTTTATTACACATTGTAATCTTTGTAATTGTTGTAACTTTTGTTTGTTTTACCGTTTTATTACACACTAGTAACTAAAACAATCAATTGTCTTCTTGAATCAACATGACACAACAAATCAAATTCTATCCTGAACATCAGGAAGATATATCCAGGAAACAAGAAAACAAACTAGCAAGACATTTCTCCAAACTAAATGCTAAAGAGATGAGCATTATGTATGAAATCTTAGATGAATACGATATGCTTAAGAAGTTTGGAGAAAAACAATCTCCTTTTTTTTCAAATTTAGAATACATGCTACCGTTGTTGGGTGGAAATAAAAGAACTAGAAAAGGGAGTTGAAAAAAGAATTGAGCCAACGTAGTTTAAAACAAGTTACTGTAAATTCTTTTTGTAATAAAAAATTGGCAACCTTCCTTGACTCAGAGAAGGCACTTGACAATTCTAGTTTTTCTGAGATTGACGACTATGATTTAGCGACAAATAAAATTTCTCGATCAGAACTTTTGGATAAGATGATTTCAGAATTAGCAGCAATTTTGGAATGGGATGAGTTTGAGGTTAAGCTCTATGTTCACCTCTTACGAGTAGGACCTATGACAGCAAGCGCGTTAGCAAAAGAAATTGCTATTGACCGTACCAAGACGTATAGGGCAATGCATAAACTAGTTAATCAAGGGCTTGTCACAACCACCTTTTCAAGCCCAAAGTTATGTATTCCTGTTAGTCCCAAAGAGGCCATTCAAAATATCTTACAACGAAAAGAAAACGAAATATTGAGGATCAAAAAGGGTGGTATAAAAATAATTGAAAAGATACATGAACTTTGCCCCACTACTGATGTTTCTAATTACCACACATATCATGTTGTACAGGGATTACAAAATATTTTCTCATATGTTGAAAAGTTACTTGAAAATGCTTCTGATGTTGTATACATAGTCACAACATTAAAAACAATATCTAAAATGTATCATACCAGTATTCCTGATAAAATAAAAATTTGTGAAAGAAATGGTTGTGAGGTACGACTTTTAACAGAACTAGATGATCCTAGACTGCAATTATTTGTAAACAGGCTTAAAGCAACTAACACCAAGTTTGTTAAACTTCCTTCAAAAGGGATGGTGATTGTATCCAAAGATAAACAATTGATCATCTCTGGCCAGCAAACACGAGGACACTTTTCAATAAATGATGAATCTGAAACAGCACTTTGCGCCAACTCTCAAGAGTTGGTATCTAATCTATTTTACATGTGTACATTTTTATGGGAAAATTCTCATTCATTGAAAACTTCTAGATGTGGAGAAAAAGATGAGTGAACACACATCGGTTTTCTATACAATAGCGTGGGGGAAAAAGCCTGGAACTATAATCGCTGCGATCTACACTAAAAATGGTTACATACAATACGTGGAGTATCTGAAATGAAAAATGGTAACAAACATCTCGAAACCTTATTGGTAGAAAAAGTAACTATATTATCTGATGAATTGGAAAGGTTCTCCAACATTGTAAATGAGGTATTATTAAATGAAAAACTCCCAAATGAACAAGATTTCAAAATTAAATTAAATCAGCGAAGAAAAAATAGAAGTCAAAGTAACTGCCATTATGCTGTTAAACAAGAGAAGAATCACGGGTTCATAAAAAAAAATGAAACAGTAAAAAGATTCCTAAAAAACGATTTTTTTGTTTTTGTAATAGGAATTCTGGCAATAATTTCCATAATCTCGTCCCCTTTTGATGATAGTAAATCAGCAGGGCTAGATGAAATTTCGCCAGTTAAAACAAGATATGTAGTGGAAAACCTCAAAGGCGATACTGTAGATACTTGGAAGTCTTGGCGATTGGTGGACACTTCCATGACTGTAAACGTGATAAATACAATAGGATTACCAGAGAAACAAATTGATATCATAAAAGATGCCATAACCTCAGAAAAAATACTTGAAGTTGATGATTCTATTTCTCACAAAGGCCCAAAAGGTCAGATCTCAACTTACTTTACTGGTTGGCAAGGAGCTTTAAAGAACACCCAAGGTCATGATACACTATATAATTTACCAACAGAATTTAATGTAATCAAGTCTGATGGTAGGGAAGGCAATGTAATCATTAATCTTTCAAATCTTAAAGATAGTGATGGGTACACAGGCTACACAAAATCTGTTGTAGATGGTAACGAGATACTCAAGTCTTTTATTATGATATATGATGTTTCAAATCTAACAGACGAACAGCTTGCTACAATTGTAAGACATGAATTTGGCCACGCGCTTGGTCTTGGGCATTCTACTGCGCCTGAAGATTTAATGGCACCCACAATCGACATGACAGTTCCTTACATTTCAGAATGCAACATTGAGGCAATTGTGGCATTATATCAAGGAGAGGAGATGGGAGAAATTGAGTGTTCAAAGTAAGGATATCATCAATCTTCAGAAATCCACAGTTTGGGATTTTGAAGAAAAATATCATGATATAGGATCAAATTCACTTAATCCACAAAAAACTTCCCTCGCTAGAGAAGTAGAAAATATAATTTCTGTAATAAACGATTTCGCAATTATTGCAATTACTGATAAAGAAGGTCGGATCACTTTTATCAACGAGAAATTTTGTAAAATTTCCAAGTATTCAAAAGAGGAGCTCTTAGGACAAAATCATCGCATATTGAAATCTGGTTATCATTCGCCTTTATTTTATGAAAAGATGTGGAGAACAATAACTAGTGGAAAAGTTTGGGAAGGACAGATTAAAAATAAAGCAAAAGATGGAACGTTTTATTGGGTAAAAACAGTTATAGTTCCAATTTTGGATGAAAAGGGGAATCCACATGAGTATGTTTCCATTCGAGTTGACATAACTAACCAAAAAAATGTTGAAGAGCAATTAAAAAACACGCTTATTTCACTCTCAAAAACTCAAAAATACCATAATGTGTATGAAAATTCCAGTGATCTATTACGTAGTGTATCGGAAAATGGGATCATACTTGATTGCAACAAGGCATATGCAGATCATTTTGGTTATTCAAAGAATGAAATTCTTGGAACCTCGATTTTGGATGCAGTTAATGAAAAAAATATCGAGTTAATGAAACAGATTAATCAAGAATGGAAACATGATGGTCAGATAGTAAACAAGGAGATTTTTTTAAAGAAAAAGGATGGAAGTACTTTTCCTGCTTTAATTAGTGCAACCAAGATGTATGATGAAGAAAAAAATATCATTGTAAGCAATACCATCATAAAGGATATAACAGAAATCTACGAGGCAAGAAAAAAAATTATTGAAAATCAAGAGAAGATTAAGGAACAGGTCTTAAAGTTACAAGAACTTGATAGAGCAAAAAACGAATTTATGACAATGGTTACACATGAATTAAAAAATCCTCTTGTTCCCATAATGTGTTATACCGATATTTTATTGAAAGGAAAATTTGGTCCATTAAATAAATACCAACGAAGTCGTCTTGAGTTGATCAAATCAAGCGCTGAGATACTTAAGAAAATCACAACAGAACTTTTAGATGTTCAAAAAATGGAGTTTGGGGGTCTAAAATTAGATAAAAAGACTTGCAATATGACGCAAATAGTTCAATCTGCGATACAGGCGTTTCAACCTGATGCAGAATCCAAGCGCATAAAAATAACATCAGAGCTCAAAAAAGATGTTTCTTGTTTTTGTGATGAAGGACGGATGAACCAAGTATTGTCAAATGTAATTTCAAATGCCATTGATTTTTGTCCTTCCAAGAATGGAAAAATTCACCTATACCTTGATTCTGATGAAAACTGGGTTACTATTTCTATAAAGGACAACGGAATTGGTATACCAAAAGAAAAAATTGAAAAGGTGTTTGAAAAATTCTATCAAGTAGATACTTCAATTATCCGAAGACATGGTGGCACTGGAATTGGTTTGTCATTTTGTAAAGGAGTAGTTGATGGTCATAACGGGAAAATCTCGATCGAGTCAGACCTTGGTCATTGGTGCCAAGTATACATCAAGATCCCTCGTGGAGGCGAAAACTTGGTATGACTTCAGTAATTTATCAAAAAGAAAAAATTTTGAAACATTCAGACATTCTAATAATTGAAGATAGTCTTGCTGTGGTAATATTACTCAAAGAATTTTTGAAAAAACTTAGCTATGATAATGTTCACTATTCTCAAAGCGGTTCAGGAGGCTTGAAACTTTTTAAAAAACTTGTAGATACTGGAAATCTTCCAATAGTTTTCCTTGATTATGAGCTAGGTGACACAAATGGTTTAGCTATAATAGATCCATTACTTAAGATGCGTCCAGACACAAAGGTCATTATTGAAACAGCTAGAGGGCGAAATGAAGAATCGGTTAAAAAATTACTAAGCTGTGGTGCATATGAATATTTGGAAAAACCCATTCATTTTGAAAAACTAAAAAAAATTATGCAGGTACTTCAAGAGGAGGAAAACAGCAACGGAGAGAGAGAAAATGGCATTAACTTTATTGAAAACCTTTTAAATTCCTCGACCAGAATCAGCCTTGAAAGATTATCTGAATACTCTGGACTTGATTCCGAGTCGGTTCTTTCCCATATCAAAAAACTCGAATCCGAAAAAAAGGTCGTTCGTATTGGACAAATAAAGGAGATCTCTTGTCGCGTTTGCAATTCTGTTAAAATTGGTCAACTATTTAGTTGCCATTCCTGTGGGAATTCTAACTTTAAGCAGGGAAATCTTATGGAACACTTTGACTGTGGAAATGTTGCATTTGCTGACGATTATAAGGACAACAAATGTCCTCAGTGTAACAAAGAGCTAAAAGCCCAAGGAGTAGATTACCGTATCTCAAATAATTATTACAAATGCTTAGAATGCGGTAATAAATTCCCAGAGCCTGCTTGCAGATACCTTTGCTTAAAGTGCAATAATAAATTCAAGATCGATGATGCAGACTGGAAAAAAAGTCCAGGATTCAGGATGCTTTCAAGGGAAAGTGAGAGCTAGTTATGTCAAACAATTGGATAAAATTTTCATATTCCCAAGATGACCATATAGATGAAACAGATAAGAAAAAAATTCCATTTCAATCTAACAAATCATTCATTACAAAAGAATCAAGCCAAAAGAAACGATTTGATCCTGTACAAATTATATTAATGTGTTCAATTTTTGGGCTACTTTCCTTTACCGCTTACCTGATGCTATCCCCTCTTCTTTTAATTTCATTGGCCTTTGCCGCCGGAATTGTGATGTATGAATTACTCAGGACAAAGCATTCCTTACTTTCCAAATACAGCCACAAAAAATATCAGATATCTCTCTTTTCGTCATTTCTTATGATATTACCATTTTTCATTGCAAGTTTGACTGCTCTGGAGGGATATTCGTTGTGGGAATCTGTAAACAGAGCCGTAATTCTTTGGGGATTAACTGTGACCTTCTGGACCACAATGCTGTTTATACCGCTTGCCGTTTATAGTAAATACAAGGAAGAACAACTCCCAGAACCTACTCCTTATCCATCACTTAGCATAATCATTCCAGCGTATAATGAAGAGAAGGTGATTTCTCGTACTATCGAATCACTAGTAAACGAAGACTATCCCAGAAAAGAGATCATATTTGTTGATGATGGCAGTACCGACAAAACTTTAGAGATTGCAAAAAGATACTGCGATAAAATAAAGATCCTACACAAAGAAAATGGCGGAAAGGCATCTGCCCTAAATTATGGAATGACATATGCATCTGGTGAGATCATTACAGTAATTGATGCAGATACCATAGTTGGGCTAAATTCGCTAAAATCATTGATCAGGGGATTTCAGAGTGGAAGTAATGTGGCTGCTGTTGCTGGCAACATTAGAGTAAGAAACAAAACGAATCTTCTCACACAATGTCAATCGCTTGAATATATTTCTGGAATTCAAATCATGAGACGAGCCTTTGATTATTTTGGGGCAACAGTAATGGTTCCAGGAGCTCTTGGGGCATTTAAGAGAAAGGCATTAGAGGAGTCTGGCAAATATGATACGAGTACGCTAGTAGAAGACTTTGATATAACTATTAAAATTCTAAAATCAGGATTTATAGTCCAAGGAAGTACCAAGTCTACAGCATATACTGAGGTTCCAGCAACCCTTTCGGACTTTATCAAACAACGAAAAAGATGGTATCGTGGAAATCTTCAGGTAATTTTGAGACATTCTAATGCATTGACAAAAACTCGTTTTGGTTTTTTGCAAAGACTTACATTTCCTTTTCTGGCAATATCCATGCTTGTAATTCCTGTTGCAGGAATGATGGTTATTGCAAATGCAATCTTTGCAATTATAAATGGAGATTGGTTTTTTATCCTACAAATTTTTTTGTTATTTGTAGCATTACAATATTTGCAAACTGCTTTAGCGATTCGCATTGACGGAGAAAATTTTAAAACCGTACTTTATTCCGTTTTCTTTGTAATAGGTTACAAACAGCTTGTTGACTTTCTTTTGATAAAAGCAGCTTTTGAAACTTTGTTTAATTTGAAGGCAAAATGGACAAGCACAACCAGGAGAGGTTTCTGATGCGTCTGTTACTGGCAGTTGTTCTACCTTTAACGTTGTTAATTTTCAATCAAGCTTTTGCTGAGGATGCAGGCTCACTTGAAATTTCGTTAGAATATACAAATGGGGACAGGGTTGACCCCTCTGAAACAAAGCTAATTGTATATCAAGACGATGGTAATACTCCATATTTAGAAATCAATTCTGTTTCAAGTAATCCTTTTGTGATAAACCCACTTCCATTGGGACACCATTACACCGTAGAAGCAAATATCAACGGAATGTACGCGGGGATTGCTAATGTAGATTTAACAAAGTCTGACACAAGAAAAATAGGAATACCAATATCAGGAGGAATTCGCTTTTCTGTTTTTTATGATGATGGATACACGCCAATCAAGGGAGCTACAGTATCAATAAAATCAACTGACGGCAAGGAGTGGAGACAAGATTTGACAGATAATGCGGGAAAAACTATGAGATTTTGGTTGCAATCAACAAGTAAACAGGATGATCATTACATAGCTGAGATTTCAATTTCACCAAATATCACCTACACTTATTCTCCAGTTAAAATATTCCAAGGAATTCAACATGATTACAAGGTAGTAACTAAGTGGCCAAAAATCCTTGATTATGCAATAACGGTTTCAGTGTATAATGAGAATTTAAAAAAAGTAAGCAAATCTGATGGAAGTTTTGTATTAAGGGTGTATGATAGTGAAAAACACTTGGTGGCAGAAGATCCAGTCGATCCTAGAGGTAATGCGGTTTTGTCAAATCTCAATATAGGTCAATTCGTCATTCAAGCAGAAAAGAAATCAGATAATCAAATTCATGTTGATGAGATTTGGGGAAGCATAAAGATAATCCTCACAGGAAATGAAGATTCTTTTTCAATTTTTAAAAATGAAACGCTGCCAATCTCTGAGCTTAATTGTCAATGTGTTGCTTTTCGATTAGATGATATTCAAGATTTTTGGTTAAACGATGTTCAGATTGCAATAATGGAGGTTTTTCAGAAAAAGCAGATTCCACTTACGGTAGGGATAGTTGGTAATCAATTTGGTAATGACACAAAATTAACTAGTTTTGTAACGGGATTAATTAATCAAGAAAAATTCGAATTTGAAGTTGCAAATCGTGGTTTCGGAAATGTTGATTTTACTCAACTTCCTAAGGATGAACAGAATCTTTTACTTAAAAAAACAAATGAAAAAATTTATGATGTTTTAAAAGTTAAACCGGCTGTCTTCATACCTCCTCTTAACAAATTCAACGATGAGACACTAATGGTATTAGAGGAAAATGGGATGACTCATTTGAGTGCAAGCATTTTACAGGGGGATAAGCCGCCATTTGATCTTAAAAATGCTGCAATTTATCAATTTCCCGAAGTTGCAACCACTGGATATTACGATCCTGACCTTGGCTCATTCGTTGGAATTTCAAGTGATAAAACATATGATGACCTTAAAGAAAGTTTAGGCAAATACGGTTTTGCAGTAGTCACACTACATCTACAAGAGTTTTCGAAGTTTCAAGATAGAGAATATACAAATCAGGTAAATTCTAACCAGATTAACGAACTTGAAAAATTAATTGAAAAGGTCCAAAAAGAAGGCATTAAAATTGTTCTAATTAGAAAAATAAATGTTGATGCCACCACAGACAAACAAATTATTCCCAACTGGATAAAAAACAATGCAGGTTGGTGGTCAGCTGGACAAATTGGAGATAATGATTTTGCATCTGGTATTGAATATATGATAAAAGAAGGAATAATTCTGGTATCTGCATCTAGTGGACAAACGTCAGAAGAAGCAGTAATTCCAGACTGGATACGAAACAATGCAGGTTGGTGGTCAGCAGATCAAATTGGTGATAAGGATTTTCTAGCTGGAATAGAATATTTGGTAAAATCTGGAATCATTAATGTTGGTCATTGAGATAAATTGGTAATGTTATATCGATAATCCTCATTCCTGTATGGATTGTTAGATGACTCTTGGTATCTGATCTTATAGTTCAATTGATGGTATACAAATCTGCCACGGTCTACAACTATGGTGTCATAATTCTGGTTCCGTTCAGGGGAACTGATCTAAAAAGTAAAATCCAACAAGATTCGAATCTTCTACGACTTGAACCGAAGTTGGAAAAATTAGATTCAACGGGCTCGAAGGGATTCGAACCCTCGACCTAACGCTCCGCAAGCGTTCGCACTGTCCAAGCTGTGCAACGAGCCCATAGATTCGCTTGTTCGAATTTTTAAAAAC
>Ga0209126_1000475_pt1 | contig 13633 bp, 16 predicted proteins | sample RifCSP19_1_FD_184024 | JGI IMG/M metagenome (GOLD analysis project Ga0209126, IMG submission 184024) | Soil microbial communities from Rifle, Colorado - Rifle CSP2_sed 19_1 (SPAdes) (version 2) | ecosystem: Environmental > Terrestrial > Deep subsurface > Rock core/Sediment | place: Rifle...
GACCGCACCGAGGCAGAAGTGATCTTCGTGGTTACGCCAACCCTGCTGTCGACGGGGAAGTAGGGCCATGACGCCGCTCCGTCTGGTCGCGCTCTTGCTCGGCCTCGTCGTGCTCTTCCCCCCGGCCGCCGGGGCGCAGGCGCTGCCCGTCTTTGACCAGGGCCGCACCTATCCGCGGGAGGCGGATTTGCAGCGGGCGATCCAGCCCTACCAGGCCGCGATCGCCGCGGATGCGCGGAATGCTCGGGCGCACTACTGGCTGGGGTTCGCCTACCTCTACGCCTACCGCCAGTACCGCGGCGGGCTGGCGCCCTACGCCGCCGGCCACCTGCCGCGCGCGCTGGCGGCGCTGCGTCAGGCGGTGCAACTGGACGGGAAGTTCATCCCTGCGATCTCCGCCCTGCACGACGCGCTGTTTCTCGCGGGGCAGGGTGAGGAAGCGGCGGCCCTGCTTAGGAAGCTGCTGGACCTGACCCGGCCTCCGGGCCAGGACTATTCGATTCCACCGGGATAACGCTGTGCGGACCGACGGCTCCGGGCCGGGCGCGGCGCGCCCGGCCCGCACTGTCCCTAAGACCCTGCGGCGCGCGCCGGCCGCACTCGCGGCAGTGGCGCTGGCCGTTGGGCTGACCCTCTCACCCGCGTTTGCCACTCCCGCCCCGCCCGCGTTCATCTCCAAGATCGCCGCCTTCCGTCCTCGGACCGTGGAGTGCCGCGCCACCGTGACGCTCTACGAGGGCGGGGGATTCACGGTGGAGATGTACCTCTGGGCGATGCCGCCGGCGCTGTGGCGCATCGATATCACCGCGGTGAATCCTCACGAATTCCCGCAGAGCCAGATCGTCGGCATGCGGATGGTCTTCAACGAGGACCGCGTGCAGGTCTACGATCCGACGACGAAGCGAATTGTCGAGCAGCGCCTCAACGCCGACTTGGGCTCCCGGCCTGGTGCCTCAGGCCGCATGGGCTTCACCCTGGCCGAACTCCTCTTCGTGGACGACCCGACCAACTACGACCTGGTGGCGATGGTTCCGCAGACGGTGGAAGGGCGGACGCTGGTGCGCTACGACTTCGTGCTGCGCCGCCCCCAACTTATCGAGAAGGTGCTGGTGGCCCGCGAGTCCATCTGGGCGGACCCCCAGACGGGCGAGCCGGTGCGGGCGCAGCTGTACGACCCCGCCAACCGCGCCGTCGGCATCGTTGTGCTCAAGGACCACCGGAAAGTGGCCACAGGCGTGGCCCTGCCCATGACCGTGGAGATGTTTGTGGAGAGCGGCGGGCCGACCACCATCGCCCGCGTCACGTTTCAGCTGAAGGATGGCAAGATCTACCTGCCGCAGCGCATCGACGCCTACCAGGGCACCCGCGCCCTCCTCTCGCTGACCTACTCCGGGTGCCGGGTCAACCACCCGATCGACGCCTCGCGCTTCCAGCTGAGTCCGTAACCCGGGCGAGCATTCTCTCCGCCCGGCCTTTGCGCTATCATCTACGCTGTTATGTCTACAAGCGTCCATCCGATCCTCCGCCGGTTGGAGCGAGTCCGCGCGCGCCTGACCGAGGATCGCCTGGAGGCGCTGGTGATCCTCAAGGCGGAAACCCGCGCCTACCTGACCGGCTTCACCGGCTCGGCGGGGATCGCCGTGGTCCTGCCCGAGCGCAGCCACCTGCTGGTGGACTTCCGCTACGTGGAGCAGGCGACGATGGAGGCGCCGGAGTTCCCGGCTGTCCGCGTCACCAACTTGGTGGACGGGCTGGCGGCGTTTCTGCGCGACTCGGGAGCGCAGCGCGTCGGGTTCGAAGCGGACACGGTGACCGTGGCGCAGTCGCGCCGGCTGGAGGAACTGGCTACGGGACTGGCGTTCATCCCGCTGGAAGGCCTGGACCGGATGCGTTGGCGCAAGGATCCCGGGGAGGTCGCGCGCATCCGCCGCGCCACCGAGATCGCCGACGCCGCCTTCCGCGAGATCCTGCCGGCGGTCCGGCCGGGGGTGGCAGAACGCGACCTGGCGCTGGAATTGGAGTACAAGATGCGCCGGCTGGGTGCGGACGGCGTGGCCTTTGAGACGATCGTCGCCTCTGGCCTCCGCTCGGCCCTGCCCCACGGCCGCGCGTCCGACAAGCCCATCGCGGCGGGCGATTTCGTCACGTTCGACTGGGGCGCGGTGGTGCAAGGGTACCATTCCGACTGCACGCGCACCCTGGCGGTCGGGCGCGCCTCGGGGCAGCAGCGGGAGATCTACCGCATCGTGCGCGGGGCGCAGGAGGCGGCAGTCGCCGGACTGCGGGCGGGGATGACGGGCAAGGAGGCCGATGCGCTGGCGCGCGACCGTATCGCCGCCGCCGGCCATGGCGAGCACTTCGGCCACGGGCTGGGCCACGGTGTCGGACTGGCGGTGCACGAGGGCCCGACCCTCTCGCCGCGCGAGGAGGCCGTTCTCGAGCCGGACATCGTCGTCACGGTGGAGCCGGGGATCTACGTGCCCGGCTGGGGCGGCGTGCGTATCGAGGACCTGGTGGTGCTGCGGGAGTCGGGCGCCGAAATCCTCACCGGGTTCTCCAGGGACCTGCTGGAAGTGTAGGAGGACGAAATGATCACGGCTGGCGACTTCCGACCGGGAATGGTCGTGGAGCTCGATGGCGAGCTGCACGCGGTGCTGGAGTTTCACCACATCAAGAGGGGTCGGGGCACCGCGGTGGTGCGGGCGAAGTTTCGCCACATGAAGACCGGGGCGATCACCGAGCGGACCTTTATGCCGGAGGAGCGCTTCCCCCGGGCCTACATGGAGCAGAAGCGTATGCAGTACCTCTACCGCGACGAGGGCGGTTACGTCTTCATGGATCTAGAGACCTACGACCAGATTCACCTGCCGGGCGACCTGGTTGGCGACGGCACGCGCTGGCTGAAGGAGAATGCCGGGGTGAGCGTCGTCCTCTATGAGGGCCGGGCGATCGCCGTGGAACTGCCGAACTCGGTAGAGTTGGAGGTCGTGGAGACCGCCCCCGGCGTCCGCGGCGACACGGTGGCGGGGAGTTCTAAGCCGGCCAAACTGGAGACCGGGGCGGCGGTCAACGTGCCCTTCTTCGTCAGCGTCGGGGATCGGATCAAAGTGGACACCCGCACCGGGGAGTACATCGAACGGGTTAAGTAGTTCCTCCTGAGCGGCTTTGTTATAATCGGTCCGTGCAGGGCCACCGGTTGTGCCGTCTTTTCCTACTCCCGGCCGGGCCCTCGCACCGGCGGTGCTCGCCATGACCCACCGCCGCCGCGCCCGGCAGCTCGCCCTGCAGATCCTCTTCCAGACCGACCTGGGTAAGTTTCCCATCGAAGACGTCCTGGCAGCGCAGCGCGCCGAGCGCCCGCGGGAGGACTGGCCGTTCATCACCTCGCTGTGCGCCGGGGTCACGGATCACGGGAAGGCGCTCGACGAGGTGATCAGTAAGCACCTCACCGATTGGACCCTGGATCGCCTCGCTGCCGTGGACCGGAACGTCCTGCGGATGGCCCTCTTCGAGATGCGGCAGATGGACACTCCGGCGACCGTGGTCATCAACGAGGCGGTAGAACTGGCCAAAACCTACGGCGGTGAGGAGTCGGGCCGGTTCGTCAACGGCATTCTCGGGACGATCTACCGCGAGTTCACCCGCGCCGGCAACGCCGGGACGGCGGAGGTCAAGCCGCGCGCCCGCAAATGAGGTCGCCGGAGGCACCGGTTCCGGACGAGCGTGTACGCTGCCGTCTGGTGCTCTCCGGCAGGGTGCAGGGTGTGGGTTTCCGGTTCTACGCCGTGCGGCAGGCGCGGAACCTCGGCGTGGGTGGATTCGTGCGCAACCTGGCGGACGGGCGGGTCGAGACTGAAGTGGAAGGTCTGCGCGTAGCGGTGGAGGCGTTCATCGAGCGCCTGCGCCTGGGACCCAGCGGCGCCGTGGTGCGAGACTTGCAGCTAAACTGGATCGCGCCGGAGGGGGAGGAGGGTTTCCGCATTGGGTAGGGCTTCGTCGGGCACCGACCTGGAGGCCTACCTCGCCCGCCGCCCGCCGCGCGTGGAGGCGGCGCTGGATGCGCTCGTCCCGCGGGAGGACGCTTTCCCCAGTATCGTGCACAACGCGATGCGCTACAGTGTCTTCGCCGGGGGCAAGCGGCTGCGGCCGCTGCTGGTCATCGCATCGGCCGAGGCGGTCGGCGGCGCGGTCGAGCCCGTCATGCCGACGGCCTGCGCGGTGGAACTCATCCATACCTACTCCCTGATCCACGACGATCTGCCTTCCATGGACGACTCGGCGACACGGCGCGGTCGCCCGACCTGCCACGTGGTCTTCGGCGAAGCGGTGGCGGTGCTGGCGGGTGACGCCCTGCACGCCCTGGCCTTCGAACTCCTGGCCCAGACCCCGGCGCCGGTCTCCTCGGTCACGGTGGTGCGGGTGATCCTGGAGATCGCCCAGTCCATCGGGACCGCAGGCATGGTCGGCGGACAGGTGTTGGATCTGCTGGGCGAGCGCCGGCCGAACCTGCCCACGATCCCGTCGTGGCCCGGGGAGGCGGGCGCGGCCGTGCACGACATCCACGTGCGCAAGACCGCGGCGCTGATCCGGGCCTGCGTCCGCGCGGGTGCGATGCTGAGCGGTGCCTCCCCCGAGGCCCTGGAGGCGCTTTCCCGCTACGGTCAGCGGATCGGCCTGGCCTTTCAGATCATCGACGACGTCCTGGACGAAGTGGGAGAGGCGGCGCGCCTGGGCAAGGAGGTGCAGCGGGACGCTATTGCCGCCAAACTAACCTACCCTGCGGTGCACGGCGTCGCCGAGTCGCGCGCCATCGCCGCGGCCCTCACCGGTGAGGCGGTGCAGGCGCTCGATCCGCTGGGGGAGCGCGGCCGCCTGCTGGCGGAACTGGCGCAGTGGCTGCTGCACCGCGATGCCTGACGCCACCGTGAAGCCTCGCGCCGCCACCAGAAAACGCGCCGCACCGCCGCGCCGGGCTCGACTTGACCTGCTGTTGGTGGCCCGCGGCCTGGCCGAGAGCCAGGAGCGGGCGCAGGCCGCGATTCTGGCAGGCGAGGTGCTGGTGGGTGGCCGGCAGGCGGCCAAGCCCGGACTGCTCATAGCGACAGATGCCGCGATCACCATTGAGCCACGCCGGCCGCAGTACGTCAGCCGGGGCGGCCAGAAACTGGAGCACGCGCTGCGGGCCTTCGACGTCGCGGTGGAGGGCGCGGTCGCGCTGGACGTCGGCGCCTCGACCGGTGGATTCACGGATTGTCTGCTGCAGCACGGTGCCGCGAAGGTCTACGCGGTAGACGTAGGGACGGGGCAACTGCACTGGCGCCTGCGGCAGGACTCCCGCGTGGTGGTGCTGGAGCGGACCCACGCGGCGCACCTGGACGAGGGCGTGGTGCCCGAACTCGTCAATCTCGCGACGGTCGATGTCTCGTTTATCTCGCTGACGCGCGTCCTGCCGGCGGTGGTGGGGCGCGTGCGCTCGGGGGGGTCGATCATCACCCTGGTGAAGCCGCAGTTCGAGGCGAGGCGGGCGCAGGCGTGCAAAGGGGTCGTCCGGTCGCCGGAGGTCCACCGCGCGGTGCTGCGCCGCCTGACCGGCTGGGTGCGCGAGCGAGGGTGGGAGGTAGCCGGGGTGACACCGTCCCCCCTGCCCGGGCCGAAGGGGAATCTCGAGTTCTTCGTCCGGGTGGTGAAAGATCGGGGGCGGTCGGCCGAAGAGGTGGATGAACTCGTGGATACGGCCGTGGATGCGGCCCACGCCTCGGTGCGGGAGGGTCGGCGCCGATGAGCACGATCGGCTTCCTGATCAACCCGACGAAGGTCGGGGAGCACAGCCAGGGCCCCGCGCTCGTCACGCAGGCGATTGAGGGCCTGACCTCGCGGGGCCAACAGGTCCTGGTCAACGAGGAGGCCGCCCCCCTGGTGGCCGGCGCGGGCCAGCCGTCGACCGAGTCCGACCTGGAGGAACGGGTGAACCTGCTAATCGTCCTGGGCGGGGACGGGACCATTCTTCACGGAGCGCGTCTGGCCGCGGGCCGCATCCCCGTCCTGGGGGTGCGGGTCGGCGGGTTCGGCTTCCTGGCGGAGGTCAACCTGGAAGACCTGGCGGGAGTTGTGGACCGTCTCGCCGCGGGGCGGTATGAGGTCGAAGAGCGGATGATGCTCCAGGCAGATGTCGAACGCGACGGGATGCGGCTGCAGCGGTTTCTCGGCCTCAACGACGCCGTCGTCACCAAGAGCGGCGTGGCCCGCGTCCTCCGGCTGACCGCCTGGGTCAACGACGAGCTCCTGGCCAGTTACCCCGCCGACGGGCTGGTGGTCTCGACGCCGACCGGTTCGACCGCCTACTCGCTCTCGGCGGGCGGGCCGATTGTGCACCCGCGGGTGGAGGTCATCATCATCACGCCGATCAGCCCGCACACGTTCAACGCGCGGTCGGTCATCGTCAGCCGCGACGACCGGGTGACGATCGAACTGCCCGCGGCGACGCAGGACGCCCGGCTGACCGTGGACGGGCAGGTGGGCTATCCCATCGAGGCCGGGGACCGCGTCGTTGTGCAGCGCGCCGCGCAGACGACGAAACTGGTGCGGCTGGTCCGCACCTCCTTCTACAGCATTCTGCAGGCCAAGCTGGCCTGGGGTGGCCGGTAATCGCCCGGGCCAGCCTTGCCCAGGTGCACCTGCCGGTGTATAAACAGGTGGTTAATGAACCGCACCGTGGAGTCGGGCCGCAGGGGAGGGACGACCAGGTGGGACGCAGGGAGACGCGGGGAGGGTGGGGGAGGCGGCCGTGACCAAGTACATCTTCGTGACCGGTGGCGTCGCGTCGGCCCTGGGCAAGGGTATCACCTCCTCGTCGATCGGCCGGCTGCTCAAGGCCCGCGGCCTCCGCGTCACCCTCCTGAAGTTCGACCCCTACGTCAACGTCGATGCGGGGACGATGAACCCGCACCAGCACGGCGAGGTCTTCGTCACCGACGACGGCGGCGAGACCGACATGGACCTCGGCCACTACGAGCGCTTCATCGACGAGAACCTGAGCAAGGCCAACAACACCACGACGGGCAAGATCTATCTCGCGGTGATTACCCGCGAGCGGCGCGGCGACTACCTGGGCGGGACCGTCCAGGTGATCCCCCACGTGACCAACGAGATCAAGGACGAGATCCGCCGCGTGGGCCAGGCCGCCGGCGCGGACGTGGTCATCGTGGAGGTCGGCGGCACGGTCGGTGACATCGAGGGGCTACCCTTCCTGGAGGCCCTCCGCCAGTTCAAGCATGACGTCGGCGAGCAGAACGTCTGCTACGTGCACGTCTCGCTGATTCCCTACCTGCCGGCCGCCGGCGAACTGAAGACCAAACCCACCCAGCACAGCGTCAAGGAACTGCGCAGCATCGGGATCCAGCCGGATGTGCTGGTCTGCCGCACCTCCCGGCCGCTCTCGGCCGGCGTCAAAGAGAAGCTGTCGCTCTTCACCGACGTGCCGGTGGAGCGGGTGATCCAGGCGCTGGACGCGGGCAGCATCTACGAGGTGCCGCTCACGCTGGAGGACGAGGGGCTAGGCCGCGCGATCGGTGAGCGCCTGGGGCTGCAGACGCCGCCGCCGGACCTGGCGGAGTGGGGCGAGATCGTGGACCGCATCCGCCGGCCGTCCTCGAAGGTGCAGATCGCGCTGGTCGGCAAGTACATGGGCGTGGAGGACTCCTACGTCAGCATCGTCGAGGCCCTGCACCACGGCGGCATCGCCCACCGCGCCCGCGTGGAGATCACCAAGGTGGATTCCGAGGAGTTGGAGCGGCTGACCCAGGAGGAGGTGGACGCCCACCTCTCCGCCTTCGACGGGATCGCGGTCTGTCCCGGGTTCGGCGCGCGCGGCGTGGAGGGGAAGGTGAAGGCCATCCGCTTCGCCCGCGAGGCGAAGATCCCGTTCCTGGGGATCTGCTACGGGATGCAGTGGGCGGTCGTGGAGTTCGCCCGCCACGTCTGCGGCCTGAATGGAGCGAACACCACCGAGGTGGACCCGGCCACGCCGCACCCCGTGATCGACCTCCTGCCGGAGCAGAAGGGCGTCACCGAGAAGGGCGGGACGATGCGCCTGGGCGCGTATCCCTGCCGGCTGGCACCGGGGAGCCGGGCGGCCGAGGCCTACGGCCTGGACGAGGTGCAGGAGCGGCACCGCCACCGCTACGAGCTGAACAACGCTTACCGATCCGTCCTGGAAGCGCACGGGATGCGCATCACCGGGGTCTACCCGCAGAAGCAGCTGGCGGAGATCATCGAACTGCCGGACCACCCCTGGTTTGTGGGGACACAGTTTCACGCGGAGTACCGCTCCCGGCCGACGCGGCCGCACCCGCTCTACCGGGCCTTCGTCGGCGCGGCGCTGCGGCGGGCCGCGGTGGAGGCGAAGGGCTAGCGGAAGGCGAGGGCGGGAACACGAGCGTCAGAAGGGCACGGGGAGGATTCCGCATGGGGCTTGTCACCTACGTGGACGGGAGGTTTGTGCCCAAGGAGGAAGCGGTGGTCTCGGTCTTTGACCATGGATTCCTCTACGGGGACGGGGTGTTCGAGGGCATCCGCGCCTACCACGGCCGCGTCTTTCGGCTGGAGGAGCACCTGGACCGCCTCTACGAGTCAGCGAAGACCATCATGCTGGAGATTCCCCTCCCGCGGGCGGAGATGCGGGAGGCGATCCTGGAGACGCTGCGCCGCAACGGTCTGCGCGACGCCTACATTCGGCCGGTGATCTCCCGCGGCGTCGGCGACCTGGGATTGGACCCGCGCAAGTGCAGCCGGCCCACGGTCGTCATCATCGTGGACACCATCCAGCTCTACCCCAAGGAAGCCTACCAACGGGGCCTGCGCACCATCACGGCCACCGTGCGCAAGGTGCGGCCGGACATGCTCAACCCACGGGTGAAGTCGCTCAACTACCTGAACAACATCCTCGCCCGCATCGAGGCCAATCAGGCCGGTGTCGAGGAGGCGATCATGCTTACTGCCGACGGCTACGTCTGCGAGTGCAGCGCGGACAACATCTTCATCGTCCGCGGCGGCGAGGTCTGGACTGCGCCGCCCTTCCTGGGCATCCTGCAGGGCGTGACCCGGGACGCGGTCCTGGGGCTGGCCCGCGAGCTGGGCTTTCCCACCGTAGAGCGGGTCTTTACGTTGCACGACATCTACACCGCCGACGAGTGTTTCCTCACAGGGACCGGTGCCGAAGTGGGTCCCGTCGTCGAGGTGGACGGCCGGTCCATCGGCGACGGCCGCCCGGGCCCGATCACGACGCGGCTGCTGGCCGCCTTCCACGAGATGGCCCGGCGTGAGGGGACCCCGATGTATCCCGCAGAAGCGCGTGGCGCGCCGGCCTAGCGCCCCGTGAAACCCGAAACGCAGGTGACCAGCCGCCGGATCTTCGAGGGGCGGGTAGTGAATCTGCGCGTCGACCGGGTACGGCTGCCCGACGGCCGGGAGACCGACCGCGAAGTCGTGGAGCACCGGGGCGCCGCCGTCATCGTGCCGCTCACCGACCGCGATGAGGTGCTGATGGTGCGCCAGTTCCGCTACGCGGTCGGCGAGGCGCTGCTGGAGATCCCGGCCGGCACGCTCGAGCCCGGGGAGGCGCCGCTGGGCTGCGCCGTTCGCGAACTGGGGGAGGAGGTGGGCGCGCACGCGGCGCACTGGGAGCCGCTGGCGGCCTTGTATCCGTCGCCGGGGGTGATGACAGAGGTCATGCACCTGTTCCTGGCGACCGGCCTTACCGAGGGACCCGCGTACACCGCCGGCGACGAGAACCTCGTCGTCGAACGCGTCCCCCTCCGGGAGGCGGTGGAGAGGGTGCGCCAGGGTGAGATTCGCGACGCCAAGTCGGTGGCCGGCATCCTGTTCGTGGCCCGGCGGCGGGGTATCTGATGGCGGTGCGCCGCGCCGTCGTCCTGGTACTGGACAGCGCCGGTGTGGGCGAACTGCCCGACGCCGCCCGCTATCGTGACGAGGGCAGCAGCACCGTCCCGCACGTGGCCGCGGCCGTCGCCGGCCTGCGCCTGCCGAACCTGGAGGCCCTGGGATTGGGGCGGATCGTCCCTATCGCCGGGGTGACTCCGCTGCCGCACCCGGAGGGTGCCTTCGGCCGGATGACCGAGCAGTCCGCGGGCAAGGACTCCACCACCGGGCATTGGGAACTGATGGGGCTGATCCTCCCGCGCCCCTTTCCGACCTATCCACACGGCTTTCCGCCGGAGATCATCCGCGCCTTCGAGCAGGCGATCGGCCGCCCCGTGCTGGGCAACCGTCCCGCTTCCGGCACGGCGATTATCGATGAATTGGGCGAGGAGCACCGGCGGACCGGTTATCCCATCGTCTACACCTCCGCAGACAGCGTCTTTCAGATCGCCGCGCACGAGGACGTCCTCCCGGTGCACCAACTCTACGAGTGGTGCCAGACGGCGCGGCGCCTGCTGGTGGGGGAGCACGCCGTCAGCCGGGTCATCGCCCGGCCGTTCGTTGGGCAGCCCGGCGCCTTCCAGCGGACCGACCGGCGGCGTGACTTCTCGTTGGAACCGCTGGGCCGCACCGTCCTGGACGCGCTCACCGAGCGCGGGATCCCCGTCTATGCCATCGGCAAGATCGGCGACCTTTTTGCCGAACGCGGGATCACTGAATCGGTGCACACACACAACGATCTCGACGGCCTGGCCCGCACCGCGGAGGCGGCGCGCCGCGTGGACCGCGGGCTCATCTTCACGAACGTCGTCGATCTGGACGCCGTCTACGGCCACCGGAACGATGTCGAGGGCTATGCCCGGCAGTTGGAGCGGATCGATGCCGCGCTCGGCCCGATCCTGGCCGCGGTCGGCGACGAGACCCTGCTCATCATCACCGCCGACCACGGGAACGATCCCACGACCCCTTCGACCGATCATTCGCGCGAGTACGTGCCCCTGCTGGTGCACGGTCCAGGGATCCGCAGAGGGACCGACCTGGGAACCCGCCAAACGTTTGCCGATGCCGGAGTCACTGTGGCCGCGGCGCTCGGCGCGCCCTGGCGCGGCCCGGGGAGTAGTTTTCTGGAGGATGGTGCATGAGGCGATGACCGACGCCCGCTCGCTCCAGGCATGGAAGCCGCGCGTCGACGAAGCCGCGGCGTTTGTCCGCACCCGCAGCCGAATCCAGCCCGGGCTGGCCGTCGTCCTGGGATCGGGCCTGGGCGCGCTGGCGGACGCGGTCGAGCGAGATGCGACGATCCCCTACCGCGAGATCCCGCACTTTCCGGTGAGCACGGCGGCGGGCCACGCTGGCAACCTGGTCCTGGGAATGCTGGAAGGCAAGCCCGTCGTGGTCATGCAGGGGCGGGTGCACTTCTACGAGGGGTACGCGCTGGGCCAGGTAGTCTTCCCGGTCCGCGTGATGCGGGAACTGGGAGCGGGCACGCTCCTCGTCAGCAACGCGGCGGGCGGGCTCAACCGGCAGTGGAACGCCGGCGACCTGATGGTCATCGCCGACCACATTAACTTCATGGGGACCAACCCGCTGATCGGGCCCAACGAGGAGGCCTTCGGTGCGCGCTTCCCCGACATGGCCCGGCCCTACGACCCGGAGCTGGTACGCCTGGCGGAGCGGGTGGCAGTGGCGGAGCGCGTCCCGCTGCGCAAGGGCGTCTACGTTGCTGTGAGCGGCCCTTCGTATGAGACGGCCGCGGAACTGCGCATGCTGGCGCGGTGGGGCGCGGACGCGGTGGGGATGTCCACGGTGCCGGAGGTGATCGCCGCCCGGCAGATGGGCATGCGGGCCCTGGGGTTCTCCGCGATCACCGACATGGCCACCGGCGAGGTGGTGGAGTCGGTCACCCACGAGGCGGTACTCGCGGTCGCGCGCGAACTGGAACCGCGCTTCGTTCGGCTTGTCCGGCGGATCATTCGGGAGATGGCAGTATGAAGAGAAAAGAGAGTCCCTCGGCGTCGAGACACCCCCAAGTCTACGGGGTCATTACCGCCGACCTGGTCGAATCGAGGCGGTTGACGGACCGGGCATTAGTGCAGAGGCGACTGTTAAACCTCATACATTCGTTGAATTTGGGATTCAGACGAGGCCTTGTCGGGCCCTTTATGGTGACACTCGGTGACGAGATCCAAGGAATGCTGAAAGACCTGAGCGCCGTGCCGGATGCAGTCACACGGGTCCACGAAGTGTTCCACCCCAGAGAGATCACCATCGGCGTCGGGATCGGGACCCTAGCTACCCCGCTAGCCAAACGTGTAACAGAGATGGACGGGCCCGCGTTCGTCAACTCCCGGATCGCAGTGGAGCTGGCCAAGAAGGAGGGCCTGGAAGTGGTCGTCCGATCGGGTGTCGGGCGTGTCGATGACACTCTTAATGCTATCTATAGCCTACTAGGTGGAATTCAGGTCGGGTGGACGGATGCCCAATGGGAAAGGTTCAACCTCTATAGGCGGCTTGGCACGATCGATCGGGTTGCGAAGAAACTCAAGGTCTCCAAGCAGTCGATCAGCAAATCACTTCGCAACACCCTCTGGCACCGGATTCTTGATATTGAAGAGAGGTTGCCTTCTGTGTTCGGCGAGTTGCAGTCAGACGCGCAGTGGCTACGTTCGGGACGCTTGGGTGGCTGAGAGGGCAGTCTAGCCCATTTGGGCTGATTTCCGGGTAGTCATACCAAATAGGTTGACACTAAAGTTGTCATGCCGCTCGGGGTGACGCGAGACCTTAGGCCGTGCGCCTACCTGCAGGCCCGTGTTCTGCGGAGGAGCCCATAGTGTTCGTGAGGTTGCTGCTAGCGAACCTTCTGGCTGATTTCGTCTTTCAGCCATCCAGGTTAGTCGAGTGGAAACGCCAGGAATTCGGCGGCCTTCTCGTGCATGTTGGCATAGTGTTCGTCCTCTCACTGGTGGTTGGCTTCGGATTCTGGACGCGGCGGTACTTCGCCCTTGTAGTCGCTTTGGCCGCCGTGCACCTAGCGATTGACTGGCTCAAGATCGCTGTGGACCATCGACGGACCGGTGGTTACTGGCCCTTGAGCACCTTTCTTGTTGACCAGGTCCTGCATGCGGTGTCGATCGTGGTTCTGCTCAGTGTCTTCGGCTTAGGGCCCGGTCGCGCTGCATGGATCGTACTACAGCAGTACGTTGCAGATCCCAGGTACTTGACCCTGGCGTCCATCTACGTTGGCAGCGTGGCCGGCGGGTCCGTCCTCGTAAGGCTCTTTATTCAGCCGTTTGCCAATAAAGTGAGCGGCAAACCCGGCCTTCTGACAGCGGGCGCGTACATTGGCATGGTGGAGCGCTTTCTACTCACATCACTGGTTGCATCCAACCAGTTTGGGGCGGTCGGGTTCGTATTGGCCGCCAAATCAATCGCGCGTTATAGGCAATTGGAGGACGATCCTGAATTCGCTGAATACTATCTCATAGGTACACTGACAAGTTCAGTCATTGCCGTCGTTGCAGGTATGCTGGTCAGGTTCGTTCTGCAGTAAGATCGGCAGCAGTCGTGCGGGCTTACGACCTGATCCTCAAGAAACGAGACGGCGGAGAACTGGCGCCGGAGGAGCTCGACGCGCTCATCGCCGGGTATCTCCGCGACGAGGTCGCCGACTACCAGATGAGCGCCTTCCTCATGGCCG
>Ga0209126_1000476_pt1 | contig 13630 bp, 15 predicted proteins | sample RifCSP19_1_FD_184024 | JGI IMG/M metagenome (GOLD analysis project Ga0209126, IMG submission 184024) | Soil microbial communities from Rifle, Colorado - Rifle CSP2_sed 19_1 (SPAdes) (version 2) | ecosystem: Environmental > Terrestrial > Deep subsurface > Rock core/Sediment | place: Rifle...
CCCGTACCGCTCCGCCGCGAAGATGACGAGCGAGCCCCAGCCGCAGCCGATGTCGAGGAGGCGCATGCCCGGCTCCAGATGGAGCTTGCGGCAGATGAGGTCGAGCTTCGCCTCCTGGGCGGCGTCGAGCGTCGCGTCGGGTGACGTGAAATAGGCACACGAGTACACGCGTCTCTGGTCGAGCCAGAGCGCGTAGAAGTCGTTGCCAACGTCGTAGTGGAAGCGGACCGCGGCCAGGTCGCGAGCTCGCGAGTGGCGACGTCCGGAGACGCGAGCCTTGCGCAGGAGGCCGCGAGAGGGCGCGGCACCACGCCGGAGCTCGAGCCCGAGGCGTGCGAGGCGGAGCATCCCCAGGCCAAGCCGGCGCAAATCGAACGATCGCCCGGCGTCGACAGCCGCCCAGATGTCGCCCTCGATGTCGATGTCGCCTCGGAGATAGGCTTCGCCGAGGGCATCGGCCGACGGCGGCCAGAGAAGGCGTCCGACGGCGTCCGGTCCGCGGACGACGACCCGGACGGACGAGGTGCGGTCCGCTGTCGCGTCCTCGGCGAGCATGAGCTCCAGCGGGCTGTCAACCGGCAGCGCCGCCCGGGCCGCGGCGAGGATGCGGCGGGCGACTGCTCGACGACGTTCGATCGTGCTGGTGCGGGCGCCGCCGTCCTGCGTGCGCACCGTGCCGCTCTGGGCCACCGCGTTCGATCCCTTCGGGGTGCATGCGGATGATGCCCCACACTGGGGGGTCGTGCTGAATCGCACCTGAGATGTGGCTGAGGAGCCGGGCACCCGGCCCGCAGAGCGTGCCGCCCTCGGCCGCCCCACACGGTCGCCGGCGGCGCTACGAAGAGCCCGCATGGAGGGCGCGGTCGAGGTCCGCGATGAGACCTCCGCGGTCTCGAAACCGATCGAGAGCCGGACCGCATCCGGCCCCGCGCCGGCCGCCACCTTGGTCGTCGCGAACTCGACGACTTGGTCGTGCATCACATCCGCGATCCGGTGGCCCGGCGAGCGGTCACGGTTTGCCTCGCCCGCGCGTCTCAGCCCTGTGGCTTCTGGCTGAGCGGGTAGCCGGCCGCCTGCCACGCCTCGAACCCGCCGTCGAGCTCCAACACGTTCGTGTAGCCCAGGCCGACGAGGGTCCGGGCGGCGATCGTGCTCATCCGCCCGCTCCGGCAGTAGAGGAGGACCTTGGCGTCCTTCGCGGCCGGCAGCTCGCCCAGGCGGTCGGCGATCCGGTCGTACGGGATGAACGCGTCGGTCGGCGCGATCTCGCCCTCGTATGGGACGTGGACGTTGACGAGCCTGAAGTCCTTCGCCTCGAGCATCTCGGCCAGCTGCGCGGGCGCGACGCTCGTGTACGTCCCACCGCCCTCCACGTAGACGGTCATCGGTGTGGCGCTGGGGGCGGGTGAGGCGGGCGCCGGCGAGACGGTCCCGGCCCCGGAGCATGCCGCGGCCACGAGCGCGACGCCGGCGAGCAGGGCGACGAGCGCGACTTCGCGCGATCCTCGAGGGGGGAGGCCGGCCCGGTGCCTGACCTGGCTGTCGCGACCGTACGGGGCGGCTGAGGGAGGGGCCGTCATCGAGAGACCTCTCTGCGAGCTGACGGAGACCGTTTCGATCGGGGCGACGAGCGTACTCCGGATCGCCCCCTCATCGCGGGAGCGGCGACCTCGGATTCGTCCAGGGTCGGTGCTGGCTCACGGCGCGCCATACCGCCGGATCCCTTCGAGCTTCGTGCGCTTCAGAAGCAGGGCGTTGACAGCGACGAGGAACGAGCTGCCGGCCATGCTGATGGCGGCGATCTCCGGCCGGAGGATGAGCCCGAACGCCGGGTAGAAGAGGCCCATGGCGATCGGGAAGGCGACCGTGTTGTAGCCGACCGCCCAGAAGAGGTTCTGGCGCATCTTGCGGACCGTGGCCCGGCTGAGCGCGATGGCGCCGAGGACGTCGACCGGGTCGCTCTTCATCAGGACGACGTCGGCCGTCTCGACCGCGACGTCGGTGCCGGCTCCGATCGCGATCCCGACGTCCGCCTGGGCGAGCGCCGGAGCATCGTTGATCCCGTCGCCGACCATCGCCACGAGCTTGCCGCTCGCCTGGAGCTCCTTGACCTTGTCGGCCTTCTGTCCCGGGAGGACCTCGGCGAAGACTGTGTCGAGCCCGAGCTCGGCGGCGATCCGCTCGGCGGTCGCCTGGTTGTCGCCGGTGAGCATCGCCACCTCGATGCCCAGGTTGTGGAGCCGGTCGATCGTCTCCTTTGCGCTCGGACGGACCGCGTCGGCGATGGCGATCAGACCCCCGGCCTTGCCGTCCACGGCGACCCGGACGACCGTCCGGCCCGCGCCTTCCAGGTCACCGGCTCGCTCGTCGAGGCCGTCGAACGAGATCCCCCGGTCGCGCATGAGCTTGGCGTTGCCGACGAGGACCGCCCGACCGTCGACCTTTGCCTCGAGCCCGTGGCCGGGGACGGCCTGGAAGTCGGTCGCGTCCACGAGCGCGAGCTTGCGCTCCTTCGCCGCGTCGACGACGGCCTGGGCGAGCGGATGCTCGCTCGAGCCCTCGGCCGAAGCCGCCAGTCGAAGGACCTCGTCCTCGCCGACGGGGTTGCCGGCGCCGACCAGCTCGACGACGCGCGGCTGTCCGACGGTCAGCGTGCCGGTCTTGTCGAAGATCACGGCACCGATCTTCGACGCCTGCTCGAGGGCGGTCGCGTTCTTGAAGAGGATCCCGTTCAGGGCGCCCAGGCCGGTGCCGACCATGATCGCGGTCGGGGTCGCGAGGCCCAGCGCGTCGGGGCAGGCGATGATGACGACGGTGATCGCGAGGGTGAGGGCGAACACGAAGGTCGACCCGCCGATCGTCAGCCAGCCGAAGAACGTCAGGAGGCCGAGCACGACCGCCGCCGCCACGAGCCACTGGGCCGCCCGATCGGCGAGGCGCTGGGCCGGAGCCTTGGAGTTCTGGGCCAGCTGGACGAGCTTGACGATCTGGGCGAGGGCCGTATCGGCGCCCACCTTCGTCGCCCGGAAGCGGAACGTCCCGGTCTTGTTGATCGAGGCGCCGATGACGTTCGAGCCGACGGTCTTCTCGAGCGGGACGCTCTCGCCCGTGATCATCGACTCGTCGACCGAGGAGCTGCCCTCGGTGACGACGCCGTCGACCGGGAGCTTGTCGCCGGGACGGATGAGGACGACGTCGTCGATGACGACGTCCGAGGTGGGGATCTCGACGGGCTGGGCGTTCCGGATCACCGTCGCCATCGGCGGCGTCAGGTCGAGGAGCGCCCGGATCGCGTCGGACGCGCCCGCCCGCGCGCGCATCTCCAGCCAGTGGCCGAAGAGCACGAACGTGAGCAGGACGACCGCCGCCTCGTAGAAGACCTCGCCGGCAAAGATGAACGTCGCGGCGACGCTGAAGAGGTAGCCGCTGCCGACCGAGAGCGCGACGAGCACCGACATGTCGAGTGTCCGGTTGCGGAGAGCCCGATACGCGCCGACGAAGAACATCTTCCCGCTCCAGGCGACGGCCGGCGTCGCCAGGAGGAAGGCCAGGATGTTCGCATCCACCCCGAACGGCGTCCCGAGGCGGAGGTCGAAGACGTCGGTCGCCAGCGGCGAGTAGAGGAAGATCGGGATCGCCAGGATGAACGCGACGATGAATCGGTTCCGCATGTCGCGGACCATCTCGTCCATAGTCATCCCGCCACCGTGGCCCATCGCATGGGCCATCTGGGCCATCTCGGCCGCGACCGGCGCACCTGCCCCCGGCAGCGCCATGGCGTGGCCGGCGTGCCCGGCCTCCCGCGCGTGAACGGCCCCGTGGGGGACCGTGCTGCCGATGACGGCGGGCTGCTCGTCACGGCAGAGGTGGCACGGGACGACCTCACCGCCGCACGAGCAGCCGAACCGTTCGATGAGCGCCCGGACGTCGTCCGCGCTCAGTGCGGCCTCGTCGTAGTGGACGGTCACGGTCTGCGAGACCGGGTTCGCCTCGGCGTCTGAGACGCCGCGCTGCCGCCGCAGGAATTCCCCCAGGGCGGCCGCGCTGCTGGCGCGCAGGAGGCCCCCCGCTTCAAAGACTCCGTCGGTCACGGCCTGCTCCGTTGGTGATGGGTGGGTCCCATTGTCGGGCCACGACGTGCGTGTCGTTTACGGAGTCCGTTGGCGATGTCGACACGTTGCTGGCGCTCCCACTGAGCGTGGCCTTTCTAACCTTCGACTCAGCTGGGTCTCAGGTTCGGGCGCGACCGTTGTCATCCTCGACATGCCAATCGCGACATAAGAGGTGATCCATGGGCCGAAGATTCCGACTTGCGCTCCCATCCGTCGCTCTCCTGGCGTTGCTCGTCGGGGCCAGCCCGGTCGCCGCCGCGGGAGGCGGGGCCGACTTCGGTGCCTGCGTCGCCCACCATGCGACGACCGAGAGTGGCTTCACCGGCGATCACAACCCGGGCATGCACGGCGGTTTCTCCGGCTGGGCGGTCTGCCCGGGCCACTGAGGCGACGGGCGCTTCCATAGCCTTCCTCCCACGGGCCGGCCGGTCGCTGACCCCCGGGCGACTGGCCGCAGCCCCCTCCCGTCGACCGAGGAGATGCTAACGGCGAGGTACCGTGAGACGATGATGACCTTGGGGAATGGATCCTTCGGCGGTTGGCTCATGCTCCTTGCGCCCATCGCGCTCGTGGTCGGGGTCGTTCTGATCGCGTTCTGGGCGGTCCGACTCCTGGGCGGGGGTGCCGAGGACGATGCGCTCCGTCAGCTCCGGGTCAGGTTCGCGCGGGGCGAGATCGACGCGCCGCAGTTCGAGGAGATGCGACGGGCCCTCGAGGTACCGGACGGACCGCGAACGGGTCGGGGCGCCCTCGGCGTCGTCGGAGTCGTCCTCGTCGTCGGGGCCATCCTCCTCGGCGTCGTCGCCGGCTGCGGTGGGACGACCGGGCCGGGCTGGGGCGGGATGATGGGACCGGGCGGGATGATGGGCTGGGGAGCCGCCCCCACCGCCCCGGCGGGAACCTCCGTGCGCATGGCCGGGTCGCGGTTCGAGCCGGTCACGCTCACCATCGCCGCGGGCGCGACCGTTCGCTGGTTCAACGACGACGCCCTACCGCACACCGTCACTGCGTCGGACGGCTCGTGGGACTCGGGCAACCTCTCACCCGGAGGCTCCTACGAGCGTCGCTTCGACTCGCCCGGAACGTACGCGTATCTCTGTCTCTACCACCCGGGCATGACGGGCACGATCGAGGTCCGGGCGCCCTGACCGCTGCCCCGTTGAAGGGGCCAGGCCCAACTCCTCAGGTCGCGCCCAGCTGGCTCTCATCGGACGCCAAGGAAGCGGGAGTCCGATGGTCGAGCACACGACCGCCCTTCGCCGACCACCGACGGCTCAGGACGGCGGGGAAGGAGAGTTTCCATGGTTGCCCATGGGGCCATCGTCCAGCTCGGGCCCTGGCGCCGGGCCTGGGCCGCGCTCGACGAGCGGCTTGGCCTGAGCGGGCTGGCGTACCCGGTCCCGGCCCACGCCAACGGCATCGGCTACATCCTGGGCGGGATCACCTTCTTCGGGTTTCTGATCCTCGCCGCGACGGGGATCTGGCTGGCGCAGTACTACCACCCGACGCCGTCCACGGCGCGCGAGAGCATCGTCTACATCATGAACGTCGCGCCCCTGGGCGACCTGATCCGGGGGATCCATTTCTGGGTCGCCAACATCGTCATGGCGACCGTGCTGCTGCACATGGGGCGCGTCTTCGCGACCGGCTCCTACAAGCGGCCGCGGGAGGCGAACTGGCTGATCGGCCTCGGCCTGCTGGCGATCACGCTCGGCCTGGTCTTCACCGGCACGGTCCTCAAGTGGGACCAGGAAGGCTTCGAGGCCCTCGGTCACAACGTGGAGATCGGCAACCTGCTGGGCGCTTTCGGGTTCTGGTTCTCCCCCGAGTTCACGCCGAGCCTGCCCATCGTCGGGCGGCTGTACATGGCCCACATCGTGATCCTTCCGGCGCTCGGGACGCTGTTGCTCATCGCGCACTTCCTGCTCGTCAAGCGCCACGGCATCTCGGCGCTCCCGGCCCAGGCGGACGCCGCGCTCGGCGACGGTCCGACCCCGGCCCCGGGCGGCTCCACGTTCACCGCCCATCTTGTGCGCATGGCCGGCTTCGGGCTCCTGATGCTCGCCGTGGCGACGATCCTCTCGCTCGTCTCGCCGGCCGGCCTCGGGCCGCGCCCCATCCCCGGCGTCGAGGACACGAAGCCGCCGTGGATGTTCCTGCCCTTCTACCCTCTTGAGGACTGGTTCGGGCTGCCGGCGCTGCTGTGGGCCCCGGTGATCACGTTCGGGGCCCTCGTCGCCGTCCCCTTCCTCGACCGAAACCCCTACCGCTCCCCGGCGCGTCGTCGGGTGTTCATCGCCCTCGGGGCGATCGTGGCCATCGCGGCCGTCGCCCTCGTGCTCTACGCGCTCGTCACGGTTCCCGAGGCGCACATCCAGGAGGCGATGTGATGGCCACGGTGTTGCTCCGGCTCATCCTCCTGGCGGTCGGCCTGGGCATCGTCGAGATCGGCCTCGGCAGCGCGCTCGTCGAGGGTTCGCTCGCGGGCTGGGCGCTCGTGCTCTTCGTCGGCCTTCCGCTCGTCGTCGCCGGCTCCGCCGGCTTCATGGTCCCCCTCCTGGGCGGGCCGCAGACGAAAGGCCGGTCCACCGATGCGTAGGACGACCGCGTTCGCCATCACATTCGGTGTGGCGCTCTCGCTTGCCGGTGCGGCCGCCGTGCTGGCTCACGCGGGCGAGGCCGGCAAAGAGGCGCTCGTGGTCGAGCCCTCGGACGTCACGGCGGGCCAGACCGTTGTCCTCGTCGGCAGCGGCCTCGAGCCCGACAACGACCGGGTCCTCGTGCTCGCAGGGCAAGACCTCGTCGTCGAATTCGGGACGGTCAGGACCAACGCTGAGGGGATGTTCCAGAAGGAGCTGCCGATCCCGAGCCACCTGCCGTCCGGGATCTACGAGCTCAGGGCGATCGGGGATGAGACGCTGACCGTGCCGCTCACGGTCACGGCGATCGCCGGCGGGCCGGAAGCGTCGCCGGCCGAAGCGTCGCCGGCCGCGGAGGACACCGCCGGCGGACCGGAAGCGTCGCCGGCCGCGGAGGACACCGCGGGCGGGCCGGAAGCGTCACCGGCCGCGGAAGCCGCGACCGAAACGGTCGACGCGACCAAAACGGTCATACCGCGCGAGCGCACGCCGATCGAGCTCGGCGTGATCCTCGCCTTCGTCGCTCTGGCGACCATTCTTGGCGGGCTGCTCGTCCGGCGCGCAGAGCGTTTCCGGGGCCCGGCCGGCGTCTGAAGCTGCGAACGATCCATCGCCGGTGAACAGCCGATGACGCCCTCGGGCGAGGCGCCAAGCGCCCGCGTGCCGCTCCGACCGCCGGGCTGGCGTCTACATGCCCTGATCGCGGCGGCGACGATACTCGCGCTCCTGGGCGGCACGGTCCTCGTGCTCCTGTCGCCGCCCGTCGTCCACGTGGGGCTGGACTACGGCGGTTCGGCGGCCCGGCTCGGCATCAGCTCCGACGAGGCGTATCGGCTGTCGGATCGGGCGATCCGCGAGCTTATGGTCGGCCCCGGCACGTTCGCGTTTCCGATGGGCGAGGGCGGGCCTCGCTTCCTCGACACGGCGGAGGCGTCACACCTGCGCGACGTGCGAGTCGTGTTGTTCGGCCTGCTGCTGATCCTGGGGACGGCCGGCGCGATCCTGGCGGTCGGGTTCGTGAAGGCTCGCGCCGCGGTCTGGTTCTGGACGGCCGTGCGTGCGGGTGCGGCGATCGTCGTGGCGGGCTTCCTGGCGATCGGAGCCGTGCTCGTCGTCGCCTTCGACGCCGCCTTCACGCTCTTCCACCTGGTCTTCTTCCCGGGCGGGAACTGGAGCTTCGATCCCACGCGACAGAGGATGGTGCAGCTCTATCCGACGCCCTTCTGGGAATACGCCGCGGCCTCCCTCGCCGCGTTGAGCGTGGCGGCCGGGCTGGCCGTCCTGTGGGTCGCCCGCCGCCAGCTCCGGCGAGCGCGGCAACAGGGGCCGCCCGATCTCTAAGGCAGCTCTCAGGTAGCCCTCACGGCCGGCTCACCCGCCGCTCCCAGGCTGCCGGCATCATGCTCCGAGGATCGCCGGAATGAACCTGCCGACCGTTAGGGGCGAGCGCGGTGCCGCCATCAGGCACGCCCAGCGCGCCGCCGGCCAGACGGCGGCCCTCGCGGCGATCATCGCGAGCGGCCGGCCCTTCAGGGAGGTCGCGCAGCAGGTTCTCGCCGCGCGCGGGTCGCTGGACGCGCTGCTGGTTCGACTCGTCGAGCTGGAGCTTCGTGACTGCCTGCCCGGCCGGGAGATGCGCGACGAGGTGGATGAGCTGCTGCGGACGGCACTCGGACGCAGTGCGCCCGGTCGCACGGCGCCGGGCCACCGCCCGAGCCCATCGCGCCAGGGCCGGTCGTCGATCACCCCGCCCCCGACCCACGATCTCGCAGAGAGGACGTCGCGATGACTCGTCGATCTCGGACCGCTCGCTTCGCAGGTCAGCATGCGCCCGCGCACCGCACGGCGGCCCCGCCGGGGCGTCGATCCATCGCCTCGACCCTTCCCCGTCCACTCCGGCTGGTCACCTTCGCGGCGATCGTCGTCCTCGTCGGCGGGCTTGCCATCTGGCTCGTCTCGGGCCGCCTCCAGGGGCCCACCCCGACCGACGCGATGGCCGTCCAGGTTCACGCCAGCATGGGTGGCTTCGAGCCCGGCGCCCTGACGGTCAAAGCCGGCCAGGCCGTTCGCGTCGAGTTCTCCAGCATGGACACGGCCTTCCACAGCGACGGCGGTGGGTGGCACCAGCTCGCCATCGACGACCTCGGCATCGACTGGAAGGTCGGCCCGGAGAGCAGCGAAGTGTTCGAGTTCACGGCCCCCGCCAAGCCCGGAACGTACGGCTTCTACTGCGACATCTGCTGCGGCGGGAAGGAGAACCCGGCGATGCAGGGCGTGCTCACGGTCACGGCCTGATGCGCGCGGCGACCGGTGCCCCCGTCGCTCGTCCGCGCCTGTTCCTGCTCATCGCCGGGGTGGTCGTGGCGGCCTCAGCCGCCGCGGTCCTCGTCGTCGCGCCACGCGCGGCCGACCACCAGGCGCTCTCCGACCTGAGCGTCCCCGCGATCGTCGCAGCCGGCGTCCTCGACGGTTTCAACCCCTGCGCCTTCGGAGTCCTGATCCTCTTCGCCACGTTCGCCCTGGGCCTCGCGGCGCGCCAGTCACTGGCGACCGGTGGCACGGCGCCCGACGTCCGCGGCGCGAGCCGGACCGTGCTCGGACTCGGCGCCTTCTTCGTGCTGGGCGTCCTGCTCACGTACTTCCTGCTCGGTCTGGGCCTGCTGACGGTGCTCGCCTCTCTCACCGATTTCGGTGGCAACCACCTGCCGAGCCGGATCGCGGCCCTCGTCGCGATCGGCCTGGGACTGTGGATGATCCGCGACATGCTCATTCCGGATGCCGGCTGGAAGCTGGAGGCACCCCACGCGCTCCACGGCCGGATGCGCGACTGGGCAAGGGTGGGCTCACCCACGGCGCTGCTCGGCGGCGGCGTGCTGATCGGCCTCTGCACGGTGCCGTGTAGCGGCGCCGTCTACCTCGGCGTCGTGGCGCTGCTCGGCGCGAGCGGGACGGTGGCGGCGGGCCTGGGCGGCCTGGTCCTGTACAACCTCGCCTACATCGCGCCCCTCGTGGTGCTCCTCGTCCTCGCCAGCCGGCCGGGCCTGATCCGGGTCATCAACCGCTGGCACCTCGAGCACGCCGGCGGGACGAAGCTGCTGCTGGCGATCGTCGTGCTGCTGCTCGGGTTCGCGATCCTGATCACGGTCTAGCCGGTGCCGCGCCGGCGGGGAGCGTTCTCTCAGCCGGGCGTTAGCCGGCCCTCATCGGAGACTCAGGTCCGTCCGCTGGACTCGTGCCATGCCGGACCTGCTCGTGACCTTGCTCCTCGTCGCCGCCATCCTGCTCGTCGCCGACCTGCTCTTCGCGGGCGGCGCGATGACGATGACCGGCATGTCGGCGATGGTGGGCGCCGTCGCCCATCCGTGGGCCGCCGCGGCGCTCGTCGTGCTCGTCGTCGTGCTCGTGTTGGCCCTCGGGAGCCCGGGGTAGCCATGCTGGAGCAGGCAGTCCGGGCGCGGCTCGAACCCACCGGTCACCAGGTCGTCGAGGTGACCGTTCACACCGGTTACCGGCCGAGCGCGATCCTCGCCAGGGCCGGCCTGCCGCTGCGGATCGTCTTCCGGCGAGAGGACGACGACGCCTGCTCGGAACGTGTCGTCTTCTCCGCGCCGCGGCTGGAACGCCGCCTCGCGCCGACCGGCACGACGACGATCGATCTCCCCGCGCAGCCACCCGGCGAGATCCGGTTCACCTGCGGGATGGGCCGTTATCGCGGCCACATCGAGCTGGTCGACGAGCACGCACCATCGCCCGTGGCCCGGTTCCGGGATCGGCTGTCCCGCCTCCAGGCGCCGCTCGGGACGGCGCTCGTCCTCTGGATCTGCTCGCTCCCGTTCATCGCCCTGCTGGCGGTGATCGCCCTCGACGCCACTGCCGCCATCGCGGCCGCCGCCACCGCCCTCATCGCGTGGCTCGTCGGGTGCCTGTGGGCATCCCGCGGCTCGGCGCAGTCGACATAGGAGATCCCGATGCCGTTCGTCATCGACGTCGACCCGGTCGCGTTCACGCTGCTCGGCATCCCGGTGCGCTGGTACGGGCTGATCTTCGTCGGCGCCGCCGCACTCGGGATCTGGCTGGCCCAGCGCGAAGGGCGCCGGCACGGGGTCCGCGACGAGATACTCTCGGACGCCGTCATCTGGGTCGCTGTCGCCGCTCTGGTCGGAGGTCGCGCCCTCTACATCATCCAGAACGAGCTGGGCTCGATCGCCTCCGATCCGTTCCACGTGGTCATGATCTGGCAGGGCGGGCTCTCCTTCTACGGGGGGCTCCTCGCCGCGATCGGGGCGCTCGTCATCTTCGCCCGGCGCCGCCGGCTCCCGTTCCTCCTCGCGGCCGATGTGGCTGCCCCGGCGGCAGCGCTCGGCCAGGCCATCGGCCACGTCGGGTGCCTGATCGGCGGCGACTCGTACGGGACCGTGACGTCGCTCCCGTGGGCGGTCATCTACCGCAACCCGGCGGCGATGGCCCCGCTCGAAGTGCCGCTCCATCCGACGCAGGTCTACGAGGCGCTCGCGCTCGGCCTCCTGTTCGTCGCGCTCTGGCGCGGGCGGACGCGGCTGGCGCGGCTGGGCACGGGCGCCCTCGCCGGCGCCTATCTGATCGGCTTGAGCGGGATCCGCTTCGCGCTCTTCTTCCTTCGCGACGAAGCACCCATATTCCTCGGCCTGAAGACCGCGCAATGGATCGGGCTCGGCATCGGCGCGCTCGGGCTGACCATCCTCGCGGCGCTGGTCGCACGCCGGATCAGCGATCGCAGATCCATCCTGGAGGTCGGACGACCATGAGCGAACACGCACACGGGATCCCCGTTTCGGCCGTCCCGCCGAACGACGGGCTGGAAGTCGGGACTGCCCATGGGCGCGAGATCGGTTGGCTTCGGGCGCGCCTGCGGCGCCTGCCGCGCTGGCTGCTGCCCGGGTTGGCGGCCGGGCTCGTGGTGACCGGGCTCGTCGTTGCCGGCGTCCTCTCGCTCTCCGCCGTGCTCTACATCGGCCTGTTCGGCGGCATGCTCCTCATGCACGTCGGCGGGCACGGGGGTCATGGCGGTCACGGCGGTCATGCCCCTCGCGACGAGGATCTCAGCCAGCCCTCACTCGGCTCTCAGCCTGGTCGATCACGCTCGGCAAGCGGGCTCGACGACCGAGCTGCAGACGATCCGAACGGAAGCGAGACGCACGACCATGACCAGCGCAACGCACACTCGTGCCATTGATGGCCCCGCAGCGGTTCTGGATACGGCGACGATGACGCCCATCTCGTCGCCGGCGATCGACCGCCGGGCCGAGTACCGGGCGCTGATGCGCAAGTGGTGGTTCGGCGCGGCGGTCGGCGTCCCGACCATGGTCCTGTCGTACCCGTGGCTCGTGCCCGGCCTCCGGGACGTGTTCCCGAGAGGCAGCGACCAGCTCTGGTGGCTGTGGGTCGCCATGGGCGTCGCCTCCCTGGCGGTGATCATCTACTCGGGCAACCAGTTCTTCAGCGGCGCCTGGGAGGCGCTGAAGCACCGCTCGGCCAACATGCACACGCTGATCGCCGTCGGGACCGGGACGGCCTGGATCTACTCGACGATCGCCCTGCTCTTCCCGCAGCTCTTCCCGTCGGCCGAGATGACCGACGTCTACTACGACGTCACCGTCGTCGTGACCGCCCTCGTCGTGCTCGGGATGGCGATGGAGGTGAAGGCGCGCGGCCGGACGTCGGAGGCGATCGAGAAGCTCATCGGCCTCCAGCCCAAGACCGCCCGGGTCGTTCGGGGCGCGTCGGAGGTCGAGATCCCGATCGATGAGGTCATCGTCGGGGACGTCGTGGTCGTCCGCCCAGGCTCGAAGATCCCCGTCGACGGGGTCGTCACCGAGGGCGCGTCCGCGGTCGACGAGTCGATGATCACCGGCGAGTCGATGCCGGTCGCCAAGGGCGCCGGCGACGAGGTCATCGGGGCGACGATGAACACCACCGGCAGCCTCCGCTTCAGGGCCACGAAGGTGGGTGCCGACACCGCCCTCGCCACGATCATCCGCATGGTCGGCGACGCCCAGGCCTCGAAGGTGCCGATCCAGCGCATCGTCGACGTCGTCTCGGGCTACTTCACGCCGACGGTCGTCATCCTCTCGATCCTGGGCTTCGTCATCTGGTACGACTTCGGGCCCGCGCCCGCCTTCACCTACGCGACGATCGTCGCGGTCACGACGCTCATCATCGCCTGCCCCTGCGCGCTCGGGATGGCGACGCCGATGTCGCTCACCACGGGCGTCGGCCTCGCCGCCAGCCACGGGATCCTCATCCGCTCCGGGGACGCCCTCCAGGCGGCCAAGAAGCTCGACATGATCGTCCTCGACAAGACGGGCACGATCACGCTGGGCAAACCCGCGGTGACCGATGTCGTCCCGTCCGAGGGGTTTGCGGCCGACGACATCCTCGCGGCCGCGGCCGCCGCGGAGCGAGACTCCGAGCATCCGCTCGCGGCCGCGATCGTCGAGGGCGCCGCGGAGCGCGGGCTGACGGCCGTCGCGCCGGACGGCTTCGAGGCCGTCCCGGGGCACGGGATCCGCGCCCGGATCGGCGCTGAGACGATCCTCGTCGGGAAGCGAGCTTTCCTCGAGGCGGCTGGCGTCCACGCGGGAGCGCTCGAGGCCGACGCGCTACGCCTGGCAGACGAGGGCAAGACGGCCGTCTACGTGGCGATCGCCGGCCGCGCTGCCGGCCTGATCGCGATCGCCGATCCCGTCAAACCCGACTCGGCCGAGGCGATCGCGGCCCTGAGGCGCCTCGGACTCCAGGTCGTGATGATCACCGGCGACAACCAGCGGACGGCGGACGCGATCGCGCGTCGGGTCGGGGTCGACCGGGTGCTGGCCGAGGTCCTGCCGCAGGACAAGGCGC
>Ga0209126_1000477_pt1 | contig 13629 bp, 11 predicted proteins | sample RifCSP19_1_FD_184024 | JGI IMG/M metagenome (GOLD analysis project Ga0209126, IMG submission 184024) | Soil microbial communities from Rifle, Colorado - Rifle CSP2_sed 19_1 (SPAdes) (version 2) | ecosystem: Environmental > Terrestrial > Deep subsurface > Rock core/Sediment | place: Rifle...
GCCGTCTTCCCGGCCGCGGTGGGGCCGGACAGGACGAGAAGCCGGTTTTCTCCCATGGGAGGCGTTACGTCCGGCCGAACATCCGTTTCATTTCGGCGGCGGAAATCTTCACCCAGACGGGGCGGCCGTGGGGGCAGCTGTGGGAGGCGACGGCGCGATCCAGGTCGGAGAGCAGAGAGCGCATCCCTTCCTTTTCGAGGGTCATCCCGGCCCGCAGGGAGGCGTGGCACGCGATGCGCCACAGCTCCCGGTCGGCATCGAAGATCCCCTTCGGGGCGGACCCCTGGGAGAGGAGGAAGTCGCCCAGGTCCTTCCACCAGATCTGGAGATCGAAATGCCCCAGGATCGCGGGCCCTCCCGAGATCTTGAACGTATTTTCGCCGAACGACTCGCAGAGGAACCCGACCGCCGCCAGGAACGCCTCGATTTCGGCGCGCTCCCTCTTCCCCGCCCCGGGGAGGGAGACGACCTGCGGGACCAGCCACCTCTGGATGGGCGCGTTCTTTCCGAGGTAGGAATCCTTCAGCCGGGAGAAGACGATCCGCTCGGCCGCCGCATGCTGGTCGATGATCACCACCTCCCCTACCCCCTCGCAGACGATGTACGTTCCCATGAGCTGGGCGACGGGCCGAAGCGACCCGAACCCTCCCTCCCTCTCCGGGGGAGGAGAGTCTTCGCCGAAGACGGGGAGAAGGGGGGGCTCCGCCCGGTACCGTGCGAACAGGCCCTCCCCGGGGGAATCCGTCACCTTCGGCTGCAGCTGCGCCCCCACCCGCCCCTCGTCGCCCGCGGGGAGGGAGACGACGGCCGATGCCGCCGGAATCTCCCCCAGGGCCTCCCCGATCGCGTGCCGCACCAGCTCGAACAGGTCCTTCCCGTACCGGAAGCGGGCTTCCATCTTGGCGGGGTGAACGTTCACGTCCGCCTCGGACGGGTCGCACCCGATGAACAGGTAGATCACCGGCTGCCGGTCGGGGGGGAGGATCCCCCGGTACGCTTCCCGCACGGCGGCGAAGACCCCCTTGTCGCGGAAGTACCGGCCGTTGACGAAGAAGTGGATTCCCGAGGAGCCGAACCGGGACAGGTGCGGCAGACCCGCCCAGCCGCTGATCCGGAAAAACGCCGAGGAGAGCGAAAGGGGCGCGAGATACTTGGCCCCCTCCCCCGCGTGCCGCTTCGCCCGGTCGAGGCGGGATTCCCCCTCCTCGTACAAGGCGTCGGTCCTGCCGTCGTGCATCCGGAAGGAGATCCCCTCGCGGGGGATGCCCACCCCGTGGAACACCTCCCACAGGTGGCCCATCTCGGTCCGAGGGGTTTTGAGGAACTTGAGACGGGCGGGGACGTTGGTGAACAGGTCCGACACCTCGACGGTCGTCCCGCGGGGAGCGCCGGCTTCCCGCACCGACCGCACCTTCCCCCCCTCCACGACCACCTCCGTGCCGAGGTGTTGGTCGCGCGGGCGGGTGAGGATCCGCAACCGGGAAACCGAGGCGATCGAGGGGAGGGCCTCCCCCCGGAACCCGTAGGTCAAGAGCTTCTGGAGGTCGTCGACCGTGGCGATCTTGCTCGTGGTGTGCCGGCGGACGGCTACTTCCGCCTCCTCCGCCGTCATGCCGACCCCGTCGTCGGAGACCCGCAGCGAGAAGGGAAACGCCCCGAAGACCTGCGCCTCGATCCGTGACGCGGAGGCGTCGGCGGCGTTCTCCAGGAGTTCCTTCAGGATGGAGGACGGTCTCTCGACAACCTCCCCGGCGGCGATCTGGTCGATCACGCCGTCGGGAAGCTGGCGGATCCTTCCCCCCATCGGTTACCCTCTCTCCTTCCCCGACCGGCGGGTGGCGCGTCGGCGCTTCCCCCCGGACGGACTGCCTCCCGCAATCCGGATCTCGGCGGAATCCCGGTTCCGCATCGCGCGGAGGAACTCTTCCCGGCGTTTCCCGGACCCCTTCTCCCCCATGAGGGCGCGCGTGATGATCTTCCCCTCCTCCACGCCGGGCTGGTCGAAGGGGTCTACCCCTGCGCACTCCCCGGCGATGGCGGTCACCCACTCCCAGTAGTGGAGGAACGCCCCCAGGTGGGCCTCGTCCCGCTTCCCCACCTCCATCCGGACGATGGGGCGGCCGGCCTTCCAGAGGGCGCCGATCGTGGCTTCGAACTCGGCGTGAAACAGGTCGCGCAGGGGGCGCCCCCCGAGCATCTCCATCCCGGGGGCGAACCCTTGGGCAGGCACGTTCCCCTTCTCCCTCCCCCCCATCCACTTCACGAAGGTGAAGACCTTGTCGGCGGGGCCGTCCTGGTAGAGCTGCACCTGCGAATGCTGGTCGGTCACCCCGACCGCCCTGGCCGGCGTCTGCCCCACGGGAGTGCCCGACGGCCGGCGCTTCCCCAGGCTTTCTCCCCAGAGCTGCTGCCACCACTCCGCCACGCGCGCCAACCCTTCCCCGTAGGTGAACCAGACGTGAACGGGCTTCGGGTTGTCGGTCAGGTAGTGGGAGTAGACGGCGGCGCCTGCAAGGACCGGGTTTTTTTCGCCCCTCGCCCCGCGGAACACCGACTCCATCCACCGGGCGCCCGCAAGCAGCTTTTCCCCCGACACCCCCGCCGCGGCCAGCGGGAGCAACCCCACGGCGGACAGGACGGAAAACCTGCCCCCCACGTTGGGCGGCACGGAAAACGAGGCGATCCCCTCGGAGTCGGCGAACCGCCGGAAGACCCCCCTCGAAGGATCCGTGATCAGGACGAGGTGGTCCTTCCACTTCTTCCCGTTGGCTTTTTTGAGCCCCTCGATGGCCAAGGCGAGCTGCGCGTTCGTCTCCGCGGTCCCCCCCGACTTGCTGATGGCCACGACCGCGGTGGTCTTCATCGGGTGGGAGCGCAGCAGCGGAAAGAACCCGTCGGGATCCACGTTGTCCGCCACCGTGAGGCGGAGCCCCTTCCGGGCGCTTTCCCCCCCCACGCCCTCGTAGACGGCCTTCGTCCCCAGCGCGGACCCGCCGATCCCCAGGACGAGGAGGTGGGTGAACCGCTTGCGCATTCCCGCGGCGTACCGGGAAAGGGCGCGTGCCTCCTTTTCGAGGAACGGGAGCCCGGGGAATCCGATCTCCCCCGCCGCGTGCCGGGAGGCGAGCTTTTTCGCCGCCCGCTGCGCGCGCCCGAGCGCCCTGCTCATCTTCAGGGGGGTGAGCCCCTCCCCGTTGCGGAGGTTTCCTTCGTGCACGAGCGAAAAGTCGAAACGGAAATCGATCCCGCCGGCCATCTCTTCCCCTTCCTGCCGGATGCGGGGTCGGGCGGTGCGCCCGCCCCCGTCTTCCCTTATGCCTTCACTTCCTCCCGCGGCGTCAGGACGCGGAAGAGGGAATCCATCTTCTTCATCCGTTCCACGATCCCGCCGTACTCGAGCTCGCTGTACGGGAGCATGGCGGGGCCGAAGAATCCCTGGCGGCGCAGGTCTTCGTTCTTGGCCGACACCTTGGTCCGCACATACTCCCAGTACGGGTGGTCGAAGGGATCCGCGGGCTCGGTGAGCTTGCCGCTCTTGACGCAGAAGGCCAGGCAGGAGACGATCGGCGGGCCGTCGAAAAACGAGGTGCCTGTGTTTTTCGCAACCGGCATCAGCGCCCCGTGATGGCTCCCGCGCATGAACCCCGCGACGAAGTGGCCGATGGTGAACGGCGAGAGGACCTCGCCCGTGGCGGGGAAGTTCCCCTGGACCCGGACAAGCATCACAGGGTCGTCCTTGCCGGTATATTTCCCGGCGATGTTGTGGAGCCTCGTGGTGGAAACCGAGACGGCGATGTCCCCGGTGGCCCGGGAGCGGATCGATTCGACGACGAATCGTTCCTGGTCGCGCAAAAGCGCGGCGATGTCGTAGAGGTCCTCCGGCGCGTTCAGGTCGATCACCCGGTCCCCCTCGGTGTGCTCGACGTCCATGATCCGGAAGGAGTACCCGTGCCCGATCTTGGGGGACAAGATGAGCCCCGAGTTGACCATGGGGTCCGCGAAGGCGAGGTAGCACGGGAGGTTGTAGGCGCCGGGGTCGGTCTTGTCGGCGGCAAAGAGCAGAAACGCCTCGTTCGGCCGCTCCTCGAACTCCAACTCGGCGACGGCGGGCCCCATCCCCTTCACATTCCCCGAAAAGGAATCCTTCAGGAGATCCTGGCCGGCGCCGTAGAGCCCCTGCGCCTTCGCCAACGCGGTCCCGGCGAGAAACGTGTCCCAGGCGAGCCTGTGGACCTGTTCGTTCAGGACCCCCCCGGTGTGCGTCATGAGGATGGCGATGTCGTCTCCGGTGTATCCCACGTAAGAGTCGATCAAGAGCTTCTTCCCTTTTTCGGAGACGTTCTTTCGCACCTCCTCGACAAGGAGCGCGCTCGGTTGGATATGGCCCCCGATGGAACCGATATCCGCCTTGATTACGGACAACGTGATCTTCATCGGTCACCTCCCTGCATGGAATACCCGGCCAGGTTGTCTCGATACCATTGCACGAACCGTTCCACGCCTTCCGCAACCGGGACCTTCGGGTTATAGCCGATCTCCGCGCGGGCGCGCGTGATGTCCGCACAGGTCAAGGGCACGTCCCCGGGCTGCACAGGCAGAAACCTCCGGTTCGCCCGGATCCCCGTGGCCCGCTCCAGCAGGCCGACGAGGTCTGCGAGGGAGATCGTGGCGGACTCCCCGAGGTTGTAGACCCGGTAGCCGGGCGGTGCGGAGAGCGCGCCCAGCACCCCCCCCACGACGTCGTCGATGTAGGTGTAGTCGCGCCTGCTCGACCCGTCCCCGTAGATCCCTACCTCCTTTCCCTCGAAGAGAAGGCGGGTGAACTTGTGGATCGCCATCTCCGGCCTCTGCCGCGGCCCGTACACGGTGAAAAAGCGCAGCGAGGCGATGTTCATCCCGTACAGGTGGCAGAACGTGTGGCACATGAGCTCCCCCGCCTTTTTCGTCGCGGCGTAGGGGCTCACCGGGTGGTCGACGGGGTCGTCCTCGGAGAACGGGATCTTGGTGTTCCCACCGTACACGGACGAGGAAGAAGCGAACAGGACGCTCGGGACGGAGCGGTCCCTCGCCCAGGCCAGGACGCGGGCCGTACCCGACACGTTCACGTCGGCATACCCTACGGGATCGGCCACCGACGGTCGGACGCCCGCCTTCGCCGCCAGGTGGATGAGGGCGTCCACAGGAGAGCCGTCCCCCCAGATGCCAAGCGCAACCTCGTCCCGGATGTCTCCCTCGGTGAACCGGAACCCCGGGTAGTCCGACAGGGCCGAAAGGTTCCTTTCCTTGAGAGACCGGTCGTAGAAGGGGTCGAGGTTGTCCAGCCCGAAGACACGGTCGCCTCGTACAAGGAGGGCCTCCGCCACGTGGGATCCGATAAAGCCGGCGACACCGGTGATGTAGACCGCGGCAGCCAAGGGGACCTCCGGGTCGGAGCGAGCACGGAATGGCCAAAACAATAGTACCACTTTACCGGAAAAAATAAATCCGGAGCGGCGTTTGGATCCTTCCGTCCGTTCCCGTGAGGATGTCCCCGTGAGGCTTGACAGGTTCCGGGCGTTCGCCGAAAATGGCCAATACGGCGGCATAGCCAAGCGGTAAGGCAGAGGACTGCAAATCCTTTATCCCCCGGTTCGAATCCGGGTGCCGCCTCCATCCCCTCCTGTTTTCTCCGGGCCGAACCCCCGGATTTCGGAGTCTTTCCCGACAACCCGCCGAACACCGCTGTTTTTATGGTATGTTTTCCAAGTGCGCCCGGGTGGCGGAACTGGTAGACGCACGGGACTTAAAATCCCGAGGCCTTTACGGGCCGTGGGGGTTCGATTCCCCCCCCGGGCACCATGTAATTCAGGACACTTACGGCCGCGTGGGGGTGGGGTCGGGATGGAAGGGATCCATTTGAGCGGGGTCTCGGTAGTTATGATTTGAAATCTTGATATCCGGTTTCGTTTTCATCGCATCGTTGATCGCCATTCCGAGGGGAATCAATGCGCCCCTCAGGTTCGACGGGCTGCCACGGATGATATAGTGATCCGCATGAAGGCGCTCCTCCTGGAGAACATCCACCCGGGGGCCATCCAAGCATTCAGGGCTGCGGGGTTCGACGTGGAGACGGTCCCCCACAGCCCCGGGAAAAAAGTGCTCGCCCAGATGATGGGTGACGCGGACATCCTCGGAATCCGGTCGAAGACCCGCATCGGGCCCGACACCCTTGCGCGAGCCCCACGTCTGTCGGCAATCGGAGCTTTCTGCCTCGGCACGGAGCAGATCGATCTTTCCGCGTGCGGCGCGAAGGGGATCGCGGTCTTCAATGCCCCCTACAGCAACACGCGCAGCGTCGTCGAGATGGCTCTGGGCGAAATGATCATGCTCCTTCGCGGGGTGTTCGAGAGCAGCAACCGGCTCCACAGAGGCGCCTGGACGAAGTCCTCCGAGGGGTTTCACGAGATCCGGGGGAAGCGGCTGGGGATCATCGGCTACGGGAATATCGGCTCCCAGCTTTCCACCCTCGCCGAGTCCCTCGGGATGGAGGTCGGATACCACGACCTCGAGGAGAAACTCTCCCTGGGGAACGCCCGGAAGTACCCCCTCAAGGAACTTCTGGGCCGCTCCGACATCATCACCGTCCACGTCGACGGACGGGAGTCCAACAGGAACTTCATCGGAGAGAAGGAATTCGCGGCGATGAAGGAGGGGGTTGTCTTCCTCAACCTGAGCCGGGGGTTCGTGGTGGACGTGGAGGCGCTCGCCCGTCACCTGCGAAACGGCAGGATCCGGGGAGCCGCCATCGACGTATTCCCCGAGGAACCGGAAAGCAGCAAGGCCCCTTTCTCCTCCACCCTCCAGAACCTGCCCAACGTGATCCTGACACCGCACGTCGGCGGCTCCACGGAAGAAGCCCAGGCGGGGATCGGGGACTTCGTCGCGGAGCGCATCGTGGCGTACTTCTCCACCGGGAGCACCATCTCGAGCGTCAATTTTCCCATCTACCATCCGCTGGGGAGGACCTACCCCCACCGGTTCGCACACATCCACGAAAACATCCCCGGGATGCTCGCCCGGATCAACGACGTGTTTGCGCGACGGAACGTCAACATCGCCGGGCAGCACCTCGAGACCCGGGGGACCATCGGCTACGCCATTATCGATGTGGACGATCCGTGCGAAACGGGTATCCTTTCGGAACTCGAGGCGATCCCCAATACGATCCGGGCACGCCTCGTCTACTGACCGGGAAAGGAGCGACCCATGGCGATCCGTCCCAAGAGCTACAAGTACGCGACGTCCGTCCTGTGGACGGGAGAGAAGAAGGGCGCGCTGACCGTGGCCGGGAAGCCGCCCGTCGAGGTGGCGACGCCCCCCGAGTTCAAGGGACACGAAGGGATCTGGTCGCCCGAGGACCTCTACGTCGCCGCCGTGAACTCCTGCATCATGACGACCTTTCTGGCCTTCGCCGGACGCGCGGCCCTGGCTTTCCAGGGATACGAGAGCGAGGCGGAAGGATTGCTCGAGTTCGTGGACGAACGGTTCGTCTTCACGAAGATCGTCGTCCGCCCCCGGGTCACGCTAGGGCCCGGAGCGGACCGCGCCCAGGCGGAGGAGATCCTCCACAAGGCCGAGAAAAACTGCCTCGTCTCGAACTCCATCCGGACGGAGGTTATACTGGAGCCGACGTTCGGGTAAGGCCCGCTTATTTCTCCTGGATCTCCTTCGAAGCCGGCGTCGAGCCGCCCGATACGCCAAGCCTGCCGCCGGTTCCCAGGCCTCCTTTCACCGTCTGCGCCTTGTAATTGCGCGTCGCCTTGACCAATTTGTTGTACGAATCCATGAACGCAGCGATCAGGATCTTTCCTTCCGGCGTATTGGAATACCCTCCGGCGCCTCCGAACATGCCGCCGCCGGCACCGCCGCCGAAGAGGCTGAAATCGAAGTTCTTCGCACTGCCCTCCGAGGCCGCCAACTGAACGCCCGAGCGGTTGTCGATCAGCAACAGCGTGGTCGATGCCTCGTTTGCCTTGAGGCCGCCCGCCACCATGCCTACTACCCTGCCGGCACCGCCGAATAAACCGCCCAGGGCTCCTCCCACGCCGGAGGTCCCCTTCTGGCTGAAGGTGATGTTCGGGCTCATCGTATAGTCGGCCGCGACCATCTGCCCTTTTTGGAATTGACTGCCTTCCCGCATCTCTCCCGACTGGGTCAGCGAGCGCTCCTGCATCATGTTCTGCATGGCGCGTCCGCGCTCGACCACGACAAAGCAGTTCGATTGTTGAATCATGATTCGTAAAACGGGGATGGTCGACCCTAATTTGTATTGGGAAAGTTGATGATACCAGGGGGCCGTCTGATCTTCCACGACTGCCATGGTGCCCAGCGTTTCATCGCATTTTTCCAGCTGGCTGCTCACGTCTTGCGCTTCCGAGCCTCCCGCCGAGCCGGTTGCTACCGATCCGCCTCCGCCCAGCTTGGGTGTCGTGCCTGCATAACCAGGCAGGATCAAGGCGGCGGAACCGATCACCATGGCGCACCAGATCGAGAAACGCCCCAGCCAATGAACAGGACACCCATCTCTTCTCATGTTTCCCTCCCGGGAAAACCGTATTCTACATACCGCCCCTTTTAGACGCTTCGGGCGACGTCCCGGTTCAGTAATAATGAGGATTTCGGCAAACCACTTCGATCCGGGAGGCGAGCCGGAGAAAAAACCCCACTGGCTTGACGGGTGCGGCTTCCTCCTCCGGGAGTGCGGAGACTTGCCGGGACCGGCCCCGGGAAGACCCATGACGAGTGCCAGGGAAAAGCGCCGACCGCGCTACCGGGTTGCCAAATACGGACAATGGTGATACTAATATTATCAAGGCCTTACTCCGCAATAAAACCGCGAGGGATCCTTCAACCAGGGAAGGGAACCAGGGGAATCCGGTTCCCGTGTCTTGTGGGAAGGAGGAAATCATGTCCCGGAACGGAAAGGAAGATGTTGGCGGGGAAAGCCGTTCGGAGCAGGATCATTCCGGTCCTTCGAACTGACGTGCCGGGGAAATACCGTCGCCGTGATCAGCGACGGGTCGGCGGTCTACGGCATCGGCAACGCCGGCCCGGAATCGGCCCTTGCCATGCTCGAGGTCCGTTCCGTCTTCTTCAAGACCTTCGCGGGCGTGGACGCCATGCCCATCGCCCTGAACACCCGGAACTGCGACGAGATCGTCGAGATCTGCCTGCGCCTGGCCACCAGTTTCGGGGGGATCGTCCTCGAGGACATCGCGGCCCCGAAGTGCTTCACGGTGGAGAACAACCTGAAGGCGGCCACGAGGATCCCGGTCTTCCACAATGACCAGCACGGCGGCGCGATCGCCGTCCATGCCGCCCTCATCAACGCCCTCAAGGTCGTGTGGGAAAAAAGCTCGACGAGGTACGGATCGTCATGGCCGGGGCGGGAGCGGCCGGGATCGCCGTCGCGAAGCTCCTGCTCGTCGCCGGGGCCCGCGACATCGTCCTCTGCGACCAGTACGGTTCGATCTACGAGGGGAGAACGGAGAACATGAACTGGGCCATGGAGGAGATGGCGAAAGTCACCAACCGGGACAAGGTGAAGGGGGATCTGTCCGCCGCGATCCGGGGGGCCCTCGACGTCCGGGCGCGGAACATCAACGTCCGGATGAAGATCGCCGCGTCGGAGGCCATCGCCGCCTTCGTGGGCGCAAAGGATCTCAAGCCGGACTACATCATCCCCCACGCGCTGAACTTCAAGGTGCCGCCCCAGGTGGCGGCGGCCGTCGCCCGGGCGGCCATGGAGACCGGAGAGGCGCGGGTCCAGGTCTCCCCAGAAGAGGTGGCGGCCCAGACCCTCGAATACCTATACGAGGGTCACATGAGATACCTCAAGGAAACCGTCGAGACGACGCGGTGATTCGCGGATGCGCGCCCCCATTATTATGCAAGGTCGAGACATGAAACGAGGAACACCCTTCGGGGCCTAACCAGATTCCTGAGGGATCAGCCGGGTATTCATAGCGCGCAGCTTTCTTGGAATTTTCATGTTCTTCAAACCATCGAAAAATTCGCGTCTCTCCGGATACAGGGCTTTAAATCGTTTGATATCCATCCTGTACCCTGCCCACGATTCTGCAAAATCGTCAAATTCATTTTCCATATCGTTTCCTGGTTCTTTCTCTCTTATCCTGTTCCACTTTACCCTTAATCTTTTGTTCAGGAAGGAACTGCACGGGTTGTGAATATTTAATCCCTGAGAATAGTATAGTAACCATTTCTTTTTTTCTTCGGGACCGGTTACCAGGTGTTTATGGGCCTCGGTGAGTCTCAAAGGTAGAGAAATCTTAATATTTTTCCCACTCAAGAACAGATACCCCGGATCCTTGTTCCCTTCCATGATCAATCGGAGGGCAGGATTGTTCTTCAGGCTTCTTCCTTCACTTCTTTTCAGTGCCTGATCCTCTTTGAGTAAAAGTTCAATAAGGCCATCCCTGCCGAAGACAAGGAATCTCCTGTAGTCTTCCTTATCATCCAGGAAATGACCTTCTATCATGGTATTTTTTTCGATCAGTTCCTCAGCCAACTCGTCTCTTTGTGATTCCTCCCCTTTTTTGCATACCCAAACCCATAATTTGTTTTTTTCATCCCTGTAAAGAAATCTGTTTTCAATATGCAATCTTTGGTCGCACGAAGGACATGGAATCCGGTTGAACTCTCCGGAAAGGATGGAGTCTTTCAGCTCCGGGTCATACTCGGCAAACACATATTCGTAAAAGTCTCCGGTAAATTTTGTTCCGCAGCTGCACCGGATCTCATACTTTGCCTTCATTGCCATGGGTGTCTCCTTAAGAAAAGGTGCCGGCAGAGGAGCGTTTCATCCGCCGGCAACTTATGAAACCCGTACCTATCAAGACTGTTTTGGAATCAAGAGAGTATTTTTATCGGCATATTGCTTTCCGACAAAATAGTTCTTGGGAATCATGGCATGAATGCCCTTCGTGTAGTCCACGAGTTGGGTGACATGCAGGTCAACGGCCTGGGAACAGAAGGCATAGCCTTCCAACTCGGGGATGCCGTAATACTTGTCCAGGAACTTGATCGCCTGCTTCACGGCCATCTGGCATGACTTGTACAGATCGGTATGGAATCCCATCATGATCCAGTGGCTGGGACTTGAGGCCATGGGCCAATCAACCAGTTTCTTGAGATCCTTTCTTGCGGTGAACCTCAATGTGATGTTCTTGAAAGCCCCCTCCAGGGCATTCAGGTTCACCTCTCCATGGCCCTGGGCGAGGTGGGCATCCCCGGTTTTGAACCCTGCCCCTTTCATCCACACCGGAAGATACAATACGGTCCCGGCAACCAAATCCTTGTTGTCCAGGTTACCGCCATGCTTTCCGGGAGGGACGTTGCTCCACATGCCCTTATCCGGCAATTCCACGCCGATGGTTCCAGGGAACGGCCTGACGGGGACCTTGATCCCCGACAGAAATTCGTAACTCATATCCCGTCGGTTGACGGAATACCACCGGACTTTCCCCTCCGGATAGTCATCCGCAAGGAGCCCCAGTTTCACGAATGACGTGGTCGGGTTCAGGTTGAAACCATAGGCACCGGGGTCGATATCGAGGATTTCGATCTGGAGGATGTCTCCCGGGTCGGCATCTTCGACATAGATCGGGCCGGTCAGATGATGGTGACCGGAACCCTTTCTTGCCTTTTCCGCCCCTGTCGTTTGATCCGGATAGAAATAGGTTTCCGCGGTCTGGTCGAGGACCTCTTTGTACCAACTCATCCAGTCTTCGATGGTAGCCCCGGGCACCATTTTCCCCATAAGGTGCATCCCGGTTTCAACATGAACGGTATCGCCCGATTTAACAGTCAAGACCGGTTTTGTGGAATTGTCCCAATATCCGTGTGTGGAAGTCATTTCATTGCATCCCAGGATATGGACTTTCCCCGCCATATCCAGCCTCTTTATCTCGACGGCTCGGGCCTTTGAGGAGGCTATCTCGCTCAAAGCCAGGGCTGCACCCGTGGCGCCCATATATTTCAGGAACTTCCGTCTGTCGATCCCCTCCCCGAAATTTTTCTTTTCCTTGTCATCGTCCATGGAACACCCCCCAACCCGTTGATTTCGTGCCATTTTTCACCATGGAGACATTTCGTCCTGTTCGGAGACTCTCCCTCATCGCCTCCTTTCTTCCTCTCATCTCTCGGGATTGGTCCGTTGATTCAATGAATAGATATATATGGATAAAGCGGAACACGAAACAAAAGAAACTGTCAAGAATATTTTCCTGCATCGCAACGATTCCGGGAGAGGCGTCAATCGATTCCTCAGGGGGAAGCCGCGTTCCGGTTTCCCCTGTATATTTCGCGCCATTGCCTTTTGGTTCCTGCCCCTGATATCCTCTTCCCAACCGACGAACAATCCCGAGGGTATCCAAGCCATGGGGGTTCGATTCCCTATCCCCCGGGCGCCATAGCAAACCATATCGAGAGGTTCTCCATGAACGGGAAGATCAGGTTGGCCGGTTTGGTCTTCGCATTCGTATTCGCGCCGGTTTTGCTGGGGGCGACCGGGTATGCGGAGAAGGGGAAAGGGCCCGAGATCCATGCGAAGATCGGGGTGATCTCGATCCTGACGGGCCCTGGCGCGGCGTACGGGGAGGCGATCACCAACGGGTTCAAGCTCGCACAGGAGGAAATGAACGCCCGGGCAGGTCTGCGGATCGACCTGGTCATCGAGGACTCCTCCGGGAAACAGGAGCAGGCGCTGGCCGCGGCGCAGAAGCTCATCAACTCCGACCAGGTGGTCGCGATCCTGGGGCCGACGCTGAGCACGGAGATGAAGGTCGTGGGGCCGGAGGCCAATGCCAGCGGGGTGCCCATCATGGGGACATCGACGACGGCCCAGGGGATCACCCAGATCGGGAAGTTCGTCTTCCGGAACTCCCTCCCGGAGGCGCTGGCGATTCCCGCCTCCATCGGCAAGGCAGTCAAGACATACCGCATCCGGAAGGTCGCGCTATTCTACGGAAACGACGACGTCTTCACGAAGTCCGGCTTCGATACGATGAAGAAGGTGGCGGAGGATCTGAACCTTTCCATTCTCACGATCGAGACGTTCCAGAAAGGGCAGGCGGACTACAAGGCGCAGCTGACGAAGATCAAGAACCTCGCCCCCGACGCGATCTTCTGTTCCGCCCTGTACGAGGAGGGCGGGGTCATCCTCTCCCAGGCGAGGAAGATGGGGATCACGGTCCCCTTCGTGGGGGGGAACGGCTTCAACTCCCCCAAGGTGATCGAGATCGCGAAAGACGCCGCGGAGGGGCTCGTGGTGGCCACCCCGTGGTTCGGTGAAAAGGACGACCCGAAGGTGAAAGCGTTCGTCGCCAAATACGAGAAACGATACGGAAAGAAGCCGGACCAGTTCGCCGCCCAGGCGTACGACGGGCTCTTCCTCATGGCGGAAGGCCTGCGGAAAGCGGGCAAGGCCGACCGGGCCGCGCTGCGCGACGCCCTCGCGGGAATCCGGAACTTCCCCGGCGTCCTCGGGACGTTTTCCTTCGACGAGGAGCGCGACGTCGTCATGGAACCCGCCGTGCTCATCATCCGGAACGGGAAGTTCCAGCTCTTCCG
>Ga0209126_1000480_pt1 | contig 13555 bp, 18 predicted proteins | sample RifCSP19_1_FD_184024 | JGI IMG/M metagenome (GOLD analysis project Ga0209126, IMG submission 184024) | Soil microbial communities from Rifle, Colorado - Rifle CSP2_sed 19_1 (SPAdes) (version 2) | ecosystem: Environmental > Terrestrial > Deep subsurface > Rock core/Sediment | place: Rifle...
GACGTGGGTGGGGGACATCCTGGAAGGGAAACGAGGGAAGGAATAGAAGGATCCCCCATCCTTATGGATGGATACGCAAACTGATCCCTTCCCGGGCGGCGAGGGCGGACCGGGAGGGCGACGAGCGCCCTGTCGAGTTGGCGCCGGCCTGTTCGAGAAGGTTTGCCATTGCGGAAACCCCGCGCCGAAGCGAGGGGTTCCCCGGCGCAAATATCACTTCAGGCGATCCTTGATCCTGTCGAGTGCGACCTGTGCGCATTGGTCGTCGAGATGCCCGCCGGGCGAGCCGCCGACACCGATCGCGCCGATGACCTCATTCTCGGCGCAAACCGGCATGCCCCCGCCCAGGAGCAAAACACCATCGATTTGTCCGAGATTCTGCGCGCCCGGGTTTTTCTGCGAGGTCTCCAATATCGCAGTGGTGTTATTGCGCATCGAGGCCGCGGTGTAGGCCTTGCGTCGGCTGGCGTCGATCGTGTGCGGGTCGGCGCCGTCGGCACGATGCACCGCCTTGACCTGGCCGGCACGGTCGACCACGGTGGCGGTAACCGCATATCCTTTGGCCTGGCATTCCGCAACCGCCGCCAGTTCGCCGGCAATCGCCAAAGAGATGGTTTTCTCGGTGCGCGGCTGCTGCGCCTGCGCGGCGCCGATTCCCGGTACAAGTGCTGCCGCAACGGTCATTGTTCTGCACATGATTTTGCTCATCATCGTCTCCTTCCTCGCATCCGGGTGTCCGGATGGAAATCAATGCGGCGCCTTGCTCCGATTCCCATTCCTCATGACGACGTACATCTTCGCTATTTGTCCGTCTGACGAAACCCCGAAGGAATCGGAACGCATCTTACGTCCAATAAGACGGCGTCCAGGGATAAATCCGTTGAGCGATTGGAGGTGCGCAATGTCTATATCCATCAGTTGCAAGGAACTGGGGATGGACTGTCATTTCGTGCAGGAGGGGGAAACAGGAGAGGTTGTCATAGAATCGCTTATGCGCCATGTGCACACGGAACATACCGATGACTGGTTTGAGATCGAGGAGATCTATCAGGCCGCCTGTTCGGTCATTCGAGAGAAAGCCGCTTGATCGGGGATGGTTGCCAAAGACACGAGGGTTTCAGGATTGGTGGTGCCCCTTCCTTTCAGGCAGTTCTAACGAAATTGGAAGGAATGCGGAATGGACTGCAAACTCCGTGCAAACAACCGGCAACGAACGTCCGGATGCCTGCTACGCTGACTCTTGCCATGTCGGTTCCTCCTTCTTGGATTTGGTGTCCTGACCAAACCCGGTTTAGGGGATACCGACATGGTATTTTCGGGGGGAAAAAGGGATTTCGCGCAGACGTTGTTGACGCAGGAAACCCCTTGTGAAGTTGGAGAGGGTTCAGGGGGCAGGACAGGGGGGCCCTAGCCCCCACGGGATCCCATCACTTATCGATCTTCGTGAACTTCGCCCCCTTCAAGGAGATGTCCGCCATCAGGCCCTTCGTGTCGAAAACGAATCCGACGACCGGATCCCGAACCGTGGTGGTGCTGAGGTCGCCCCCGGTGCCCACCTCGATCACCGCGACGTTCGCGTTGACCCCGGCCTCCCACCCCTGGCTCTCCCGGAACTGCTTCAGCGCCTCCTCGGTCATGAATGCGATGATGATGTCCTGGGACTGGCCGCCGAACGTGAGCCCGTAGGAACCGGCCACGAGGTTGTAGTACCCCTTCGTCTTTCCCTCGACCCGCAGCGCCCCTTCCCCGTATTGCCCGCCGACGAAGAATCCCGCCTTCACGACGTTCGGCATCACGAGAAGCCCCTTCGCCGTCCTGGCGAACTCCTTCGCCCCCTTCACCTGCTTGTAGAACCGTTCCAGGCAGACGTCGACGCTCGTATCGATCTCCAGGGCCGACTTGGCGAACGACACCCCCGCGGGGAATGTGGCAAGCAGGATCGCCCCCAGGATTGCGCACAGGGCGAACCGCATCCTCCCGTTCCGAAACGTACCGATCGGTTTTCTCATTCGCCGTACCTCCTCTCCGTATGTTTTCCCCGGCGGGCAGGGCCAGCGGCCCCCCCTATCCAGGTTCCCGCGTACAGGGGCTTTCCTTCGCTTCGACCCGCTTCCGGGTCTTTTCCCGTTCCCGGCGGACCTGTGACGTTCCCTGCCCCGATGATCCCGATCCGCATCCCGTCTCTTCCGTGTCCCCGGACTTTTTTCCGGGATCGCAACACACCTTCCAAAGGATGCAGGAAACGGCCCCGGAGAATCAGGGGGGCTTTCCTCGCGATCGACTCATCCCGTATTTCAAATGGAAGAGATGCTTCAACCCCTGCAGGATTCATCGTCGGACGTCGGGTCGGAGTCCCTCCCGTTGTCTACATGACACATGGAACGGTCTGCCCGAAAGGGTCTTGTCCGTTCCGGAAAACCGGCCGGAAAGGTATGATAGGCAGAATCGTGCCGGGACATGCGCGGATCGCCTGATCGCGGGATCGCTCCTGCTTGGAGCGGAGGCCTGGAGCGTCAAGAACGGATCCAAGATTTACGGTCGTGATGGTTTGACCAAAGGGAAGGCCCCGTTCCTCGGGATATTTCACTTTTTCTTTTCCCGGCTTTCCCCCCCTTTCGGGACGTGGCACATGCCTGTGCACCCCTTCGGTTTCCCTGCCACTTCCTCCTTGTGGCATTTGAAGCAGGCCTGATGGTAGGCGGTCTTGAGTTCCAGCCGCCCCCTGTCGCCGGGACGGTTGGACACCGGGTGACACGTTCCGCAGGGCTTGAGCGTTCCGGCGTTCACGTTCTTTTTAAAGAAGGAGGGGTCGATCCGATGGCATTCCGAACAGGATTGAACCTGCATCGAGCGATGTTGATGGTGGCACTCCTCGCAACCGCCCACCGCGGAAATGTGCTCCGCATGGTCGAGCCGCACCGGTTCGTAGACCTTGGACAGGCTTCCCAGAAGGAGAACCTTCGGAACGTTTCCCTCCGCGGTCGTTTCGCCTGCGGCGGAGATCCCGGTCAAGAAGGCAATGGCAACCACGGTGATCGTGGCTTTCTTCACATATCGGTCCTCCTTCGAACCGGGATTTTTTCGGGCGCTCCGCAATGCTTCCGTCTCGCGCGGGCCTCGGGATCGGCTTTCTCTGTCGATAGTACACATCATCGGGCATCGCGTTGCCAAGCGCCTTTTGATGGCGGCATCGGTTGCAGAAGACGGTGAGCCGACCGATTTCAGGGGTTCCGGTGAGTTGGCGGCCGCTTGCAGCGGGGAAGCAACGACAGGAAACCGGCCTGCCGCTCGAATCATCGGAAATGTCACCACCCGAAGGAAAGGAGGAGGACATGGCGCAGGATGGAAGCCGGATAACCGCGTGGCTCCGGGGGCAGGTCCAGTCGGCCCACGGGTTTCTCGAGGCGACGATGGAAGACGTGAACGCGGAGATGGCGCATTGGGGGCCGCCGGGGATCGCCCTCCCCATCGGGGCCGCCTATGCCCACTTCGTCACGTCGGAGGACTGGGTTGTGAACGTCCTGTTCCGGGGAGGGGTTCCGCTCTTCGCGGGGCCGCACGCCGGGAGAACAGGGCTCTCCGAACTTCCTCCCGACCCCTCCTCGGTGAAGGACTGGGCCGGTGAGTTCGCGGGCTGGAGCCGGAGGGTGCGGATCGACCTTGCGGTGTTCCGCGCCTACGCGCAGTCGGTCTACGCTGCCACGGACGCGTACCTTTCGAACGCACCGGACACGGAACTCGACCGCCCCATGGACCTCTCCGCCGTCGGGATGGGGACGCAGTCGGTCGGCTTCGTCGTAAACAACGCGGTGATCGGGCACGCTTTCAGTCACTGCGGGGAGATCTCCGCCCTCAAGGGCGTGCAGGGGAAGAAGGGGTACCCGTTCTGACGGGGCCCCAAGGGACCCCCCGCCGCCTTCCTTGCGTCAACGGATCCTGACGATGATCTCGTTGCGCCGGAACGGAGAAATCGTCCACGGCGGGTTGTATTGGGCGGAAAGGAACGGCGGGACCGGGATCGTTTCCAACGTGTAGGAGGCCGGGGCAATGAAGGAGACGACCTGCATGTCGCTGACCTGTCCCCCTCAAATCGGTTCGAGGTGCGAATACTCTTCAGGCCGATTTAAGATGAGGGGAGGGTTTGATGGGGAGAGTCCGAACGGTCTGCAAACCCCGTGCAAACAACCGGCTTTTCCGGGGTGAAAAAGGGGTATCGCAGAGACGCTGTTGACAGGGGATACCTCTTGCCATCCGACCTTTGTGTAACTCATCAAATGAAATGGGAGACGGGGTTGGACCCCCGCCTCCCGCGGACCCGCAGCAATTCCAGTGGTTCACGAACCCCGATTATCCGGCCTTTTTTGCGTAATCCACCATCCCCTGGAAGTCGACGATCACGACGTTCTCTTTCCCGACCACCCAGGCATCATGTCCGGACGGCAGGAGCGACACATCACCCGGCTTGCACACGAGTTCCGTTCCATCATCCATCACGACTTTCAGGGTCCCTGCTACGTGATACTGGAAATGGGGGGCCTCGCAACTCTTTGTCTTTGCGATCGGCTGGACGGACTTGGACCAACGCCATCCCGGCTCCAAGGTGGCACGCCCGATGGTCGCTCCGCCGATCGTTACCAACTCCACTTTGCCCTTGGGAAAAACCCGTACTTCATCGGCCTTGCCGAAGCTTTTCTCTTCCGCCTTCCCTGGCATATCCTCATCCTCCCTACGGCCGTCGGTTGGGTTTCCTGTTTAAAAATTGGATTGTTCGTACCAGTTTGATGGGGTGTGGCTTCTGAAGTTTCCCTTCAGAAGCAAATAGCGTTTAACGGGGCGCGGTACTACGCACCGTGGGTGGGGAGGCGGAAGCTGGTTTTCTCATGTTGTCGTCTTCCCTTGCGATGCCAGTACGAACCCCCAAGCCGACAGAATACCCGGAATGATGAGACCGGGAACCGAGACCCAGTGGGGAGCGACCCAACCGGCGATAGCGATTTCCCATCCCATGATTAAGCGCATCAGATGTGCCGTAGCGAACACGAAGAAGATCGCGCCACAGACCAGAAAGTACATCTTGTGACTCATATAGCGCCTCCAGTCCAAGGGATTCTGCCCCGCCTCCAACGATCGGGCCATCCTGATCTTAGTGTAATAACCTTTTGGGCATTTCTATCGGAATTTGGAAGGGAAAGCGGAATGGACTGCAAACCCCGTGCAAACAACTGGCATTTTCAGGTGGTAAAAGGGTTTTCGCGGAAGGGTGTTCCGGGGGAAACCCCTTGTGCGGTTGAAGAGGTTTGCGGGAGGCAGGTACACATACATCCTTGCTATTTATACATCTGACGGACTCCGAAGGAATCGGAGTGCATCATATAAGAAACCACTCAGATAAAAGGGAGGAACCACCAATGGTATCCGTCATGGCATTCCACAAAGTTGAGGATTCCAAACGTTGGTTGAAAGCATGGAAGCCCGGACCGGGAAGCCGGCACGAGGATTTCCGGCGACACGGAGCACCCCGTGTCCGAGTATTCCAGTCTCCTGATGATCCGAAGTTAACTGGATTGCTCATTGAAGTGGAGGATCTCAAGGCCTTCAAGAGCTTCCTGGACTCGCCCGAAGGGAGCAAAGCAAAAGCGGCAGACGGAGTGAAGTCAGAGACGATGAAGGTCTTGAACGAGGTGAGCCAGTCTTAACGGAAAGACACTCGTTGAAGCGAAGCCCGGCTGTCTAAGGGATGCACCGGGACCTTCCCCCCCCAGGTCGGTCCGAGGTGTTTTTATGCTTTTCAGACCGATTCGAAATGGGGGGAAGGTTTGGTGGGGAGAGTACGAACGGACTGCAAACCCCGGGCAAACAACTCTCATTTTCGGAGTGAAAAAGGGGTTTCGCGGGTACGGTGTTGACGCGGGAAACCACTTGCGCAGCAAGAGAGGTTTCAGGGGGCGGGTCAACCGGCGGGAGATTCCGCCGCTGTTGGATTGACCTCGAACACCTCTCTTCGGGCGGCGATCCCCCGATGTGCGTTCGAATAAGCGCGGTAGTAGTGAACGAGTTGGGCGTCCCGCTCCGGGATGTGCGACGTCAGGCGGGCGATCCACTCCAGATCGTCGAACTCGCGGTGCCCTTCGGAGACCGATTCATCTCCTCGCCGGCGAAGGCGTGGAAGCTGGAGTGATCGAGGGATTCCCTATGGAACCCCTCACGTGGTTCCATAGGGTAGGATACACGGGAATCGCCGCATGCCTGCTTTGGCCCCGCATGGGCGTGCACGCCGTCGGCGTGGCCGGCCTCATCCTGTTCGTGCTTCTGGAAAAAGCCCTCCATAAAAGGCGGACAGTCCGGGCAAGACGCGAATGAGTCCGGAAGATTCCTGGCGGGAAAGGAAAATCCGGGTTCCTCCCTTGACAGGCAGGCGAAATTGACATGGAATTTATCTAGGAATTCCCTTCGGTAAACCCTCCTGGAGAAAGGAGCCGTTATGTCGGCCACATTGGGGAAAGGCGCGGCAGTGTCGGTCGCGAAGGTAGTGGAAATCACGGCATCGTCGCCCAAGAGCTTCGAGGATGCGATCCATTCGGGGATCGCCCGCGCCTCGAAGACGCTCGAGGGGATCCAGGGAGCCTGGATCAAGGAACAGAAAATCATTGTAACAGGTGGGAAAGTCACCGAATTCCGTGTGAACATGAGTGTGACATTTCTCCTGAAGGATTGATCCCGGTCGGGGGACACGATCACCCGCAGGAATCGTTCCTTGAAGTGACACGGTAAGAAATCCGCAGGTGACAACCGGCGGACTTGGAGGATGGGGCGAGAACGGGCCCCGTCCTTTTTCCTCTGCTTCCCTTCCGATCCGGCAGGCATGGAAAGGAGCCGAAGCTTCACCCGGGGATGCGGATCAGATATTTCGTTCCTTCCCCCATCCGGCTTTCCACCCGGAACGTCCCGCCGTGGGATTCGACGATGTGCCTGGCGATGGAAAGCCCAGGCCGGTTCCCCCGAGTTCGCGGGACCTCGCCTTGTCGACCCGGTAGAACCGTTGGATAGGAAACTCCTTTTTCTCTCGTCGCGGCCGGGAGGGGAAACAGCCCCTTCCGGAGAGTCCGTACGGACAGCAAACCCCGTGCAAACAACCGCCTGTTTCGGGGTGAAAAAGGGGTTTTGCCGGAACGCTGTTGACGGGGGAAATCCCGTGTGGGGTTGGAGAGTTTTACAGGGAGCACGTCAATCGCCAAGGAGTTGTGTCTGAGGGTGAAGACAATCAGCAGCTATCGGTCAAGTATCCTGCTGAAGACGAGGATGAAGAACAACGCGGAAATAACCCATTACGCCATCCGGAACAAACTGGTGGATTGACCCGAACCCTCCAGCGCCCCTTCCTGCCATAGGACAAACACCGGGCCGAGAATCAGACAAACGGCGACTCGCGTTTCGGACGGAAGCCGATTCCGAAGGCTGGCGGGCAGGATTATCATGTGAGTATCAGGAAATGGGTGCGCCTACTGGTTGAAGGACTAGGGAAACAGGAGGCCACGATGCGAGCGGTCACGGTCTATCGATTGGATGACGGCAACAACAATTGATTTTCCTGTCGCTTCAATGACGCCTCGGAATTTGACAAGCAGCATGGCCGGCAATTTGCTCGAAGCGGTTGCCGTCGAGGAGATGCAGTCATGAACGGATTCTTGCAGGGAACGCTGTTGGCGGCCTTGTCGGGGATCGCACTCACACTCGCCGGATGTGGCGGCGGCGGCAGCAGCAATCCGCCGGGCGCCTCGGCGCCGACCGCCGTCGTGCAGCCTTTGCCGTTGCCGGGTCCCTATGCGGTTGCGTGCAGCAACGTCGTCCAGAACTTCAACCTCGTCGACGTGGGCGCCGGCGAGGACGTGGAGAGCTATTGGGAAGGCATGCCGTCGGACAACGGCATGCCGCGTTATGCGACCGATCTGCTGGCGGACCCGGATAATACGCTGATCGCCACGGTGACCGCGCCGCAGGACTCGAATCTCTACGGTTCGTTTGCCGGACAGAATGTCGCGTTCGTGGTGCTCGCATGCTATCCCACTACGGCCGACAACCCCCGTCCCGACTATCCGCTGCCGACCGGCAAGATGGTGCCACATATGCAGACCGGATCGGATGCGCCGTTATTTGCGGACCCCTCGGCTCGTCATCCGGTGGTTGCGTTTTCGCATGGCTACAGCGGCAGCCCGCTCTCCAGCGACTACATTTCGGCGCTGTCCATTTTCGCAAGTTACGGTTACGTTGTAATCGCCCCGTTTCACGGCGACCTGCGCTTTTCCGTCCTCAAGATCGAAGACCTCAGAGCCGCCATTGACTTGGGGTTGCACTTGAGCGACTTCACGGCGCTGCAGGCACTGCGACCGCTTTCGATATCCGCGGCGCTCGACCTCGTGCTCGCGCATCCGCAATGGCAAGGTCACATCGATGTGACACAGATCGGCGGCTTCGGGGCGAGCATGGGCGGCGAGACAATGATGCTGTTGGGCGGCGCCGGCCTGACGACCTCATACCCCGGGTTGTCGTGGAATCAGGTCACTCGCGATCCGCGGATCAAGGCGGCGGTCGGCTACGTGCCGTATTTCGGGCAGCCGTTCCTGCCTGCATTCGGACGCGACCAGCACGGGCTCGACGGCATCAATCTGCCGTTCCTCGGCATCAGCGGAACGGCGGACACGACCGCTCCGATCATCGAAACGAAGATCGGCATGTCGCGCCTCACCGGGACCCGCAGGCTGGTTGCACTCTCGGGCGTTGAACACGGGTTCGACCTTGCCTCGACCAACGACATCTTAACGTGGACGCTTACGTTCCTCGACGCGGAGGTCCGCGGCAACCCGGCGACACAAAAGCAGCTCTCGACGATGGGGAGCGTGGCGGGCGGAGGCGACGACAGCGTCGTGATCTTCTAAAACGGCCCGCCATGATATGACGAGGGCGCGGCGGTGAATGGATGCCACGTGGTCGAGCTTGGGACAGGAATCGCAGCATGTCTGCAGCCGCTCAATCAATTCGCCTCGCCAGTGCCGGCCTTGTCATCCTGGTTGCATCCGGGTGCGCATCGCTGCCCCATGTTTTTAGGTCGAAAATAGGACCTCTGTGGTACCTTCTTATGGAAATGCCTGTAAGTTTTCACCAATAGCAGGATCACCACTCGTGGCGCTAAATACAGACAGTCAGGGCCTCTCAAAGGGCGAAGCAAGATGGCCGCTTGTCACGTTATTGACGAGGCCATTCGCCGCTATCGGCAGGGCGGCGATCCGCTGGATCAGCAATTTGGGCGCTTCGGCAGTTTTCCTCTTTTTGGCGATCCTGAATATAGTACGACCCAAGCAGGGACCTAAGATCATTCAGCAGATCTATTTCATCGGGGCAAAATCCTCGATGATCATCATGCTCGTCGGCCTGTCCACGGGCATGGTCATGGGCCTCCAATTTTACCGTGCCTTGGTTAAGGTCGGCGCGGAAGGGGCGATGGGCACCCTGGTGGCTCTCTCGCTGGTCAGGGAAATGGGGCCCATGCTCACCGCCATCATGATTGCGGCCAGGGCAGGCTCAGCGATCACCGCGGAGATCGGTATCCAACGTATCTCCGAGCAGATTGACGCCCTTGAAACCATGCGCATTGATCCGCTCAGGTACCTCATCAGTCCCAGAATCGCTGCTTCCATCATCAGCTTTCCCCTGCTCACCGCTTTGTTTGACCTCATCGGCATGATCGGCGGCTACATCTCCGGGGTATTGCTCCTGGGTGCGAATTCCGGCACCTATCTCCATCGCGTTCAGGTCAGCATGGAGATGGAAGATGTCACGGAAGGTTTCATCAAGGCTATTGTTTTTGCGGTGATCGTCTCCACGGTATGCTGTTACCAGGGTTATTTCGTTCACATGCGCACAGATAGCCATGGCGCTAAAGCCGTCGGTCTCTCCACCACCTCGGCCGTCGTGCTCTCCTGTGTGCTCATCATGGTCGCAGACTATGTTTTGACTTCCCTGCTGATATAGAGAGACCCATGGAACCTCCGTTGATTGAATTCAAGGACGTCACCAAGCGTTTCGGACTCCGAACAGTCCTTGAGCGCGTTAACCTGCAGATCTATGAGGGACAGGTCACGACGATTATCGGCCTCAGTGGTTCAGGCAAAAGCGTGCTCCTCAAACATATCATCGGGCTACTCAAACCCGATGAGGGGACCATTCTTTTCAAGGGCAAACCCCTCACCACGATGAAAAAGAACGAGAAGGCTGCCTCCCTCGCACAGTTCAGTTACATGTTTCAAGACAACGCTCTCTTCGACTCCATGACCGTCTATGAAAATATCGCGCTGCCCCTCCGGGAAACGACAAACCTGAAAAAAGCGGAAATAGACCTCAGGGTTACGGCCAGAATGGAACAGTTGGAACTCAGCGATGCCGCCAACAAGTACCCTTCAGAACTTTCCGGGGGGATGCAAAAACGGGCGGCCCTGGCGCGGGCCCTGGTAACCGATCCTAAAATTGTCCTCTTTGACGAACCCACTTCCGGCCAGGATCCTGTTCGGAAAAACGCAATCCTGAGTATGATTGCCAAATATCAGAGAAAATTTGGTTTTACTGCGATCCTGGTCAGCCATGAGATTCCGGACGTCTATTTTATCTCCAACCGCATTCTTGCCCTTTATGATCAAGCGATTGTTTTCCAAGGCACTCCGGAGGAGCTTGAAAATTTCGACCACCCGTTCAAAGATGAAGTCATCCTCAGCCTCGAAGGGCTGCGGGAAGAATTAACGGGCCTCTACTCCAAACGACAGTTCAAAGTTCTGCATCATGTTCAGTTGAAGCAGAAAACGCTTGGGGAGACTTACTCGGTTGTGGTTTTTACTCTGGAGGAGATGGATGCCATCATTACAAGCTTAGGCCACGAAGCGGCACAGGAGGCATTACGGAGCATGGGCGTATATATCGATAAACACTTTGGTGCCATAGGGGGCTTTTCCACCCGCCGCCATACCAATGAATTTGTAACGGTGCTCCCCTATTCGGATCTGACTGAGGTTGAAAGCATGCTGAAGGATTTTATCGATGATTTCCAAGAGCAGGGAATTCGAGGCATTTGGGCTGGAGGTCGCAAACAGCCGGCTTCGGAGGGGGGCGTCGAATTTGTCATCCTGGCCGGAATTGCCCAGGGGCAACCTGTTGGGAATATCGATTCCGTCATCAATTCTGCAAAACATCAACAAAAAGAAATTGCCCGCCTTCGGTGCGACGTGAGGAGGTAAGCAAATGAATAAGTACGCCGTGGAAACAACGGTCGGCATCTTTCTCGTTTTCGGGCTGCTCTGTATCGGGTATATGGCGGTGAAACTCGGCCATGTTTCCTTGCTTGGCGACAACGCCTATTCTCTCTTCGCCCGATTTACCACGGTGAGCGGCCTGAGAGTCGGCAGTTCTGTGAATATGTTGGGTATTGAGGTCGGGCGGGTGGAACGACTTACCATGGACCAGAAGGACCAGGAGGCGGTGGTGGAAATAAGAATCCAAAAAGACATCAAGGTCTATGACGATGCCATTGCCTCCATCAAGACGGAAGGGCTGATTGGTGACATGTTTCTCAACATAGATCCCGGGGGCTCCGGAAAACTCCTTGAACACGGTGGAACCATTACCGAAACGCAGCCGGCTGTGGACATGGTAGACCTCATCGGCAAGTATGCCTTCGGAGAGGTAAAGAAGCAGTAAGGGTGTAAAAAAGTTCAAAGAGGTAGAGAAAGTGGAAAGACATTTCATCGGGTTGAGTATTTTGATGTTCTTTCTGTCTACTCTGCCGGGATATGCTGGCGCACCGCTCGACACGGTTCAGACAAATGTCAACAAGGTGCTTGATGTGGCGCGAGATCCGAAGCTCAAAGGCGAGTCAGCGAAAAGGATCAAAAAAGAGAAACTCGAGGCTATCTATGAGCAGATGTTCGATGGAGTCGAACTTTCCATGCGAACCCTGGGGAAGAATTGGATCAAAATCAATCCCGCTCAGCAGCAGGAGTTCATCCAGCTCTATCGCCAGATACTGGAAAAGGCTTACATCGATAAGATCCTTTCTTATACCAACGAGAAAATCGTTTTCTCTAAAGAAAACATGCTTTCGAACAACCAGGCCGAAATTCAAACGAATGTCATCACTTCCTCAAAAGAAATCCCTATTTTCTACAAAGTGATCCTGAAGGACGGCATCTGGAAAGTATATGACGTTGTCGTAGAGAATGTGAGCCTTGTCCAGAATTATCGCAGCCAGTTCAACTCCATCCTGGCGAAAAATACCCCCGACCAGTTGCTTGAGATTTTGCGGAAAAAGGTGAAGGGGTAATAGGTGCGCAGGAGTCCAAGATCACCGGGTTCGTGTTCCCCTTATTCGTCAGAAAGAACGAAAGAGAGAGGTATCCACATCCTGAAGCGTCTCTCGTTTCTGGTTTTCCTTTTGACGTTTCTCGCCGCGGGCTGTGCTCACCGCTCTTCCCCCGTTTCTCCCCTCCCTCAGTTGGTCAAGGTTGTTTCCAATTCAGAGCAAATCCCTCTGAAATCTCCTGAGGTGTCGGTGACCTCCGGAAACGAGAGCGCCGATCGTAAGGAAAATCCGGGAAATGGGGAGGAGGGGGAGGAGGAAGAGATAGCAACGATTACAGACCCGTTGGAGTCCTTCAACCGGGCCATGTTCCGCTTCAACGACAAGCTGTATTTCTGGGTTCTCAAACCCGTGGCGCAGGGATACAAAAAAGTCGTCCCCGAAGCCCCACGGGTAGGTGTGAAAAATTTCTTCTCCAATCTCAAATTCCCGATCCGTTTTGTCAGTTCCCTGCTCCAGGCAGACTTCAGCGGTGCGGCCACGGAATTTGGCCGTTTCGCTGTAAACACCATTTGGGGAGTGGGGGGATTATTGGATCCGGCATCGAGCAAACAACTGAATATCCCGAAAAATGAAGCGGACCTGGGTCAAACCCTGGGAGTATATGGATTGGGACAGGGCTTCTACATTGTCTGGCCGATCCTCGGACCATACAGCGCAAGGGATTCTATAGGAATCGCAGGTGATTATTATCTGTATCCGGTCAGCTATATTACCCCCTGGTACGACCGGTTAGCAGTGAGCGCATATGAGGGGGTGAACGATACCTCCCTGAGGATCGGTGACTATGAATTTATCAAAGAGGCGGCCATCGACCCCTATGTGGCGCTGCGCGACGCCTATAGTCAATATCGGCAGAAGAAGGTTGAAGAGAGGAGAGGCCAACCAGTACCGCCCAAGCCAGGAGGAGTGAGGTAGGGGGATGCAACCGGGTATTCGCAGGTTTCCGGTGAGCTGCTCATCGTATTTCGTGTCGGGGGAGAAATGAATTTAAAAAAAGGGATAATTCATACCAAAGGCCTTAAAGGAATCTTGATTTCGGCCTTCATAATATTTGCCGTGAATGGAACCGCTGCCGCTGGCGGGCTATTCGGCCCTCCTCAACCGGTTTCCAAGGAGGCCGGAGGATTCCATACCGGTATCGGTTATGGATACCAT
>Ga0209126_1000486_pt1 | contig 13449 bp, 8 predicted proteins | sample RifCSP19_1_FD_184024 | JGI IMG/M metagenome (GOLD analysis project Ga0209126, IMG submission 184024) | Soil microbial communities from Rifle, Colorado - Rifle CSP2_sed 19_1 (SPAdes) (version 2) | ecosystem: Environmental > Terrestrial > Deep subsurface > Rock core/Sediment | place: Rifle...
ACGAGCCGTCCTTTCTCCGCACTTCTTTTTTTGTTCTTACTACTACCGCTTTGGAAACAGTTCCCTTTTTCACTTGGCTGGTAGGCATAGCTGACTTTACAGTCACTACGATTTTATCTCCAACAGAGGCATAGCGTCTGTGAGTTCCCCCGAGTACGTGCATACAGAGAACTTCTTTTGCTCCGCTATTATCGGCTACGGTAAGTCTGGATTCGGTGCGTATCATTTTTACTTCGCTTTTTCAACAATTTCAATTAGTCTCCAACGCTTTTCTTTGCTCAATGGACGCGTTTCCATAATCCGCACGGTATCTCCAATACCAGCCGAGTTAGTCTCGTCATGGGCCTTGAATTTCGTTGTTCTGTTTACAAACTTTCCATAAATCGGATGCTTTACTTTTCTGTCAACGGTAACAGTAATGGTTTTTTGCATTTTATTGCTAATCCTGCCAATGCGTACGCCGGGACCCACTTCGGAAATAGTTTCGTAAAGTGCTTTTTCTGCCGTATTCACTAAAAGGCTTTTTAGGCTGTTTGTGTTTTTTCCGACAACAGTGGAGAATGCGGCGTCAACGTTCAGACCCTTGTATTTGATTACGGTATCGACGGTCACAACATCACCGTCCTTTAAAATAACGCCTTTTTTCGGAAAACAGTGAACAGATTGGTCGTTTATGCTTAGGCAAAGTCCCGTAGGAAACTCAGGCATACCGTGGGGGGAATATCCTTTACACGTAGGGGCGACTTTATTTTTACTGCACATTTTTATAAATTCTTCCCGCAAACAATTCAATCTGAGATTTTACTATGAAAAACTACGATTGGATACAGCACGTTCGCGGAGAATCACTTTTTGTTGATGATTTAATTCCGCCGGAAGGAACTTTGTATGCTTCAGTATTTTCATCACCAATTGCTCATGGAAAAATAACTTCTCTTGATCTTGATGAAGCAATAAAAGCAAATGGTGTTATTGAAATATTAACTGCACAAGACATTCCCGGCGAAAATCAGATTGGAGCTATAATTCCCGATGAAAAATTATTGGCTGATGAGATAGTTGATTTCAGAGGTCAACCTATTGCATTAGTTATTGCAAAAGACAATTTCTCGGCCTATCAGGCAGTTAAAAAAATCAAAATGGCGTATGAAGAATTCCCAGCTATCACTGATCCGCGTGAAGCTTATCAAAGAGGTCATTTAATTATTCCTCCTCAAATTTTCTCTTTAGGTGATACTTATTCTGCATGGAAAAATTGTGATGTGATTGTTGAAGGTACAACCGAATCCGGCGGACAAGAACATGTTTATCTTGAGACTCAAGGATCATTCGCTTTCCCGGTTGAAGGTGGTGGAGTGAAAATTATTTCATCAACTCAATCACCCACTGCTGTTCAAAGAGCTGCCGCAAGAATACTCGGATTGGCAATGAACAAAATTGAAGTTGATGTTCTGCGTCTTGGCGGCGCCTTCGGTGGCAAAGAAGATCAAGCAACTGCATGGGCTTGCATGACTGGACTTGCCACATTCAAATTGAAAAGACCGGTAAAGCTTATTCTAAATAGACAAGAAGATACAAGAATGACAGGTAAACGTCATCCGTACTCTTCCGATTTCAAAATTGGTTTAACAAAGGATGGAGAAATTATAGCTTATGAAGTTACATTCTATCAAAATGCAGGAGCAGCCGCAGATCTTTCAACTGCAATTCTTGATAGGACTTTGTTTCATTGCACAAATTCTTACTTCATTCCAAATGTAAAAGCTACGGCACTGTGCTGCCGAACAAATCTTCCTCCGAACACTGCATTCAGAGGGTTTGGCGGACCTCAAGGAATGTTTGTTATCGAAGGTGCAATTTATAAAGCTGCCGAGAAGATGAATATTGATCCATCTATCATTCAAGAAAAAAATTTACTTAATGAGAGTGATGAATTTCCATACGGGCAAAGGACGAAGTATTGTATGGCAAGACCTGCCTGGCAAAAAGCTATTGAAAAGTATAATGTTGTTGAAATAAAACACCGGGTTGATCAATTCAACAAAGAAAACAATTTATTAAAAAAAGGGTTTGCCTTGATGCCAATATGTTTTGGAATTTCATTTACCAACACAATGCTGAATCAAGCAAACGCTTTAGTTCATGTTTACACTGATGGAAGTATCAGCATCAGTTCCGCGGCAATTGAAATGGGTCAGGGTGTGAATATGAAACTTCGTCAAGTAGCTGCAACCATTTTTTCTGTCAATATCAATAAAGTAAAAATTGAAACAACAAATACGACTCGTGCGGCAAATACATCTGCAACTGCAGCAAGCAGCGGAGCTGATTTGAATGGTAAAGCTGTTCAAATTGCTTGCATCAATATTCTTGAAAGACTAATAAAATCTGCACGGCAAGAATTAAATGCAGAAGAATCCGATGTGATTGAATTAAAAGATGAGATGGTTCATCGAAACAGTAAACCGGCAGACCTAAGTTGGAAACACTTAATCAATAAAACTTATTCAAAGCGAATCAGTTTATCTTCGCATGCACACTATGCAACTCCCTCAATATTTTTCGATAAGCAAAAGGCAAAGGGTGAACCATTTGCCTATCATGTTTATGGAACAGCAATTATTCAAGTAACAGTTGATTGCTTGAGAGGAATTTATGAAATAGATTCTGTAAAAGTTGTTCATGATTTTGGGAAGAGCATTAATCCCGCAATTGATCGAAGTCAAGCTGAAGGTGCGATTATGCAAGGCATTGGCTGGATGACAATTGAAGAAGTGATTTACACAAATGAAGGAAAACTTTTAACTGATTCAATGTCAACTTACAAAGTGCCGGATATTTACTTTACTCCAAAAGAAATTGAAGTGGATTTTCTGGAGAATCCTAACCCTTCAGCAGCAATTTTTAATTCAAAGGCAATTGGCGAACCGCCGCTAATGTATGGAATTGGAATTTATTATGCTTTGCTAAATGCTATTAAAGCATTTAGACCAGAAATAAAAGCAAAGATTTCCGCTCCGATGACACCAGAAAAACTTTTGATGATGCTTTATGCAGATGCAGTTACCCATCCGAAATTGAAAACAATTGAACATTCGATGGTAAATAAAGAAAAACATTAAACTGAAATTATAGAAAAATTAAAGCAGGAACTCATCCCCCGCCCCCTTCTCTTGCAAAGAGAAGACGTGGATACGCTCTATTTTCTGGCGTAGCCATTCCTTTGGAAAAAGTCCCTCTCTTTTTTGGCAAAGCCATCACTATGTGAAAGAGAGGGATTTAGGGTGAGTTTCTTTGCTCATAAATCAAATTTAATATAGTTGCTTCAGTAGTGGACTGGTAAAAACATAAACATGCAATTAAATCTCAATAACAATTAAGGCACTTATGAATAACTGGAACTGGCAGATACAAAACAAAACTTTTCTTGAGAAAACAATTACCCGATGCAGAGAGAAAAAAATAATTCTTCCTACATTCAAGCAATTGAAAGACCCAAATTCAATTCCTGCTAAAATTCAGAAACAACTTGAGACGATTGATATAAATGATCTTCATCCACTAAATCTTTTTAGAATAAATTGGAGGAATGATAAATCAACGGGTAAGATTGGCGAAATAAATTATCTTGAGATTCCCCGCGAAATCACCGGAGTAAAAGCAAGGATAATCGGATTGATTGGAAAATATTTCCCAACAGGAGCGCACAAAGTCGGAGCAACTTATGGATGCTTAGCTCCATATTTAGTTACAGGAAGATTTAATCCGGAATATCACAAAGCAGTTTGGCCATCAACAGGAAATTATTGCAGAGGCGGCGCTTTCAACTCAGCATTGCTTTCTGTTCATGCAGTAGCAATTCTGCCTGAAGAAATGAGCAAAGAAAGATTTGACTGGCTCAAAGAAATTGGTGCAGAAGTTTTTGCAACTTACGGCTGTGAAAGTAACGTCAAAGAAATTTATGACAAATGCCATGAACTTGAAAAACAAAGCGATGCGTATTTAATCTTCAATCAGTTTGATCAGTTTGGAAATTCGATCTGGCATTATGAAATCACAGGCTCAACTATTGAAACATTATTCAATCAAATAAAAAAAGACGGCCAAAGATTAAGCGGGTATGTAAGCGCAACCGGTTCAGCCGGAACTATCGGTGCTGGAGATTACCTTAGAGAAAAATTTCCGTCAATTAATGTTACTGCGGCCGAAGCGCTTCAATGCCCAACTCTTTTCATGAATGGATTCGGCGCTCACAGAATTGAAGGAATTGGCGATAAGCATGTTCCTTGGATTCATAATGTTAAAAACACAAATGCCGTCGCAGCAATAGATGATGAGCAGCCACTAAGAATTCTTCGTTTGTTCAATGAGCCGGAAGGGAAAAAATATTTATCAACTTTAGGCGTTGATGATAAAACAATAAATGTACTTCCCGACCTAGGAATTTCAAGCATCGGAAATTTGCTCGCTGCTATTAAGCTCGCAAAATACAATGAGTATAATGAGAATGATGTGATAATTACAATCTTCACAGACTCTGCAGATTTGTATCAATCACGTTTAAAAGAAATGAATGAGTCGTGGGGTAAATATTCTCTCAAGCAAGCAGAGATTGACTGGAATGTAACTGTGAAAAATCAAACCATAGATTATTTCAAGGAATTATCTTACTACGATAAGAAGGCAATTCATAACCTAAAATATTTTACCTGGGTTGAGCAGCAGGGTAAATCAGTCGAAGAACTTAATGCTCAGTGGTACGATGAAAATTACTGGAAAGAAAGATTTGCCATTGTTCCCGAATGGGATAAGTTGATTGAAGAGTTTAATAAGAAAGTTGGAATAACAAATAGTCTATAGATTGAAATGAAATCTCAAAAACTTAATTCCATCAAAAATGTTTTCATTTGTGATAAAGAAAACTCGCTAAAGCTTGTCAATATTAATTTTGACAAGACTATTCTCGAAATCATCCCGGTACTAGACCGCTCAGTAAATTGGAATGACATAAGCACAATTTCAAAAAGAAAAAGATTCATTAATAATCTCCAGCTATCTTTAAACGATCACGTTATAAAAGGAATCAATGATGATTTTCTAATTTTAATCCCAGGTGGGATTGATCCGCACGTTCACTTCGATACTCCGGGATTTGAGTTCAGAGATGACTTCGAGCATGCTTCCTCAGCTACCGCTTGGGGTGGAACCACAACGATTATTGATATGCCATGTACTTCATTGCCGCCAGTCACTTCTTTTAAAAACTTTCAAATGAAATTAAGGGCAGTGAAGAACAGAAGCATAGTTGACTCTGCTTTCTGGGGTGGAGTCCGAGGAAATGATTTTGAGAACAAGAGCAATATTCACAAAAAAATTTTTCGGCTCTCTAAAGCGGGAGTTGCTGGCTTTAAAACTTACTTTATTTCTGGTATGGATACATTCACCGATCTTTCTTTTGATCAAATGCTTGAGACAGCAAGATTTATAAAGGACAATAATATGCTTCTCGCTGTTCATGCGGAGGATAAAAGTCGAATCAAAGAGCGAATGAAGAAATACCAGAGCGACAATCAAAACAATTGGAAAGCTTACTGCAAATCACGAGATGAGATCGCAGAAGAAAAAGCAATAGAAAACCTGATTAGAATTGCGTCAATCACTAATTGTAGAATTCACGTTGTACATCTTAGCTCTGCAAAAGGTTTAGAACAAGTTAGGAAAGCACAGAAACTTGGATTGAAAATCACTGCCGAGACTTGTCCCCACTACTTATACTTTACTCAACAAGATTTTGAGAACGAAAAGATTTCAGCTTTTCTAAAAACCGCCCCACCCGTTAAAAAGAAAATTGATCGATCTGCATTATGGAAAGGATTAAGTGATGGTTCGCTTTCCTTTGTTACAACCGATCATGCCGGCTGTAATCCAAGAAAAGAAAAATCAGACAAGAATTTTTGGAATGTGTACGGCGGAATACCTGGAGTTGAACACCGTGTTCCATTTTTATTTAGTGAGGGATTTCTGAAAGGAAAACTGTCTCTTCAAAATACAATAGAATTACTTTCAACAAATGCTGCTGAGTTTTTCAAACTTAACCAGAAAGGCAAATTAGAAGTTGGAAAAGATGCAGACTTTGCTTTAATAAATTTATGGACGAGTGAAATTATCAGAAGCCGAAACATGCATTCAAAAGGTAAATACACACCATTCGAAGGCATTCAGTTTCATGCACGGGTTGAAAAAACATTTTTGCGTGGGAGACCTATCATGGATAGAGAAAAGAATTTCATTGCAAAACCTGGAATAGGCAAATTCATTCGAGTAAACCATGAAGAATAAACCAATCCTAATAAAAAATGCATGGATTTGTCAAATTGAATCCGAAAGCGTTAATCCCACATTCGGAAATTTGATAATTGAGAACGGCCTCATCACAAAAATAATTTCTGCTGATGATTCTCCCTCTAAAAAAGATTTTGATGTTATTGATGCGCAAGGCAAAGTTCTCACTGCTCCAAATGTAAATTTTCACGATCATGTTTACTCTCGCTTAGCAAAAGGTTTACCGTTTACCGGATCAATGGCAAACTTTCCCGAGATACTTCAAAACCTTTGGTGGAAATTGGATTTGCTTTTAAATCATGAAATGATAAAAGCATCCGCATACATGGCTGCAATGGAATCAATCCGCAGTGGAGTAACTTACATTTTTGATCATCACGCTTCACCATCTCATACGCTTGGCAGTTTAAAGTGCATCAAAGAAGCATTAAAAGAATTTAATGTTCGAAATGTTCTCTGTTTTGAAACATCAGATAGAAATGGTGAGCAACTTAAAATTGAAGCGTTGAAGGAAAATCAAGACTTTATTCTTAAGGATACTGATAAAGATTCAAAAGCATTGTTTGGTCTTCATGCTTCTTTTACAATTGATGATTCAACTCTTGAATCTGTAAAAAAATTTTTATACAAAAATAATGTTGGCATTCATATTCACATTTGTGAGGACGAATCTGATCGAAGTTCGAGCTTGAAGAGATATGGAAAATCGCCTGTTCAAAGATTACTGGATTACAATCTAGTAAATGAGAAAAGTATTCTCGTGCATGGTGTTCACATAACTAAAACTGAATTCGCTTTGCTAAAAGATAAGAAGCCGGCTCTTGCAATTAATTTAGATTCGAATTTAAACAACGCAGTTGGAACTCCCATCTTTGAAAATATTCCCGAAGAGATATCTGTGCTCTGTGGAACGGATGGAATGTATGCAAACATTCCTCGTTCTCAAAAACAATTGTTCCTGATGCTGCGAAATCAAGGGTTCAGCTTTGACAAATCATTTTACATTTTTAGGAAAATGTATTTCGATCAACTTAATTTTATTAAAAAATATTTTCCAGATTTCGGTTCGCTTCATACTGGAGATCGTGCAGATGTAATTATTTGGAACTATGTTCCTCCGACTCCGTTGAACAGCAATAACTTTTTCGGTCATTTCATTTACGGAATTTTAGAAAGACCTATTATTACGGTTCTACAAAATGGTAAGGTGCTTATGAATGATTACCGTTTGATTGGAATAGATGAAAACGAAATAAATAATTATGTTTACTCGCAAGGGAAAAGATTATATAACGCGATGAAGTAAAGTAATGTTCAAATAACTTAAATGTCAGTCTGAACTGTCCCGCAATTGCGGAACAAGTCGAAGATTGGCAATCCACCTAAATGTCACACTTCGACAAGCTCATTGTGACAATGAAAGTTACTTAGAGATAGCAATAGCGAAATTATTTTATTATGGAAAATTCTTTCAACATAGTTGGCAAACCAGTTATTAGACAGGACGGTCTTGAAAAAGTAACCGGCAAAGCAAAGTTTGCTGATGATATCAATGAACCCGGACAGTTGTATGGAGTTATGGTCCGCGTTCCTGTTGTCCACGCAATTATAGAAAAAATTGACTACTCAGAAATTCTTGAGAGTTCACCAAATGTTGTTATAGTTGATTCAAATGATATTAAAGGTTCAAAGAAAGTAGGACCAATACGGCAAGATCAACCGATATTTGCATTTGATAAAATTGTCACTCCTGGTGATGTAGTTGCAATGTTAGTTGGTGAATCCGAAGAAGAGCTTCGAGAATTAGCAAAAAAAGTAAAAGTAAAATACACGGAATTACCCGCACTCACAGATCCTTTAAAAGCCCTCGATTCCGATTCGCCTAAAATTCATCCACAGTATGAAAATAATCTTATCGTTCATTATCCTCTTCGCAAAGGCGATATTGAAAAAGGATTCAAAGAAAGTGATTTCATTCATGGGGAAACTTACACAACACGGTTAGTGGAACATGCTTACATCGAGCCGGAGTCTGTGCTTGCAATTCCTCTTGAAGGAGAAAAAGGAATAAGGATTATCGGCAGTGTTCAAAATCCTTTTACAGCAAGAAAAGTTGTTGCATCTGCTTTGAATCTGCCGCTTACAAAAGTTAGAATTGTACAAGCAGATTTAGGCGGTTCATTCGGCGGCAAAGATGATACGATGAATATTCTTTGCGCACGTGCGGCTGTTGCCGCTTTGAAAATTGGCAAACCAATTAAGATTCACTACACACGAGAAGAATCAATTCTTGAATCATACAAACGTCACCCGTACATTCTAAAATATAAAGTTGGATGTAAGAAGAATGGAAAAATAGTTGCTATGAAAATTGATATTCTTGCTGATGGCGGAGCTTATTCTTCCATGAGTCCATTTGTAACATGGCGGAGTGTTGTGCAAGCAACCGGCCCTTATGAAGTTGAAAATGTTTGGACTGATGTTAGAGCCGTGTACACAAATAATCCCTACACCGGTGCAATGAGAGGATTCGGTTCACCGCAGCCAATCTTTGCTCAAGAATCAATCATGGATGAAATTGCCATCAAGCTTGGTTTCACTCCTGAAGAAATAAGGAAAATCAATGGATTCAAAGCCGGTTCTCTTACAGCAAGCGGACAGAAATTAGAAAATCACGATGTCAATCTTTTAAAAGTTTTAGAAACTGCTGTTAAGGAAACTGATTTCACTTCTAAATGGAAACAGTATGGTAATAAAATAATTGAAGCGGGTTATCAACCAGATAAAATTTCCGAAATAAATGAAGAGCAGCTTATCTTAAAGAAAAAAGATTTCATCCCTCCAAATGAGGTAATGCGAAAAGGAATCGGCTTATCGGTCAGCTATCGGGGCTGTTCACTTGGTGCTGAAGGTATTGATGCTGCAGCCGCATATCTATCTGTTCAGAATGATGGCTCGGCATACTTGCTTAGTGGTTTAGCTGAAAATGGACAGGGAATGAAAACTACATATACAATTATTACCGCAGAAGTGTTGGGAATTTCACCTCTAAATGTTTATTACTTGGAAACAGATACCGGCTTAATTCCAGATAGCGGACCAACTGTTGCATCACGATCAACTTTAATGGGCGGCGGTGCAGTGAAAGCAGCATCCGATATAATTAGAAATCGTCTGGAAGATTTTTTGAGAAAAGAATGGAAATTAAAACCACAATCAGAATTTATTTTTCGGGATGGTTTTGTTTCTAATAAAGCTAACCCTCAGCAAAAAATATCTTTTCCCGATTTATGTTCATTGGCTTATCGCAATGGTATTTGTTTAGCTGCTATCGGATGGTTCAAAAGTCCTGAAGTAAATTGGGATGAAGATACAGGACAAGGTTCGGCTTACTTCACTTATGTTTATGGATGTCAAGTTGCAGAAGTAACAGTAAATATGGCAACAGGACAAGTTTATATTGATAAAATTACTGCGGTTCACGATCCCGGAAAAGTAATAAACTTATTAGGAGCCGAAGGACAAGTTTACGGCGGTGTAACACAAGGCGCTGGTTATGGATTATGGGAACAAATAACAGCTGACAATGGAAACATCCGTGAGTTAAATTTTGATCAATACCTTATTCCAACTGCGAAGGATTTAAAAGAAATAAAACCAATTTTTGTCGAGGGTAAAGATATTTATGGCGCTTGGGGAGGTAAATCTTTAGGCGAACCAACTCTCGAACTGACTTCGGCAGCAATTGCCAACGCAATTAGAAATGCAACGGGAAAAAGGTTTTACAACCTTCCAATAAATCTTGAGGAAGTTTTGCTGCGCCGAAAATTATTTCCAAAAGATTTGAAACGAGGAAGTGCATGATGATTCCCCAATTCAAATATTATAAACCTAAATCTTTAACCGAACTAAAACATTACTTGAGAGAATTTCAGAATAATTCTTGCATTCTGGCTGGGGGGACTGATATTGTTCCAGGATTTATTCAAGAATCCAGCCGTTTCACTTTAATAAAACATTTGATTGATATAAATTTTATTGACGAACTAAAAACAATAAGTCTTGCCGACGGATTTATTTCTATTGGTTCAGCAGTAACATTTTCTGAAATCACTAAGAATGAACTCATCAATAAATATTTTCCTCTTCTCGCAAAAGCGGCACAGACTGTTGGCAGTTTGCAAATCAGAAATAGAGCAACCGTTGTTGGCAACTTTGTTAATAATGCTCCATGTGCTGACAGCGTTCCACCGTTATTAGTTTATGATGCATTAATAAAAATTGTTTCGCCGGAAAATGAGAATATAATTCCTCTCAGCGAGTTCTTATTAGATCCTTACGAAACGCAGCTAAAGAAAAACGAATGTGTCACGGAAATAAGAATTCCAATTCTTACAAAGGATTATATCGGCGACTTTTATAAACTCGGCAGAAGAAGCGCTGTTTCAATCAGCAGAATCTCTCTTGCATTTTTATTGCATAAAGAAGAAAAAATTATTAAAGAATTTAGGCTTGCAAGCGGTGCAATTACTCCAATTGGAAAAAGATTTTTTGAAATTGAAAGATTATTTATCGGGAGAGAAATCAACTCAGAAACATTTAAAGAAATTTCTATGAAAGTCGGTGAGGAGGTTCTTAAGACTACTGGCTTGAGATGGTCAACAGTATACAAGCTGCCTGTAGTTCAGCAAATGTTGTATCAAATGCTAGAGATAAATGCCGGAGGAATACCGAGATGATCATCAATTTTAAAGTCAACGGTAAAAACACTTCGGTCGAACTCACTAAAAACAAACGGTTGATTGATTTACTTCGTGATAACTTAAAACTCACGGGTACAAAAGAGGGCTGCAGCATTGGAGAATGCGGTGCATGTACAGTAATCATAAACGGTAAAGCTGTCAATTCGTGTTTGATGCTCGCTCAACAAATTGATGGATGTGAAATCTTAACGGTTGAAGGTTTGGCGGAAGGTGACAAGCTTAATTCGCTCCAGCAGAATTTTCTTAAGTATGGCGCAATTCAATGTGGGTTTTGTACACCGGGAATGTTAATGTCAGCTTACGCTTTATTCTTAGAAAATCCAACTCCCTCTCGTGAAGAAATTGAAACTGCTATCGAAGGTAATCTCTGTCGATGCACCGGTTACAAACCCATCATTCAAGCAATCGTTTCTACCTCAAAACCATAGAACGTAGATGCCGCAGATTTTATCTGCGAATATCTGCTCGATCAGCGAAATCAGCATTCTATTGTCTTTGACCAACCTAATTTGCTAAAGTGTTACAGAACAGATAAGAATAATCAGAAATAATTTTTCCGATCATTCTGACGAATTTGTCATAATCTTCAACCTCATCTTTATCTAGCGAAACACTTCCAATCATTTCTCCAGAGTAAGAAAATCTCAGCTTTTCAACAATAGTTTTGAATCTCGAAACAACTTCAACTCCATTTTCACTTTTGATCACATAAAAACCGCTGTTCTTTGAAGCACTAAAATCTCTTTCTCCAGCAAACAAGGTAATTTTATCTTTATACGGCGAACCCTGATGAGGACAAAATGTTTCGCAGTTTCCGCACTCATTGCACATCCAATCTATATGCAAAATCTGATCGATATCGTTAAATACTTCACCATCTAAGCTGATAGGAATGTTCGCCCGATTAGGACAAACATCAACGCACTTGTTACAAATAAAATTACATTCTAGACAGCGAGCCGCTTCAAAATTAACCGAAAGATTTCCAATTAATACATTACCCTTGTTTTTTAATATTCGATCCTTTCGCTGCTGAACATCAAACACATCTTTCAAATTCCGTTCAAATTTAACTTGAATATTTTCTTTCCTTATAATTGCTTCCGCAGCTTTCTTTCCATCAGCAATTGATTCTACAACAGTAGAAGGACCTCGCAGAGCATCGCCACCGATAAAAACATTCTCAAGCAAAGTTTCATTTGTCTCCGTGTTCGTTTCAACTTTTCCAAATTTATTAATTGAGATTTTATTTTGACCAAGAATATCATGATCAACTTTCTCTCCAATTGCAGAGATAATAAAATCAATTTTATGTTCTTCAAATTCATTTTCAATTGACAGTGCTTCCCTTCTCCCATCCTCTTCAATTTTACCCAGCTTCATTCTTTGACATCGCAATATTCTATTATTGAACTCAATTGGTGCTAAAAGTTCTCTAAAGATCACTCCATCCTCAATTGCGTTATCAAATTCTTCTTTATCAGCAGGCATAAATTCCTTAGTTCGTCTGTAAACGATATAAACTGTTTCAACACCATCAATCCGTGATGCAGCCCTTGCCGCATCCATTGCTGAATTGCCGCCGCCGACTACTGCAACAGCTTTACCCAAATTCATTTTATCGTGATGATGATACTTCCACAAAAGGTCTATTGCATCAATTACATTCTTCTCGTTTCCTTTAAGATGCATCTTACTCGATTTCCCTGCACCTATTGCAATATAAATGTACTTGCAACCTTTTTGCTTAAGCTCTTCAACAGAAAAATTTGAATCGACATTAAACTCAAACTTAACTCCAAGCTGTTTGATGAATTCAACATCATTATCAATTGCCGATTGTGGAAGTCTAAATTCAGGAATAATATTTTGAACAACTCCGCCGGCTTTATCATGTTTTTCAAAGACAGTTATATCAAATCCAGCTTGAGCCAAAAAATAACTTGCTGCAAGCCCTGATGGACCAGCACCAACAACAGCACATCTTATTTTATTGTTGTCGATATATTTACGTTCAAAAATTTTTACTAAATATTTTTTCCTTCCTTCATCAACAGCAACTTTTTTCAAGTCTCTGATTTTTACCGGTTCATCATAATCCCATCGCGTGCAATGAAACTGGCATTGGTGATCACAGATATGAGCGGTGATATTCGGCAAAGCATTTTTTGATACGATTACATCAAATGCTTCCTCATATCTTCCTTCTTCAACCAACTTAACATATTCGGGAACATCCTGATGAATAGGGCAGGCGGTAACACAGGGAGCAACAAAGCAATCAAACTTTTCAAGTTTTGAGGTAATTTTTATTGACTCAACAAGTCGAGACTCTTTTTTATAA
>Ga0209126_1000487_pt1 | contig 13436 bp, 10 predicted proteins | sample RifCSP19_1_FD_184024 | JGI IMG/M metagenome (GOLD analysis project Ga0209126, IMG submission 184024) | Soil microbial communities from Rifle, Colorado - Rifle CSP2_sed 19_1 (SPAdes) (version 2) | ecosystem: Environmental > Terrestrial > Deep subsurface > Rock core/Sediment | place: Rifle...
ACCGTGACCGAGGACGGAACAGGGACGCCGCTGGCGGAGATCTGCGTGGACGTCGTGGACGCCGACTTCCAGACGTACACCTCCCACCGCACCGATGACAGCCTCCAGGGAGATCAGGCGTGCGCCATATTGAGGGAGGGCGCGCAGAAGCAGGAACAAGCCGATGAAGATCACTGCCAGCTGATAGAGCTTGATGTAACGCAAGAGAGCCATGATCACGAGCATAAGCAGGAACCCGACGGCAGCTCCACGGGAGAAGGTCAGCCCGACCCCAAGCGAAATCACCGCGGTTAAGATGAGCGCCAACAAACGCAACAATTTTGAACGTTCGCCCCATACTCGAAATAATCCCAGGGGTACGAGCATCAGCATCAACTGGGCATGATAATTCTGGTCGCCAATTGTCCCTGCTAGTCGTGGCTGATAAACTTCGCCTGCCAACAATTCAACCCCGGTTCCGAAAGCTGCATTACTCATTTGGGCAAAGCCACCAAAATTGTTGTCAAACGACTGGGTGGCTTGCTGGTAAACAGAGAGACTGGCGATCAAGGCCCCAGCCAGCAGCAAGACCCAGATCGCCTTGCGGAGGGAGGCTAGGCTTCGAATTGTGTTGATAATCAGGAAGTAAAAGAGCACTCCCTCAATCATATAAGTCGTCAAGCTTTGCGTGACGACGCTTGTGGATCTGGCAAAAAAAGCACTGACGGCTTGGACACCGAGGAAAAGGATTAAGAGCAGCATGACCTGGTTTACGATAATTTTTTGGCGGCGGAAGATCAGATAATAACCAAGCGGGCTGATTAGCAAGATCGGGAAAGCTACCCCAATGAAATAAGGCACCCCGTGAAATTTAACCGCGACCACCGCGGCATTGGTGTACAGGATGAAGAGAACGGTCAAGGTTGAAGCGTTTGGCCAGGCGAACATGGCGATGGCCAGGAGAAGCGCTCCTACAATGGCGAGCGCCAGGATCGGTTGGAGCGCGGCGATGAAGCCGATCGCAGCAATGGCGATTAAACCTAGGGTCAGTAAGATGACTGACTTGCGCCCCCTAGGAAAAAACTGTGCAAAGTCTCCATTAAATAAAGTCATGGTGAACTTCGCTCCGGAGGAACTGATAAGTTGCCTTGATGTGCTACTTCGTTTAGGCTGGTCTCCTTACGTTGCGGCTCCCACAACTCTATGCGGCGACCGCGCAAGATGTTCACCGTCGCTAGAAGTGAAGCGGCGTACACCATACAAAAGAAAAATGGGATGGAAAATACTTTTAACCGCCCAAGCCGGGATTGCTGGAGAAGCATGCCTAAAAAAGCACAGCCATAAAAACCTAACTGGACGAGCATGGCCGACTGGTAGAACAGCCCCCGGTTCCAAAGTAGAACGTTAACAAAGAAAAGCACAAGTAAGGGGAAAACTAACAATCGGCGCACAACTTTGTGGGAGATCACCTGGATAGCGTAGAAACCATAACGGAAGGGGTTAAGCAAGCTACTCATGACCAGGATAGCCCGCAGCCCTTGGGTGGTAACGCGCACTTTTCGACCGAATTCGATGCCACTTGACTGCGCCACGGGTTCGAAGGCGAGGGCGTCGGGCGCAAAGACCAAACGGTAACCCTGGGCGATAACGCTAGTAGAGGTCACAAAGTCGTCGGTTACGCCAGGAGGAATGGGGTGAAACAGGCCGCGGCGGATGGCGTAGATCGATCCGGTAGCTGAGATGACATTTCCAGCCCGACTTTGAGATCGCTTCAAAATGCGATCGAAATTCCAATAACCGCGTTCACCATCGATTGTGCCGCCTATACCACGCTTTACTATATATTTCTGGTTGCCGGCCACACCGCCGATCTGTGTGTCTGCGAAGGGCATAACCAGGTAGCGCAAGGCATCCGGCGCAAAGACGCTATTAGCATCCGAAAAGACTAGGATTTCGCCGGTGGCAGCCGCGGCGGCGGTGTTGAGGGCAGGGATTTTTCCCTGGCGAGGCAGGGCAAGCAAAGTGATTCCCCGGCTGGCGTAGCTGCGTACGATGGCATCCGTGCTGTCTGTCGATCCATCGGAGGCGATCAACACTTCGAGCTGGTCGTGGGGATAGTCCAGCGCTAGAAGGTTGTCCAACCTGGCGGCGATGCTCCCCGCTTCGTTATGAGCGGCGATGATTACACTTACGCGCGGGGTGATCTCAGCGCTTTCATATGGACGGTGCCAGAAAAGGCCGTAAAGCCAAACCAGCAGAGGGAAAATCACATAGCCATAGAAGATGAGCGTCAAAGCTCCCCAAAATAAAATTAAGCTGATCATTAATATCCCCTCTTAAACTGTTGGGCCAAGGTGTTAGCGTTCTTATTCTGGTCAAACTCACTCAGTACTTTCTCTCTCCCGGCCTGACCCAGGCGCTTGCGCAATCTTACATCATGGTAAAGGCGCTCCAAAGCGTTGGCGATCACCGCGGAGTCTCGGGGTGGAACCAGGAGACCGCTGTGCCCATCTTCGACTAACTCTGGAATACCTGAAATGCCACTTGCCACCACCGGCACCCCGCTGCTCATAGCTTCCATTAAGACAACTGGGATACCCTCGCGCCGGCCGCTCTGGGTAGGAATGCTCGGAACCGACAGGACGTGAACTCTCCTAAATAATTTAGCGATCTCCTGGCGGGGGAGTTGCCCGTGGAAGCGAACGCGCTCCGCCAGCCCGGCCTTTGCTACCTGGTCAACCAGCGATTCCAGATATGGCCCATTGCCCACCAAGTGGCATAAGAAATCGAGACCGCGTTCCTGCAGCAACCGGCAGGCCTCGATCAGATAGGTGTGGCCCTTGACTTCGTACATAGTGCCAATGCACAGGATTGCAAAGGGGCGGTCTGGAGGGCCGTCTAGATCGTTGGGGGGTGCTGGTTGATAAAATTGTGTGTCCACGCCGCAATGAATTACTAAGACTTTCTCAACAAACCTGGTGCCGCAATTCTCGAGGATGAATTCTTTGTTGTAGTTCGAAATGGTTACCACAAAGGAGGCCTCGGCCACCTTTTGAGCGAGCATGTGCTGGTCAGTCTGCAGGTCGGCTCCGTGGGCGGTAAAACTATAGGGGATATCTGTCAGGCGGTGGACGATGTAAGCAGCTGCCGCGGGGTGGTTGGCGAAATGCGCATGCACATGGCTGGCTTTCTCGGCCTGCATCAAATGGGCGAAATAGACACTCTTGGGGAAGATACTTAACGCGCCGAAGAAGAAGTTTGGGCTACCCCAGTTCCAACGTATCAGTCCGAACAGGGTGCTGAAATAGGCACTCGGCCGATGGCGCAGGAAATGCGCCTGGGCGCGCAGGATGTCCCAGGAGAAAAAAGGGGCGTAATGGGCGCGGGCTACAAAATCTTCTGCCTCTGGGTGCATTACCAGCTTGCCTTGAGGTTTACTGATGCGCTCGATCAATTTCTTCCAGATTGAGGCACCTTCGGGATGTACCTGCGTGTCGCGGGCGCGCAGCAACGGATAGAATTCGATCTGCACTTCGTTCTGTTCCACGGCGACCATTTCATAGAGAATGAAAGTTTCGGTGAGTTTCGGGAAGCGAGAAACGATGTATGCTACCTTGTGCTTATCCTTAGCGGAGGCAGCCCCCCCTCCATTTGGACCGCCGTGTAACGACGTCAAAGGACGATCGATTGCCGAAGTGAGGATGCCTGCTTCTCTGACGTCGCTGGTCTCGCTGAATCTCATCCCTTGTATACCTTCCTGGTTGGTTTTAGGCAAGGAGGCTTTTCCTCTCACCCGCGCTGGCTTGCTTCGTCTGCGTGGGAGTCCGGCCTACCTGCCGGTCCAGGTACACTTTCCAGATCAAGGCCATTGCCTGGTGGCGCACTTGGGCGGCGTCCTGAGCCGCATCGATGATCACCGGGTGCGGTAACCTGGAAAGAAGATGCAAGTAATCCTGACGTCTTTGCTCCAGTAAGTCGGGGGTGTGCTCGCCCTTGCGGGCGTAAAGCATTTCACCAGGTGCATCTAAAAAGATCACCAGGTCTGGCTTGGGGCTGCCAAGCGTCAAGAGCCAGCGCCGCCAGCGCTTGAGCAGAGATTGGCGGGCGGAAGGAGGTAACATCTCATCATAGGTATGGCGATCGAAGATTACCAACTGACGGCGCGCACGATACAGGCGCGCCATCCCGTATCGACCCCATTGGCGTACCAGGCGCATCAGGAAACTTACTCCTGGCAGATGGGTACCCGTTTCCCTTGAGCTATCTTTTTGATATATCCCCATATAAACCAGGCGCGTCGGAAAATAGAATGAATCCTTTATGCCTCTTGCCAGGGTCGACTTGCCAGCCCCGTCTGGCGCGAGTAAGGCAACCGCGATGGAAGGTGGTCGCCTGGCATTGATCCAATGGTTTAATTTACGTAAAACTGGGTAAAGAATATTACGGCCGAGGGTACCGAACCAGTCTAATCGAGCCAGGTATCTGGAAACGGTCTCTCGTTCAGCGAACAACCCTTCCCAATCCCCCGAATTGACCACGGATATCAACCTAGCGCACAGCCAGTCCGGCAGCCCTAATGAGGCGAAGATGTTGGAAATGCTGCTCTCATCATCGATTTGTCTGCCCAGCCAGGCCAGGCGTTGGAGGCGAGAGGGCGCCAGATTTCCAGGCACTAAGGTGCCTTTATCGAGCAGACAGTGCAAAAGCAGGGTGACAAATTCGTATTCAGGGGAGGGGATATTGACCAGATCATGGCACCGGCGATTGGCCAAGCAACCGGTTGCTAAGCCGGTTCGCAGAGCATGGACCGGGTGGCCGTAGGCGATCTCAGTGACGACATCCAGCTTGAGCCAGCAATCCCCATCGGAATGATAAGCGAGGAAAAAATGGTGAGGTGAGTGACCCCAATCAGGCAACTGGATGAACCCGAGTCCTAGAAGTAAGCCCCGCAATTGAAGCAGCTGGTCCTGGCGAACGAGCAAGTCAAGTTCTTGTTTCTTGTCGGCCTGACCCAGCCGATCCGCATCGCGCAGCAGGCAATATTGAACCTGAGCTTGATTCAGGGTTTCGAAGATGTTCATCAATAGCTCGGGCATGCGGCGCCCTCTGGAAGGATTGCGATCATCGGTTAGCGGAAGCAGTAGGGTCGTTGGGCGATCCTTGAATCCGAGTTTTGAGAGAGGTCATCTTCTCAATGGCTTCCAGGCCTCGCCTGCGGAATTGGACAAAGAAGCGGGCGGGGCGATTCTGGTCGAGGATAGCACCAATCAGGTGTGCACCAAGAGAATGCAATTTTTCCGCCGTCTCGACTAACAATTTTCGCCGTGTCTGGCCTTTCTGGGCGACGAGCAGGACTCCGTCCACGCGCGAGGCCAGCATATGACTCTCGGCGTATGCCAGAAACGGCGGCGCAACGATCAAGACCACATCGGCCAAGTCTTCGAGCTGGTTGATAAGGTCGGTCATCCTGGTTGAGACCAATAATTCAAAGGGATTAGTCTGGTCCAGTCCGGCGGGCAATATCGATAGGTTGGGTAACCATTCTACCAAAGCATTTTTGTTGAAACTTTTAGAAGTTCCGGTTAAGTGATCGGCAAGGCCTTTCCGATCGTTTAAACCAAGCAGGTGCGTAACAGAGGGGAGATGCAGGTTGGCGTCTACCAGAATAACCTTGGGGCCGGTTTGGCAGAGCACAACCCCCAGGTTGGCTGGGACTGGGTCGGTATTATCGTTGACCTCTGAGCTGGTGATCAAGATTGATTTAAGAAAGTGGTTCCCATTTGGCAGGACAGATCTGGCATCCGGTGAGTCGGGGTGTTCATGCTCTGTCTGACTGTTAGCCCCTTTTACTTTAATAACAGAGATGAACTTGGCGCTCAATTGGCGATAATTTTCTGCGGCCAGCGATGCGGGCAGCGCTTGCACGACCAGACGCTCGTTTCCGCTACCCTGTAGAGTCTTATGCCGGGATATACTGCCCAAGAGCGGTAAACCGCTCGTTGTCATGATATCCTCCGTGCTCTTGACGGAGTCATCGAGGAATTCGAAACCGAGGACGATTACCAGTGCCAGGATCAAGCCTGCAATGCCGGCGATCAGCACCTTCAAACGAGTTTGCGACACAAGTTGCTGGCTAGTTGTCGCTGGTTCGATGATCTTAACCTGGTTTGTAGGAGTTTTTTGTAACAGGTCATATAGCAGCGCCAAACTTTGCCGGGCGTTGGACAAACGGGTGCGTTCTTCGGTGAGCTGGTCGATGATGATCTGTTGCTTTTGGACCTGCACCTGCTCGGTGCTTGACAAGCGAGAACGTTCCTTGGAGACCTGGTCCAAAATCATTCCCTTCCTCTCGTCCGCGGTCCTCTGCGCATCCGTCAGGCGGCTTTCTTCTTGTGCAATCCGTTCGAGCACGAGACGTTGATCGTTAGAAGTACGGGCATTTTGGAACTCCACCTGAAGCTGAGCAATACTCGCTTCGGTGTTGGCGATGAACTCGTCCAGGGGCAGTCCGATGAATAGACGTCGCGTCTCAAGGAGCACTTTTTGCACTTCCGAAAGATGATTGATTTCCTGGGTGATCTGGTCCATGAGCAAAAGTTGAATTTTCACATCAGAATTCGCATTGTAGTCAGCCCTGAACTGTTCGATCCTGACGGAAGAGCTGGTGATCAGATTAAGCAGGATCTCTTCGTTAATCAGACTTTGGGTTTTTCCGTCTGTGGCGACCTGGAGATCGGCCTCATATTTATCGAGCCGGGCTTCGGCTTCGCTCATGTCTTGAGAGGTCTGGTCGCTGTTCTCTGCGGATGCTTCTTGGCCTCCGAACGCTTGGAGCTGTGCTTCAAGATCATTGATCCTGGCCTCGGTATTGGCAATTGTCTGTTCAATATTTCGGGCCTGGGTACTCATCTGATTCTCCAGCTGGGTAGCGGAGCCTTCTTCACCGGAGGGACTAAGGCGGACTAGAGCCTCGGCAGCAGCGTTCGCAATTTTAATCGCGCGGGTGGCATCGGGATCGAAAACGCGAATGTTCAGGATTTGAGTCTCTTGATTCGATTTAACTTCAAACTTTCTTACCAGTTCTTCCGGGCTTATTCCCAGGTTTAGTTCATCGATCAGCGATTGCAGGAATGGCCCGGTTACGGCCAGCTCGGCATAGGTCTGCATAAGTTGCCCACCGGCACGTAGCGCGGTTACATCCGGGTTGGGAGAGTTGATCCCCGGCCCGATTAACAGGCGCACTGTGGCCTCATAGATGTTTATCGAGTTCATGGAGGACGCGTAAGCCACGGCGCTAGCGACAATAGTGGCAAGGACTAAGAACCAAAGCCAACGGCGAATAATTTTAGAAAAAGTCTGTTCCAATGTCTTTTCCTTTCCTGCATACATGCATGCTGTAATGAACCAATTCAACGCAAAGAGAGGTATTTAACCAGAACCCCCTCTGGTTGGCCTGCCATCCACTCAATTAAGTTTGAAGCACCCCTTGGGTATTCGTCGAGGCGGGTTCGACGTGGCTTTCGGTGGGCAAGGCCTGATTTTGCATTTGTGCTTCAGCGATTTCCAGGAGTCTTTCGAAGGTAACCGCTTCGTCTGGAAAAGTCGAGATGCCAATTTTGAAGGTGAGGCCGAGTTTTTCCCTGCCAGCTGCTTCTAATCTCTCGACAACCTCGCGCACATTGTCGCGGCTGGCTTCAGGCAATAATGCAACGAAATGGTCGTCTCTTTGGACGACGACATCGCTATCCTTTAATTCTCCAACGATTAAGTTAGCGGTGTGGGCAGCGATGAATTTCTTGATCATATCCCGCTGTGCTTCTTGAATAAAGCGATTTAGCGATAGGTTTAGCGAATCTTCCGTCACAGAAATCGCCAACAAAGCTGCAGGGCGTTGGTAGTTCCTGGCTCGGCGGACTTCGCGGTAGATTTGTCCCTGGCCAATCTCAAATGGATAGTTGCTTTTATTTAACTGGCCGACGGTTAATTCATCGACGGCTTCATTGAAATCGAATAACTCGCGGCCGATCTGCCTGGATAAAAGGATGGTTAACCCGATGGCGCAGATTTCAAGGACTGTGTTGGGTAAGTTTTCCCCACCGATGCCGTATCCTAACCGAATTTTTATATAGTAATAAGGTAGAAACGCTAACAGAAATGGCCAAAAGGATCGCGTTTTATTGAGCCACGGTAGGATAATAATCAGGACGGCACAAGCAACTGCGTAAACATAAACGAACGAAGCGATATTGACAGGCTGCCCGAGTCTTTCTACGTTGTAGAAAACGAAGAACCACAGCAATGCCCCGGAAAGCCAGAACCTTAGCCGTTTCACAGGTGTAACTCCTGGAGGCGAGTAATGTGGATCACCATTCCTTTACGTGTGGTTAACATAACCTTAATTCATTAACGGTAGTTCTACCCTCGCCGTTACACTTGTCAATGGTTAGTAGGCGCCGCGTTGGCTGAAGACACAAGCCACGGTCTGGAACAGGATTTGAATGTCCAACCAGAAGGTCTGTTTTTCGATGTACTCGATGTCCATGCGGAGCCGCTCATTAAAGTCGACGTCGCTGCGTCCGCGCACCTGCCACAACCCGGTGATTCCCGGCAGAACTTCTAAGCGTTCCGTATGCCAAAGGGAGTAGGTGCTTACGTCGAAAGAAGTCGGTCGCGGTCCTACCAAGCTCATATCGCCCTTGATCACATTGATCACCTGGGGCAGTTCGTCGAGGCTGGTTTTACGCAGAAAGCCACCTACGCGGGTGACACGTGGATCGTCGGTGATTTTGAAGTCAGGCCAGGTTAATTCATTGAGGTGAGCATATTTTTTCTTGAGCTGCTCAGCGTTCGTGACCATGGTGCGGAATTTGTACATCCCGAACCGCCGCCCGCTTTTCCCCGTGCGGGATTGCTTAAAGAAGATTGGACCGGGGTCGTCGAGGTAGATCAACACTCCGAAGACCGAGATGACCAGGAGCAGTACGGGTAACGCGAACAGACAGAGCGATAGGTCAAAAATCCGCTTGGCGATCTGATAGTCTTTCCGGAACAACAGGACTGTCGGCGGTTGGATGGGTACGAGTTCCATAGGTTTATCCTTCTACATGCCTCACTAGGTAAGATACAGATATATTTCTTCCTCTGGGATCAGTTCAAAATGGGCGAGCCTGATCACAGGTTGATCCTCTCAAGTATTAAGTTTGCAATGTTTTAGCGTTCTAACCAAGATGCCTGTGGGAAACCACTGATTTATCGATTTAGATCGATGGATATCCCTCCCATGGCGGTCAACTAGCAAAGTATTCACGTGTTCAGAGATAATGCACATCGATGACTGCTATCGGGGCATTTATTCTCTCCATACTTTCAAGATATGCTCGGACTTAAGCGAACAGCCTCCACCAGATCGGTTCCTTGATTTAGTAAGAATTCCTGTTTGGCGTAGACATGCACGCGATTGTCATGAAGATTGACGACGAGAACACGCAACTCAGGGTATCTAGCCAGGTTCAATACGGTAGTGAGTTCGGAAAATGGCCGATTCTCGTCCCAAATCACGACATTGGGTTGAAAACGCTCGACCTCTTCCTTAATGGCAGTCACATCAGCCGGCGCAATAGTTATCACGCTGAAGTCCATCTCACGGGCCAGAAGCCTCTCGATTCCAGCCGACAAGACAAGTTCACTACAAATTACAAGAACCCGTTTCAATTGATCCTCAAGGAATCAGGTGTTCCTCGCCCCACCACATGAGTCTAGAAACTAGAGCTAATAACCCCTCCGCGATTTATATGATATATAAAAACATTAGAATTGTCTATTATACTTACTAAATCCTGGGGATTATAAAAGGATTATTTTTTTAATTGCCTTCTGAAAACTGTAGGATTAACATTACCCTCTCTTGCAGTAATTTCAACCAAGGAGAGGATTTACAAATCAGTCGGATAGCGACCGGTAAAGCTGTTTCCCAACCCGTGGCGGCGAGCGAACCGCCCCGCTTCGCGTCGATTCCTCAGGTTGAGTTTGTTCAAGATGTTGTGGATGTGTACCTTTACGGTGTTTTCAGTGATCACCAGGCTTTTGGCAATTTCCAGATTAGAAGCGCCCATTCCCAAATGCCCGAGTACCTCAATCTCTCGGGTGGTGAGCGTGCTCAAGCTGTTTGGATTGGTGGCCTGGGTGGGATCGAGCTGCTTGAACTCATCGAGGATACGGCTAGTCATGGCGCGCGAGATGGCTGCTTCCCCACGCTCAACGGCGCGCAAGGCCGCTAAGATTTTAGTGATCGGTGTGGTTTTTAATAAGTATCCTGTCGCCCCTGCACGGATCGCGGCAAAGAGCAAATCATCGGATTCTTGCATCGTAAGCAATATAAATTTTACCTGCGGGTCCTTAAGATAAATTGTATTTAACATATCCAATCCGCTCCCATCAGGTAAGGCGATATCAAATAGTACCAGGTCAGGCTTCAGATCGAGAGCCTTTTCTATAGCTTCAGTAACCGAACCGGCTTCCCCAACAACTTCGAAGTCGGGTTGGCTGACCAAGAGGCTGGCCAGACCTTCTCTAAAGAGGATGTGATTGTCGACGATTAATATCCGCATAGGAATAGAAACACTAGATATAAACCCCGCTCGTTACCCCACGTAATATGAACAGGATGATTAAAAAATTATAACACATTCCATTTTCTTACAAATGCCATTTGTAAGAAAGTTGAAGAATACGGATTTTCTTGATTAAGTCCCGTCAAGTCATCCGAGCGAGTCATCTGACCTGATATAATTTGGGAAAGAAAGAATGCTTATACCTCATGCAGAGAGGAGAAGAATTATGAAACTAATCATTCGCTGGCTGATCGTGGCTTTGGCAGTTGCGGCCGCAGCTTGGTTGGTGCCTGGCATCCAGGTGACCGGCACAAACGGCGTGATCACCGTGATCGTCATGGCACTGGTTTTGGGACTGGTCAATGCGATCATTCGTCCGCTCCTGGTACTTTTGTCCTGCGGGTGTATTGTAGCGACGTTCGGGCTTTTTATGTTAGTGATCAACGCAGTCACGTTTTGGTTGGCCTCCTGGATCACCTCCCGGGGTTTCAATCTTGGCTTCTCTGTAGATAACCTTTGGGCGGCTTTCTTGGGATCGCTGGTCGTTAGCGTGGTTTCTTTTGTGCTCTCGATGATCCTTGTTGATGATAAAAGGTAGTTCACCTGAAACACACGTTTTCAATTTAGTTGATTATTCTTAAGACCTGACGGGGTTCTAAAATCCGTCAGGTCTGGTGATTAACGGAAAGGAAATCATCATGGCTTTCAACCTTCGCAATCGGAGCTTCACTAAATTGCTGGACTATACCCCCGAAGAGATCAGATTCTTAATCAATCTTTCCATTGAGTTGAAGGCGGCCAAATATAGCGGTTATGAGCAGCCGCGCCTCAAAGGGAAGAACATTGCCTTGATCTTCGAGAAGACCTCCACCCGCACACGATGCGCGTTCGAAGTGGCAGCACACGACCAGGGAGCGCACATCACCTACCTCGGCCCAGAGGGGTCGCAGATCGGCCACAAGGAGTCGATGAAAGACACGGCGCGGGTGCTGGGGCGTATGTACGATGGAATCGAGTATCGCGGCTTCGCACAGGAAACCGTGGAGGTGTTGGCCAAGTACTCTGGAGTCCCAGTCTGGAATGGGCTGACCAATGAATTCCATCCTACTCAGATCCTGGCTGACGTGATGACTATGCAGGAACATAGTAAGAAACACCCGTCTGACATCGCCTATTGTTATCTCGGCGATGCCCGCAATAATATGGGCAACTCGCTGATGGTAGGCGGCTGCAAGTTGGGCATGGATGTCCGGCTGTGTGCCCCGAAATCCTTGTGGCCGATGGAGGAACTGGTAGAACAATGCCGGGCGATTGCCAAGGCGACCGGCGCCAGGCTTACCCTGACGGAAAGTGTGCCGGAGGGCGTCAAAGGTGTTGATTTCCTGTACACCGACGTATGGGTATCAATGGGCGAACCAGATTCCGTCTGGGAGGAGCGTATCCGGCTGCTCAAGACATACCAGGTCAACCGCAGCGTCCTGGAGCTAACTGGCAACCCACAGGTCAAATTCATGCATTGTCTGCCAGCGTTTCATAACCGTGCGACTAAGATCGGTGAGGAGATTTACCGCAAGTTTGGACTGGATGGGATGGAAGTCACCGAGGAGGTCTTCGAGTCGGAGCACTCGATCGTCTTTGACCAGTCAGAAAATCGCATGCACACGATAAAGGCGCTCTTGGTAGCAACACTCGGTGATTAAACGAATAGGATGTATCCTACCGATAATAGGTGCGAAATGGATTGGTACCAATTAAGCGCTGCCCAGGCAACACAAGCGCTTGACACCCGCCAAACGCAAGGCCTGACAAGAGAAGAAGCCAGGCGGCGTCTGGAAAAATATGGCCCGAATGAGTTGGTCGCGCGAGGGGGGCGCACAATCTGGCAGATATTATGGGAGCAACTGACGGGGATATTAACTCTGATCCTGGTTGGCGCGGCAGTTGTTTCGATCATCCTAGGCGACATGATCGATGCGACCGCGATCGTAGCGATCGTGATCCTCAACGCGGCCCTGGGCTTCAGCCAGGAATACAAGGCAGAACAGTCTTTGGCTGCCCTCAAGCGTATGTCGGTGCCCACCGTACGGGTTCGACGGAACGGAGAGATCGAGGAGAATTCAGCGCTCTTGCTTGTACCGGGTGATATGGTGTTGCTAGAAACTGGCAATGTGGTGCCAGCCGACGGGCGGGTCTTAGAGAGCGTGAACCTGCGTATCCAGGAGGCGGCGCTCACCGGCGAGTCCGAGGCGGTTGAAAAAGACGCTGAACTGGTCTACGAATCAGAGAAGGCTTTGGGCGACCGCCACAACATGGTCTTTATGGGGACGGTCGTCAATTATGGTCGGGGAGAGATGCTGGTCACTGAGACAGGCATGCAGACCCAGCTGGGTCATATTGCCGATATGATCCAGTCGGTTGAGCAAGAACAAACACCCCTCCAGCAACGGTTAAATCAACTTGGAAAGTTTCTGGCATTCGCGGCATTGATCATCGTAGCAGTGATCTTCGTTTTAGGCTTCCTGCGCGGTGAGGAGGTGAAAGAGTTGCTGCTCACCGCGGTCAGTCTGGCCGTCGCGGCAGTTCCCGAAGCGATGACAGCGGTGGTGACCATAGCCCTATCGCTGGGTGCTCAACGCATGTTGCGACGACGTGCGTTAATCCGCAAGTTGCCCGCGGTCGAAACGCTCGGTTCGGTCAACGTGATCTGTTCCGACAAGACCGGAACACTAACCCTGAACCAGATGACGGTCACGGCGCTTGACATCGCCAACCACCGGATCGATTTAATGCAACATTCAGGGACGCCAGATTTTGACCTGGTCTTCCAGGACGCTCAGGCAGCCAGCC
>Ga0209126_1000489_pt1 | contig 13358 bp, 16 predicted proteins | sample RifCSP19_1_FD_184024 | JGI IMG/M metagenome (GOLD analysis project Ga0209126, IMG submission 184024) | Soil microbial communities from Rifle, Colorado - Rifle CSP2_sed 19_1 (SPAdes) (version 2) | ecosystem: Environmental > Terrestrial > Deep subsurface > Rock core/Sediment | place: Rifle...
GGCGGCGTACGGAGCCACGACGGGGAACTGCATGAAGAGGTCGAGGAACGAGGCCAGGGTGACGACACGGGCCGCCCAGAGGCTGCGGTCTACCAACCCCAGCCGGTCCGGGCCGCCATCATCGAGGGGAAACCGATCGTGGTGTGAAACGCCCAGTAGGCGGCGGGCAGTTCCATCGGTTCTTTCTGCTCTGTCATCTGATCCCCCCGACGAGGATGCACCCCGGTTCGCCACTCTCCCCGCCATATGGTAGCAGGAGCGGAACGGATAGAACGAGAGTGACGGCGGGGCGGCCGCGGCCGGAACTGACATCACCGCGTAGGAGTTGAAGGGGCAACGTGGTAGCATTACCATTTGGAAGGCGGCGCGGGGGCGGAGAGCGACCACAGTCGCGGGGCGGTTCATCATCTCCACCGGGAGCTTGAGCCGTCTTTCTTTTTTTTGCCGGACGGCCGTATGAGGCCGGAGAATCGAGAGGAGAGAGGTAGGACGATGAACAGAAGGATGATCATCATCCTTATCCTGCTCCTGATCTGGGGCGGGCCGAAGGCGCTCGGGATCCTGACCGACTGGCTCTGGTTTACGGATCTCGGCTTCGCTGGCGTTTACCGCACGCGCCTCCTGGCACAGGTAACCCTGTTCATCCTGGGCGCCGCGGGCGGGCTGGGCCTCGTCTGGGGCAGCGCCGTCCTCGCCACCCGTCTGAGCCGGCAGGCGATCGGCGCCCCGCATCTCATTGGCTCGGGACTCCTCAATGAACGCCAGTTCGCGGTGACCGTGGCGGGCGGGAGCCTGGTGGTCGGCTTCATGCTGGCGGCAGGCTTCTCCGGGCAGTGGGATCAGATCCTGCGCTTCCTTCGACCCACCGCCTTCGGCGCGGCCGACCCCCTCTTTGGCCGCGATATCGCGTTCTTTGTCTTTGCGCTGCCCGTCTACCGCTTTCTTCAGGGGTGGCTGCTCACCGTGGTGCTGCTCGCGCTGCTGGCCGGGATCGCGGTCTACGCGTTCCGGCTCGTGCTCCCTCAACTGCCGACCAGAACAGACGAGGAGACCGAGCCCTGGTCGCCGGCCTCGCTGCGGCTGGTCCTGTCCCGACCCATGAAGGCCCACCTTTTCGGCCTGGGCGCGGCCCTCTTCCTGCTGCTGGCCTGGGGATACCGTCTGAGCGTCTACGAACTCGTCTACTCCCCTCGCGGCGCCGCCTTCGGCGCCGGTTACGCCGACATCCACGCCCGCCTGCCCGCGTTGTGGTTCCTTGTCGCCCTCTCCGTGCTCGCCGCGGCGCTGCTGCTAGTGGGTATCCGCCGGCCGGGTGTCCGTCTGGCGACGACGGCCGCCGGTGCGTGGGTCGGGGCGGCGATCCTGGTGGGGGGGATCTACCCGGCGGTGATCCAGCGCCTCATCGTGCAGCCGCAGGAGCTGGAACGCGAACGCCCCTACATCGAACGCACCATTCGCCTGACGCGCCAGGCCTTCGCCCTGGATCGCATCGCCGAGACCGTCGCCGTCGGGGAGGAAATGGTCACCGCCGAGGAGATCGCTCAGCGCCCCGCGACCATTGGAAACATCCGCCTCTGGGACCCCGAACCTCTGCTCACCACGTACAACCAGATCCAGAGCATCCGGCTGTACTACGACTTCGTCAGCATCGACGTCGACCGCTATACCATCGACGGCCAGTACCGGCAGGTCATGTTGGGCGCCCGGGAGCTGGCGCCCCACCGGCTGCCGGCGCAGGCCCAGACCTGGGTCAACCGGCGCCTGCAGTTCACCCACGGCTACGGAGTGGCCATGAGCGCGGTGAACGAGGTAACCCCGGAGGGCCTGCCGACGTTCTTCCTGCAGGACGTCCCGCCGCGGGGGAAGATCCCGATCGACCAGCCGGAGCTGTACTTCAGCGAGCGGGCCACGGACTACGTGATCGTGCGCACGCGGTTCCCGGAGTTCAGCTATCCCAAAGGCGACGAAAACGTGTACACGACCTACGCGGGGAAGACCGGCGTGCACATCGGATCCCTGAGCCGGCGTCTCCTCTTCGCCTGGCGCTTTCGCGACCTGAACATCCTGCTCACCGACGCCATCACGTCGCGCAGCGTCATCCTCTACCATCGCAACGTCAGGGAGCGGGTGGCCCGCCTGGCGCCCTTCCTGCGCCTGGACAGCGACCCCTACGTCGTCGTGGCCGACGGCCGCCTCTTCTGGATTCTCGACGCCTACACCCAGAGCAACCGCTATCCCTACGCCCAGCCGCACCGGGAGAGGTTCAACTACCTGCGCAACAGCGTCAAGGCCGTGGTCGACGCCTACAACGGCACGGTGACGCTGTATGTGGCCGAGCCCGCCGATCCCCTGATCCGCACCTACGCCCGGATCTTCCCCGGCCTGCTGCGGCCGCTCGCGGAACTGCCCGCCTCGCTGCGGGCGCACCTGCGGTACCCGCAGGACCTGTTCGCCGCCCAGGCGGAGATGTACCGCCTCTTCCACATGCAGGATCCCCGCGTCTTCTACAACAAGGAAGACGTCTGGGTCCTCCCCGAGGAGATCTACATCGACAAGCCGCGGGAGATGGCGCCGTACTACGTGATCATGCGCCTGCCGGACGCGCCTCGCGAGGAGTTCATGCTGATCCTCCCCTACACGCCGCCGGGGAAGCAGAACATGATCACCTGGCTGGCGGCGCGCTCCGACGGGCAAGGCTACGGCAAACTGCTCGCGTTCCGCTACCCCAAGGACAAGTTGATCTTCGGCCCGATGCAGATCGAAGCCCGCCTCAACCAGGACCCGGCGATCTCAGAGCAGTTCACGCTGTGGAGCCAGGGGGGCAACCGCGTGATCCGCGGGAACATGATCGTCATCCCCATCGGCCAGTCCAACCTGTACGTCGAGCCGATCTACCTGCAGGCCGAGCAGGGCCGGCTGCCGGAGATGAAGCGGGTGATTCTGGCCAGCGGCAACCGCCTGGCCATGGAGTCCACGGTGAGCGCTGCTCTGAGGGGCCTCTATGCGGCGCCGGAGGTGCGCCGGCCCGCTGCCGGACGCGCCCCGACGGTACCGGCCGCCCCTAGCGACGCAGGCGTCGATCCCGCCAGTCTCCTGCGGGCGGTGCAGGCGCGCCAGGCCCGCATCCAGGAAGAGTTGCGGGCGCTGGAGGCGGACCTCCAGCGGCTGCTGCGGCTGCTGGAGCAGAAGAGATAGGCGGCTCCCGAGCGGACCGGGATCAACCTCACGTTCGTGTCGGAGAAGACCGTGCTGGCGCCGGCGGGGTCTGTTGCTCATTGGGCCGGCCGCTCGGCCGGACGCCTGGTAGAACGGTGTGCGTGACGAGCGTGTCGCGGATCCACGGCTGGAGAACCAGCGCGCCCACCTCCGGCCCGGCGTAGTCGGCGCTCGCCCCACCGTCCGCGACGAACATGACCAGAGTGCGTACCTCCCGGGCACCGAGTGCTCGGAGCGCTCCCGCCGCCCAGCACAGCGCGGCGTCGTCGGGGGCGCGCTCGTCGATCAGCAGCACCCGGCGGCCCGCGAGCACCCTCCGCTCCGGCAAGTATGACGGGAGCACCAACGGCTGCGAGCTCACCGGCACCCGGAGGGTCTGGAAGTCGCGTCGGAGGAGGAGGGCGATCAGCGCGGCCGGCAGCGTCCCGGCGCGGGCGATGCCGACGACAATCTCGGGGTCGTAGTCCGCAGCCACCCGCTCCGCCAGATCACGGCACAGAGCAGCAAACCCATCCCACGAGAGTCTGACGACACAGTCCGTGCTGTTCATCTCCTGCGCTCCTCCCGGCGGACGGATGGGGCGGGATCGCGGGGTGACCACGATCCCGCCCGCTGACTGCTACTTCGGCAGCACGACCAGGGCGCCGGTCATCGACGGCTGGTGCGAGACGCAGACGATCGGAAAGATCCCGGCCCGGCTCGCCGTGAAGGTCACTTTCGTGAGTTGCCCCCGCTTGACCGTGAACTTGTCCACGTAGGGTGGCAGCGACGAGACGTGCTCCGCCCCGTTGATGCCGATGATCTCCAGGGTCACCTGCTCCCCCTGGTTCACCACGATGAACGACGGCTGCCACTGGTAGGTGGACACCTCCCAGCGCCCCGTGTTGTCGGGGGCCTTCAGCACGTAGCCGCCGCCCGCGGGCAGCAGCGACGGGTTGGGAAAGGCCTCCTGGGAGACGCCTGTGCCGCCCTTCGGCTCGACCGCCGCCATGTAGACCGTCCGCGTCGCCTGGGCCGCGGTGGGCCCCGGCAGCAGCGATACGGCGAAGGCCACACCCCCCAGGAGGACGGCCGCAAGCACGGTCAGCCTCCAGGTCTTTCTCGTCATGACATCACCCCCTTCGGTTTGGCACCGCTTCCACGGTAGGAAGCGAAGGGTGAGAGGGGTAGAGGCGATGGGCCCGCCCAGGCGGGGCGAAAGTCCCGGGACGCGAACGCCGCTTCCACTTAGAGGTTGTCCGGCGGAGAGAGCCTCTTGTGTCGAGCCAGTTCCTCGCTCAGGCTCCGCACGCGGCGGGACATTCCCCGGCTCCCCCTGCCGGCAGATCGCCTCGGCGTCAGTGTATTCCTTCCCCAGCGCTCCCTCATGCATGGAGCGGCTCCTCTCCTCTCCTGCGCACGCGCTCCCGGCAGCCCGTGCACTCTGCCAGAGAAACCGTGCCACGAAGCGGGGAGCGAGGGTCAGGAAGAAGACTTCACGGTAGGGAGCGCTACCGGTAAACAGGTCCCACAGCACGATGCTCATGGGCCTGTCCCCGGCCGGCCCGGCCTGCTCCAGCGCCGCCATCCGCATCACACCGCGCCGCAGCGGCTCGATGGCCTTGATCCGGTGGATGATGGCGAAGATCAGCCGACCGAAACGGTTGTCGCCAGCGATGGACCGATAAAGGGGCCAGTAGTGACGGCGAAAGTCGTGGGCAGATACGCGCTGCAGACCGGCCGGCGGGGCAGCATAGACTCAAAGCCCCCCGCCGGCCACGGCCCGGTCCTACTTCACGATGATCTTCCCTACCATGCCGGCTTCCTTGTGGCCCTCAATTTCGCAGGCCATCTCATACTCGCCGGTGCGGATGGGGACGAAGTACCAGTCGGCTTTCGCGCCAGGCAGCAGCTCGATTTCATTGATGACTCCCTTAACCTCGACGCCGGCAGTCTCCACCTTGCGCGTCCAGATCCCCAGCGTGAACTCGGAGGCCACCCACTCGTGTTTGACCTTTCCTTCATTGACCAGTGTGACCTTGTACAGCTTGCCGGTCTGCAGGTTCCAGGTCTTGGGGCTGATGGCGAATTCGTTGGCCTTCGTGCCCAAGAGGACCTTGAGCTCCACAGGTGTCTGCCGGCTCAAATCCCCGGCAGCCCACACGAGGCTGGTGCTCAACAACACCATGGCGAGCATCACCACGACCTTCCTCATCCAGGCACCTCCCATTGGGATGGCTTACTTATGGACAGCGCGCGTCTTCAGAGTAGGTGGATGGGGGCACAGGTCCAGAGGCGTTCGACCCGCCTTTGCGGATCAAACGGCCCGGGACCCGGCTCGGTGCAGCGCCGCCTGGCGGCCTTAAGGGGGGTCTGAGCCCGGATCCCGGCCGACCGATCCGCCGAGCCGGGTACGGCGCTGTGCCTCGTAGACGGCGGCATCGGTCCGCCGGCGCAACTGCAGCTTGGAGAGGATACTGGACACGTAGTTCTTGACGGTCTTCTCGGCCAGGCTCAGCGCCTCGCCGATTTCGCGGTTGGTCTTCCCCTCGGCGACGAGCTCCAGGACGCGGCGCTCCTGGTCGGTCAACTGCGAGAGTTCCTCCCGCCCGCGCGCCAGGTCGCGGAAATGCCGCAGCAGGCGTTCGGCGGCGGAGGGATCGAGCAGCGAACGCCCGGCGGCGGCCTCCTCAATGGCCCGCACCACCTCCAGGCCGCGGGTCTGCTTCAGTAGATATCCTGAGGCCCCGGCCATGACTGACGAGATCAGCGCTTCGTCGTCCGCATAGGAGGTGAGCATGACGACGCGACACTCCGGTCGGGCCGCCCGGATGGCGCGGCAGGCTTCGATGCCGTCACCGTCCGGGAGGCGGACGTCCATCATGACGACGTCGGGGGTCAGACGGGCCGCTTCCGCGACCGCCTCGCGCATCGTAGCCGCCTCGCCCACAACCTTGATCGTCTGCTGCGCTGCCAGGAGGGTGCGCAGGCCCACGCGCACGACCTCGTGGTCGTCAACCAGCAGCACGGTGATCGGCGTGCTCATCGCACTGCTTTCTCTTCGGCGGGCACGGCGAGGCGCACCTCCACGGTCGTCCCGCCGCCCGGCAGGGTGTCGATGTCCAGCCGGCCGCCCAGCCGGCGAGATCGCTCGACCATGGTGCGCAGTCCCAGCCCGTCCCCGCGAGACGCGGCCTCCAGGTCGAATCCGCGCCCGTCGTCGGTCACCGCCAGCTGGAACTCGCCGTCCTGCGTCCCGGCCTTGACGACGACACGCCCGGCCCCGGCGTGCCGGGCCACGTTGGCCAGCGCCTCGCGCAGGAGCAGCTGCAGGTGCACCCTCTGCTCACGGCTGAGCCGGGGGTACCCGCCGGCGCGCTGGAATTCCACGGGCAGTAGCGTGTTGACCCGGAACTCCTCTACGATCCGCAGCAGGGCGGCCTCCAGAGACTCCTCCTCACCGGCAGGATGCAGCCCCATCACGTACGAGCGGATCTCCTGGATGACCCGGGTCAGGGCCTCGATGACGCCGTCGAGCCTGGCCACCGCCTGCCCCGATCTGGAGGCGATCAGCTGCTGGCAGTGTTCCAGCGCCAGACTGATGCCGTAGAGTGATTGGATGATGCTGTCGTGCAGGTCGCGGCCGATGCGCTCCCGCTCCTCCAGCACCGCCAGGTGCTGCACCCGCTCGCGCAGTTGTGCGCTCTCGATGGCGATGGCGGCCAGGCTGGCCAGTGCGGTGAGGAGACCCGCGTCTTCCTCCTTGAAGGCCCCGGGCTGAGCGCGGCCCACGCACATGTAGCCCACGAGCCGATCCCCCGCACGCAGGGTGGCGGTCACGTGCATCTGCCGGAACTCGCCGCGGATGAAGAGGCACTCCCGCCCGGGCTGCCAGCCCCCGTCCGGCGCCAGCTGCTCGCACGCCGCGGGATCGTCACCCCACTGGAAGGCCTCCGCCGGCCCGTCAAATGCGCCGGGGACCAACCGGCTCTCTGCGTTCCGCAGGCAGACCGCCGACACGTCACTGCCCAGCAGCGAGCGGGCCGAGGACGCGATCGTCGAAAGCACGGCCGTGACGTCGGGCTCGCTAAGAATCGCCCGACTCACGTCGTAGAGCGCCCGCGCCTCACGCTCTTTTCGCGCGATCACGTCGGCGCGGTGCTGCAATTCGGCACGCGTGCGCTGCAGGTTCGCCCGCATCGTCTCCAGCGCCCCGGCCAGGAGCCCCACCTCATGGCCGGCCTCGGCTGGAATCGGGCTTTCCAGGTCCCCCTGGGCGATGCGCTGGGCCGAGACGGTGAGCCGGCGCAGCGGGGCCGTAATCACTCCGGCGTCTCGCCAGCCGAACCAGATGCCGACCGCCAGCAGACCCAACCCGAGCAGGAGAATCTGGCGCTGCAGATGCCGCTCGTGCTGAAACACTTCCCATTCGGACTGGCCGAACCCCAGCCCCCAGCTGCCGGCGGCCAGCGGGGCAAAGGCCATGACGTGCATCTCTTTGGCTACGCCGTCCTCGACTTCGGGGGTCCGGCCGATGTTTGCCCGGCGCGTACTGATCAACGCGCCGAAGAAATCGGGATGCTCGCCGCGGGTGAAGCGCTCGTGGACCTCCGTGCCGGCGAGAACGATGCCGTTCCGGTCGACTATGACCGCGTGGCCCGTCCGCCCGAAGGCCAGTGGCGCGATCAGCTGCGTCAGGGTATCCTGCCGCAGGTCGATGATGCCTCCCAGCGCACCAACGCTCGCGCCCGTAGCGTTCTGCAAGGGTACCAGCATGACGACAGCGGGATAGCCCTCGGGAGGAAAGTGCAGGAGACCGGAAACGACGGGGCGACCGCCCAGCGCCACCTGCATGACGGGATCCGTGAAGACGATCCCGCTGTAGCGCTCGGGCCATACGGCCCGACCGACCGCGTCCAACACGATGAACCCGCCCGAGAACAGCCCCGGCCGCGCGGCAGACGCTTCCAGCAGTGCCCTGGCGCGCGTGGTAGGCCCGGGAGCAAAATCCCCGGGGATGGTGGAAGCAAGACCTTCCAGTCTGGCCACGGCGACGCCGAGACGTTCATCGAGGTGCGCCGCCTGCATCCGGGCCAGCACCAGCCGCTCTTCGAGGATCCTGTCGGTGCTTTGGGCAATGACCGGCAACCCGATGAGGGCCGCGGCGAGCAGCGTGAGGCCCAGTCCGCCGGAGACGAGGAGCATGATCCGGCGCTGGAGCGGCAACCGCGTTAGGATGGCCATGATGGCACTCCGTCCCGAGATATGCGCGCAGATGACCCGCGCCCCGGGATGGGTTGCCTTGACTTTATCCTTCTAAGGAACTACGGGCCATCGGGCGATGACCCGATATGCCGGGACGGCGGATCCGAGGTTACCCGGCGCGGGGCAGGGCGATCACGAAGCGCGCGCCGCGGCCTTCCTGGCTCTCCACCATGATGATCCCGCCCTGCGCCTCCACGAGGCGTTTGGCGATGGCCAGGCCGAGCCCGGCGCCCCCGCGAGCGCTGCTGCGCGCTTTATCGACCTTGTAGAAGCGGTCGAAGATGTGCGGCAGTTCGGCCTCGGGGATTCCCGGGCCGGTATCCGCGACGCTGAGGAGCACGTGACCACGGCGTTCGGCGGCACTGACGACGACCTGGCCGCCCCGCGGCGTGTGCTTCAGGGCATTGTCCAGCAGGTTGGTCAGTACCTGAATTGTCCGGTCGGCGTCGGCCTTGACCGGAGGCAGGCGCGAGGGAAGGTCAACGGTGAGGGTCACGCCCGCGTCGTCGGTCCGCGGCCGGAACGGCTGCACGGCACGCAGGACAAGATCCGCGGGGGCTGCCTGGGTAAGGTTCAGGCGCACCTCCCCCGATTCCACCAGGGACAGGTCGAGCAAGTCCTCCACCAGGCGGCGCAGTCGCTCCACCTCGCGCTCCAGATCGGTGGTGACCATCGCCGCTTTCCCCTCATCCTTGCCGACGACGGCCTTGAGGGCCTCCACGGCCACCGCCAGGTTGGCCACGGGGGTGCGTAATTCATGGGACGCGTCCGCGACGAACTGCCGCCGCAGCGAATCGATCCGCTCCAGTTCGCTGGCCATGTAGTTGAGGGAACGGGCCAGGTCACCCAGTTCGTCGCGGGTGCGCGCGGGGACGCGCTCGCCGAGGCGGCCTGCCGCCAGGTGGCTGGCCACTACCTGCATCTCCTGGACGGGGCCGGCGATGCTGCGCGCGAGCAGCAGGGCCAGACCCGAGGCCATGAGCAGGGCGACGACCGTGGCCCAGGCCACCACCCAGCGGAGGTGCTGGATCTGCGCGTGCAGGTAGGTCAGGGGACGCTCCACGTGCACGGCGCCCAACACCCGACCGTGGAACTGCACCGCCACCGCGGCATAGACGGCCTCCTCACGTCCGTGTACCCGACCCACCGCGGCGAGTTCCCTTCCCTCCAGCGCCGCACGGACACTGGGGTCGTCCGCTTCACCGCCGACCGCAGGCGCGGACATACCCCGCGCGGCGATGACAATCCCCCGCGCATCGGTGACGAAGACGGCGGGTCCCTCCGCAGCGCCGCGCGCATCCTGCAGGTGACGGCGGACGGTCTCCGGGTTACCGGAAGAGAGCCCGTCTGCCGCGTTCGCCGCGATGACGCGGGCCAGTTCGAGGAGATCCGCTTTGAGCTGGTCGGCGTAGGCCGTTTCGAACTGCCGCGTCAGGTGGACTCCCAGAAAGATCAGTGTGGGGAAGACGACGATTAGATACGTAGCGAGCAGTTTCCAACGGATGCGCTGAAACACGTCAGGGACTACCCGAGAACCGGTACCCCACGCCGTGCACGGTCTGGATGTATTCCGGCTTGCTCGGGTCCTGCTCGATCTTCTCGCGGAGCCAGCGGATGTGCACGTCGAGCGTCCGGGTATCCCCGAAGAAATCCTCGCCCCAGACCTGGTTCAGGAGGAAATCCCGCCCCAGCACCCGCCCGGGATGACTCAGCAGGACCTTCAGCAGGTCGAACTCCTTGGGGGAGAGGGTGACCGCCCGGTCGCGCACTGCGACCCGGCGGGTGCCCACGTCCATGACGACATCGCCCGCCGACAGGCGCTCCTCCTGCGCCTGCTGTGCCTGCATCTGGGCGCGCCGCAGGTTGGCCTTGATCCGCGCCACCAGTTCACGCGAACTGAAGGGTTTGGTGACGTAGTCGTCGGCACCGACCTCGAGACCGACGACCTTGTCCACCTCGCCCGTCTTTGCCGTGAGCATGATGATCGGGACGGTGGACCAGGTGCGGATCTGCCGGCACACCTCCATGCCGTCCACACCGGGGAGCATCACGTCCAGCAGGATCAGGTCGGGGCGTTCCGCGCGAGCGGCCTCCAGTGCCTGGGGACCATCCGTGGCCACGGCGACCTCGTAGCCCTCCTCCGCGAGAAGGGTCGAGAGCGACCGCACCATTGTTTCCTCGTCGTCGACCACGAGGATCTTCATTACGTCCTACTATACCTCGTGGCCTGACGATCGCAGATGTCCTTAGTTGTGGCGCTCGCCGTGCAGGGCGATCGACATGCTTCTCCAGCGGGCCCCTCGGGCGCACTTCGCGGGAGCCGTCACCAGGCGGGCCAGCGAGACCAGCTCCTCCACGGCCTCGGGTGGCACCCCCTCGGCGCGGCAGCGCTCGACCTGAGCGCGGCACGCTTCCAGCATCACGCGCGTAACGGCACCACGGACGGCCCGCAGTTGCAGAGCCGCGTCCAACACGCGGTCCTCCGCAATCAGTCGCTCCACGGCGTGGAGGTGCCCCCGGACGGTGCGGAGCCGCCCGACAATCCCGATCCGCTTCAGCGGATCCGTCATCGCCCCACCAGCCAGACCAGCATCAACGCGAATGCCCCCGCGGCCAGGATCAACAACACAGCCAGCAACCGGTCCTCCGTCGGCATGTCTTGAAGGCTGCCCCGTGGTGGTCTCATAACCTCACCCTCCGACGTGCACCGCGCCTGGCGTCAACCAGGCAAGGAGCCCGAGCCCCGCCAGGACCACCAGCAGAAGGACTCCCAGGGCAATAAACACAGGCCGCCGCCGCCAGACTGCGTGGGGTGAGCGGTCCACGAACGGCACGAGCAGCAGCAGGATGAAGAGCACCGCACTGGCCCAGAAGAGCCCAGAGATACCGATCCAGTTTTCAACCGCAAACAGGGATAAGAAGGGCCAGGGCGGTTTCGTCACTTCGATGCCCTCCACGGGAGCCGGGCCCACCGCCGGCGGGCGCAGCACCGCCAGGATGAGCACAATGCCCACGAATACCAGCGCGTACTTCCCCAGATGCTTCAGGTGCGCCGTGAAGGGCAGCATCTCGCCCACGGGCTGTCCCGGTCGGGCCGAGATGCCGTGCTTCTTGATCAACCAGAAGTGCCCGGCCAGGAGGAGCAACAGGATGCCCGGCAAGATGTTGATGTGCGCGATGTACAGGCGGACGAGCAGCGGCACGTGTTCCGTGAAGGCCGGCGTAAACCAGTGCCCCAGACCGCCGAGGAGGTGCCCGATGGCGATGTTGTGCTCCAGCGCCTCGAACCCTTCCTGATCCCACTTGAGCACCGTGCCGGTGAAGAACAGTCCAACTGTGACGGCCAGCAGACCGACACCGATGATCCAGTTCGCCTCTCGGGGCTTCTTGAACGACCCGGTAATGAAGATGCGGAACATGTGGAGCAGCACGGTGACCATGACAACCTGGGCCGCCCAGTAGTGAATGCCGCGGAGGATGCGGGCGAAGTGGACGCCCTGCGTGATCGCCCGCACGCTGTCGTTGGCCAGTTGCGGGACGGGATCGTAGTACTGTGCCAGCAGGATCCCCGACACGATCAGCACGATGAAGCCGATCAAGGAAATGCCGCCCAGGGAGTACGCGACCGTGTTGGCGTGCCGGGGGACGGGATAGGTGAAGTCCGACAGCTTCAGGCGCTCGTCGAGCGCCTGCCAGACGCCATTCCGGGTGCTCACGGCTGCATGGCCCTCCGGGTGCGGCCCAGCAGGAAGAGCCCAAGCCCGACAAGCGCCAGGCCGCTGGCCAGGATGGCATTCTCCGCCTTCGAACCGGTGAACCGCGCCTGAAGCGGTTCGGCCATCTTCATCGCCACCTCCACCGACAACTGCACGACGGGAGGCTGTCCTGATGCACCGGCCGGCGGCGGGGAGGGAAGCGGCGCAGCGGAGGGAGGTGTAGCCACTGCCTTAGGAGCGGTGCCCCTCGGACCCTCAGGGGGCATCGGCATGCCCGCGGGCATGATCGCGGCCATGAGCAATCGGCGCGCCGTGCCGACGTCCTTCTTATCCAGGACCCGGAGTGCCTCGGCGACCTGGTCCAGATGCACCCCCGCGGGTTTCTTCGACTTCAGCGCCGCCTGGAGCCGCTCCCGCACTTCGCCGGTCATCCCCGGGTTCTGGGCGAGGAGCGCGGAGGCCTGCCGCACGAGGGTCAGCGCGTCCTCCGGCAGTTTGCCCTTGTGCGCCAACGCCCCTCCCGCCGCCAGCCCGACCAGACCGGCGGCCAGGATGCCCGCCGCCACCCAACGCAAGTGTCTCTTCATGTCACCCTCCGTGCTCGGTCATGCTCTCCGGGGTGATCGCGCTTTCACCAGCGCCTTCATGACGTAGAACACGCCGAGGGCCACGCCCGCGATCACCAGGAACCACGCCGCCGACTGGACAGCCAGCAGCAATGCGTGCCACACCGCGCTATCCCCTCACGGCAGGGAGTGCTAATGACACCCGCCGCCATGGCGCCGTGATCGGTCATCACTCGCTGCGGCGTCGTCCTCAGGATCGTGGGCGTGCCTGCCTTGACCGGCTGCGTGTCCGCCGCGCCCCATGAGCAAGTGGTGCCCGACCATCAACACAACGAATCCCGCCCAGAGAACCCAGCTTCCGTAGGCCTGCCAGAGCTCTCCCATCTCAGGTCCCCCGCTTGAGCCGGGGCGCGAGCAGCGGCATCGTGATGATCCACGTGAGCAGGAAGACCCAGGCCGACCCGCCGTAGCGGGCGACCGCCGGGTACGCACCTGTCAGGGCGGCCAGGCCGTGAAAGAGGACCGCCGCACCGAGGGCGACGAGCAGCCCGTAGAACCCCGCCTGGCGAATCGTGCTCTCCTGTTTCATCGACTCACCTCAACGTCCGACGCCGGC
>Ga0209126_1000504_pt1 | contig 13105 bp, 9 predicted proteins | sample RifCSP19_1_FD_184024 | JGI IMG/M metagenome (GOLD analysis project Ga0209126, IMG submission 184024) | Soil microbial communities from Rifle, Colorado - Rifle CSP2_sed 19_1 (SPAdes) (version 2) | ecosystem: Environmental > Terrestrial > Deep subsurface > Rock core/Sediment | place: Rifle...
GCGCTCGTCACCGCGGACGATTTCGTGCAGCTCTTCTTCGGCTGGGAGGGCGTGGGGCTCGCCTCTTATCTCCTGATCGGCTTCTGGTATCACAAGCCCTCCGCCAACGCCGCCGCCATCAAGGCCTTCATCGTCAACCGCGTCGGCGATTTCGGCTTCGCCCTCGGCATCTTCGCAATCTTCACCCTGTTCAACTCCGTCCAGTACGACACGGTGTTCGCCTCGGCCCCCGACCATGTGGGCGAGACCATGAATTTCCTCGGGATGCAGGTCGACGCGCTGACCTTGATCTGCCTGCTGCTGTTCATGGGGGCCATGGGCAAGTCGGCGCAATTCCTGCTGCACACCTGGCTCCCCGACGCCATGGAGGGCCCGACGCCGGTCTCCGCCCTGATCCATGCCGCCACCATGGTCACGGCCGGCGTGTTCATGGTGGCGCGGCTGTCGCCGCTTTACGAGCTGGCGCCGATCGCGCTCGGCTTCGTCGCCATCATCGGCGCCACCACCGCCTTCTTCGCCGCGACCGTGGGCCTGGTGCAGACCGACATCAAGCGCGTGGTGGCCTACTCGACCTGCTCGCAGCTCGGCTACATGTTCGCCGCCGAGGGCGTCGGTGCCTATGGCGCCGGCATGTTCCACCTCTTCACCCATGCCTCCTTCAAGGCGCTCCTGTTCTTGGGCGCCGGCGCGGTGATCCATGCGCTCCATCACGAGCAGGACCTTCGCCGCATGGGAGCCTTACGCAAGGTGCTGCCCTTCACCTGGGCGATGATGTTGGTCGGCACACTCTCGCTCACCGGCTTCCCCTTTACCGCCGGCTTCGTTTCCAAGGACGCCATCATCGAGGCGACCTACGCGGCGCAGTCCTGGGTCGGCAACTACGCCTTCGTGCTCACCCTCTTCGCCGCCATGCTCACCTCGTTCTATTCCTGGCGGCTGATGTTCCTCGCCTTCGAGGGCAAGCCGCGCGAGCCGAAAGAGGTGCTCGAGCACGCGCATGAGCCGCCCTGGACCATGGGCGTGCCCCTCGTGATCCTCGCGCTGGGGGCGCTGCTCACCGGCGGGCTGTTTTTCCATCTGTTCATCGGCGCAGGCCAGGCCGAGTTTTGGCGCGGGTCGCTCGTCACGCACACCGGCGAGCATCATGAGGTGCCGGTCTGGGTGATGCTGGCGCCCACCTTCGCCATGGCGGCAGGCTTCGCCGTGGCCTGGTATTTCTACATCACCAACCCGCTGGTGCCCTTCGGCCTCGCCAAGCGCTTCCGCGGGGCCTACCTCTTCCTGCTCAACGCTTGGTATTTCGACGCGCTCTACGATGCGCTGTTCGTGCGGCCGGCGAAACGGCTCGGCCGCTTCCTGTGGAAGACCGGGGACGGCACCATCATCGATGGCATCGGCCCTGACGGCGTCGCGGCGCGCGTCATCGACATCACCAACCGCGTGGTCAAGCTCCAGACCGGCTACATCTATCACTACGCCTTCGTCATGCTGATCGGCGTGGCCCTGCTCATCACCTATTTCATCTTCGCGATGGGAGGGCTCAAGCCATGAGCTATGGCTGGCCGATCCTCTCCACCGTGACGTTCCTGCCGCTGCTCGGCGCGCTTTTGATCGTGCTGTTGCGCGGGCAGGACGAGAGCGCCTTCCGCAATGCGCGCTTCATCGCGCTGTGGACCACGCTCATCACCTTCGCGCTCTCGCTCATATTGTGGCGCGACTTCGATCCGCTCACCGCGCAATTCCAGTTCGTCGAGCTCAGGCCCTGGCTCGGTCCCATCGCCTTCCACATGGGCATCGACGGCATCTCCATGCCCTTCGTGCTCTTGACCACCTTCCTCATGCCGCTCTGCATCCTGGCGAGCTGGCTCGCCATCACTGAGCGCGTGAAGGAATACATGATCGCCTTCCTCGTGCTCGAGACCTTGATGCTCGGCGTGTTCACCTCGCTCGACCTCGTGATGTTCTATCTCTTCTTCGAGGGCGGGCTGATCCCGATGTTCCTCATCATCGGCATCTGGGGCGGGCAGCGCCGCGTCTATGCGAGCTTCAAGTTCTTCCTCTACACGCTCGCCGGCTCCTTGCTGATGCTGCTCGCCATCATGGCCATCTATTGGGAGGCCGGCACCACCGACATTCCAGTCTTGCTCACCCACGGCTTCCCGCCGGAGATGCAGACCTGGCTGTGGTTCGCCTTCCTCGCCTCCTTCGCCGTGAAGCTGCCCATGTGGCCGGTACACACCTGGCTCCCCGACGCCCATGTCGAGGCGCCCACGGCCGGCTCCGTGATCCTGGCCGGCATTCTCTTGAAGATGGGCGGCTACGGCTTCCTGCGCTTCTCCATCCCCATGTTCCCGCTTGCTTCCGCCGAGTTCGCGCCGCTCATCTTCGCGCTCTCGGTGGTCGCCATCATCTACACCTCGCTGGTTTGCCTCGCGCAGGAGGACTTAAAAAAGCTCATCGCCTATTCCTCCGTCGCCCATATGGGCTTCGTCACCATCGGCGTGTTCACCCTCACCATGCAGGGGCTGCAGGGCGGCATTTTCCAGATGCTCTCCCACGGCATCGTCTCGGCCGCGCTCTTCCTCTGCGTCGGCGTGATCTATGACCGTATGCATACCCGCGAGATCGCAGCCTTCGGCGGCCTTGCCGACCGCATGCCGATCTACGCGTTCTGCTTCATGGTTTTCACCCTCGCCAATGTCGGGCTCCCCGGCACGAGCGGCTTCGTCGGCGAGTTCTTGAGCTTGACCGGCGCCTTCCGCGTCAACACCTGGGTCGCCTTCCTTGCCACCACCGGCGTCATCCTGTCGGCCGCCTATGCGCTTTGGCTCTATCGCCGCATCATCTTCGGCAAGCTGGAGAAGGCGAGCCTCAAATTCATCACCGACCTCACCTGGCGCGAGGTCGCGGTGATGACGCCGCTCGTGCTGCTCACCATCTTTTTCGGCTTCTACCCCGCGCCCATTCTCGATGCGTCGGCCGCGTCGGTCGACGCCCTGATCAAGAACTTCAACGCCAGCCTTGCCGCGGCCGAGCAGGCGCGGCTGGCGCTGATGCCGTAAGGAGCCTCGCCCGTGCTCCAATCGCTCAATCTGGAGGTGGCACTGCCGGAGCTGATCCTCGCCACCGGGGCGATGGCGCTTCTCATGCTCGGCGTCTTCACGCGGCGGGAGCGTGGCGAGCTTGTTCTGTGGCTGGCGGTGCTCCTCCTTGCCGTAGCGGGCCTGTTCGTGGCGAACGGCTCCGGCACGGCGACCTTGTTCGGCGACAGCTTCATCGTCGATCCCTTCGCGCGTATGCTGAAGCTGCTCACGCTGGTGGGCGCCGCGGTCGCGCTCCTCATGTCGGTCGACTATTGGCGCGGAGCGGGGGGGCTGAAGTTCGAGTTCCCGGTGCTGATCCTGTTCGCCGCCACCGGCATGCTGATGATGATCTCGGCCAACGATCTCATCGCGCTCTATGTCGGGCTCGAGCTGCAGAGCCTTGCGCTTTACGTGGTCGCCACCTTCGAGCGCGACTCGGCGCGCTCGGCCGAGGCCGGGCTGAAATATTTCGTCCTCGGCGCGCTCTCCTCAGGCATGCTGCTCTACGGCGCCTCGCTGGTCTACGGCTTCACCGGATCGACCGACTTCGCCACCATCGCCGCCGCGGTGCAGCCGTCAGGCGCCAATCTCGGGCTCATCTTCGGTCTCGTCTTTCTCATGGCGGGCTTTGCCTTCAAGATCTCCGCCGTGCCGTTCCATATGTGGACGCCCGACGTCTATGAGGGCGCCCCGACCCCGGTCACGGCCTTCTTCGCCGCGGCGCCCAAGCTTGCCGCCATGGCGCTCACCATGCGGGTTCTCATCACGGCCTTCCCGGCGGTGACGCTCGAATGGCAGCAAATCGTCGTCTTTCTTGCCATTGCCTCGATGGCGCTCGGCTCCTTCGCGGCCATCGGCCAGACCAACATCAAGCGGCTGATGGCCTATAGCTCGATCGGGCATATGGGCTACGCGCTGGTGGGGCTTGCCGCCGGCAGCGCCGAGGGCGTTGCCGGCGTGATCATCTATCTCGCCATCTACCTCGCCATGACGCTTGGCACCTTTGCCTGCATCCTCGCCATGCGCCGGGGAGGCCGTATGATCGAAGATATCGACTCCTTGTCGGGCCTCTCTCGCACCAATCCCTTGATGGCTTTCATGTTGGCGATGCTGCTCTTTTCGCTTGCCGGCATCCCGCCCCTTGCAGGTTTCTTCGCCAAGTTCTACGTGTTCCTTGCCGCCATTCACGCCGGCCTCTATGCGCTCGCCGTCATCGGCGTGCTTTTGAGCGTCGTGGGCGCCTACTACTATCTGCGCATCGTCAAGCTTATATATTTCGATGCCCCCGCGGAACGCTTCGAGCCGATGCAGGCACCGCTTGCCGCCGTGCTTGGCGTGAGCGGCGTGTTCGTTCTGTTCTATTTCGTCTATCCGGCGCCGCTCGTGGCCTTTGCCGGAGTTGCAGCTAAGTCACTGTTCTAGATGAGCTATATTTCTTCGCCATCACCCAAATTACCGCCCGGCTACCGCCTGGTTCGGATGGAGACGGTCGACTCGACCAATGCCGAGGCGAGGCGGCGCGCCAAGGCCGGCGAGCCCGGCCCCCTCTGGATCTGGTCAGCCCGGCAATCCCAAGGCCGCGGCCGCGGCGGCCGCGAATGGGTCTCCCATCACGGCAATCTCTTTGCCAGCCTTCTGATCGGGGTCAACTGCCCCATCCGCGTCGCCGCACAGTTGGCGCTCGTCGCCGGCATCATCGCCTACGACACCATCGCCAAGCTGATTGCTTATGAGGGGCGCTCAGAGCTGCTGCTGAAATGGCCGAACGACATCTTGCTCTCAGGCGAGAAGCTCGCGGGCATGTTGCTCGAGAACGTCGGAAGCACGGTGGAGAACCGCTCGGTGGTGGTGATCGGCACCGGGATCAATCTCGCTAGCCATCCGGAGGATCTCCCCCAGCCTGCGGTCAGCCTCGCCGCCTATGGCATGACGGTAACGCCGGCTGACGCGCTTGAAGTGCTCGCCGCCACCACGCATGACTGGATGACGCGCTGGGGGGAAGGCAACTCCTTCCCGAGCATCCGCCGCGCCTGGCTCGACCGCGCCGGGCCCACCGGCCGGGCCTTGCGGGTGAAGATCAACAGCGAGGAGACGGAAGGCGTCTATGCCGGTCTCGACGCCGATGGCGCGCTGAGGCTGCTGACGCCGGACGGCTCCGAGTATCGTATCGCTGCCGGCGATGTGTTCTTCTTGAGCCGGTGAGGCCTTAACCCCGACATGTCTCGAAAATCCGATGGAAAGGGAGCCGACTTCGTCTTCCTGCCGCTTGGCGGCGTGGGCGAGATCGGCATGAACCTGTACCTCTACGGCTACGGGCGCGACGGCGCGCGCGAGTGGCTCATCGTCGACATGGGGGTCACCTTCGGCACTGATGCCGAGCCCGGCATCGATGTCATCCTTCCCGACATCCGTTTCATCGAGGAGGAGAGGCACAACATCGCCGGCCTATTGCTCACCCACGCGCACGAGGATCATTTCGGCGCCGTGATCGACCTCTGGCCGCTTCTTGCCGGCGTCCCCGTGTACGCCACGCCCTTCACCGCCGAGATGCTCAAATCGAAGCTCGCCGAGATGGGTTTGGTCAATGGCTTCCCCTTGCAGGTCATCCCTCTCGGGGACCGCCGCACCATCGGTCCGTTCGATGTCGAGCTGATCAGCATGTCGCACTCGATCCCCGAGCCGTCCGCCGTGGTGATCAGGACGCCACTCGGCGCCGCTCTTCACACCGGCGATTGGAAGCTCGATGAAAATCCGCTGACCAGCGCGCCCACCGACGCGGTCCGGCTGAAGCAGCTCGGCGAGGATGGGCTCTCGGCGCTGATCTGCGATTCGACCAATGCCGTGCGCGACGGCGTCTCGCCGTCGGAAGCCGACGTGGCGGTGACCCTCGCCCGCCTTATCCGCGAGGCGCCGCAGCTTGTGGCGGTCACCACCTTCGCCTCCAATGTCGCGCGGATTAGCTCAGTGGCCAATGGCGCGCGCGCCGCGGGCCGCGAGCTCGTCGTGGTCGGCCGCGCCATGTTTCGCGTCATCGAGGCGGCGCAAGCGACGGGCTATCTCGACCCCGATCTTCCCTTCCATGAGGAAACGGCCCTCGCCAAACTGCCGCGGCGCAAAGTGGTGGCTCTGTGCACCGGAAGCCAAGGCGAATCCCGCGCCGCCATGGCGCGCATCGCTCAAGCCGAGCATCCCAACGTGAAGCTCGCGGAGGGCGACCGGGTGATCTTCTCCTCCCGCACCATCCCCGGCAATGAGAAGGCCGTGGCGCGCGTTCAGAACGCTCTGGCCGACATGGAGGTCGAGGTCATCACCGATCAGGACGCGCCCGTCCACGTCTCGGGCCATCCCCGCCGCGGCGAGCTCGAGCAGCTCTATGGCTGGGTGAGGCCCACCACCGCCATCCCGATGCATGGCGAGGGGCGGCATCTCGAGGCCCATGCCAAGCTCGCCGAGAGGCTCGGGGTGAAGCAGGTCGTGCGCGCGCGCAACGGTACCATGGTGCGGCTTCTGCCGGGGCCTGCCCAGATCATCGACGACGTGCCGGTCGGACGGCTTTACCGCGACGGCATGATCCTCACCCGCGCCGATGACGGCCAGGTGCGCGACCGCCGCAAGCTGAGCTTTGCCGGATCGGTGGCGGTGTCGCTGGTGCTGTCCGAGAAGGGGGTTTTGCTGGCCGATCCTGAGGTCGCCGTGACCGGGCTTCCCCCCACCGACAATGACGGGACGCCGTTCGCGACCATTGTGCAGGACGCCGTGATCGGCACCATCGAGAGCCTGCCCAAGCCCAAGCGCAAGGACCAGGCGCTGGTGAGCGAGGCTGTGCGCCGCAGCGTGCGCGCCGCCGTCAATCAGGCTTGGGGCAAGAAGCCGATGTGCTCGGTGCTGCTCACGGTGCTATAGCGCTCAAGTAGCGCGAAGCGCGATAGCGCCTTAAAGAAGCCGAGAGGAGAGTTTTCGATGATCGGGCGTTTGAACCATGTCGCCATTGCCGTGCCGGACTTGAAGGCCGCGACCGCGGTCTACCGCGACACGCTGGGCGCCAAGGTCTCAGACGAGGTCGATCAGCCCGAGCACGGCGTGACCACGGTGTTCATCGAGCTGCCCAACACCAAGATCGAGCTGCTCGGCGTGCTCGGCGAGGGCTCCCCCATCGTTGGCTTTCTCGAGCGCAATCCCAATGGCGGAATTCATCATCTCTGCTACGAGGTCCCCGACATCAGGGAAGCGCGCGACCGGCTGGTGGCACAAGGCGCGCGCGTGCTGGGCCAAGGCGAGCCCAAGATCGGCGCCCACGGCAAGCCTGTGCTGTTCCTGCATCCGAAGGATTTCTGCGGCACCCTGGTCGAGCTCGAGGAGGCATAAGATTGACCATCGCCTTCGCTCTCGCGCTTTACTTCATCATCTGGTGGATCGTTCTCTTCGCCATGCTGCCGATCGGGGTGCGCACCTCGGAGGAGGCGGGAGAGAAGACCACACCGGGGAACGCCGAGAGCGCTCCGCATGCGCCGAACCTGCTGCCGAAGGTGGTCGCGACGACGGTGGTGGCGAGCATCGTCTTCGCCGCGCTCTACGCGATCATCGTGCATCACGTGATCACGCTCGATGAGATTCCGTTCTTCCCGCGCTATGAGCGGATGCAGTGATCCCCGGAACTCGTCATTGCCGGGCTTGATCCGGGCATGACGCTGTTGGAGTGAGGGGAACTTCAGGCGAAAAAAAAGCAAGGCCGAGATGACCTTGCTTCAGTAACACGACTCCTTCATCTCCTCGGCCCGCGAGGCTCGCCCGTCGGTGTTCGACAATCGAGATTGCTGGCTTAAGAGCGGCGGCGCCCATGCCTGAAGCATGATCGGCGCGCCTGGAGTTTACTTCCTCCCAAGACTTGGACCTGGTCCAATCTCAACGGGTGACTCCGAGATCGCTACCGGTCCCGAACGCTCCACGTTGTGCCGGGCACCCTAGCGCGCCCGTGCCAAATTGTCACCATCATTGTGGCTCAGCGCCGCAAATTTATGCTTGATCCCTGCGGCTGATCGGCGAGCTTGCCGCAAACCAACCGGAATCCGGAATTCTCATGGCGGCAAGAAGACGGACTTTCTGCCGTCAAAATGGACAGACTTCGTCGGGAAAGGACGAGGCCTCCGGCCGACGCGCCCGGAGCTTCTATCCTCCTAAGGGCCAAGCCCGCCGCATTTCCCAGGATTGCTTACCCGCGCGAAAGTGAGCTATTAGCCGCCCAAGGGGCCGGCGGGGAGGGTAGGCTTCCCGCTTCTGGCATGGCTCACTCCAACGGGCGGCGCGCGACCCCGCATCCGCCCCAACGCCCGAAAACGCTGCCCATGCGCCTCAGCCGTTATTTTCTGCCGCTGCTTCGCGACGATCCCAAGGAAGCCGAGATCGTCTCCCATCGGCTGATGCTCCGGGCCGGACTGATCCGCCAATCGAGTGCCGGCATCTATTCCTGGCTGCCGCTTGGGTTCCGGGTCTTGCGCAAGATCGAAGAGATCGTGCGCGAGGAGCAGGATCGCGCCGGCGCGCTCGAACTCCTCATGCCCACCATCCAGCCCGCCGAGATCTGGCGGGAGAGCGGCCGCTACGAGGTCTACGGCAAGGAGATGCTGCGCATCAGCGACCGCCACGAGCGCGAGATGCTTTACGGCCCCACCAACGAGGAGCTGATCACGGCGATCTTCCGCGACGCGGTGAAATCCTACAAGGATCTGCCGCGCATCCTCTATCACATCCAATGGAAATTCCGCGACGAGATCAGGCCGCGTTTCGGCGTCATGCGGGGCCGCGAGTTCCTGATGAAGGACTCCTATTCCTTCGATCTCACCCTCGATGACGCGCGCAAGTCCTACAACAAGATGTTCGTCGCCTATTTGCGCACGTTCGCCCGCATGGGGCTGAAATCGGTGCCGATGATCGCCGAGACCGGCCCGATCGGGGGCAATCTGAGCCACGAGTTCATCATTCTCGCCGACACGGGGGAAAGCGAGGTGTATTGCCACCGCGACCTCGTCCAACTCGACCCGCCCGGGGCCGACATCGACTATGAAGGCGATTTGTCCGCGATAGTCGAGGCCTTCACGAGCAAATATGCCGCGACCTCCGAGAAGCACGACGCCGACCGTTTCGCCCGCGAGGTGCCTGCGAAGGACCGCGTGACGGCGCGCGGCATCGAGGTTGGCCACATCTTCTTCTTCGGCACGAAATATTCGGAAGCGATGGGGGCGCGCGTGCAAGCACCCAACGGCGAGCTCGTCCCGGTGCAGATGGGCTCTTACGGGATCGGCGTATCGCGGCTTCCGGCCGCGATCATCGAGGCGTCCCACGACGAGGCCGGCATCATCTGGCCGAAATCGGTGGCGCCGTTCGACGTGGGCTTGATCAACGTCAAGGCCGGCGACGCCGCGACCGATGCGGCCTGCGAGGATATCTATGGCAAGCTTCAGGCCGCCGGCTTGAGCGTGCTCTACGACGACCGCGACGACAGGGCGGGCGCCAAATTCGCCGGCATGGACCTGATCGGGCTTCCCTGGCAGATCATCGTAGGCCCCAAAGGCTTGGCCTCCGGCGAAGTCGAGCTGAAAGAGCGCGCCACCGGCGCCCGCCATAGTCTCACCTTCGAATCCGCTTTGAATCGCCTGGTCAAGTCGACGACCGAGGCAAGGAGGGAAGCGGCATGAGCGCAGAAGCAGGCACGCGGGCTTTCGCGCCCTTCGAATGGATGGTGGCGCTCCGTTATCTGCGGGCGCGCCGCAAGGAGGGCTTCATCTCGGTGATCGCGGGCTTCTCCTTCATCGGCATCATGCTCGGGGTGGCCACGCTCATCATCGTCATGGCAGTGATGAACGGCTTTCGCCAGGAACTGTTCAACAAGATGCTCGGGCTGAACGGCCATGTCGTGGTGCACAGCCTCGCTTACTTCAACGACTACGACGATGTGGCGGCGCGCATCCGCGCGGTTCAGGGCGTCAAGTTTGCGCTCCCCCTGGTCGAGGGACAGGTCATGGTTTCGACGCCGTCCACTTCAAGCGGCGCGCTGGTGCGGGGCTTGCGTGAGGCCGACCTCAAGCAACTTAAGGCCATCGCCGACAATATCCGGTTCGGCACCCTCGACGGCTTCGACAACAAGCCCGGGCTTGCGATTGGCAGCCGACTCGCCAATGAGCTCAATGTGAAGGTTGGCGACCAGGTCTCGCTGCTGACCCCGCGCGGCGCCGCGACCGCGCTCGGCACGGCGCCGAGGGTGAAGCGCTATCCCGTGGCCGCGATCTTCGAGATCGGCATGTCCGAATACGATGCCAGCATCCTCTTCATGCCGCTCAACGAGGCGCAGCTTTATTTCAACCAGCCCGACACCGTCACCGTGCTGGAAGTGGTGCTCGACTCGCCCGACGAGGTCGGTCAGCTCGCGCCCAAGATCATCGCCGCCGGCGGCCCGAGCATCTATGTCAGCGACTGGCGCCAGCGGAATGCGACCTTCTTCACCGCGCTCCAAGTCGAGCGCAACGTCATGTTCCTCATCCTCGCGCTGATCGTGCTGGTCGCGGCCCTTAACATCATCTCGGGCCTGATCATGCTGGTGAAGGACAAGGGCCACGACATCGCCATCCTGCGCACCATGGGTGCCACCCGTGCCGCCGTGATGCGCATCTTCTTCATCACCGGCGCGAGCATCGGCATCGTGGGCACGCTCGCCGGTCTCGGGCTTGGCCTGCTCGTCTGCGCCAACATCGAGCACTTGCGCGCGTTCATCGGCTGGCTCACCGACACCGAACTGTTCGCGCCGGAGCTCTATTACCTGTCGAAGCTGCCTGCCGAGATGGACACCGGCGAGACCATCTCGGTCGTCGTCATGGCGCTCGTCCTCTCGATCCTCGCCACGCTCTATCCCTCCTGGAGGGCCTCTCGTCTCGATCCGGTCGAAGCGTTGCGTTACGAGTAGGGCCGAAGGTGGATAGCCCTAACACTTCACCGGTGCTTCGCCTTGAGCGGCTCAAGCGCGGTTACACCCAGGGCAATCGCCGCATCGACGTATTGAAAGGCGCCTCAGCCGCCTTTTTCCCCGGCGAGGCCGTCGCCCTGCTCGGGCCTTCCGGCGCCGGCAAGTCGACCTTGCTCCATATCGCGGGTCTTCTCGAGCGTCCCGACGCGGGCCAGGTGCTCATCAACGGCGTGGATTGCGTCGCGCTGTCAGACAGCGAGCAGACCCGCATGCGGCGCATGGAGGTGGGATTCGTCTATCAATTCCATCATCTCCTGCCGGAGTTCTCGGCGCTCGAGAACGTCGTGCTCCCGCAGCTCATTCTAGGGCTCACGCGCAGCCAGGCCGAGACGCGGGCCAAAGATCTGCTCAAGTCCCTCGGCCTGGAAGAACGCTGGGATCACCGCCCGTCGCAGCTTTCCGGCGGCGAGCAGCAGCGCGTGGCCATCGCCCGCGCCGTCGCCAACGAGCCCAAGGTGCTGCTCGCCGATGAGCCGACCGGCAATCTCGATCCGCCCACGGCCGAGCGGGTGTTCGATCAGCTCTTGAAGCTCGTGCGCCAGTCGGGCGTGGCGGCGGTGATCGCCACCCACAATCTCGATCTTGCCGCCCGCATGAACCGGGTCTTGCGTCTCGTGGACGGCCTTCTCGTCGAGGAGGAGGTCGTGGTGGCAAAGATTGCGAGCAGCTGACCGCTACTCCGTTCTTGACTGAGAACAAAAGAGGAACATACTGTGTTGCACCCAGGCGAACGCGGATAGCGGGGATATGTCGGGCTTCCCCTTCAACGGAGCACGCGAATCCGAGAGGGTGGGAGCGCGAGGCGGATCGCTTGAGAGAGGCAAGACTTGAGAGGGGCAAGACATGGCGGAACAGGCTCAACCCTTCGTGCATCTAAAGGTGCACTCGGCCTATTCGCTGCTCGAAGGCGCGCTCACCATCCAGAAGCTTGCCGCGCTGGCGCGCGCCGACGGGGCACCCGCGCTGGCGCTGACCGATTCGAACAATCTGTTCGGCGCGCTTGAATTCTCCGAGACGCTCGCCGAGGCAGGCATTCAGCCGATCGTCGGCCTAACGCTCTCGCTCACCTTTGCGGCCGAGCGCGAGACAGCTGCGCCTGGCGAGCCCAACCGGATGCGCGCCGACGGGCGCATCGCGCTCCTTGCCAAGGACGCTGACGGCTACACCAATCTCATGCGCCTCTCGACCGAGGCCTATTTCGCCGCAAGCGAGACCGGCGAGGTGGTTTCCTCCATCGCCGATCTCGCGGCGCGGGCCGAAGGTCTGATTGCGCTCACCGGGGGACTTGAAGGGCCGATCGACACCGCGCTCGCCGACGGCAATCCCGAGCTCGCCCGCGCGCGGGCAGAGGCCCTTCATGCGATCTTCGGCGACCGGCTCTATGTGGAGCTTCAGCGCCATGGTCTGCCTCAGCAGAGGGCGGTCGAGCCCCTGCTGCTCAATCTCGCCTATGACCTGGACCTTCCCATCGTCGCTACCAACGAACCCTATTTCGCCAGCCCCGATGACTTCGAGGCGCATGACGCGCTGATCTGCATCGCCGACGGAACCTATGTCGCGGTCGACGACCGGCGCCGCCTGAGCCCCGAGCATTATTTCAAGACGGGAGCAGAGATGCGGGCGCTGTTCGCCGATCTCCCCGAGGCGCTCGACAACACCAACGAGATCGCGCGCCGCTGCGCCTACCGACCCTTAGAGCGCCAACCGATCCTCCCGCCCTTCCTCACCGGGGGCGAGGCATCGAGCGCTCTCGCCGAGACCGAGGCTGCCGAGCTGAGGCGCCAGTCCGAGGCAGGCCTCAAGGAACGGATCGCCCAATATGGCGCGGCGCCCGGCCATGACGCGGCCGCCTACGCCGCGCGGCTTGCCTTCGAGCTCGATGTCATCACCGGCATGAACTACCAGGGATACTTTCTCATCGTCGCCGATTTCATCAAATGGGCGAAAGCCGAAACCATTCCTGTCGGCCCGGGCCGCGGCTCGGGCGCGGGCTCGCTGGTCGCCTACG
>Ga0209126_1000505_pt1 | contig 13050 bp, 14 predicted proteins | sample RifCSP19_1_FD_184024 | JGI IMG/M metagenome (GOLD analysis project Ga0209126, IMG submission 184024) | Soil microbial communities from Rifle, Colorado - Rifle CSP2_sed 19_1 (SPAdes) (version 2) | ecosystem: Environmental > Terrestrial > Deep subsurface > Rock core/Sediment | place: Rifle...
CTCGAACGAGGCGTGGAGCTGGACGCGCAGCACGCCGGGACGGCCGCCCAGGATGAAGCCGCCGCCACGCCCGAGGATCACGGCGTTGCCGCCTGCGGCCGCCTCCTCGATGACCGCCCGCGTCAGCGCCGCGAGCCGATCGCCCATGGCCGCCGTGGGCAGGACCTCGAGCGGCACGGACGGCACGGCCACCTCGGGCGCGCTGGTGGCCAGGGCGGAGGCGAGGCGCTGCCAGAGGCCCGGCAGCTGCTCGTCGTAGCCCTCGGCCTCGGCCTCCGGGATCCCGCTGCGCTCGGCCACGATGGCCAGGATCTCGCGGTCGAGGTACGCGGCGCCGAAGCGATCGGCGAGCGCCCGCCCGATGGCGGCCCCGCCGGCGCCGAACTGGCGCGAGAGCGTGATGACCGGCATCGAGGTCGTCGGCTCCCGCGCTCGGAGGTCAGGCCGCGGCGAGCTTGTCGACCAGCTCGCGCACGGCGGCGGCGGAGCGGTCGAACGCGGCCTGCTCGGCCTCGGTCAGCTCGATCTGGACGATCTGTTCGATGCCCTTCCGGCCCAGCTTGACCGGCACGCCCACGAAGAGGCCCTCGGTGCGGTACTCGCCCTGCAGCAGCGCGGCGCAGGGGAGCACGGCCTTCGCGTCGCCGAGGATGGCGCCGGCCATCTGGGCCACCGCGGCGGCCGGCGCGTAGTAGGCCGAACCGGACTTCAGGAGAGCCACCACCTCTGCGCCGCCGTTGCGCGTGCGGTCCACGAGCGCCTCGATGCGCTCGGGCGAGAGGAGGTGCGTGAGCGGGATGCCGGCCACGGTCGAGTAGCGCGGCAACGGCACCATCGTGTCGCCGTGGCCGCCGAGCACGAAAGCGTTCGTGCTCGTCACGGAAACGCCCAGCTCCCAGGCGATGAAGGTGCGGAAGCGGGCCGAGTCGAGGATGCCGGCCATGCCGATGACACGCTCGCGCGGGAAGCCGGAGGCCTTGATGGCCACATGGCACATCGCGTCGAGCGGGTTGGTGACGATGATGAGGATCGCGTCGGGCGAGACGGCGGCGGCCTGCGCCACGACGCTGCCCACGATCCCGGCGTTCTTCGCCAGCAGGTCGTCGCGGCTCATGCCCGGCTGGCGGGCCAGGCCGGAGGTGACCACGACGATGTCGGAGCCCGCCGTGTCGGCGTAGTCGTTCGTGCCCCTGATCGTGCAGTCGTGGCCGACCACCGGCGCCGACTCGGAGAGGTCGAGCGCCTTGCCCTGCGGCAGCCCCTCGACGATGTCGACCAGGACGACATCCGCGAGGCCGGCCTCGGCGATGCGTTGCGCGGTGGTCGCGCCGACGTTGCCGGCGCCGATGACGGTGACCTTGGGGCGGGACATCTGGGATCGGGCTCCTTCTGGGGCGCAGCGGGGGCTGGTCACGGTAGGCCGCACCCATTCTAGTCGGCCGCCTCCCCACGCCGACGCCGTGTCATTCGACACCCGTATCCGGACGTCGTATCCTCTCGGCATGCCTCGCGTGAAGCGCACCTACAACCTGCCCGAGGAGACCGTCCGAGCCGTGCGCGAGCTGAGCGAGCGGTACGGGTTGGCACCGACCCAGGACGCCGTGGTCGAGCTGGCGGTGGACGAACTGCGGCGTCAACTCCGCTACGCCGAGGAAGAGGAGCTTTGGGCGCGCGCGGCGAGCGACCCTGAGTTCATCGCCGAGGCGGAAGACCTGGCTCGGGCATTCGCGGCCGCCGACGCAGAGACCTGGCCCGAGTGAGCGGGCCTGCCAGACCAGCTGGAGCGACCCGGGTCGGCCTCCGATGGGCGATCGTGCTCGTCGACCTCGAGCCGGTCCAGGGCCACGAACAGGGCGGCACCCGCCGCGTCCTCGTCGTCTCCTACGAGCCCTTCCACCGTTCGGGACTCATGACGGTCTGCCCGATCAGCGCAGCCAGGCAGACGTCCCGGTATCCGGGCGATGTTCCGATCACCGCAGGAGACGCCGGCCAGACGAAGGCTGGCGTGATCATCTGCGGGCAGTCTCGGACCGTCTCGACCGCGAGGGTGCGCGGTCGGATCGTGGGCATCGTCCGCGACCCGGCGACGAGGACGGCGGTCAGGAAGGCCCTCACGCACCATCTGGGGCTCGACATCCCGGCTCGACTCGATGGCGCGCTGGCCGAGTAGCATGGCGCGGTGACCGACCACGATCGCACCTGGCGCATCGAGACGCTGGCGGTCCATGCCGGGCAGGAGCCGGACGAGCTGACCGGCGCCGTGGCGCCCCCGATCTACCAGACCAGCACCTATCGACAGGACGCCGTGGGCGTGCCGCGGGACGGCTGGGAGTACGCGCGGACCCAGAATCCGACGCGCTCGCGGCTGGAGCGGGCGGTGGCTGCGCTCGAGGGAGGGTCACACGGGCTGGCCTTCGCCTCCGGCTCCGCCACCACGGCCGTGATCGCCGAGTTGGCCGCCCCCGGTGACGAGGTGATCGTCAGCGACGACGTCTACGGGGGCACGTTCCGGCTCTTCGAGCGGGTGCTGCGCGCGAAGGGCGTCGACGCCCGCTACGTGGACCTGACCGGGGACCCGGCGGGTGCGCTGGGGGCCGCGCTCACCGAGCGGACGCGGCTGGTCTGGGTGGAGACGCCGTCGAACCCGTGGCTCAAGCTCATCGACCTCGCCGCCGTGGCCGGTGCGCTGCGCGACCATCGCGGTTCTGGGGGCGAGCGGCCGGTCCTCGTGGCCGACAACACCTTCGCCTCGCCGCTGGGCCAGCGGCCGCTCGCGCTGGGCGCGGACATCGCCTACCACTCGGCGACGAAATACCTGGCCGGCCACTCCGACACGGTCAACGGCGTGCTGGCCACCTCGCGCGAGGACCTCCACGAGCGGCTCCAGTTCCTGCAGAACGCCATCGGCGCGGTGCCCGGCCCGTTCGACTGCTTCCTCGTGCTGCGCGGGCTGCGCACGCTGGCGCTGCGGGTCGAGCGGCACACCGCGAACGCGCTCGCCGTGGCCCGCGCGTTGGCGGCGCGTCCGGACGTCGCCGTGGTCCGCTACCCGGGCCTCGCGGAGGGCCCCCACGCCCATCCCCAGGCCGCGCTCGCGGCGCGCCAGATGGCGCTGCCCGGCGGCATGGTCTCGTTCCTCCCGGCGGCGCGGGCCGGCCGCTCCCCGGAGGAGCGGGCGCGCCGCTTCTGCGAAGCCACGCGCGTCTTCACCCTGGCCGAATCGCTCGGCGGCGTGGAGTCGCTGTGCGAGGTGCCGGCAGCCATGACGCACGGCTCGGTGGCCGGCTCGGCGCTCGAGGTGCCTGCCTCGCTGGTGCGGCTCTCCGTGGGCATCGAGCACGCGGACGACCTCGTGGCCGACGTCGCCCAGGCGCTCGATCGAGCGTAGGACCGAAGGACCCGGGCGATGCGCTTCTCCAAGATGATCCAGGCCGTCGAGGCCCACGCGGCCGGCGAGCCCGGCCGGGTCATCGTGGGCGGCGTCCTGGACGTGCCCGGCCAGACGATGTTCGACAAGATGCAGTGGCTGGCCGCCAACGGTGACGACCTGCGCCTGCGCATGCTGCGCGAGCCGCGCGGATACCCCGCGGCCAACGTGAACCTGGTACTGCCCTCCAACCACCCCGAGGCGGACGCCGGCTACGTGATCATGGAGCAGGTCGAGTACCCGGGCATGTCCGGCACGAACACGATCTGCACGGTCACGGTGCTCCTGGAGACCGGCATGCTGCCCATGCAGGAGCCGCTGACGGAGCTGGCGCTGGAGACTCCAGCGGGCCTGATACGCGTCCGTGCCGCTTGCCACGAGGGCAAGGTCCGCTCGGTGACCTTCCGCAACGTGCCCGCGTTCGCGACCCACCTCGACGCGCCGGTCGAGGTGCCGCAGCTGGGCACCGTCACGGTGGACGTCGCCTACGGCGGCATGTTCTACGTCATCGCCGATGCGGAGCCGTTCGGGCTCCGACTCACCCCGGACGAGGGCCGCGACATCGTGCGCATCAGCGAGATGATCAAGGCGGCCGCCAACGAGCAGCTTCCGGTCGTCCACCCCGACCAGCCCGGCTTCGCCGGCATCACCATCGCCCAGCTCTCCGGCCCGCCCCACGCGGCGACCTCCAGCCGGCGCAACGTCGTGACGGTGTCCACCGGCAAGCTCGACTGGGACAGGCCCTCCACCTGGACGGGGGCCATCGACCGCTCACCGTGCGGCACCGGCACCTGCGCCAAGATGGCCGCGCTCCACGCGCGCGGGCGACTCGGCCTGGACGAGCCCTTCGTCCACGAGGGCATCCTGGGCACGACCTTCACCGGGCGACTCGTCGAGGAGACGACCGTCGGCCCGTACCGCGCCGTCGTGCCGGAGCTGACCGGCACGGCCTGGATCACCGGCTTCTCCTCGTGGGTCGTGGACCCCGAGGATCCCTTCCCGGAGGGCTTCACGGTGGGCGACATCTGGTAGGCACCGGGACGCGCGCCGTATGCTGGCGTCATGGAGCGCTGGAAGACGATCATCGAGCCGTTCCGCATCCACTCCGTGGAGCCGATCCGGCTGACCGCGGTGGAGGAGCGCGAGCGGGCGCTCGAGGCGGCGGGCTGGAACCTCTTCAACCTCCACTCGGCCGACGTGATCGTCGACCTGCTCACCGACTCGGGCACGGGCTCCATGAGCTCCGAGCAATGGGCCGGCATCCAGCGCGGCGACGAGAGCTATGCCGGCTCGCCGTCGTGGTTCCGCTTCCTGGCCGCGGTGCAGCACCTCTTCCCCTTCCGCCACGTCATCCCCACCCACCAGGGCCGGGCGGCCGAGAAGATCCTCTTCAGCGTCATCGCCGGACCGGGCAAGGCGATCCCCAACAACACCCACTTCGATACCACGCGCGCGAACGTCGAGTTCACCGGCGCCGAAGCCGTGGACCTCGTCATCGCCGAGGGCCGCGAGCCGGCCACCATCCATCCCTTCAAGGGCAACATGGACCTCGACGCGCTCGACGCCTTCATCCGCGAGCGCGGCGCGGCCAGCGTGCCGGCCGTCTTCGTGACCGTCACCAACAACTCGGGCGGCGGCCAGCCGGTGAGCCTGGAGAACCTGCGCGGCGTGCGGGCCATCTGCGACCGCCACGGCCTGCCGCTCTTCCTCGATGCGTGTCGCTTCGCCGAGAACGCCTGGTTCATCCACGAGCGCGAGGCTGGCTACTCGCGCATCGCCATCCCCGAGATCGTGCGCGAGATGGCCTCGCTGGCCGACGGCATGACCATGAGCGCCAAGAAGGACGGCCTGGCCAACATCGGCGGCTGGCTGGCCGTCGACGACGACGGGCTGGCCGAGCGCTGCCGCAACCTGCTCATCCTGACCGAGGGCTTCCCGACCTACGGCGGCCTCGCCGGGCGCGACCTGGAGGCCATCGCCCAGGGCCTTTCGGAGGTGGTCCAGGAGGACTACCTGCACTACCGCATCCGCTCCACGGCCTACCTCGGCGAGGCGCTCGACCGCGCCGGCGTCCCCGTCGTCAAACCGATCGGCGGACATGCCGTCTACATCGACGCGCGCTCGCTCCTGCCGCACATCCCGCCGCTCGCGTACCCCGGCCAGGCGCTGGCCGTGGCCCTCTACCGCGAGGGCGGCATCCGTGGCTGCGAGATCGGCACGGTCATGTTCGGACGCCACCCGGACGGCAGCGAGACGGCGGCAGCGATGGACCTCGTGCGCCTGGCCATCCCGCGCCGGACCTACACGCAGTCACACATCGACTACGTCATCGAGGTCGTCCGTTGGGTGGCCGAGCGGGCGGGGGACCTGCGCGGCCTGCGCATGACCGAGGAGCCGCCGCAGCTCCGCCACTTCACGGCGCGCTTCCAGCCGCTCTGAGGCGAGCCGCCTCCCGCTCAGTAGCCCTCGACCGCGACCTGCGTCAGGGAGAAGTCGCGCAGGTTGCGGGTCAGGATCGTGGCACCGGCCGCTTCTGCGGCGGCGGCGATGAGTGAGTCGGCCAAGCTCAGCACTCGGCCCTGCCGCCGCGCCTCGGCACGCCACCGCCCTGCGGCCAGCGCCGATTCGGGGCCGGGCTGGATGAACTCGAGGGGTCGGAGCAGGCCGAGTAGCTCGAGGTTCGGAAAGACGTGCGATCCGGCCGCGGCCTCACAGACCACGATCTCGTTGACATAGATCAGGTCGCCATCCTCGAACAGCTTGGCGAACCGACTGCGCGCTGTGGGCTGGCCCCGGAGCAGGTCGATGACGAGCGTCGTGTCAAGGAAGTACCGCATCTCAGGCTTCAGGCCCCGGGTCCGTCACCTCAGCGCGGCGTGCCCGGACCCACTCGACGACCATTTCAGGCGTCGCGAACTCCGGGTAGTCCTCGGCCTTCCACGCTCCTGCGCTGCGCTCGATGGCCAGGCGCAGCTGTTCGCGCTTGAGCTTCGCGCGGGCCGCCTCCTCGATGAAGTGGCTTCGGTTCCGGCGTCCGGCGACCTCGTCGATCTCGGCCACGAGATCCGCCGGCAGTGTCACGTTGGTGGGTACGCGCATAGCCATGCGCAGAGTGTTGCGCATAAGCCGGGCCGTGTCAATGGCGACAGTGAGTCCGCTATCCTCAGCCCCCTAGACGAGCGGCATGGAGACGAGACCGGCGTGATCTGCTCGAACTGCGGCACGGAGAACCTCGTCGGCGCGAGATTCTGCATGGAATGCGCGACGCCGTTCGCGGCCGTATGCCCGAGTTGCGGGGCGGCCAACCTTCCCGCCGCCAAGTTCTGCTCCGAGTGCGCCACGCCGATGGGCGGCGGTGGGCCTCGAGCGACGGCTGCCCCGGCCTCAGGAGCAGCCACAGCAACGCCGGCTGCCCCGGACGCCACCGCTGAGCGACGCCTCGTGAGCGTCCTCTTCGCGGATCTCGTCGGGTTCACGTCGTTCTCCGAGGGCCGCGACGCCGAGGAGGTGCGCGAACTCCAGTCCCGCTACTTCGACACCGTGAGCGAGATCATCGCCCGCTACGGCGGCACCATCGAGAAGTTCATCGGCGATGCGGTGATGGCGCTGTGGGGCGCCCCGATCGCGCACGAGGACGACGCGGAACGAGCGGTCCGCGCCGCCCTGGACCTCGTCGACGCCGTGCGCGGCCTGGGCCCCGGGATCGAGATCCGGGCCGGGATCCTCACGGGCGAGGCGGCGGTCACCCTCGGCGCCACCAACCAGGGCATGGTCGCCGGCGACATGGTCAACACGGCGAGCCGCCTCCAGAGCGTGGCCCCGCCCTCGACCGTGCTCGTCGGGGAGGCCACCCAGCGCGCAGCGGGGAGCGCCATCGTCTTCGAGGCCGCGGCCGACCAGGTCCTCAAGGGCAAGGTGAGTCCCGTCCCCGCCTGGCGCGCCCTTCGCGTCGTCGCGCAACGCGGCGGCGTCGGCCGGTCCGAGGCCCTCGAGGCACCGTTCGTCGGTCGCGACGAGGAACTCCGGCAGCTGAAGGACCTCTTCCACGCGACCGGTCGCGAGGGCCGACCGCGCCTCGTCAGCGTGATCGGGCCGGCCGGAATCGGGAAGTCCCGCCTGGCCTGGGAGTTCCTGAAGTACGTGGACGGCCTCGTCGAGCGTGTCTGGTGGCACGACGGCCGGAGTCCCGCCTATGGCGACGGGATCACGTTCTGGGCACTCGGCGAGATGATCCGGGGTCGGGCGGGACTCCAGGAGGACGATGACGAGGCGACGACGCGGGCCCGGATCGCCGCGATGCTCGAGACGCACGTTCCCGACGGGGCGGAGCGGGCCTGGATCGCGCCGGCCCTCCTGTCCTTGCTGGGTGTCGAGTCGGGGGTCGGGTCGCAGCAGCTCTTCGGTGCCTGGCGGACCTTCTTCGAGCGCCTGGCCGCGAGCGGTCCGGTGGTGATGGTCTTCGAGGACCTCCACCACGCCGACTCGGGCCTCCTCGACTTCATCGACCACATGATGGAGTGGAGCCGCAACGTCCCGATCCTCATCGTCACCCTGGCACGTCCCGAGCTGCTCGACCGGCGGCCGGACTGGGGCGCCGGCAAGCGCAGCTTCACCTCGATCTACCTGGAGCCACTCCCGACCGAGGCGATGCGCCAGCTCCTCGCCGGCCTCGTGCCGGGCCTGCCGACGGCGGCCCGCGACGCGATCGTGGCACGGGCCGACGGGGTCCCGCTGTATGCGGTCGAGACCGTCCGGATGCTCCTGGCACAGGGTCGGCTGATCCTCGAGGAAGGCGTCTATCACCCGGTGGACGACCTGTCCGACCTGGCCGTGCCCGAGACGCTGACCGCGCTGATCTCCGCCCGTCTCGACGAGCTCGACGCCGCCGACCGGGGCCTGGTGGCCGACGCCGCCGTCCTCGGCCAGAGTTTCACCCTGGCCGGCCTGGCCGCCGTCTCCGGCCTGGATCCGGTCGCGCTCGAGCCGCGGCTGCGAGCGCTCGTCCGGCGAGAGCTGCTGGTCCAGCAGGTCGACCCCCGGTCGCCAGAGCGCGGCCAGTACGCGTTCGTCCAGGCGCTCATCCGGGAGGTCGCCTACAACACGCTGGCGAAGCGCGATCGCAAGATCCGCCACCTCGCCGCGGCACGCTACTTCGAGTCGCTCGAGACCGACGAGCTGGCGGGGGCCCTGGCCGGCCACTACCTCGCGGCGCAGGGCTATGCGACCGACGGTCCCGAGGCGGACGCCCTGGCGGCCCAGGCGCGGGTGGCACTCCGCGGCGCCGCCGAGCGGGCGGCCGCACTCGGCTCGCTGGCACAGGCGATCGCCTTCCTCGAGCACGCCCTGGCCGTCAGCGTGGACCCCGCCGATCGAGCCGATCTCCACGAACGGGCACTGGCGTCGGCCATGCAGGGCCTGGTGGGCGAGGTGGCCGAGCGGCACGCGCTCGGCGCCCTCGAGGCTCGACGTGAGCTCGGTGACCGCGAAGCGATCGCGCTGGCGACCGCCGAGTACGCTCGGGCCATCTGGCAGTACACCACCGACGGCGACCGCGTGCTGGAGATCCTCCTACCCGCCTGGGAGGAGTTCTCGGACCTGGAGGCGACTCGGGCCGGTGTCGCCCTGATGCTGCAGCTCTCGTCCGGCTACCTGCACCGGGAAGACCACGATGCGACGGTGCTCGTCTGGCTGGAGCGTTTGTTGCCCGTCGCCGAGCGCCTCGACCTCCTGCCCCAGACCGCGGCCGGCCTGGCGCGATTGAGCGGCGCGCTGTATCGCGGCAATCGTCCCCGGGAGGCCCTGATCATCCTGCGCGGGACCCATGAGCTGGCCGTCGCGAACGGCCTCGCGGACGTCGAGCTGCACACGCGAACCCAACTCACCTGGTACGAGCAATTCGCCGATCCCGGCGCCGGCCTCGCCATGGCCCGCGAGGGCCTGGAGATCGCCAGCCGCCGTGGTTCCCTGGCGCAGGGCTTCCTGATGGTCGGCAACGCCGTCTCCTGCGCGATCCGGCTCGGGGAATGGGCCTGGGCCTCGGCCCTGCTCGATGAATGGCTCGCCAACGAGATCACCGGGGGCTTCTTCGTCGAGCTGTTCGTCGATCGCGCCGTCCTTACGGCGCTCGGCGGTGGCGACGCCTCGAGCGATCTGGCCGAGGCTGAACGTCTCGTCACCACGATCAAGGATCCCCAGTACATGTCGTACTGCCACTGGGGGCGCGCCTGGGCGGCGCTCACGCACGGGCGCCTGGCTGAAGCGCGGCAGGAAGCCGCGTCGGCCGCCGAGGTGACCGCCTACTTTGCTTCGATCACCCTGCCGCTCGCCGCACGGGCCGCGCTGTGGGCCGGCGACGTGGCCGACGCGAAGGCGGTGGTCGGACAGATCGAAGCCTCGGTCGTCCGGGGCCAGGCGATCGCACTCGATTTCGCAACACTCCGGGCCGGGATCGCCGCGATCGAGGGACGTCGGGCTGATGCGATCTCCGGCTATCGCGAGACGCTGCGCGGCTGGCGACAGCTCGGCCTCGTCTTCGACGAAGCCATGGCCGCACTCGACATGGCCATCCTGCTCGCCCCGACCGAGCGCGAGATGGCGGAGGCGTCCACGGCCATCGAGGCCGCCCGTGAGACGCTGTCGCGCATCGGGGCCCGACCACTCCTCACCCGACTGGAGGCGGCGCAGGCGGTCACGGCGAGCCCGGCGGTCACGGCGAACCGGGCGCCGGTGGCGCCCGCATAGCTTCCAGCGTCAGCCGAACGGAAGGTAGTCGCGGAGCATGCAGACCCCGATGCGGTCCGCGTGCCGGGCAAGCTTCCTCGCCCAGTCACCGTCGTTGGTCACCAGTCGGGCGACCTGGCAGGCGATCCCCGACCCGATGACCAGGGCGTCGGGCGGCGAGAAACGGTAGACCGCGCGAAGCGAGGCAGCCTCCTGGGCCATCTCCACGCCGAGCGGCACCGCTTCGAGGTTGGGCACGTGGCGGAGGAAGGCGAGGACCGTGTGATGGCCGGGCGGCGATGCCCGCAACGGCCGGACGAGGACCTCCATCACGGTTACCATCGAGACGACGGCTGGGTTGCGCCCGCTGGCCACCAGCTCGTCGATGACGTGGCGGGCCACGGGGTGCGTCACCTCGGTAGCGTCGAAGTATGCGGCGAGAGTGGTCGTGTCGAGCAGGAGCCGATCGCCCGCCGGAAGCGCCCGTTCCAGGCGCGCGCGACTCAAGCGGCGAGGGGGCTCAGTCGCCCCACGCTTCGTGCTCCTCGCGCAGGAACGCCTTGACCTCGTCGGTCGTGCCGTAGAGCCCGGTCAGGGCGCCGGCGAATCGTCGCGGCACCAGGCGCACCCGAGCCGTCCCCGGAACGTCCGGCACGGTCTCGAAGACGAGCACGTCGTCCACCTGCGCGTCGAGCGCGTCGGCGATCGGCTCTGGGAGCGTGAGCTGGTTCTTGGCTCGAAGCCTGGCCTCGGCCTCGACGGCGCGGTCGCGCGTGAGCATCGGGCTGGAAACCTCCCTGGTCGGAGCACAGTACCGCCAGTCGTACCGCGTGTCAATATTCGCACTCTAGATGCCTGGTACGACCCTGGCCGTGCGGACGGGTCGCGGAGTCGTCAGCGGAACGGGTCCTCGATACGGATGCCGGCGAGCCGCCGACCATGTTGCAGGTCCTCGCTCACCAGACGCGTCGCGCCGGCCAGCCGGGCCGCCTCGACCGCGCCGACCTCGGTGGTGGTCGGCGGTTGGCCGATGCTATGAGGGCGGGTTTCGTCGCGGCTTTCCGGGCGATATCGCTGGTCTGACCGTGGTCGCGGTCGTTCGCCTGGCTCAGGGCGGGCTGGCGTTCGTCAGCCCCGGGCCGCGTTGACGACCCTTAAGCCTTCGCGTTCTGCGGCCTGCCCGAAACGATCGTCGAGGGTCACGATCTGGAGCGATGCGGGCTGATCCTCGGCGACCGTGAGGGCCGCTCCGAGTTGGAGGGCGTCCGCCCCACGCAAGCCGTGCACGCGGAGCAGACGGATGGCCGTCTGGCGGATCCGAACGATCGGCTGGACTTCCTGCCACGCCTGCGCGAGAGCGTCGAGACGCTCGAGGGCGTCGACCATGGACGGTCCGTCAAGGCTCCCCTCGCGTTCCAGGCGAGCGAGTGCGGAGACACACTCCACCTCGGTCGCCCACCAGACGACGAGATCGGCATCGCGCTCATATTCGGCCATCACCGCGACGCTCGACGACTCGGCGACGAGCAGCGGGACGATCGCGGAACTGTCCCAGAATCTCACCGGCCGGAACGCCGTTCGTCGATGACGGCCTGGACCGCGCTCGTGCCCGCGGGCAGCCTCGGTGCCGGCCTGCGAAGCAGGTCGAGGGGCGATGCCGCACGGCCGATCCGGATGATCCCGGCACGCTCCAGGCGGCGCAGGCGGCCAGTCGGGTCCGGCGTGGTCGTGACGGGCTCGAGCCGGGCGACCGCCAGCCCACGGTCCGTGATGAGGATGCTCTCGCCGGCCCTGACCTGGTCGATGAGCGCGCTCAGCCCGTTCTTGACCTCGGTGATCGTCGCAGTCTTCATCTGGCTATTCTAGCCATCTCACACTGGATTGTCCAGCTCGGCTCCGTACATCCGACAATGGCCGCCGACGCAGTCAACATGGCGGACGGTCACCCAGGCCTCTCTGACGACCGTTCGTGCGCGCCGGCGAGCCTGATCGACGCACTGACCTTCCGCGATGCGGGCGAGATCGGCGTCCAAACGCGGGCATGCGGTCGCCCGCTGCGCGGACCCACCCTCGATCTATGGTTGCTATCGGGGTCTGGCGACGCTTAAGCCCCGGACGGCCCGAGAACCCCGTGCGCCCCAAGGGGTCCTTATCGAGCATCGGGCCGCCAGCGCCTCGTCGTATGGTCGGCACGATCGATAAGCCCTGGCCCGACGGCACTCATAGGGCTCGGCGAAACGCTTGGGCCCCGGCCTCACGCTCAGAGCGAACATAGAAGCTGTGGAAGTTGCTGACCGCGAGGCGTGCCTTGACCGCCGGGCCGAGCGCCGCCTCCAGCCGCTCACCGAGCTCCCGGGCCGCCTTGACGTTGTAGGTCAGGACCAGGATCTGCTCGGGGAGGAGCGCGTCCTGCGTGCCGGGCGGGTCCGCGGTCGCGCCTGGCCCGCCCTTGGTCTCGAGCAGCCAGCGCACGCGCTCGACGATGACCCGCGTCTTGCCCGTCCCCGCGCCCGCGATGACGACCGCCGGCCCTTCTCCGAACTCGACGATGCGCCGCTGCTCTGCGGTCAGCGCCGCGAGAACGCGACCTGCGCCGTCGCCGCCTACCGATCCCTCGACGTGTGCCACTGCTCCAACGGTGCCCCCGCTTCGTGCCACCTAGCGTGGCACACCACGCCCAGGGTGATCGGCTGATAAGTGCACCAGCTCATGCTCCGACTCCCGCCCTGGAGTCGAGACCTTGCATGCCGGTCATCGATCGGTTCGGTCCGTACCGGTTCTTCTTCTACGCGAACGAGAACATCGGGTCGGGCGAGCCGCCGCATGTGCACGTGACGTCGGCGGACGGCTGGGCGGTGTTCTGGCTCGATCCGGTTCGCCTTCGGCAGTCCGAGGGATACACT
>Ga0209126_1000514_pt1 | contig 12981 bp, 13 predicted proteins | sample RifCSP19_1_FD_184024 | JGI IMG/M metagenome (GOLD analysis project Ga0209126, IMG submission 184024) | Soil microbial communities from Rifle, Colorado - Rifle CSP2_sed 19_1 (SPAdes) (version 2) | ecosystem: Environmental > Terrestrial > Deep subsurface > Rock core/Sediment | place: Rifle...
TTTCTTTACTTATCAGGGACTGCTCTGATTCTCCTCCGACTACTTCTTTCCTGTATGTTTTGCCGAGGAGGTAAATGATGAGCATTCCTATTGGCGGGATTACATATTTGATGATGAATTTTTTTATAACAGCCATCACCTGTCAGGTGTGAATAAGAAATTATTTAACATTTCTGCCTTACCACTTCTTCAAGGATATGATAAAGCTTGCCAAGTGCAGCAGCGCGGTGGCTTATCCTGTTCTTTATATCGCTTCCGAGTTCTGCAAATGTCTTTTCATACTGAGGAACCGTGAAAACAGGGTCATAGCCGAAACCGGATGTCCCGCGGGCCTCTTCAGCAATGAAACCGGAACACTCCCCTTCTGCAAGGCTTACATCACCTGCCGGAGTTGCAATGGCTATGGCACATACAAACCTTGCGCCCCTTTTCTCAGGAGGCGTACCCTTGAGCAACTCCATGAGTTTTGTGATATTATCAGCGTCTGTTGCGCCCTCCCCTGCAAATCTTGCTGAATATACGCCCGGCGCTCCATTCAGTGCATCCACCTCAAGGCCGGAATCATCAGCAACGGCGATATGGCCGGTAAACTTTGCAACTGTACGTGCCTTTTTTGCGGCATTCTCTGAAAAGGTATTGCCGTCCTCAACAATCTCAGGGATGCCAGGATAGGATAGGAGGGTTTCTGTTTCTACCATGTTCTTTAAATCAGAATTGTTTATTATTGATTGAATCTCTGATATCTTTCCGGCATTTTTTGTAGCGATTACTATCTTAAGCATAATATTCGTAAGCCATCCTTCGACAAGCCTGTCCTGAGCGAAGTCGAAGGGCTCAGGATGAACGTCTCATGGTGAGCTTGTCGAACCATGACGGGCTATTAGGAGCATTTTCGAGTGATCCCGTATTTTACAGCTCCCCTACCAGTTTTCTCTGCATTTCTACCAGCTCTTCTATCCCCTTTTTGGCAAGGATAACAAGCCCGTCCATCATGTTTCTTGAAAATGGCTCTCCCTCTGCAGTTCCCTGCACTTCTACGAACTTTCCCTTCCCTGTCATTACGATATTCATGTCAACCTCTGCAGTGGAGTCTTCGTCATAATTAAGATCGAGGAACGGCTCTCCGTCTACAACGCCGACACTCACAGCCGCGAGATAGTCTTTTATAGGGTTCTCTGTCATCAATCCATTCTTTCTGGCAAAATGTATTGCGTCAACAAGGGCAACGAACGACCCGGTAATCGAGGCCGTGCGTGTGCCGCCGTCTGCCTGGATAACATCACAGTCAATCCATATGGTCCGCTCACCCAGCTTATCCAATTCAACGACAGACCTGAGCGACCTTCCAATAAGACGCTGTATTTCATGCGTCCTGCCGCCTATCTTTCCCCTCGCGGATTCCCTTACAATCCTCTGCAGGGCCGAGCGCGGGATCATGGCATATTCTGCTGTAATCCATCCCTTGTTCTTTCCCTTAAGGTGAGGAGGCACTTTATCCTCAATTGTTGCTGTACATATAACCTTTGTATCGCCTACTTCAATCAGGGCAGACCCCTCCGCATGCTTGATGTAATTTCTGTGGATCTTAACATTCCGTAACTGATCACCTTTTCTGCCGTCTCTTCTTTTCATCAAAAAATCCCCCTCCTTTGAGACCCTGAAACAAGTTCAGGGTGACATTGATACTTTATCAGTACCTGCTAAAGTATCAATGTCACCTTCTCCACCTTGCCGATCTTTTCTCCAAGAAACCTGCTCCCCTGCTCCTCAAAACGGCGGGGAACATCTGTCACAAAATATCTCCTGACAGGAGCGCTCCCTCCCCTGTCTGTCCCCAATTCCATCCGCTTAAGCAACTCTTTTACCTCAGTTGCCGTCTCCTCCGCAGAATCAATTAATCTGACACTGTCTCCCATCACCTTCTGAATTATTCCCTTCAGAAGCGGGTAATGTGTACACCCCAAAACCAGAGTGTCTATCCCCTTATCTTTAAGAACGCCAAGGTAGCGTTCTGAAACAGTAAATGTAACGTCATCATCAATCCACCCTTCTTCAACAAGAGGGACGAACAGGGGACATGACTGTCCAAACGTATCAATGTCACTGTTTATCTCCCTGATGGCCTTTGTATAGGCTCCGCTGCTTACGGTCGTTTCAGTCCCGATAATACCGACTTTTCCGTTTTTCGTAGCACGGGATGCAGCACGGGCGCCCGCCTCAATCACTCCGACAATGGGGATAGAGAATTGTTTTCTTAAAACCTGAAGGCTTACTGCAGATGCAGTATTGCATGCTACGACAAGGAGCTTTATATTGTACTTTAACAGAAATCTTGTATTTTCTACAGAATATTTAATGATTGTTTCTTCAGACTTTGTCCCATACGGCAGACGGGCCGTATCTCCGAGATACAAAGTATCCTCTTCAGGCAGTGCCGTGATAATCTCTTTGAGAACAGTAAGCCCGCCAATGCCTGAGTCAAATATGCCTATGGGGCCTTTGTTGTTTGTCATGGTGAGGATAATGCTATGCTAAATAGGAGTTTGAGTCAAGCAGACGTCATGAGCCTTACTTTTGCAGTATGAAGTACAGCTCTCCGCGCTCTTTCATTGATCCTGCTGAAAGTCCTGCGTCAAAGCCGGCTCCCCAGAACAGGTCTACCCTTCCTGGGCCCTTTATTGCCCCGCCCTCGTCCTGATTCAGGACGAAGCGATTAACCTGTTCCCATTTGAGCACCTTGCCGGATTGATCAACAACAGGGGCTGTAGTCTTTATGAAAGAAAGGCCTCCCCTTGGAAAGAGGGAGGGGTCTGTGGCTATTGAATGACCGGGGGTCAGGAGGACATGGATACTGCCCTTTGCCCCTGCATTATCAAGCTTAAAAAATATGTATCTTGGATTCTGATACAGGATCTCTGACATCTGCTCTTTGTGTTCCGAGAGGTATCTCTTTAATCCCATTAGATTTCCTTCACCCGGCTTGATAAGGCCGCGCTCTATCATGAGCTTTCCTATGCTTGTATATGATTGTCCATTGTTACCAGCATAGTGAACTCCTATAGTAGAACCATCAGGGAGTCTTATCGTACCGGAACCCTGAATATGGAGAAAATATGCCTCCACCGGATCAGCAAGCCATGCAATTTCAAGCCCCCTGCCATCTAAAGCCCTGTTTCCATCTATGTCGCTGCGTGTAAAATAGTTTGCGTCTTTCTTAAGGTCATCAGGCGGGCGATAAAGGGGGTAGCGATATTTATCTGATGGATAAAGGCTTCCCTCTACTTCCGGGACATAATAGCCTGTAAATATCACATTTCCCTTTCCGTCTACACCGGATGCCTTGTACCATTCGAACATGTAGTCCATGAGCAGTTCTATCATTTCATTTGACTCTGCGGTATCAATAATCTGAAGGAGGGTCCTCTGTGTATTTGCAACCTCCCTGGCCCTTACTATCTTGCCGCCATAGTCAAACTCTGTTTCGGGATCAATTCTCTGCAGAAATGAAAGATTTGTCATTATTGCCTCCCGCAGCGCCTTTCTGTCAATGTCGCCGTATGCATGGGGCGGTTCAACGTATACGAGGGAATAGTTGGCGGCCGGTAATGGCTGGTTGGCCTGGCTGACTGCGCAACTCGTAGTTAATATTACCAGTAAGAATAGAATGAATATTTTACGCATTTTGCCCATCTAATACCCCCACCCTTCCCCTCCCCCGTCAAGGGGGAGGGAACAAGTTAAAACTCTACTTTTAAACTAATCCCGGCGCCGTCAATTTCTGTTGAAGGCCAGATTATAACATTATTATGGAATTTTTTGTTATATCGTACGATGGCCTTCCCCACAATAGTACCGATCAAAGCCCCTGCAGCAACATCTGAAGGGAAATGTGCCCCCTGCTCAACCCTGGCAAGTCCGACTCCACCTGCGATTCCGTAAGATATAGTATCTATCCACCACTCATCATAATGTTCTGCGACGACAGATGCAAGGGAGAATGCCTGTGTAGTATGACCGGACGGAAAGGAGCGGTGTCCGCCAAATGGCTGAAATTTGTATGTTCCCTCGTCATCCTCAGGGCGGCTCCGGCCTGTGATGACTTTAAGAGATGTTGTAATTATTCCTGCACTGACAAGACTGGCGGCAAATGCATCCATAGCAACTGCTTTTGCCTTGTAATTGTCGAGCAGTGCACCGCCAAGATAGAATGCCCCCATTATACCAAATGATGGAAAAGACCCGAATTCCTGAACGACTTCTGCAACATCACTCGTTGAAGTGGTCCTGTTTCTCTGTATGCCGTCATATAGCTCATCATCCAGAAGTAGTATGGAGCCTATCCCTGCCGTGTAAAGGGAAAATTTTCTCCAGGCCTTTGTGTCCCAGTGTAAAGGCCCCGATATAATATGTCCTGTATCCTGTATAAGCAGGTATCCGTAGTCTTTGATGTCTTCCGTGTCATCTGCATATACCCCTGCTGTAAATATGTAAGGATACAACAACGATAAGGTGAAGGCTGCGAGGAAAACCCAGGTTTTCAGCATCGGCCAAATTTAGCATAAGTCAATATAAAAGAAAAGAAGTTCTGCCTGTATTTGACATGGAGATGATTTTAAGCAAAACTTTCACGTGATGGCAAAAAAAACCTATTCAAGAAGTCTTACTTATGCGATCAAAGACGGCATCTATTTTGCCATTATGGGGGGTGCCGGAGAAAGCTATATAAGTGCGTTTGCAATTTTCCTGAAATTGTCCAACCCTCAGATTGGATTGCTTGCGTCAATACCCCAGCTCCTTGGGGCGTTTATGCAGTTGCTTTCTGTAAGTCTGTTGAACAGGCTTAAGAACAGGATGCCCCTTATTACTTATGGTGTTATTGCTCAGGCCCTCTCATGGATACCGCTGTTGATCCTTCCATTGATCTTTAAACCGTATGCTTCTGTCCTCCTCATAATAAGTGTTACTGCATATTACATATTCGGAAATCTTTCAACTCCGCCATGGAACAGCCTGATGGGTGACATTGTCCCTGAATCCACCCGCGGGGCATATTTCGGATATCGCAACAGGATAATGAGTATATACAGCTTAGGCGCTATTGTAGTTGGCGGCTTACTTCTTCATGGCACTGAAAAAGCCGGCAGACCCTGGATTGGATTTTCAGTACTCTTTTTATCTGCGGTCATTGCGCGCCTCTTATCAGCCTATTCATTGTCTAAGATGGAGAACCCTTATTATCATGTTGATGTTAAGGATGATTTCAGCCTTATTGAGTTTTTTGCAGGTTTCAGGCATTCGACCTTTGTCCGCTTTGTAATTTACACCGGACTAATGCATTTCTCTGTTATGCTGGCAGGTCCGTTTTTTGCCGTCTATATGCTCAGAGACCTCAGGTTTTCTTACGTCCAGTTTATGATTGCTGCTGCAGTGGCTGTACTGATGCAATACTTTACGCTCCACAACTGGGGTAAATTTGGTGATAGATTCGGAAACAGAAAGGTACTCGAGATTACCGGTTTTTCACTCCCGATAGTCCCTGTGCTCTGGCTTTTTACAGACAATTTCTATTTAATTCTGGTTATACAGATGCTGGCTGGGCTGACATGGGCAGGATTCAATCTGAGTATGGCAAATTTCATATATGATGCGATCCCTTCGCCACGGCTTGCAAAATGCGTCGCTATCTTTAATATCGTAAATGCTTGCGGTATTTTCCTGGGAGGCTTTATAGGGGGCTGGTTGTCAGGTTATCTTCCCGGGTCATTTACTATTTTGGATATCAGGATAAATTTCATATCGAATCTGCAATGGCTTTTTCTGTTCTCAGGGATTTCCAGACTTATTATATCCCTGATCTTTGTGCCTACCATTATGGAAATACGGGTGGTCGAGTCGCTTACCTATAAAGAGCTCATTATGCGGGTTTCATCAATAAGGCCCCTGTCAGGCCTCAAATTTGATCTTTTTACCGGCAGGGATAAAAAGAACGACAGGGGCAATGATGAATGACTAACGCCTCACTTGACATTGGGAGGAGTTTGTTTCTTTAAGACTATCTTATCACCAGGATATTCAATTAATAGCATGTCATCTGATATTCTCTCACTCCTGACTGCCCCTTCAATTTTGGCTTCGGCCTTTACAGGCTGGTACTTTTCCACTACCTTTTTCAATGTCTTGTTGGCGTGGTCGAGTATATCTATAACCGCATTCAGGGCGTGCTGTAACTCGACAACGGCCGACTTCCAGTCCTGTCTTGCCATATAATAGTTAAACTTTGCAAGGTGTAATTCCATCGCAATTTTTGATGTCTGCGGGTCACGCATCTTCTGTCCGTCTTCCATGGTCGTCTCCTTTGCTGTTCAATTGATGTTAGGTCTCAGTCCAAACGTGCCATATAGTTTATTTTGCAATATCCGTGCAAAACGTATATAAGCTATATTTTTCTTAGAAAATCCATATGATGGGGTTACTACAGCATGTCAGAGGCAGATGAGGTGATTATTTTTGCTACAATAGAGTAATCTTGTAGATTTTATATACGATTACGACATGGTTGGGTAAGGCTGCATTTCGGGAGGAATATCAGGAGGCGTAACCAGCCTGACTATATTAATAGAATAAGGAAGCTTTTTGGGAACAAGCAGGGTTTTGCCATAAACGATCCTGCTCTTCTTATTAAGGTTATTAGCTTCTCTTATAGAAGAAACCGTAGTCTGAAACTTCTTTGCAATCTTATATAAACTGTCACCTTTCCTGACCTTGTATTCTTTATACACCACCACCCTTTTGTCAGGAAGGAGGTGCTCAAAATTTTCTAAAAAAACGGTTCCAATACCCTTTGGCAGGCGTAAAATATACCTCGATGTGCTTAGCGGGGTAATATTGCCCTTCAATTCCGGGTTAATTGAACGTATCAACTCAAGGCTGATTCCTGATCGTTCTGATATCGTACGTACATGCATGCCGGCAGGCACTTCCAGTAAGTCATATTGAAATGTGGGGACTTCCGTGAAGGTGAAACCAAATGCCCCGGGATTTTTGGCAATTATCATTGCCGCCATGAACTTGGGTATATAGTTCCTTGTTTCAGCCGCCAATGCCCTGCTCTGCCCTATCTCCCAGAATGTAGATGAACTGTTTTTATTAAGCACCCTTTTTATCTTTCCACTGCCTGCATTATATGATGCTAATGCGAGGGGCCATGAGCCGAACGTTTCATACAAGTCTTTCAGATGGCGTGCCGCCGCTCTTGTGGACTTGACCGGGTCTCTGCGTTCGTCAATCCAGCTATTCACCTCGAGTCCGTAATTTGCTCCTGTTGCAGCCATAAACTGCCACATGCCTGTAGCCTTTGCACGCGATCTCGCGTTTACATTGAACCCGCTCTCGATTAATGGGAGAAAAGCAAGGTCTTCAGGCAAGCCCTCTTCCCTCAGTATATGCTTGATAATCGGCATATACGGCATTGACTGATCAAGCCACTGCTGAAACAACTCACGTCCTGATGTTGTGAAAGATTGCAGGTATAATGCCGTCCTGTCCAATATGTATTGCGGCATATCCCCGGATTGAGTAACATCTTCATTAATAAAAATAGAATCATCGAGATATGAAAATATTGAAAAGGTGTCTTCGGACCGGGCTTCTTTAATCCCTGTAGTGGTAATTATGAGAAATGCCCATAACAATACTATACTGCCGGTTAAGAGTGATTTAAATGTTTTCATGAAGTAGCTATTATAAATGATAGGGGAACCGGAAGCAACCGTTTTTATCGGCGGTCGAATTAATGGCATAAATATTGCTTAGCTATTCATGTATGGGTGAAAACAATGTTGATTGTTATTCAGGGCCATTTTTTGAGTTTAATTTTGTTGACCGCAGAAAAAGGACATTCGGAAACAGGATAAGAAGGGGTATTAATAGTTACTGGCTTGTCCCTGTTTTTGTTCTTTATCTGGAACTGCTTACAGTCGTAATCCCGCCTGTTGATTCTCCGTTAAAAAATATTGCTGAGAGAAACCTTTATTTTTTAAAGGGCCCTGCGGTTATTTACAGCCTGGTATCAACAGATTTTCCATACGCCCTGATAGGACATTTTAAAGAAATAGCAGTAGTAAAAAAATACTTCCTGGGTATAGATCAGGTGCCATCTGCAGATATTGAAATTGCGCTGACGAATACAAGTGATGTTCATTCTATATATAGCAGGATCATTGCATCAAAGGCCTACTTCAATACAGAAATAGGAGGTATAGCGACCATATCTTATGATAAGGATAACCCGAGACTCAGACTTTATGAGATACCATCTGTAAACAAGGCATTCTCAGAGAGACTCAGGGCAGCCTCCGAATTACCGGTAAATGAGTTTCTCACCCTTTTACAGGAAGACGAAAGCAGGGGGATCCTGACAAAGGTTGAAGTTGACCCTGAGATTACAGCAAGATTAATTGATGTATTGTCTGCAGATTCAGTCAGTAACCACGTAAAAGACAAACTCATCAAAGATTATATCAGGACATATGACTTGCACTCGCAGTTAAAGTATGTCCTGTCTCCCCTTGACTTTAAATCCTTTCTGGGTTCAACGAAGATCGAAGGGGAGTATATAGGCCTGTTTCATTTTCATAATGATTACATGGAACCACCATCAGAAATTGATATAGCAAACAGCTATTCTGACAGGCAGATAATATTTACCCTTTCTGATGATGGAATAATGCTATACGATTTAATAAAGGGCACGGAACATGCCTACGAAGCAGACCTCTGGACTAATGCATCCATTCTACTGCCACACCACAATTGAGAAGGCGCCTTATCTTGACACCTGCCGGCGCTGTCTGTAATATGGTGATGTGTCAAGATACATAACCATAGCGCTGACAATACTGTTATTTTTTACCGGCTCAGCATTCGGTTCAGATATAAGGGAGTACTTTCTGCCGAATGGCCTCAAGATAGTAACAGTTGAAGATCATAAATCCCCGGTTGTATCATTTCAGGTCTGGTACAAGGTGGGTTCACGCAACGAGATCACAGGGAAAAGCGGTATATCCCATCTGCTTGAACATATGATGTTTAAGGGCACGCCTAAATATGGGAAAGGGGAGTACTCCGGTATTGTTGCAAGGAATGGAGGCAATGAGAATGCCTTTACAAGCCAGGATTACACCGCCTATTTTCAGAACATTTCGAGCGACAGGTTTGAGATAGCCCTCGATCTGGAATCTGACAGAATGGTCAACCTCCTTATTGACCCGATGGAGTTCATGCTGGAACGTGATGTTGTTAAAGAAGAGAGGCGGCTCCGCACTGAAGATGACCCGGTTTCATCCCTGATAGAAGAGCTTTATGCTGCTGCATTTAAGATACATCCATACCGTTCACCTGTTATTGGATGGATGAATGATCTCAATAATCTTACAAGGGATGAGCTTTATAATTATTATAAAGAATATTACAGGCCTGATAACACCACGATTGTGGTTGTGGGGGATATAAATTCAGAGGAACTTGTTGAAAAAATAGGGCATTATTTCGGCGGCATTCCCAAAGGTTTGTTACCTGTGCGGGAAGTAAAGGTTTCAGAGACTGAACAAAAAGGTGAGAGGCGGTTTCTCTACAAACGTGAGGCACAACTACCCTATGTTATATATGGATACCCTGCCCCTAACTATAAGGACAGAGACCACTATGCACTGGAGCTGTTAAGTAATATATTGTCAGGAGGCAAGAGTTCAAGACTGTATCAGAACATGGTATATTCAAAACAGATCGCACTTTCAGCAGGCGGGGGCTTTACTCCTATACAGACAGATCCGGAATTGTTCTATTTTTATGCACAATTAAAACCTGGAAGGACGACAGAAGAGGCTGAGGCTGCGTTAAATGAAGAAATCGAGCGGATCAAAAGGGAGCCTGTATCAGAAAGAGAACTTCAGAAGGCAAGAAATCAGACAGAGGCTTCATTCATTATGCAGCAGGACTCGGTTTTCTACCAGGCAATGCTGATAGGTCAGCTTGAAACTACAGGCGCAGGGGCAAGGTATCTGGAAAGCTATATAGATGAAATCAGGCGGGTTACGCCAGAGGACATACAGCGCGTTGCACAGAAGTACTTTGTGGAGGATAACAGGACAGTAGGAGTGCTGGTGCCTCTTCCTCAAACAAGTACGTCACCCTGAACTTGTTTCAGGGTCTCCGATGATGCAGAACTAAGAGACTCTGAAACGAGTTCAGAATGACAGGTAGAAGGGATTTTAGGATGAATTGCAGTAACAAAAGGCCATTGACATTGGTATTGCCTGCCTTATTCTCAGTTATACTCCTCTGGGCTTCGACATCCCTTGCCTCCCCCAGGATTGAACCAAAGCGAGTTGTACTTAAAAATGGCGTAACCCTCCTCTTTGTCGAAACCCACGCCCTTCCCATGGTCAACATATCCGTTGCGATAAAGGCCGGGGCCATTTACGACCCGCCGGAAAAAGGAGGTGTTGCCGGCCTTACTGCAGCATTGCTTGATGAGGGGACTAAGAACAGGCCCTCAAAACAGATTGCTGAAGAGATTGATTTTATAGGCGGCAGACTCTCGGCGTCCGGAGGTGAAGACTTTTCATCGGTATCATTAGTTGTACTGAAAAAGGATTTGGCCACAGGCATGGAACTTTTGACTGATATCCTGCTGAATCCTGTATTTCCGGAAGAAGAACTTGAGAGGAAGAAAAAAGAGACCATTGCTGCAATAATATCGGCAAAAGATGACCCCGGTACGGTTGCGTCCAAAGCATTCTATAAGGTTGTGTTCCAGGGACACCCTTACGGGATCCCGGTTGAAGGTGATGAGGAATCTGTCAGCAGGATTACGCGGGATGACATAGTAAATTTTTATCAGCAATATTATAAGCCCAATAACACTATTATTGCAGTCACCGGTGATATCGAATATAAAGAGGCTGTCTCTCTTATAGAGACATCATTAAAACGATGGGAAAAGTCTAAGCTGAAATTGCCGGATGTCCCTTCTGTAAATAAAGTCGTGAGCAGGGATTCAATACTTATTGACCGCAATATTACACAATCTAATATAGTTTTAGGCCATACGGGTATATCAAGAGACAATCCGGATTATTATGCAGTAACCGTGATGAACTATATACTTGGCGGAGGGGGTTTTGAGTCGCGCATGGTAAAGGAGATCAGGGATAAAAAGGGACTCGCATATTCAGTGTACAGCCGCTTTGACGTCAATAAGTATCCCGGCGCCTTTTCAGTGGAGGTACAGACAAAGAATGAAACAGCCATGGAGGCAATAGAAGGAATTAAGACAGAATTGAAGAAGATCAGGGAAGAGCAGGTTCAGGATGAAGAATTAAAGAATGCAAAGGCATACCTTACCGGCAGCTTCCCCCTCAGGCTCGATACTAACGCTAAGATTTCAAACTTTTTGGTCCTGGTTGAGTTTTACAACCTTGGGCTCGACTATATAAATGAATATGTAAAAAAAATAGATGCTGTAACTAAAGATGATGTACTCAGGGTCGCCGGAAAGTATATTGATACAGAGAATTATATCACTGTCATTGTCGGCAAACAGGAAAAAACAGGATTGCAGCAGTGAGGGAACAATATCTTAAGCTGAAAGAGATAATAGAATCCATGGGATCCCTCGTAGTAGCGTTTTCCGGAGGGATAGACAGCTCCCTTATAGCCCGGGTAGCCTATGATTCCCTTGGCGAGAGGGCAGTTGCTGTTACAGCCACTTCACCTACATACCCGTCATATGAAATAGAAGATGCGAAGAAGACAGCGTCAGCCATAGGCATCAGACACATCCTTATAGAATCTAATGAGCTTGATATTGCTGAGTTTGCGAAAAATAATACAGACCGTTGTTATCACTGCAAGATGGAGTTGTTTGATAAACTGAAATCCATTGCGGATGATCTGCATATTGACAATATTGCCTGCGGGACTACCATTGACGATCTGTCAGATTACAGGCCGGGCACAGAGGCTGCCAGGAAACTTGGTGTACGGAGTCCGCTTGTGGAGGCAGGACTTACAAAGGCGATGGTGCGGGAAATCAGCAGGATGCTCGGACTTTCTAACTGGGATAAGCCCTCGTTTGCATGTCTTTCTTCGAGGTTTCCTTATGGCACAGAGATTACAGAGGATAGATTAGAACAGATAGGTATGTGTGAGACATATCTGCGCCAGCTCGGCTTTAAGCAATTCCGCGTCCGATATCATGGAGAGGTTGCACGTGTAGAGGTATCAGTTGATGACTTAAATCAGTTCATGGAAGACCTGTCATTGAGAGAGAAGATTGTAAAGCGGTTCAAAGAATTCGGGTTTACATATGTTACCCTTGATCTTGAAGGGTATCGCACCGGCAGCATGAACGAAGGGCGGCTACGAACGTCATAAATGTCTTTCTACGGCGTTGGACTCCTCAGGGAATCCTCAACTGGGTAACACTGAAAAATACCCATCTGCGGCGTCAGGACGGTGAATTTGAGACTCAACGTACTTAAGAGTACGCCTCCTCTCAAATCCACCGTCCTTCCTTGCACCTGGGCATTTTTGAGTGTTACCCGGAGAACTTAGCTTCCGGTTTTCTTTGTCGTCTGCCTTGTCTAAAGCCATTTCTGACGTTCTAATTATGCTTAATAATATATTATTATAAATTGCTGGTCAGTTTGGCGAGGAGTTGCGATGCATCTTCCTTATATTTGCTCTCAGGATAGTTGATCAGAAGATTCTGGAGTGTTTCTTTAGCCTTGTCCGATTTGCTTGATGAGCTGTATGCGACCCCGAGGTGGTATAGTGTTTTTTCTGCAACTGCAGTGTCATTATAATCTGTCAGGATATTATTAAACCTGACAATGGCCGCCTGGTAATCTTCCTTATGCATATAAAAGTTACCTATGTAAAATTCACGTTCTGCTAATTTGTCCCTGCATATCTTTATCT
>Ga0209126_1000522_pt1 | contig 12899 bp, 12 predicted proteins | sample RifCSP19_1_FD_184024 | JGI IMG/M metagenome (GOLD analysis project Ga0209126, IMG submission 184024) | Soil microbial communities from Rifle, Colorado - Rifle CSP2_sed 19_1 (SPAdes) (version 2) | ecosystem: Environmental > Terrestrial > Deep subsurface > Rock core/Sediment | place: Rifle...
GAGTTGGCCCCAATTCTCGCGCTCGGCTGACAGGAAAGGAAGTGTGCCGCCGCGTTGTCATCCCGAGGGAGAAGGTCCCTTGCCCCGCGCCCGCGCCCCTCCGCCGTTCCGCCCCTCCGCCAACTCGCGGAGGCGCATCCGGGCACCCGGGACCTCGAGGAACAGAAGAAAGCCATCGCTGCGCTCGGGGCCATCGGGGACCCCCAGGTCCTGCCCACCCTCATCGCCCTGTTGCACCGAAGGCGGTGGCTGTCCCGGCGCAGGACGGAGGAGCTCCGGATCGCCGCCGCATACGCCCTGGGCGCCCTGAGGATGCCGGAGGGCGTGGAGGCCTTGCGGGCGGCGGCCCGCTCGGCGCCTGCAGCGTTGAAGCACGCATGCGAGGCTGCCCTCAGGGGTGGCCCCTCCTCCGAGAAGGAAACCGAGGGAGCCCGATGAGTTCTGAGTTCAGAGACGCGGAACAGTTCCTCTTGAGTCTCAACGCCGCCTGGAAGAATCTCGGCCTCTACTCCCCCACCCATCCGGCCGCGACCACCGCCTTGCAGAACCTGAGAAGCGCCCTCGAGAAGCTGCTGGGAGCCCGGGAGCAGATCACCCTGGGCCTCCTCCACGATACCTTGGTCATAGATGGGGTGCCCCTGACGACCAAGCCTGAGCTCTACCAGAACTTCATGACGCGGCTCGAGAAGGGGGAAATCCAGGGGCTGGCCCTCCTGAAGGGCTGTACGTTGGAGGAGCTTCGGCACCTGGTAGAGCTTCTGGGGCGGAATGTCAAGCGTGACGAGCTCGAGCAGGAGTTCAAGAGACGCGGAGTCTCCCACATCCTCATCGTGCAACTCAGTCAGGACGGGGCAGAGCCACCCCGAAAGGTCGAGGTGGTGGAGGAACGGGTCGGGGCGGGAGCTATCTACAGCCGCGCGCTGCAGACCATCCGCAAGGTCTTCCAAGAGGTGCGGTTCGGGAAGGTCCCCTCCGTGGGGGACGTACAACGCACGGTGGAGGACATGGTGGGGGGCATCTTAAAGGGGAAACACTCGCTCATGGCCCTGACCATGATCAAGAGCTACGACGAGTATCTGTTCAATCACTCGGTGAACGTGGGGATCCTCACCATGGCCTTGGGAGAGACGATGGGCCTTGACGTGGCGGCCCTCAAGGAACTGGGGCTGGGCGCGCTGCTCCATGATCTGGGGAAGATCAACATCCCCGAAACGATCATCCGTGCGCCCCGAAAGCTGACCGATGAGGAATGGGAAATCATCAAACGGCACCCGGTGGATGGGGTGAAGATCCTGGAGCAGATGGGGGTGCAATCAGAGATCGCCCTCCGGGTGACGAAGGAACACCACATCGACTTCGACGGGAGAGGGTACCCCCGGTTGGGGCCTGACGAGCAGCCCCACCCCTATAGCATGATCGTCCACGTCGCCGACACGTATGATGCCATGACCACGGTTCGAGTGTACTCGGGACCTGCCGACCCGAACCAGGCGATCTCGCGGATGAAGAAGCTGGCCGGAACCGCCCTGAACCCGCTGACTCTCGATAGCTTCGTCGATATGCTCGGCATCTATCCCCCGGGAACCGCGGTGCGTCTGACAACGGGAGAGATCGGCGTGGTGACCCGTCCGGGCGGGGAGGATGCTGCTCGGCCCTGGGTCCGCATCGTGCAGGATCGCGAGGGAAAGGCGGTGGAGGGAGAAGAGGTCAACCTGATGGAGTGGGATCCGCAGGGGGAAGACTACGCCAGGACCATAGTGATCGCGCTTGACCCGACGATCCGCCGGATCGATGTGGCGAAGGTACTCCAAGACAACGAGGCTAAGCTGGCGGGGTGATCTCCTTGAGTTTTCCCTCTTCTGCCGCGCGCACGCCCAAACGACCCAGGGCCTCCGCGATCCGCTCCCGAACCGCCGGCGTCAGATCGGTCACGAGGGGGAGAAGGGCATCGACCGCTCGAAGGTCTCCCAGATTCCCGAGGGCGGTGATCGCCGCTTCTCGGATCGGGCCGGATCCCTGCTGAAGCTGTGGCAGGAGGACCTCCAGCAGTCTCGGCTCCTGAAAATCGCCCAGGACCTCCAGGATGAGGACCTTGACGTCAGGGTTGGGATCTTCCAGGGCTTCGATAAAGTGATTCGCGACCCTCGGATCTTTCGTCCGCGCGAGCAGTTTGACCGCCGTCGCACGGACCTCAGCGTGGGGAGCCTGTAAGGCGTGACACAAGATCGCGAATGCATTCTCCCCGCCAATGTCCGCGACGGCGTAGAGCGACCGGAGCGCACCGGCCGTATCGGGGGAGTCAGCGGTGACCGCCAGATGCTGCAGCGCGGATACGCCTTCGATCCGCTCTAGCGCCCGCGCCGCTTGGACCTGGACACCAGCCACTGGATCCCGGAGGGCAAGGGTCAGGGCCAGTCGGATGCGCATGAGGGTCTCTTCCATGGCCGCCTCCGATCCGCGTGCACGGTGCGGGAACCTTACACAATCCCCGTCAGCCTGTCAAGGAAGGGAAGGATAGGACCGATGGAGAAGTTCACCCTCGGGATCGCCCAGCTAGCACCGGCCCTCGGGAATCTGGACGCAAACCTCGCCCTTCACGACAAGATCCTCCGCGAGGCCGAGGGTCAGGGTGTGGATCTCCTCCTTTTTCCGGAACTCTCACTGACCGGCTACTTCCTCAAGGACCTCGTCCCCTCAGTGGCCCTCACCCCCCGCGATCCCCGGCTCGATCTCTTCAAGCACGCGAGCCGAAGGATGGCCATCGTCGTCGGGCTCGTCGAGGAGTCTTCGGATCGTCGCTTCTTCAACGCCGCGGCGTATTTCGAGGACGGCAAGCTCCGCCATCTCCACCGAAAGCTCTACCTTCCCACCTATGGCCTGTTCGACGAACACCGGTATTTCGCCCAAGGGGAGAGCCTGCGGGCATTCGACACGCGACTGGGCCGCATGGCCCTCACCATCTGCGAGGATCTCTGGCATCCGGCAACGGCGTACCTCGCTGCGCTGGACGGCGCCCAGATCATTCTGTGTATCTCCGCCAGCCCCGGGCGGGGTCTTCGGCCGGACGGCACCTTTGCCAATGCCGCGGCCTGGGAGCACCTGAACCGCGCCTACGCCCAGCTCTTCACCTGCTTCCTCTGCTACTGTAACCGGGTCGGGTACGAGGATGGCGCCTGCTTTTGGGGAGGGTCTGAGGTCATCGCCCCCACGGGGGATGTCTTGCTCAAGGGCCCTCAGCTCGAGGAAGCGTTCCTGCACGTGGGTATTGACCGTCGCGAGGTCCGACGGGAGCGGATCGCCAATCCCCTCCTCCGAGACGAGCGGCTGGACTTCACCCTCCGGGAACTCAAGCGGATCACCCGGGATCTCGAGCGCATCCGCCGGGCTCGGGGTGAAGAGACCCCATGAAACCACCCATCATCATGCCGGAACTCACCCTGGACTGGAACCTCTGCACCAAGGTTTTGACCGGATTCATCCAGAGCGAAGTGCGGCGGCCCGGCTTCCCGCGGGTGATCGTCGGGATTTCCGGCGGCGTGGACTCGTCCTTAGCCGTCACCTTGGCCGCGTTGGCGATGGGGCCCGAAAACGTCTGGGGGGTCAGCATGCCCTATAAGTCCTCGAGCCCCGAGAGCGCGAGCCACGCCCGACTCATCGCCGATCGCCTTGGGATCCATTTCCTTGAGATCCCAATCACGCCGCAGATCGACGCGTACTTCGCCGCATACCCGGACGTCGATCACATCCGACGGGGGAACAAGATGGCCCGGGAACGGATGACGGTCCTGTACGATCACTCCGCCCGCCTGGGGGCGCTGGTCCTGGGCACGAGCAACAAAACGGAGCTCCTCCTGGGCTACGGCACCCTCTACGGCGATATGGCCTCGGCGCTGAACCCCATCGGCGACCTCTACAAGACCCAGGTCCGGGGCCTCGCCGCGCATCTCGATGTCCCACCCGAGATCATCGGAAAGGCGCCGAGCGGTGACCTGTGGGCGGGACAGACCGATGAGGGTGAGCTGGGCTTCACCTACGAAGCGGTGGACCGGCTCCTGTATTACATGGTGGACCGGCGGTACGAACTGCCCGCATTGATTGAACTCGGCTTCGACGCCGCTTTTGTTCAGAAGGTCTTTCGGCGAGTCCAATCGTCCCAGTACAAGCGGCGGCCGCCGATCATTGCCAAGCTCTCGGCCCGGACGATCGATCGCGACTTCCGCTACCCGCGGGATTGGGGCCTCTGATCAGTTCAGATTGGAGAGTTGAGGGTTCAGGGTAGAGCGTTCAGCACGGGAAGCCATTGCTTTCCATGAACCATCACCCCTGAACCATGGACGTGCAAACCATGATCATTGGGGTGCCGAAGGAGATCAAAGACCAGGAGCACCGTGTGGCGATGACCCCCGCTGGGGTCCAGGGCCTGACCGCCCGCGGGCATCAGGTGCTCATCGAGCGGGGCGCGGGACAGGGCGCCGGCATGGGGGACGAGGAGTACGCCGCGGTGGGCGCAGAGGTTGTCCCCCGTGCGGCCGACCTCTACGCCAGGGCCGAAATGATCTGCAAGGTGAAGGAGCCTCAACCGAGCGAGTACACGTCTCTCCGGGCCGGCCAGATTCTCTTTGCCTTCCTCCATCTCGCCCCCGAATTCGAGCTGACCCGCAGCCTCCTCGAGCGACAGGTCGTGGGGATCGCCTACGAAACGGTGGAGACAGACGATGGTCGCAAACCGCTGCTGGAGCCGATGAGCGAGATCGCCGGCCGCATGGCGATCCCCATCGCCGCCACCTACCTCTCCAGCCCCGGCGGAGGCCGCGGCGTGCTCCTGAGCGGTATTGCCGGAGTGCCACCGGCCACCGTGACCATCCTCGGCGGTGGCATCGTCGGCTTTCACGCCGCCAAGATGGCGGCAGGCATGGGAGCCTGGGCCTATCTCCTGGACGTAGACGTCTCGAGGATGCGCTCGTTGGCAGCGCTCCTCCCGCCGAACGTGACGACCCTCATGTCCAACCCCATCACCATCGAGGAATGTGTCAAGCGCGCTGATGTTCTCGTCGGCGCCGTGCTCATCCCCGGGGCCAAGGCGCCCCGGCTCGTTACCCGGGAGATGATCAAGCTCATGAAGCCCGGCTCGGTCGTCGTGGATGTCTCGGTGGATCAAGGGGGATGCGTGGAGACGACCCGCCCGACGACCCACAGCAACCCGATATACCAGGTGGATGGCGTCATCCACTACTGCGTTGCCAACATGCCCGGGGCCTTCGGCCGGACATCTACCTTTGCCCTCACCAACGTCACCCTTCCCTACATCCTCGAAATCGCCGAAAGGGGATGGCGGCGGGCCGCCCGTGCGAAGCCTGAAATCGTCAAGGGGCTCAACCTGGTCCACGGCCACGTCACCTACCCGGCCGTCGCCAAGGCCCATGGGATGGAGTGTGTCCCCTGGGAAGAGGCGGCCAAGCGATAGCTCCGACTCTGCAGAGGCGCTGGACTCGCGCACCATGGCGGCCGAGTCCACTCGGAAGGGTATGCCCGTGGCTGGGTTCTAGAAGGGAAAATAGATACCGAGACTCAGGTAGGGTCGAACGTCTTGGATGCCTTCCGCAGAGAAGTATTTGGGGCCCACGCCAATCAGGAAGCTCCCATTGGTGGGGCGATGACGGATCTCGAGCAGGGGGCCACCCTGGAACGCCATGAAGTCTTCATTCCCCATGCCGATCCCCTCCAGGCCCAAGCCTAGAGCGAATTCCTCCTGCGATCCGAAGCTCAGAACCTCCCGCTTGAAGGCCACCCGTCCCCAGTTCGAACCATCCCCTGAAGCGTACTGATAGAGCACCAGGATATCGGCCTGGGGGGACATCTGGTAGTGGTACTCGAATTGGGCCGCCCCCCCATCATCGTTGCGCGTAGACGGCTCTTGACCCTCCAAGTCCGTCCTCTTGATCTGGCCACCTCCGAAGAGGGACACGGACATATCCGGCCTCAACTGATACCTGAACCCCACAAGAGGGGTGACGGCCCAGGCCTCCGCCTCGACGGTCCTTCCCGCCTGCTGGAACTCATAAGTCGAGTAACTGGACAAGAGCCGGGCACGGAGGGCGATCCGGTCGGAAACCGGCTGGATAATTCCCACCCCCGCGTACGCGTAACCGGAGTTGCCGAAATCGCTGGCATAGCCCCCGAGCGCCTCCCAATCGAGCGCCGCGGCGGGCGAGGCGGCGAAACAGACCGCACCGAGGAGGACAGCGCACCACCAGGGTCTCATGCCATGTCGAGCCAAGGCGTGACTCCCCGCGCTACACCGAGGCAACTTCGGGAGATGGCCGGGCCAAACCATACAGCTCCTCACGTACCCGGTCAAGATCCTGCGGCAGGTATTTTTCAATGGCGATTCCCGCAGTCCAGCCCCGGAGACTCTTGCGCCAGTACCGGATGCTGGCTGGAACAGTGATCTCACCGCCATTCACCTTCAGCTGAAGCTGGATCCCGGGCGGATAGGTACGAAGCCGTCGGCGGAAGACAGCCCGTACGCCGGCCTCGCTCACATCGCGCGTCAATCCCGATAGCTCCCCCTCGTCCCATGTGAGAACACAGGGCCAGTGCTTGATGAACCGGGGATGCCGGCGAAGGAAGGCACGCTCCAGGAGGAACACCCGCAAGGGAGCGCAGAGAAACGTGAGGAGGTTTCTCCCCATCCCTTGCCGGGACACACCCGCGACAAACTCGGGGTGCGCGTACATCGCTAGGATCACGGCTTCCCGATGGGGGAGGGAAGGTAAGTCGAAGGCGAGCCGCACCTTAAGCTCGTGAGACCCCAAGATCTCCCGGCCCACCACGCGCGCCGGGACCGTCCTGGTCCCATGGAGGGGGACCTCCAGCGTGAGCTCGACGAGGTCCGGGATCGGTACCTGTGGGGTCTTCACGAGCGATCCGGTCTCACTGAGCTCCGTGATCGTGGCCGCAATAGCGTCGCCGCCGGCCTCGAGATGCGCCGGGAGGGACACCAGGACCCGGTGTGCCTCTCTTCGCTGCGGCCGCTCATACGCGACCGCAATGGCCCAGGCACATGTGATGGCGTGAAACGCGGCCCACAGAAGATTCACCACCGTGTACGAGGACAACCATTGGCCGAAGATCAGGGGAACGAGTCCCCAGAGGATGCCGCAGACCAGGAGAGAACCGAGGACCAGTGACGGCAGGGCCAGCACCCAGCGAAAACGGCTCGCCATCCGGGTTTCCCCTTTGGGGGTGACGGTGAACTGGCCCCTCCGGGGGAAGAAGAAAGCATGCACGATCACCGGGAGCTGCCAACCGCTCAAAGCCAGCTCGTAAGCGTTCGACACGAAACTGCTGCGATGACCCGCGGCAAAGGCGTCAAAGACGACGACTGCCAAGAGGAACTGGGGAATGAAGTAGTTGACGAGATCCGGAATATCCGCGACGAGCGGCTTGAGCCCCAGCAGGAGGAACCAGAGAGGGGCCACGGTGTAAATCAGGCGTGGCAAGGGAAAGAGAAAGTAATAGACGGCGAAGAAGTAGAGCACCCGCTGTCGCCACGTGAGCCCGGGCAAGAGCAGCGGGTTGTCGAGTCGCAGCCCCTGTACGGCGCCTCGGGCCCACCGCAGGCGCTGGCTGAGGTAGCCGGCAAAGCTCTCCGGTGCCAACCCGCGGCTCAGGGGGCGATCGACGTAAACGGATCGATACCCCCTGGAGTGCAGGTGGACCGACGTGTGGAGATCCTCCGTGACCGTTTCTGTCCGGAAGCCACCGACCTCGACCAGGGCGCTCCGCCGCAACACGGCGGCAGATCCGCAGAAGAAGGCGGCGTTCCAGCGGTCCCGGCCAGGCATGGCGATATGGAAGAACAGATCTTGCTCATTGACGATGTGGCGCGAGAGGAGCAGGTTCCGCTGGAAGGGATCCGGATTGATGAAGGTGTGCGGCGTCTGGACCAGCGCGACCTTGGGGTCGCGAAAATAGCCGACGGTCTCCCGGAGGAAGGAATTCACCGGAACATGATCCACATCGAAGCATGCCACGAGGTCGCCGCTCGAGTGGGCAAGACCGTAATTCAGGTTCCCGGCCTTGGCCCCAAGGCGGTTGGGCCGGTGCAGGTAGGTACAGCCGAGTCGGGCTGCCAGTTCCCGCACCTCCTGGCGTCCATCGTCGTCAAGGATATAGACGCGCTTGGAGGGGTAGTCGAGGCGGGTGCAGCAGAAAGCGGTCCGGAAGAGGATCTCGATCGGCTCGCTGCACACGGTGATAAAAACGTCGACTGACGGGGTGCGTTCCGGGACCGGCGGAGACTCGGCCCGGTCGGGTCTGCTCCAGGATTGCATATAAAAGACCAGCAGGTAGCTGAGGCCGTACACCTCCGCCAAGAGCAGTGTGTAGCTCAGGACGGCCTCGAGGACCGTCGCCTGATTCAGCGTAAACACAGCTCGCCAGAGAATGTAGCGGAGGGCCAACCCGATACTCAAGAGCACTGCGATCTGCCGGCATCGGAGTGGGGCACGGGGGATGACCGAGAAACCCACACCGAGTAGGACGGCAAGCCAACTGATGACGATGTCGACGGTGCGGAGGAGTTCCCCGGTCATCGATTCCCCTGAGCGCTTCTACCGGATGATTGGGAACGCGAGCAACTCGGCACGACGGTCAATTTCACGACCTCCACGTAATATATTTCGTTCTTTCTCTTTGTAACGTCGGATTTGGACCTATGCGGCCATCGGATTTAGCACTAGGCGATCCCGCCCGAAAGGCCTAGGTCCAAGGCAGGAGACCTACGATCAGATCTCCCAAAGGACGCTCATGTCTGTGCAGATCAGACTTACCACCATGCGAGGTTGGCGGACTCTCCGTGCTACAGCGAGTTACCATCAGGGCTGGAGCGCAATAGGACACATTCTGTCTACGATTAGGCCCTGAGGATCTTCTTCGGCAATCTTCGTACCAAGATGCGCGTGTCCGTAAGTGGCCACAATTTCAGGGGTCTCTGGACCAAAGAATCTTTTCGGGGCTGATGTATTTTCGACGACTGCCGAAAAATGAGCAGCGAGAGGCCCGATGCCTAAAGCTTCGCCCGCTCCCCCTCATCGACGATGTACTTCAGGGGGTCGTGGGGCTGGTCGTTGAGGAGGACTTCATAGTGGAGGTGGGCGCCGGTGCTGTAGCCGGTGTTGCCGACGAGGGCGATGACCTGGCCGCGCTTGACCGTCTGGCCCTTGCTGACCTGGTTCCGCTGGTTGTGGCCATAGAAGGTCTTGAAGCCGAAGCCGTGGGTGAGGACCAGGGCGTGGCCGTAGCCCGGGAGGGTGCCGGCGAAGGTCACCACCCCATCGGCCGGGGCGCGGATGGGGGTGCCGGGGGGGGCGGCGATATCGATGCCGGTGTGCTGCTGGGGCTGGCCGGTGAAGGGGGACGTCCGGGCGCCGAAGCGGGAGGCGACGTAGCCCTCGGTGGGCCACAGCGCCGGGGTGGCGGCGAGGCGGTCTTTCTGTTTCGTGAGGTACTCGGTCACCGCCTGCAGGCTCTCGGCCCGGAGCGCCATCTCCCGCTCCAGCCGCTCGAGATCCTGGTAGAGCCGGGCGAGGAGCTGGGTCTGGCTCGCCTGCTCTCCTTCTTTGAGGGCCTTGGCGAGCTCGAGGGTCCCGCCCCCCACCGCGCGGGGGGGTGCCCCCTGGGGGGTCGGGCCCGCCTCCATGCCGGCGAGGCGGCGGATCTGGGTGTCGAAGGACCGGAGGCGATTTAACTCCTGGGCGAGGGTCTGGAGCTGGGCCGCCATTTCCTCCTGGCTCTGGACCGTCTCGCGCAGGTGGGCCAGCTCACTATAGTCGACCTGGAAGACGAGGAAGTGATAGCCGAGGTAGCCCAGGGCCAGGACGGTGAGGAGCCCGCCGAGGAGAGCAGAATAGAGCGCCTGCCGGCTGAGCCGTAGCCGGAGGCGACGGCCGGTGTCGTCAGCCAGAAGGAGGAGTGCGGTCGATGTGTGCCAATCTGTCAAATGGTCATCCCATTATGGAAATTTTGTCTCGGCCTGCCAGAGAGAAAGGGAAGGTTAGAAACACGGCTGGCTTCCTCCCTTGTGACGGCAGACAATACCATGCTCAGCGAGGGCCTGATTGAGGGCGGTGTTGAGCCTGGCAAAGGTCTGTTCTGCTGTCCCCGACGACTGACCCGACTCGGCCGCAGCCGGGAGGACGCGAGGCTCCGACTCAGACACAACCCACTGGGCTTCACGCAGTGCAGTGGTGGCCTCTGCGGGGGTGAGGCCTCCTTCATCCAACCAGACCGCGATCCGGCGCTTTGCTGCCAGAAGCCACTCGTACGGAACGGGCACCGGCTGGGCCATCACGGCTTGCCAGGTCGCACGGAAGTCGGCCTCAGCGCCATCGATCCGCTGCCGCGCCAAAATTCCACACGGTGGGCGCGATGGGACGTATTCTTCCAGGATGCCGCCTCCCTTCTGCTGGTACTGGGCGGGCAGGGCCACACCGCGACGGTGACAGACCTCGGCTGTTTGTCGGCGGCGGGCCACCTGGCGCTCGGCGAGGCTTAACTTAAAATCTTCCAAGAGCCTGTCTTCCTGCCGGGCTTCGCGGGCCGCCCCGCAGGCCGCCAGTAGGACAGATATGATTCCGAGCCAAAGAGCCGCCTTCACGTGCCCTCCCATAGCCGTCCCTCCGTAAAAGGGTTCAGGCCAGACTAATTCTTAGCAAAAGACGGGCCAATTCCTGGCAAATCAGGGGGATGCGTGTCGGGCGCGCCCAGCCACCGCAGGACCCCGGGGCATGGCAAGCTTCTATCTCAATGGGGCCTGTCCGTCAACTAAACACTCCCCACCTCTTTTTTCCTGTACAAAGAAATCCTGGCCAATGCTGACTGCGCTGATCAAGGGGACGGAAAAGCGTGAGCAGACGAACAATAGAGCAATGGACCGCAGTGAAATGAAAAGGTCCGGGGAACGCAGAAGCGGGAACAATAGATCAGTGGAGCAATAGACCGCATTGGCGCATTGGCTCAATGGACTCATGCTCTATTGTCCATTGCTCCAATGCTCTGAAATGAAACGGCCCGGGGAACGCCGGGCCGTTTCATTTCTTGGTGGCCCCAGCGGGATTCGAACCCGCGTTTCCGCCTTGAGAGGGCGGCGTCCTAGGCCGGGCTAGACGATGGGGCCGGCAACGGAAGCGGTGTGGCTGCGGGGCGAGGACTCGAACCTCGACAACCTGATCCAGAGTCAGGTGGACTACCGTTATCCGACCCCGCAATGACTCCCCTGATTCGGAAATGCTAAAAAGAAGCCCGGATTCAGCGAATCCGGGCGATGAGTGGCCTCACTATCGCTGAGGGGCGCCGGAAAGTCAAGCCGAAAATGGCTCTTTCTGCTCGTGCAGCGTGATGAATTTTTTCACCTCGAAGGTCTTCACACCCCCGGGAGTTTGGATGCGTACCCCGTCTCCCTCCCGCCGTCCCACCAGACCCCGCCCGATCGGGGAGGCGATCGAGACCCACCCCTTCTCCCCGTTACTCTCCTCGGGCGCCACGAGCTTGACCACCCGCTCCCCGCCGTTCTCGGTATCGCGGAGGTGGACAATCGAGCCGAACCCCACGCGATCCTGGGGGACGGACCGCAGATCGATGGCAGAGAGCGACGCGATCCGCTGCTTCAAAAAGATGATCCGTGCTCGGACGAATCCCTGTCGCTCTTTCATCGCGTGGTAATCCGCATTCTCGCTGAGATCCCCGAGGAGGCGTGCCTGCTCGATCTTCTGCGGGATATCGATCCGGAACTCCTTTTTCAATGCGCTCAGCTCCCCCCGCAGCGTGTTGAGCAGCTCCTGTAGACCCACGGCGATCCTCCTCACTCCCGGAAAGCTGCCTTACGCGGCACCCCGCTCCAGAACCGCCGCAAGCCGCTCCACACATATCTCGCGACCCGCCAGCTCCATCACGAGAAACAGCGGGGGGCTCACCGATCCACCGGTCACGGCGACGCGGGTGGGCTGGGCCACGTCTCCCAGCTTGAGTGTGCGCTCGGCCGCGAAATCTCGGTAGAGCCTTTCGAGGGTTGCGGCGTCAAAGGGGCTCGTCCCCTGGAGCCTGCCGTAAAGCTCACGGAGGTGCGTCAGGGCCTGAGGCCGAAGCTGTTTCTCCACGGCCTGGGGATCATAATCGATGCGGACCCGGAAGAGAAAGCGGGAGTTCTGGGCAAGTTCCCTGAGCGTTTTGGCCCGCTCCCGAAAAGTACGGATGACCGCCTCGTCGAAGGTCCCTCCCTTGCCCGAACTCGACCACGCGCCCGCCTTGGCCTCGATCTCGCCCGGAGGGATCCCCGCCTGCTCATAGAATGGGAGGAGGAGGTCCGCCAGCCACTTCGGATCCGCTTCCCGGAGGTAATGGGCGTTCAGCCAGTCGAGCTTGGCCTGATCGAAGATGGCCGGGGCATGGCCCACCTGCCCGATATCGAAATAGCGAATGAGCTCCTCCCGACTGAAGATCTCCTGATCTCCGTGAGACCAGCCCAGGCGGACCAGATAATTCACCATCGCCTGGGGGAGATACCCCAGGTCTCGATACGCCAGCACCGAGGTTGCCCCGTGTCGCTTGGACAGGCGCGTGCGGTCTGGGCCCAGGATCATGGGGACGTGGGCAAATCGGGGCACGGGAAGGCCCAGGGCATGGTACACCTGGATCTGCTTCGGGGTGTTGGACAGATGATCATCCCCCCGGATCACGTGCGTGATCTGCAGCAAGCCGTCATCGACGACGACGGCAAAGTTATACGTCGGCATTCCGTCCGACCGCATCAGGATGAAATCATCCAGTTCGGCATTGTCAAAGCGGACCTCTCCGTGGATGAGGTCGTCAACGACGGTCACCCCGGAATCTCGCACCCG
>Ga0209126_1000523_pt1 | contig 12895 bp, 8 predicted proteins | sample RifCSP19_1_FD_184024 | JGI IMG/M metagenome (GOLD analysis project Ga0209126, IMG submission 184024) | Soil microbial communities from Rifle, Colorado - Rifle CSP2_sed 19_1 (SPAdes) (version 2) | ecosystem: Environmental > Terrestrial > Deep subsurface > Rock core/Sediment | place: Rifle...
TTTTGGGACAGAATTCGCAGCAGTTTGGAAGCCGCAAAAATTTCCATACCAGAGCTGATTTCCCAGATCGAGAAGCTGCTCAGAAATCTTAAGCAATAACACCTCATGCTGTCGGTTTATCCGGTAGCGGCTGTGATGTGAAGAAGTCTTTGTAATATCGTTGAGTATAATTTTCAACTAATGATTGAACTCGCTCAAAACTTGGCGATGAAACAATCATTCCTGCATGATATCTTTTCTTCATTTTCCAGATAATCTCAGGATCATTATAAGCCGACAGATCCGGCCACTCCTGTTTTGCAAGCGAAATAATTATTCCCGCAAAATCTTTTCTAGTGTTAGGGATCTCGTATGGTTTCTTGCCTTGACCAATTTCAATTTTAGCCCACTCAGCCCAAAGATTAATTCCTGAGGCAGCTTCAACAAGCTCGGCTAAATTTGCGCCACCGACTCTTGCAGAGGTTTCTATAAAATAAAATTTTCCATCCGAATCTGCTTTAATGAATTCGGTATGAGAGACGCCGCGTAAAAGTCCCAACGCATGAAGAATTTTTTTGTTCAGATCGAGTAATGCTTTTTCGTCAGTTGAACCGTATTTAACAGTTAAACTTGTAAAAACTCTTCCTTCGTGGGCAACTTCCATTGGCGGTTTACCATATTGACTTGCGATTGCAAACACGACTTCATTTTCGGAAATGATAGTATCAACATGAAAAATAGTTCCCGGCACAAAACGCTCCATTAAATAAAACGACTGTTCGTCTCCAAGCTCATCCAATCGTTTCCAAAGTTCACCTTCGTTATGAATTTTTTTTATTCCATGAGCACCGGCTTGAAGTCTTGGTTTTACTACGTAAGGAAAAGGAACTCGCTTTAAGAAATCTTTTATTCTCTGATAGTTAAGAACGTGAATAAATTCTGGCACAGGTATTCCTATCTCATAAGCCCGGGTTCGCATGGCAAGCTTGTCTCTAAAATATCTTGCAGTTGTATCGCCCATTCCAGGACATCGAAGATGTTCTCTAAGCGCAGCGGCTTTTTCAACATCATAATCATCTAGTGCAACAATTCTGTCAATATTTTCTGTTCGTGCTAAAAAACTGACACCGTAAATTACATCGTGCATATTCCATTCTTTATTTACATCGGGAATGTAAAATATTTCGTCAATGCTTTCTCTCGGCCAATCTGCATTTTCAAGACTTTTAGAAGTTAGTAAAATTACTCTGCAGCCCTCGCGGTTGCATTGCCGCATGAATTCCTGCCCCTTTTCATAACTTGACATACAGAGAATTGTCATCGCAGATTTCTCTTTCATAAAACCCTCTTGACGATTGATACTTTATTTTAGGTTTAAAATTTGTAATAAACAATAAGATAAATAAAGATGCTTAGATTTCCCCTTCTCCTTTGGCCTGCCACAAAACGAAGCCTTAGCCACAGGTGGAGAAGGTCGGGGTGAGGCGTATTCTCACATCCACCGCATGAATTGAATTCTCTTTATCAACGACCAATGGATTAAAATCAAACTCAACAATATTTGGATAATCAAGCATCATCTGTGCTGACGATAAAATAATTTTCCTTAACTGATTTAAATCAACCGATTTTTCGCCGCGAACGCCCTTTAAAATTATTCCAATTTTTGTTTGACCAATCATCTCGTCAACATCTTCATCAGTAATGTATGCAGATTTAATACAGGTGTCTTGAAAAACCTCGACATATTTTCCACCCGATCCGAACATTATCATTGGTCCAAATGAACTATCACGAAATCCGCCGAGCAGCAACTCGTGCTTTGTATCAACAAAAGGCTGAATTAAAAATTCTTCAAGCTCAATATTGTTTTCTTTAAAGCCGTCAAGTATTTCTAGTTCAGCTTGCATTAACTTGTCTTTATTTTTAAGATTAAGCTTTACTGCATTTAATTCAGATTTGTGAATAACCTTCTTCGACAATCCTTTAAGAACCAAAGGATAATTCGGCAACTCAATTTTGTTTACTATGTTTTTCATAACGACGAGAGATTTGACTAATGGAATATCGTAAGCATTGCAAATCTTTTCTATTTTGGATTGATCAAGAAATCCCGATGAATTACCCAAATCTATTTTGGGTGATCCGCTTGATAAATATTTCCTTTGACTTTTCCTTTTCGAATAAAAAAGCATGTTGTAAATAACTTTTGCAGGATCTTCAGGATTTCTGAATAAAGGTTTCCTGGTTAACGAGTCTCTTCGATATTTTTCCCATGATTCCGGCAGCGGCATTACGACTTGAAAAATGGGCTTATCAGAAATGATGCCGTTGATGCCTTCAATAACCTGGAAAGCAGGAACCATAATCGGCTCGACAAAAATTGAAACAACCACATCAACATTTTCATCTTGAGAGACAATCTCATTTACCAATTTAAATTGTTCAGCAGTTCCACCTGGAAGTAGATCGACAGGATTTTGAACGCTTCCTTCGGGATGAACAATTTCTCTCAATTTATTTTTTGTTTCTTGACTCAACTCTGCAAGTACAAGACCTTCTTTTTCCAACGAATCAACGGCAAGAATAGCGGGTCCCCCTGCATTGGTAATTACAGCAACCTTATTCCCTTTTGGAGAAGGAAAATTTTCAAATCCTTTTGCGGTGTTGAACAGTTCGTTCAAATCATCAACCCGAATTATCCCCAACTGTTTGAGAATTGCATCAACCACCTTATCATTTGCAGCCATTGCTCCGGTGTGTGAAGAGGCGGCTTTCATTCCTGCCTGAGTTCTTCCGCCCTTAAGAATGATAACTGGTTTGCCAATTCCTTTTCCTTGAATGAATGATTGGATGAATGTTTCTCCATTAGAAAAACTTTCAAGATAAAACGTAATTGTTTTAATTTTAGGATCTTCATTCCAGAATTTCAGAATATCATTTTCAGAAATGTCGGCTTTGTTTCCAATGCTAATCATGTGACCAAATCGTATATCTGTTTCTCTAAGCGAATTTAAAATTGCAGCGGCAATTGCTCCGCTTTGCGAGCAGAAACCTGTTTGACCAATTCCGGGTTTCTCGGCGACAAATGTTGCGTTAAGACTTATGTCTTGGAAAGTGCATATAACACCCATACAGTTTGGTCCAACCAATCTTGCGCCTGCATGCTTAACCTTTTGCAAAATTCTTTTTTCTATCTCTTCGCCCTCCTTTCCAACTTCCTTAAATCCCGCGGTGATTAGAATAATTGAACTTACATTTTTGGAAAGAAGCTCGTCAATAGTTTGTTCTGCAAATGCTTTTGGAACCATTACTATTGCAAGATCAATTTGATCGCCTATCTCACCGATTGTATGATAGCATTTGTAACCTAAGACAGAAGCCGCTTTTGGATTAACGGGGAAAAGTGTTCCCTTGTAGCCGTAAAGCTTGATTGATCTTAAGAGTTCGTAGCCAATGCTCTTTTCTTTTGTTGATGCACCAACAACACAAATTGATTTTGGATAGAAAAAATTTTTGATGGCTTGATCCATAGTAGAATTTCTGCTGTAAAAGATGTTAAATGTTTTAATTTTTATGTGGTAAAACTAATTATTTTAGGACTGAGAAATTAAGAGTGAAAGAGAAATGAAAAAACAAGAATTGACTACCGCCCATCAACTTGGCGATATGCCTGCCGAGGAATTTAAAAAATATGGTTATGAATTAATTGATTGGATAGCCGAGTATTTCACTACCATTGAAAAATATCCGGTGGTTCCAAATATTAAAACTGGCGATATAAAAAATAAGTTGCCCGAGAATCCACCATCATTACCAGAAAGTTTTGAGAAAATATTTTCTGATGTTGATGAAAAAATTATTCCGGGAGTTACGCATTGGAATCACCCTAATTTTATGGCGTATTTTAATTCGACTTCAAGCGGTCCGGGAATTTTAGCCGAATTACTAAGTGCGGCACTCAATACAAATGGAATGCTTTGGAAAACTTCTCCTTCAACAACTGAACTTGAAAGAGTTACTGTTGACTGGATGCGACAGATGCTTGGTCTCCCCGAACCATTTTGGGGAATTATTTATGATACCGCCTCAGTAAGCTCAATGCACGGAATTGCAGCTGCAAGAGAAGAAGTGAGTGAGTACAATTTCCGCCATAAGGGATTAACAGGCAAAGAAAAAACTCCAATGCTAAGGTTGTATGCTTCAGAACAAGCTCATTCATCAATAGAGAAAGGAGCAATCTTGTTAGGGATTGGTATTGATGGAGTTAGGAAAATTCCTGTTGATAATGAGTTTAGAATGATTCCCGAAAAATTATCCAAGGCAATTAGCGAAGATAAAGCAAACGGCTGGCGGCCATTTTGTGTTGTTGCTACGGTTGGAACAACATCAACTACAAGCATTGATCCTGTTGAAAAAATTGCGGATGTGTGTGAACAAGAAAAACTTTGGCTTCATGTTGATGCCGCACATGCCGGAGTTACAGCAATGCTTCCCGAGATGAAATATATTTTTAACGGAGTTGAACGTGCGGATTCGTTGGTCGTTAATCCTCATAAATGGATGTTCACGCCAATTGACCTCAGCTTGTTTTATACTCGTAAGCCCGATGTACTTAAGCGTGCTTTCAGTCTTGTTCCAGAATATCTCAAAACTGCCGAAGACAGCTCAGTAGAAAATTTAATGGACTATGGAATTCAGCTTGGCAGAAGATTTCGTGCTCTGAAGCTTTGGTTTATAATAAGATATTTTGGTGTGAATGGAATAATCGAACGGCTGCGAGAACACATTCGTCTTGGTCAAATGTTTGCATCGTGGATAGACAAACATCCAGATTTTGAAAGAATGGCACCAACGCCCTTCAGTACAATTTGTTTTCGAGCGCATCCAACGCGAATGAATGATGAAGGAATGATTGAATGGTTGAATGAGCAGCTTTTGCAAAAAATAAATGAAACGGGGAAGCTGTTCATATCACACACAAAACTAAACGAAAAGTTTGTTTTAAGAGTTTCTATCTCAGGATTAAGAACAGAAGAAAGGCATGTTATTGATGCATGGAAGTTGATTCAAAATAAACTAAAGGAATTGCTATAAACCCAGTTCTTTAATGTCGCTTTCTTGTGCTTGAGGAACTGGGTTTATTTAAACTGAACCAATAAAGCGACCCTGCAACAATTAAGCTAACAGAGAAAGAAAGATAAAAAGGGACTTGCGATCCGAAACTATCCCATAAAAATCCCGCAGCTATAGATCCTATCATCATAGCAATGCTGGACGACATTGTAATCAAGCCGATTGCAGAACCTCTGTTTTGATCCGGAACCAAATCGCTTACCCATGCTTTCAAAACTCCTTCGGTTGATGAGGCATAGACTCCATACAAAGCGAACAAAATCCAGATGAATGCAAAACTGTTTAGAGATGCAAATCCAAAGTAAACTACAGAGAAGATTAGTAATCCGATTATAAAAACTTTTTTCTTTCCAATCCTATCTGAAAGAATTCCAATCGGATATGATGACACTGCATAAATGATATTGTAAAAAATGTAACCCGCAATTGCTAAAGTATCAGAGCCAGAAATATTTTTCGATTTCAATATCAAAAAAACATCACTGCTGTTTACAAGCGAAAAAATTGTTATCAAGTAAACTAAAATTTTATACTGCGCTGGAGATGATTTCCAGAAACCAAGCATGTCGGTTTTTGGTCGCAAACTTATTTCGGATTTCTTATCCTTAATATAAAGAGTGAAGATGACAGCAATTAACGAAGGTATAAACGCAACAATAAAAATGGTTTGATAATCGAGCATAAAAAAATTCAGCATAAGCAGGGCTAATAACGGACCAATAACTGCCCCAAGCGTATCCATTGCACGATGAAAACCGAAAACTGCACCGGTATTATTTTCAGAATAGCTTGCAAGCAGAGCATCGCGCGGAGCAGTGCGAATGCCTTTTCCAATTCTATCTGTAACACGCGCAGTTAGAACTGTTAATGTGTTTGGAAAAATTCCAGGTAATGGTTTTGCAAGTGCTGAAAAGCTGTACCCAAGCACAACAAAAACAGATCTCTTCCCCAGCTTATCTGATAAAACTCCAAAGTATCCCTTGAGTAATCCTGCGGTTACTTCAGCCAAACCTTCAATCAAACCGACAACAGCCATTGATGTACCAAGTACCGACGACAGAAAGATTGGTGTAATCGGGTAAAGCATTTCGCTTGCCATGTCCGTGAATAGACTGACTAAGCTTAGTATTATAACTTGTTTTGGAAGACGTTTCATAAACTGTTATTTATTTGGTGGGATAAACTTAACTTATAAATTAAAAACATAACAAGTTGTCCAGATAATAAAAAACCCCGAAAACATTTTGCTTTCAGGGTTTTGTTGAGTCAATTAAAGGTTCTCACTTAGGGAATTACATTTCCATCAGCATCGGCATAAAGGATATCGTAGCCTAAAGTTTTTATTCCTTCTTCAATCTTGGATTTATCTCCAACCACAACCCAAATTAAATTATCCGGCCTCAGAGTTTTTTGTGCCGCTTTATTCATGTCATCTAAACTTAAGCTTTTTACTTTTCCCGGATAAGTTTCGTAATAATTATCGGGAAGATTGTACATTATCATATTACCGATTGAACCCAACACAGCTGAGTTGGTTTCCCATGATCCGGGAAGTTCCAATACTTGATTTAGTTTTATTTTATTCAGCTCTTCATCAGTAACCGGGCGGGATCCTAAAATGTCAGAGAATTCTTTATAAACTTCTTGAATTGATTCTGCAGTCTTGTCCGTTTGCACCAATGCGTAGGACATAATTGGTCGTGGACCTTTCAATCCGAAAATGAAACTTCCTGAGCCGTAAGACCAATGCTTATCCTCACGCAGGTTCATATTTATTCTTGATGTGAATGAACCGCCAAGAACATTATTCATTGATTCAATTGCTATATCATCGGGATCCGATTTTAATGGAGCAATATTTCCCGCAAAGATTACTGATTGAACTGATCCCGGTTTATCAATTATATAAACAATTGGATTCTTGATTTCTTCCACATTGCCAATATTTTTCTTAGGCACATCTCCAGATTTCCAATCTCTAAATAACTTTTCCAGTTTCGGTTTAATTTCATTTAAAGTTACATCTCCTACAATAACAAGAAATGAATTGTTTGGCTTAAACCAGGTTTTGTGAAAATTGGCGAGATCTTTGGTTGCGAGCTTTGCTACAGTTTCCTCATAACCTGATCCGGTTAAAGGATTGCCGTAAGCATGGTCTTTACCATACAGGAATTTGGGGAAAACTCTTTGTCCCATAATAACTGGCGTTAGCTTTTCCCTTTTAATTTGGGCAATTCTTTCCTTCTTCAATCTGTCAAGCTCTTTATCTGGGAAAGAAGGATTAAGGGTTACGTCCGCAAACAACTCGAGCGATTTATCAAGATTAGACTTTAAGCTTGAAAGATAGACTGACGACATATCCATTCCAGAGTTGGTGCTAAGTTGAGCACCAAGCATCTCAAGTTCTTCACTTATCTGTAATGCATTTCGGGTTTTGGTTCCTTCATCCATCATATTTGACATCATGCTTGATGTTCCTGCAAGTGCAAACTGATCCGCTGCAAATCCTGCATCTACATAAAGGTTCATATTAATTACAGGAATAGAAGATCTTGTTGCAAGATAGATCTCTAATCCGTTTGATAAAGTTGTCTTTTCTATTTTAGGAAACTTTGCATCCGGTGGAGTTTGTGTTTCGGGCAGTTTTGTTCTATCAACATCAGAAGCTAAAGTTTTGAAAGAAGGATAAGGATGAATTTCAAGAATATTTTGTCCGTCTGATAACCAATCAATAGCGGCTTGTTTTAAATCTTTTACCGTTGCCTCACTAACGAACTTAAGATATGTTTTGTAATAATCCGGGTTTCCGCCATAAACCTGGCTTTGTGCGAGAATATCAGATTTGCCGCCGAAGCCGCCAATTCGCTCAATTCCTCTTATGAAACCAGCTATATGCTGAGTTTTTATGCGCTGTAATTCTTTTTCGGTAGCACCATCTTTTAAGAACTTTACAAGCTCTTCCTCAATTGCTTTTTCAACTTTTTTAAGATCATCGCCTGGTTTTGCAGTTGCAGTAATTTGAAATTGACTTCCTATTTCGCCTGGTGAATAGTATGCGCTGACATCCGTTGCAATTTGATCTTCATAAACAAGCCGTTTATACAATCGTGAAGTCTTGCCTTGTGCAAGCACATCACTAACGAGATCAAGATAAGCAAGTTCTTTTGAACCCCATTCAGGAACATTCCATGTTTTATAAATTCTGGATTGAGAAACGCGGTCTTGAGCCACCTGACGTTTTGTTCCTGTCATTTTAGCAATCCATGTTTGATGCTTTGTAACGGGTGGTCCTGGAGGTATATCGCCAAAATATTTTTCAACTTTTTGTTTAACTTCATTTACATTTACATCGCCTGCAATTACAAGCACAGCATTAGCCGCACCGTAATACGATTTGAACCATTCATGAACATCCTCAAGCGAAGCAGCATTCAAATCTTCCATGGAACCAATTACTGTCCATGAATATGGATGTCCTTTAGGATGGGTATTTGTTGTGATAAGCTCATAGCTTAATGCGTAGGGATTGTTTTCGCCCTGACGTTTTTCGTTTTGTACAACTCCGCGCTGTTCGTCAAGTTTTTCTTGGGTTATAGCTCCAAGTAAATGACCCATTCTGTCAGACTCCATCCAGAGGGCAAGGTCAAAAGCTGACGTTGGCACGTTCTGAAAATAATTTGTCCTGTCATTATTTGTTGTCCCGTTGAGATCGGTTGCGCCAACTCTTTCTAGTGCTTGAAAGTAGTCATCATTAAAGTTTTCACTTCCGTTAAACATTAAATGTTCAAACAGATGTGCAAAACCGGTTTTGCCTGGTTTCTCGTTTTTTGAACCCACGTGATACCAAACATTTACCGCAACAATAGGTGCTTTGTGATCTTCGTGAACAATTAGCGTGAGCCCGTTATCCAAAACAAATTTTTGATACGGAATGTTTATATCATCTACCTTTTGCGCAGGAACTTTCCAGAACGCAAATAGGAGGGCTAAGAACGTGAAAAGAATTTTTTGTTTGTACATGTTGTATCTCCTGTTTAGTTTAAAAATTGAGCTTTAATTTATAATAAGTCAAAACTCTCTGAACAAAGCATTTGATAAACGGTTTTATAATTTGATTAGTGGCCTGCTTATGATTTTAAACTGAACCCCGTCTGTCATTACCATACTTTTTACACGGGGTAAAATGGTTTGCATTTGCAATTCAAAAAATAGTAAATTCAAATCTCGCAATCATCAATAAAACTTATAAACAAAAATACTTATTTTTATAATTGGATTTTGAGGAAACAATATGTCGTTAAAAGCCCTGCGAGCAATCTTAGAGAAACAATCCAATCCTGAACAAGCCAAGATCCTTATGAGATTCTTCAAAACAGGTATAGGCGAATATGGTGAAGGTGATGAATTTCTAGGAATAAAAGTTCCTGTTTCAAGGAAGATAGCAAAACAGTTTAAAGAGTTGTCATTATCGGAAATACAAGAGCTTCTCGACTCCAAAGTTCATGAAGAACGGCTTATCGGGTTATTCATTCTTGTAGAACAATACCGGAAAGCCGATGCAGAGAAGATGCAAGCCATTTACGAGTTCTATCTTAAGAATGCGAAGCGAGTGAACAATTGGGATTTAGTTGATCTTTCTGCTGAGAAAATCATGGGGGCTTATCTAATGGATAAAGACAAACGGATTTTATTCAAGCTTGCCAAATCAAAAAATCTTTGGGAAAGACGAATTGCCATCATGTCAACGTTTCATTTTATTAAAAATGGTTTTTACGATACGACTTTTGCGATTTCAGATATGCTCCTAAAAGATGAACACGACTTAATTCATAAAGCTGTCGGCTGGATGTTAAGAGAAATAGGCAACCGTAATTTAGCTGAAGAAGAAAAGTTCTTGAAGAAAAATTACAAAACAATGCCAAGAACAATGTTGCGTTATGCAATTGAAAAATTTCCAGAGAAAAAAAGACAAGTCTATTTGAAAGAAAGGGTCTGAAATGAAGAAATCAATTTTTATAATTTTTGGAATCGCGGCACTTTCATTTTCATTAAAAGAAGATAATTTTATGAGCAAAGATAAAAACGATTTCGTCCCACAGTGGGCAAAGAAAGTTGTCTGGTATCAAATCTTTCCAGAAAGATTTCGAAATGGTGATGCGAGAAACGATCCAACGATTAAAGATATTGAAGGAGCATATCCGCACGATGTAACTTCTCCATGGCAAATACATCCATGGACTTCCGATTGGTACGAACTTCAATCTTATGAAAAACAAAATGGGAAAGACATTTGGTTTAATCTTCAGCGAAGAAGATACGGCGGTGATTTGCAAGGCATAATTGATAAGCTTGATTACATACAAGATTTGGAAGTAACGGCAATTTATCTCAACCCGATTTTCGAGGCACCATCTCTTCACAAATATGATGGGGCAACTTATCATCATGTTGATCCCAGCTTTGGTCCCGATCCAAATGGAGATAAAGAATTAATTAAAAAGGAAATCCCAGACGATCCATCATCGTGGATATGGACATCAGCAGATAAATTATTTCTTAAGCTGGTTAAACAAATTCATCAGAGAAAAATGTACATTATAATTGATGGCGTGTTCAATCACATGGGGTTGAATAGCTGGGCATTTAAAGATGTTGTAAAGAACCAGCAGAATTCGAAATACAAAGATTGGTTCACAATAAAATCGTGGGATGACCTAAAGACAGGAAAGAAATTTGATTATGAGGGTTGGTTTGGTGTGAGGGAACTTCCTGAATTAAGAGAAGATGAAAACGGAATTGTTGCTGCGCCGAAGAAGTATATTTTCGATATTACAAAAAGATGGCAGGATCCAAATGGTGATGGAAACCCTGAAGATGGAATTGACGGATGGCGGCTTGATGTTGCGTTTTGTGTTAAGCATCCTTTCTGGAAGGATTGGAGAAGGCATGTTAAGTCAATAAATCCCGAAGCGTATTTAACAGCCGAAGTTATTGATTCAATACCTGTAATTAAACCTTACCTCGATGGCGATGAATTTGACGCTGTAATGAATTACAATTTCGCATTTACCTGTGCAGATTATTTTATAAGCGATAAGACGAGAATCAAAACAATGAAGTTCGATAAGCTGCTGAAAGAGTTAAGAGAAGCTTTTCCCGGCGGAGTTGAATATGTGCAGCAAAATTTATTCGACAGTCATGACACAAACAGATTGCTCTCTCACATTGTTAATCGTAATTTGGGAAAATTCAGAGATTGGGCAAAATATTATGACATATCGCGAGCAGGAAATTCAAAGTACAATACACGAAAACCGGATGACTACGAATTAAGCGTTGCAAAACTGATGATCATTTTCCAAATGACGTATGTTGGGGCGCCCATGGTTTATTACGGCGACGAAATAGGAATGTGGGGTGCTAACGATCCCGATTGCCGAAAACCAATGGTTTGGGCTGATTTGAAATATGACGATGAAAAACTTCTGCCGGATCAAACCCTGAAGAATAATCCTGATAAAGTTGAACCGAATAATGATTTACTAGTACACTATAAAAATCTTATTCGTATTAGAAATGAAAATCCGGTTCTTCAGCTTGGAGATTTCTCAACCGTTTTAGTTGATGATAAAAAAGAATTGTATGCATTCTCTCGTAATTACAATGCGGAAAAAATTATTATCGTTATTAACAACAGCAACAAGACACAATATGCGAAAATTAAAGTACTGGCAAATACTAGGTGGATAGATTTGTTAAATGTGAATGCTGAATATCGCGGCAATAAATCAAAGCTAAACATTGGCATTCCTGCCAAGTGGGGAGCGATATTGAAGCGGAATTAAATAAAATATCGTGTTCAAATATTGCAAACAAATAATCAGTATAAATTCATAAGCACTCTTACGGAAATTAATTGCCAAGCTCAATTTACCCTCCTTAATTTTTATGCATGTGTGCCAGAGCACAGACAAGCAAATGTTATTAGGTTGACGTCTGTTCTTTTCTAATCTTAGCAGACGATTAATTCACATCTTCAATAATATATTTTTAGGAGACTACAATGAAAAAACTATTTGGTGGTTTTTTCTTCGTTCTTTTTCTTTTCTTTTTTGTTTCAAACTCTTCGGCACAGCAATGGTCTGATGCTCAAAAAGAAGTTTGGAATGCAGTTGATGCTTACTGGGCAGTTGGCTTATCTGATAGACCAACGGATTTTCTTTCGGTTTTTGATGAATCTTATTACGGCTGGTCTTATGAGAATGAAGCTCCGGGTTCTAAAGCTGAAGTTAAAAAATCTTTTGGTTACTGGACAACAAAGGGTAAAGTAATGTATTATACAATTACTCCTGCAAGAATTTGGGTGAACGGAGATTTCGCTTATGTTCATTATTATTTCACGCAGGTTACCGAATCTACAGATGGTAAACCAAACACCGAGAGAGGCCGCTGGACAGACATCTTAATGAAAAAGGCCGGTAAATGGATGCTTGTCGGTGATCATGGTGGTGAAATTAAAAAAGAAGATTAAACTAGTTTAGTAACTAGACGATTCGAAGGGCGATCACGTATCGCCCCTTTTTATTTTAAAGAATTGAATCATGGAGATTAAAAGTCGAGAAACTTTTGTGTGAGTTGGAACATTATTTTATGAGTTCACAATAAATTAAAATAAATTATAAACTCACGTTACGCAAAAAAGTTAGGGATAAGAGATGACATCTTTAATTTTTTTAGAAAATTCAGATTATTCGACATTTCTGTAAAAGATATGAGATTC